>JADMIO011411971.1_pt1 | contig 11716 bp, 7 predicted proteins | sample 8958161 | NCBI WGS metagenome assembly JADMIO01 (sample SAMN16585339, study PRJNA669376) | soil metagenome | isolation source: Crop rotation soil | place: USA: Cullars Rotation, Alabama | collected 2011
ACCGCCGTGAACGCGGCCGAAACCACCCAGCCTTTGGTCACGAGCAGAGGGAGAATGACCCCCGCCCCTGCCAGAATCCCCAGCCGCATTAGAAACAGGCTCCGCAGGCATCCCGAGAGGAGCAGTGAAGACGCGCGCAACTCGAATATTTCCGAACGCGTCAGCCACAGGAACTTGAGAAGCTGCGTGACTAGCTGCGCCGCAGCGCCCGCCGCGGCCGCCAGCCGCACCCATGACGGGATCGGTTCAGCGACGATCTGAGCCAGCAGCATCTGCACGAAAGATGGCCCCAGCAGCACCGCGGTCAAGAAGAACTCGGCGAGCGTGTATCCGCTGAACCACGCAGGACGCGCACGAACCATATAGATTCGAGCCGAGCAGGTTACGCCGGCAATCCCGGCGAGCAGTGTGGCGAGGCCGGTGGCGCCGCGGCCAGGCAAATCGAGCAGCAACATTCCCGCAAACGCGCTGGCGGCCCCCGCAAACAGGGAAAGGGTGAGTACTTCGCGGCTGAGCCAGGACCGGCGCAGACCCTTCAGTGCCCGCCACGCATAAACCGGCCGTCCCAGATGCAGCGTCGATGCGCCCAGGCTGATTCCCGCGAGGCCCAGCGAGGCCAGCGCCGCCATGGTCACTCCCGCGCCTTTGCCCAGCAGGTCCAACAGCCACAGCACGGCGAACGCGCCTACGCAGAGTTGCGTGAGCACCAGCATGAAAACCAGCGGCCAGTGGGGATGTTCGGGCTCTACCCGTTCCAGATCTACCGGGCCCGTGTCCGGCATCAGATTGTCCGGCAGCGTGATGCGGGTGCTTGAGATGCTGTCGTCGGCCGAAGGCAAGCCCGGGGCGTCCGCGGAGAGATAGTCGCGCCGCCATTCCGCGATATTGACGATTTCGATCGCGATGGCGCCCTCCGGGCAGGCAGACACGCATGCCGGCGCCATCCCGTCGCTCAAGCGGTTGTGGCACATATCGCATTTACCCACCACTCCGCGCGCGGCATTGTATTGCGGCACGCCGTAAGAGCAATTCCAGGTGCAGTATTGGCAGCCGATGCACGTGTCCGCGTCGTGCAGCACCACCCCGGTAGAGGCGTCTTTCGTATATGCCTCCACGGGGCAGCCGATCAGGCAGGAGGGCTCCAGGCAGTGATTGCAGCCCATCGACAGATAATGCCGCTGGGTGTTCGGATAGTAGCCGCCTTCCACCTCGCCCACCCGCCTCCAGTTGAGCGCCGCCGGATTTCCGTTTTGCTCGTTGCAGGCCACCACGCAGCATTTGCAGCCGATGCATCGGGTCATATCGAAGTGGAACCGGTACTGCTCGCCGGCCTCAAGGGAGCGTGCGGGAATCAGGGGCCGAGGCGCGATCTCGATTTGAACCAGAGACCTCGGAGCAGTCGAGAGCAGCGCGCTTTCCAAAAGGGGAAGCGTCGTCATGCCCGCGCCTGTTTGAGATACACGTATCCCGGTTCCGCCATTGAAGGCTCCTTTTGAACGTCAAGAATCGGCACGGCGCCGCAGCGCAGGTCCGCCTCTGGAATCAGCTTTTAAAACGACGTGGGAAGCAGCTCCGCTGGGAGCCTAAAGGTAGGAAACCACAAGGTTTCCGGGGATTCGCTCCGGAAAACCTCTCGGTCTCACAGGCGAGCTAAGAGTAGTTTACCAGAGGCGGCTTGTTTTGCAACAGAATCCTCGAAAGGAACTTTTTATGATCCCGATGGAGTCCCGTTTCTGTCGGCCAGCCTGAAAATCAGAGGCACTTCCAGCACCTTAGGGTGCGAAATCCCGTGTTCCCATAGCCCGTCCTCACCCCAACAATCGCCATGATCCGAGCATATGACGGTGGAAGCATCCTCAAATACCTCCAGCAGCGGCTGGATTTCGCGATCCACAAACTCGATACAGGCGCGCTGTCTTCGCCGGCATTCCTCCGCGTCGTTGGTTTCCGCGAAAGGGATGCAGGGGCTGTGACCAGAATCCCAGCCGGCGCCTTCGTGGTAGTAAGGTACATGCGTCTCGCCCACATTCAGGAACGCGAAGACCGGCCGGTCCTCAGCGCTGCGGATCTGCCCCAAAAGCCAGCCGATTTGCGTCCGTAAAGAGTGAGTATTTCCCGCGAAGTGAAATTTATCGAAATCCTGCGATAGTAGGGCGCCGGTTTCCGTCCGCGGATCGAACCAGGCGACGGAGCCGCTGCCCACCGCGAAATAACCGACGCGGCGAAAGCCTTCTACAATGCTGCGGCCTTCAAGCAGAAAGCGGTCATTGGCCTTGCTGGGCGACGCGGGTCCGGTCAGCTTGAAGATCTTGCTGAACTTGGGATTGACCCAAGGTTCGCGCAGGGCAGCCACGCCGGGCGTGAAGCCGACAAACATCGCGGCGTGGGACGCATACGTGAAGTTGCCGGGCGCCATGGCCCGATGCAGCGGTCCGACCGACTTCAGGTTCGGCACATCGGCAGCCGCGAACGTGTCAAAGCGGCAGGAATCCAGCGTGACCAGGAGTACGGATCGCCCGGGTACCGTTATCACCTCAACATAATCCCACGGGTTCCCGCCCTCTACGCAATCGGAGGACGCTTCTTGCCGAACCCGGTGGCCTGTTCGAACGCGTGCGCAAGTTGTAGCACGCTGAAGTCTGCCTTGTCGCGGCCCACGATTTGCACGCCTACAGGTAGACCCTCCGGGGTGAAACCGCCTGGCACCGACGCCGCCGGATTGCCCGTAGCCGAGATGTACCAGCAGGACTTCATCCAGTCGATGTAATTGTCGAACTTCACGCCGGCGATCTCCGTCGGGTTGGGCGTGTTCACGTCGAATGCCGGCAGTTGCGTGGTCGGCAGGACGAAGTATTCGTATTTTTCAAGAAATGCCTGAAAGCGGCGCCACAGTTGTCCGTGGGCGACCTCGGCGCGCGCCAGGTCATTGCCGGTGAGCCGTAGTCCCTCTTCGATCTCGCCCTTCAGCGTGTCCTTGAACGCCTCGGGATGCTCACGCAGCCGCGCTCCATAGGTATTCGCGGAATTCCACGCACGCAGGACCCGAAAGGCAATCTCGGCGGGAGCAAAATCCGGCTCCGCCTGTTCCACGATGCACCCCATCGATTCGAGCGTCCTGCGATGCCCGTCGACCACCGTGCGTACGCTTGCGTCGAACGGTACGCCGCCCAGATCCTTGAACCAGGCCACTCGGACGCCCTTGAAACTGCGCTCGAGCGGCCGCGCCAGAAGCTCCCCAGGTTCATGAATCGAAAGCGGAGCGTTCGGATCAGCTCCGGAAATAGTGCTCAGCGCGAGCGCCAGATCCCCAATGGACCGTCCCAGGCAGCCCGAGGTGCTCAGTGTGAACCAGGCGAACGCGGCCTTCGGGTTGGGCACCCGTCCGATCGAGGGGCGGAATCCGGCGACGTTGCAGAATGCCGCGGGGTTGCGCAGGGATCCTCCAGTATCCGAGCCGCTGGCCACCGGCGTCATTCCGCAGGCGAGTGCCACGGCGGCGCCGCCCGACGACCCGCCGCAGGTCTTGGCCAGATCATAAGGATTGCGGGTAGCGCCAAAAACCTGGTTGAAAGTCTGCGATCCCGATCCGAATTCGGGCGTGTTGGTCTTGCCGATGGTAATCGCGCCGGCCCGCGCCATGCGTTCCACCACCAGATCGTCGTCATTCGGAACGTAGTCTCTGTAGAGGGGCGATCCAAAGGTGGTACGGACGCCGCGGGTCTCGAGCAGATCCTTGTGTGCCACGGGAAGGCCGTGCAGCGGCCCCAGGTGTTCCTTGCGCGCCTGCTTTTCATCGGCCGCGGCCGCCGCTTTCCGGGCGATTTCCGGCACCAGCGTCACCATGGCATTGACCTGCGGGTTTACGCGTTCAATCTGCTTCAGATGTTCTTCCACGGCTTCGCGCGCGGAAAGCTTCCGGGTCCGGATGAGCCGGGCCATTTCAACCGCGCTCGTGAAGCATAGGGAGGAGGACGCTTGGGCCTCGGCCGGGCTCGGGGCGAGCGACGCCGCCGCTAACCCCAGCAACGCTTCCCTGCGGCTCGGATGATCCTGGCTCATTAGAGTGACTCTAGCACCGAGTCCGAGTCGACGGGGCCTGGCTCCGCGGCCGCTCCGCCTGGGATAGAATCGTACATCTAAGAACTGAGGGATCATGCGTAAAAAACACCTGTACCCGATGGCCGCCTTGTTCGGAGTTCTGGCTGTTACCGGCTCCGCCCAGAGCCAGGCCGGAGACTGGCCCACTTACAGTGGCGAGCTCACCGCGACGCGGTTCTCGCCTCTCACGGAAGTCACGAAAGCGAATGCCGCCAAGCTGCGCCGCGTCTGTACTTATGAAACCGGAGAGACCACGGCCTTTCAGACCGGACCCATCGAAGTCCAAGGCGTACTTTACTTCACCACCTACAACACGACGTTTGCACTGGACGCTTCGACCTGCGCGCTGAAGTGGAAACATAGCCGCCCGGGCCCGGCCGGCGGGCTGGGAGTCAATCGCGGACTCGCCTATGCCGATGGAAAACTGTTTCGCGGGACCGGCGATGCCCGCGTGTTCGCGCTGGATGCCGCGACAGGCAAGCCCGGCTGGGATGTTTCGATCGGCGATCACGAAAAGGGTGAGTCCGTTGCGATGGCGCCGATTGCCTGGAATGGCATGGTCTTTGCGGGCAATGCCGGCGGAGACAACTTCGCCGTTACCGGGCGGATTTACGGATTAAGCGCGGCTGATGGGCACAAGATCTGGCAATTCGATGTGGTCCCCACGTCCGGTCCCGCTCGCGACACATGGAAGAACGTCACGGCGCAAAATCCGCCCACCGGCGGCGCCACCTGGACCACCTACAGTCTGGATCCGCAGACCGGTGTCCTGTGGGTTTGCACCGGCAACGTGGCTCCCGACTTTCTCTTCGCGCTGCACCCCGGCGACAATCTCTATACAACATCCGTGCTGGCGTTGGATGCCAAGACCGGCAAGCTGCTGGGCTATGTCCAGCCGGTCAAACAGGATTTTCACGATTGGGACATGACGGCCGCACCCGCCTTGATCCGAACGCGCGGTGGACGTTTGCTGGCCGCCGCGGCGGGCAAGGATGGAATCCTGTACGGCATCGATCGCGCCAATATCAGCGCGTCGGGCAAAGCCCCGGAGGCTCCCCTGAAGATCGTATTCTCGACCCCGGTCACCACACGCTTGAATGTGACCACGCCACTCAGCACCACCGCGGTCACCCGTTTCTGCCCGGGCGTATCGGGCGGCACCGAATGGAACGGTCCGGGCTTCAGTCCTGCATCGAACCTGCTGTTCGTGAACGCGACGGATTGGTGTACTTCGGTCAAGGTGGCCGCGGCGGCGACGGCGAAGGGCAAGGCTGGGGCCGCCTGGTCGGGATCCGGAGAACCCGAACATCCGTTCGGAAGCAACGATCCGCAGGAGAAGTGGGGCGGCTGGCTTACCGCTGTCGATGCCGATAGCGGACGCGTGCGCTGGAAGTACAAGTCCCCTACGCCGCTGGTGGCGGCCGTTACGCCGACCGCGGGTGGCCTCGTTTTTACGGGGGATCTGAACGGCGATGTTCTGGCGCTGGACGGCGACAACGGGAACGTCATCTGGCGCGACGCGACCAGCGCCGCGATCGGCGGCGGCGTGATTTCGTACCAGGCGGGCGGCCATCAGCGCATCGCTGTCGCGGCAGGCATGACCTCCCGCGTCTGGCCCGTGAAGCCGGCTGCTGCGCGCATCGTAATCTATGGCCTACCGTAAGGCGCGCATGATGTCGAAGCTCGTGGCACTCGGAGTGGTTCTCTCCGCGCCGGCGCTATGGGCGCAGTGGCCGTCCTATCGCAGCGCCGGTGCGCCTAGAACGCCGGATGGACGCGTGGATCTTGCCGCGCCTGCTCCGAAATCCGCCGACGGACATACCGATCTCTCAGGAATCTGGGATCGGGGTATGCCTCCCGGCGCGCCTGCGGGCCCCGCAGGTGGTCCGCCGCGGGGCGGAGGATTCGGTCAGCCGCCTGCCCCAGGACCCAGACCGTTTCAGAACCTTCCTTCCATGCTGCTGGGCGGATTGCCGTTCCAGCCTTGGGCTGCGGAACTTCGCAAACAGCGGCTGGCGGAAAACAGCAAGGATCATCCCGATGCCCATTGTCTCCCGCTCCATCCGGTGCAGCTTCACAGCCATCCTCAGCCGCGCAAGATTATCCAGACGCCGGGCCTGGTTCTGATCATCTACGAATCGAACGGTGGACTTCGGCAGATCTTTACCGACGGCCGGTCTCTGCCGGACAACGATCCGGAGCCCTGGTGGTACGGCTATTCCACCGGCAAGTGGGAAGGGGACGCGCTGGTGGTGGAAACCACCGGGTTTCGCGACAACGGCTGGCTGGATGAGGAAGGCACTCCTGTAAGCAGCGGAGCCAGGCTCACCGAGCGTTTTCGCCGGATCAACTACGGGACCCTGGAAATCCAGATGACCATCACCGATCCGAAGACGTTCACCAAGCCCTGGACGGTGACGCTGAACCAGCGTCTGATGCCGGACACCGAGCTGATCGAGTTCATTTGTTCCGAAAACAACACCAGCGTCCAGCACCTGGTCGGCAAATAGCGCGATATTTCTAGAAGGTGTACTTCACCGCGAACTGCATGATGCGCGGTGTGCCCAGTTGTCCCGGAGCCGTCGACGTGATCTTGCCGAAGTTGGTGGTGGCCGCCATGGACGCGCCGGGATTCGCGAAATTCGTGCGATTGAGAAGGTTCTGGGAATCCGCGCGTAGTTCCAATGTATGGCGTTCGCGGATTTTAAACAGCCGCGACAGGCTGGCATTAACGTTGAGAGCTCCCGGGCCCAGAAGATTAGCGGTGCTCAGGTTGCCGTAAGTGCCTGGCGCAGGCGCGCTAAAGGCACTCGGATTCAGCCAGGATACGCAGGGAGCGGTGGGGCATCCCGTTCCGATGGCCGACGTGCTGACGCCCGTTTTCAGATTCGGACGCTGGCCGCCTTCGCCCGAGAAAGCGTTGTCCTGTCCGGTCGTGACCGTAAAATAACTCCCCGACGCCATGCTGACGGAGCTCGCCGCGCGCCAGCCTGTCAGCACCTGGTTCAGCCACTTGTTCGTGATCCCGCTGAATTTCGGAATCTCAGCTACTGCGGTCATGCTTGCCAGATAACGGTGATCGACGGCCGAGGTGGAGCAATTGCCGCGATCCAGGCGTCGATTGTTCCCGAAAATATAGATTCCGCCGCCGCCCGCGCCGCCGTTGGGCAGGCTGTTGGTGACGTCGGAAATGCAATGCGACCAGGTGTAATTGGCCGCTACCGTGACGCCGTGGCTGAACCGCTTCTGGGCGGAAAGCAGCAACCCGTTGTAGTTCCCGGTTCCTCCGTCGTCCCATTTGTCCACGAAACCGTAGGCGACGCCGTTCTTGGGGTCCTGCAGATTCAGCTTGCGGCGCTGGTTCGTCGTGGTCGTCGTGCAAACTGCTCCAGGGTTGCAGATCGCCGGATTGAGCTCCGTTTCCGTGAATAAGTGGACCATCTGGCTTCCCAGGTAGCTTGCCGATAACAGCCAGTCTTTGCCCAACTGATGCTGGATGCTGAAGTTCCACTGCTCGACGTAGGTCGTGTGGCTGTTGAAATCGAAGGTGTTGAACGTGCCGAAGGTCGGAAAGGGCGAGTTCGGAGTAACGGCTACGGGGAAGGGATTCCCGCCCGGCTGTCCGAGATACGGGTCGGCTAAACCCCCGGCGGGACTGTTGATGTTATTTCGGACAAAAAACGGCGGCGCTGTTTCCGTGTTCAGATGATACTGAACGGGAATCAGATCGTAGAAAATGCCATACGATGCGCGAATGGAAGTCTTTCCGTCTCCGTGGGGATCCCAGACCACACCCAGCCGCGGCGCAAAGTTCTTCCACTGCTTGTTCATGCCCGTGTTGTCGGGGAAGCCGGGATCCCCGGGATAATACAATCCAGCCGGCGCGTTAGCGAATTGAGAGCTCTTGATTCCCGCGTTGAAGCGCGCCTGATCGAACTGGTAAATCAGCCCGTGCGCGAAGCGCATGGGAAAGTAGGGTTCCCATCGCAATCCGTAGCTGACCGTCAGCCGCGGCTTCACCTTCCAGGAATCCTGCGCATACAGCCCCGTGTACCACTGCCGAACCAGGAGCGTGTTGGGCGGCGCCTGCGCCAGGCTGAACAGATTCCCCGTCAGGAAGTCCGACAACCCGGAATTGGTCGCCTGGCCGTTAAATGTCAGTTGTCCCATGGCAAGAACCCGCGCGTACGTATTCGAGTTCCAGTACGCCACATTGGCGCCGAAGGACATCTGGTGACGGCCTCGAACCCAGTTGATGTCGTCTCCCACCTGGAACGTGCTGGTTCGATATGTGGCATCGGTGTCCGTCGCCCCGCCGATGTTGAATCCGCCAGTCACCGAAACCGTGGTGTATTTCGGCAGGTAGCTGAAAATGTTGATCCCGACATCCTGGGGCCCAAAGAATTGAGCACCCACGCGCGCGATGCCGCTGCGGTTGAACGTTAACCGAAGAGAATTCACGATATTGGGGCTGAAGATATAGGTGTCGCCCAGGGTGAGGGTCTGCACCAGGTCATCGACGCCCGAGCCTGCGACGCCTCCCGCCGCAGCGGTAGTAAGAAGATTGCCGCCAGATAGCGAAAACGGAGTCGGCTGCACCAGGTTCGTGCCGATATAACGGACGAACAGCGAGTGTGACGAGCTGAGCTGATAGTCTGCCCTCCCCACGGCGTCTTTCTGATCCTGGATGTTGGCGGCCCCGTAGTTGACTCGTCCGCACACGTCGATGATCAGATTGGCGGGAAGCTGCGTCGCGATGTTGACGGCAGGTTTACTGAAGAGGGAGAGGGGGATCTGGTTGCCGACGAACGGAGTCTTGGGAGTGGTCCTCGGGTCCAGCAAATTGCCGCTGCATCCCGCTGCGACGGCCGGCGCAAAATTGCCCGCAAGCATGGCCGCCGTCGGGATATGTTGACTACTGTTTTGAACCGCGTCTTGCCGTGTGGGAGTACCCTGGTATCCGACGAAAAAGAACAGCTTATTCTGAATAATCGGGCCGCCGAAGGTGCCGCCGTACTGGTTCCGTTTCAGCGTGTCCCTGGTTTGCGCGAAGAAATTCCGCGCGTTGAATTTATAATTCCGCACGAACTCGAAATGCCGATCCATGCCAGTCATTGGTGCCGGATTTTGTGATCGCGTTGACCGCGGCCGCCGAATGCATGCCGTATTGGGCCGGCAGCGCGCTGGTTTCGACCTTGAACTCCTGCAGCGCTTCAGGGAAGGGCAGAGGCTGATTCAGGTTGGTATAGGGATCATTATGCATCGCCCCGTCGAGCACGTACGACGCGCCCGAGCCCAGACCGCCCGCGACGGAAACCGACACCTCCGTGGTCTGGATGGTTCGCGTTGAGACAAGATTTCCGTCTCCGCCCGGAACCGCGGCGCCCACCATATAGATGAGATCGGATACCTGGCGGCCCACCAGCGGAAGGTTAAGCACACGGGTGCCATCGATCACCTGGCCCACGCCGGTACTTTGGGTTTCCACCATGGTCGCCGCGGCCTCTACTCGGATCGATTCGCTCACCGCTCCGATCTGCAGCGAGATGTCGATCGTCGGATTGGTGGCTACTTGCAGAACGATTCCCGTCTGCACAAACCTTGAAAATCCCGACTTGGAGACCTCCAGTTGATACGGTCCCACGGGCAGATTTGAGAGGATGTAGGAGCCATCCGCGTCCGTTGTGGCCGTGCGGACCAGATTCGTATCCGTCTGCGTGGCCTTGACCTCTGCGCCTGGAACGGCCAGACCAGTCGAATCCTGCACGGTACCTTTGATTTGGGCTGTAGAGACCGATTGCGCCCACGTCATACTGGAAATGAACACACCGATCGCCAGAACGAACAGAGATTTCATGAAAAGCCCCCTCTCCCTAACCAAGATGAACGAAGTCTATTACTCTGGCTGGTCCGTGTCAACCGGTTGTGCGGAGATCGTCAGCGATAAATCAGGGAACGTAGCGCCGTCGCCGAGAACGGTGTTCCAGGCGCGAACGCGCCAGCGTTTGACCAGACCGTGTCGGACGTAAGGATCGGATTGTGCGAAGGCTTCCGCGGCTTGCGGCGTCGGTCCGCGAAACACCAGGATGGCGCCATCCGTTGGATCTGCCAGGGCTCCAGCCATAACCAGTTCGCCGCGGTCGTGCGCCTTCTGAATCAGTGCGAAATGCTCGGCCCGATAAGAAGCCCGGCGCTCCACATAATCCTCCCCGGCGTCATAAATCAGGAGAAAATGCATCCCTATAGAGCCTGGATGCTTTCGATAAGTGTCACGCCGGAAACGGGCTTAGCCAGCGTAACGTCGGCGCCCAAGGCGCGCGCCACGGCCAGTATCTCTTCGCCGAACGTCCCCGACATGGCGATGATTCTGACCTGAGGATGTTCCTTGCGCAGAGCCCGGATCAGTTCCATCCCCTCTTCGCCCTCCATCCCCAGATCGGTGATGATAAGGTCAACGGGCTGTTCGCGGATGCGGGACCTGGCATCGCGTCCGTCCCGCGCGGAGAAAGCGTGAAAACCCGCATTGTTGAGAACCTCGACCAGCAGTCCGCGAATCGCGGGTTCATCGTCCACCACCAGCACCCGGCGGATGACAGGGCGCGAGCCCAGAACCTCGCGGACTTTCTCGCATAGCGCATCGGGACTGAACGGCTTGGGAAGAAAAGCCGCGTTCGGGTCCAGCGTTCCGTGGCGCGCCGCAGCGTGACCCGTATAGCCCGACATGAACAGTACTTTGATAGTGGGACGCGACTCGACCAGACGGCGCGCGACCTCCGGCCCGCCCATCTTCGGAAGTACGACGTCGGTAAGTAGAAGGTCGATTTGGCCTTTGTACTTAGCCCCGGCACGAAGCGCGCTGTCGCCGTCTTCCGCTGTTAGAACCTGATATCCGGCCGACTGGAGGATTTCCTCCACCAGAAGCCGGACAGCCGGGTCGTCTTCCACCACCAGAATCGTCTCGGTGCCTCGCGACGCTGAACGCCGCAGAGGCTTTGCGTCCGGTTCTTCCGCAGCATCGATGCTGGGAAAGAACATCTTGAAGGTCGTTCCGGCGCCCGGTTCGCTATACAGCCAGATATGGCCGCCGCTCTGGCGGACGATCCCATACACCGTCGCCAGGCCCAGGCCGGTGCCCGTTCCCATTTCTTTGGTCGTAAAGAAAGGCTCAAACGCCCGCTGCCGGACTTCCGGTGTCATGCCGGTTCCGTCATCGCTCACAGCCAGCATCACGTATCGCCCGGGGGCTATATCGTGGAGCGCCGCGTAGGACGCATCCAGTTCCTGGTTGCTGAGTTCGAGCGTAAGCTTGCCGCCTTCGGCCATGGCATCGCGGGCATTTACCACCAGGTTCAAGATGACCTGTTGCACCTGCGTCGGGTCGATCCTGACATGCGCCAGGTTATTCTCGATCACGGTGCTGACTTCGATGTGTTCACCGATGACGCGCCGGACCAGGGTGTCCATTTCGCGCAGAATGGCCGCGAAATCCACGACGCGCGGCTGGAGGATCTGCTTACGGGCGAATGCCAGGAGCTGCCGGGTCAAGCCGGCGGCCCGCTCTCCGGCCTTGCAGATCTCCTCCACCTGGCGGTGCGCGCGCTCGCCGGCGGGAAGTTTC
>JADMIO011478763.1_pt1 | contig 11714 bp, 8 predicted proteins | sample 8958161 | NCBI WGS metagenome assembly JADMIO01 (sample SAMN16585339, study PRJNA669376) | soil metagenome | isolation source: Crop rotation soil | place: USA: Cullars Rotation, Alabama | collected 2011
GTCGACCCGCCTCGTCGTACCGCGGTGACGAGCAGTGCGCCTTCGAGCCGCGTCGTCGTGAACGAGCCTGGGCCCGCCCCCGCGAGCGCGTCTCCGCCGGCTCCTGCCTCGCCGAGCGAGCTGTTTGCGCGCGCCAACGAGGCGCGTCGCAGCGGCGGTCGCGAAGCGGCCATCGAGCTGTACGAAGAGCTCATCGCTCGCTACCCCACCGCCATCGAGGCCGAAGATGCGCGGGTGCTCGTCGGCAATTTGCGGCTCGGTCAGCGCTCGCCCAGCGCCGCGCTCGATGAGTTCGAGCGCTATGGCGCCGGCGCGCTCACCCCCGAGGCGCTTTGGGGCCAAGCGCGTGCCCTGCGGAGCTTGGAAAGCGCGCAGGAACGCCAGGTTTTGGAGCGTATCGTTCGCGAGTATCCGAGCTCACCTTACGCGGACGGTGCTCGCCAACGCTTGCGGCAGCTGTCACCGTGATGCGAATACGGCCTACGCGTGGGTGGCTCTTCGGGCTGCCCTGGCTATTGTACGCGGGTTTGGCGGGCGCGGCCGTACCCGACGGCCTTCCGATCCATGAGCCGTCGGTCGCGCCGTCCCCTGCACCGGCGCGCCTGCTGATCACCGTCGTCACGAGCGAGGCGGCGCTCAACACGCTCGAGCAGCGCGTCAGCTCCTGGTTCACCGACGGGACCCAAGTGACGGTGAGCGTGGCCCGCGAGGTCACCCCGGAGCTGTTGCTCGCGACGTCTCCGGGTGAAGTGCGAGTCTGCGTGGTGCCGCGCGGCGCCAAGCGGGCGCTCGTTACCTTCGCCACGAAAGAGGCGGACGCGTCGCGACACTTGCTGCGCGACGTGCACCTTCACGACGGCTTCGACGAAATTGGTCTCGAGCGCCTAGCGTCGGTCATTCATAGCGCTTGCCTGGCATTGCGCGAAGGCGTCGAAGGCGCCGAGCGGGCCGATGCCGAGCGCGACCTGGTAAAGGCCGGGTTGCTCGAAAATTCGGCAAATCCGCCGCAAATTATGCCACCGCCCACCGCTCCTGTCCCCCGCCAGCTCGTCGCCAGGCGCGAGGCGGCGCGTCGCATCTGGCTGTTCGGCGCCGAGTACGGCGTCCGCGCGCGTGGCGGCGAGGGCTTGGGGCACGGCCCCGGCGCCCTGCTCGGCGTGCAGCTGCCTTCAGCGCATGGTCCGATCGACCTCTTGCTACGCGCACAGGTGTTACTTCGCTCGGTGTTCGACGCCGGCCCGCTCACCGTCTCTTTGCAAACCACTGCGCTTCGCGCCGAGCTCGGTATCGAGCCCGAGCTCGGCAACGACGTCTTCTTGCAGGCGCTGCTCGGCGGCGGCGTGGACATCGCGCGCATTCGGCCGAGCCGTGGTGAGCTGGTCGGCGGCAGCCAGTTGACCATCGCCGCACGCGAGCCCGGCTCGCAAACGCGCGGCGCTCTGGAGCTGGCGGCCGGCCTCTCGAAGCGCACGCCGCGCATCGACTTCGGCGTGTTCGTGCGCTGCTCGTTCTTGCTCGGTGACGTTCATTACACGGTTACCCGCAGCTCCGGCGACGAGCGCTTGGTCACGCCCTGGCCGGTCCAACCTTCGCTGGCCTTGCAAGGCCGATTTTGGGGGCCGTTGTGACCCGGCGCCGTTCCCGAAACACACTCAGCGTGTGCATGCCCATCACTTCATCGCGCCGCTCGCTTCAGTCGCTTTTTAGGTCGAGGTCCGCGCTCGGCGTGCTCGTTGCGCTCGGCGCCTTTGCCTGCGACGGCCGCTACGTGATTGGCAGCGCGCCGGACGGCGTGGCCGGTACTTCCAGCGGTGGGCAAGGCGACGCGGGGCAGCCCGGCGCCCAAAATAACTCCGGCGAAAGCGGCAACGGCGGCAGTATCGGCGCCGACGGGGGTGCGGTCGGAGCGAGCGGTCGCGAGTCGCTCGGCGGTGCCGGCGAGCCCTTCGTCGATCCGGGCCCGCCTGGACGTGTGCGCTGGCTAGCAGTCGAAACTTTCCCGTCGAGCGCTTCGACGCAAACGCTGCTCAATCTCGTCGACTTGCGGCAGCCGACTTGGTCCGGCGTCACCGTCGAGTCAACCTCGGTCATCGCGCCGCTGCCTTCGCCGGATGGGCGGTGGATCCTGTATGCCTCGTATCGCAAGTCGGAGTCACTGGGTGACGTCTACGACTACTATGTCGTCAACACGGCCGGAAAGACGCCGGGCGCGCGCCAACTCTTCCTGGCCGATCAAACATCGTGGAGCCTGTGCAGTTGGTCCCCGGATGCGAGTCGTGTGGCCTGCAGTAAGACCCGCGCCGACGTCGATTCGGGCGCCACCCACTTGGTGCTATTCGGCGCTGCTGGCTCGACTTGGGGCGCCGAAGTCGACGTTGCGCCGATCGCCGGCTCACCGGTGTTCCTCGACCCAAGCGCGCTCGCTTACAGCAACCTGCAGGGCGAGCTCATGCGGCTCGATTGGGGCAGCATCGATGCCCCGGCCGAGCCCACCGCTCTGGGTGTAACGGCCGACCAGGTAGCGGTGTCATCCCACGGCGAGCGCGCGATGGCCCATCGAAATGAGCCAGAGAGCGACACCCTGTTCGATGTTCACACGGGCGCTAGCGAGTCGATCGACTTGCCGGTGCCGGTCGTCTTGAGTCACAGTTTTGGCGCTGCGCTCAGCTCGGTCAGCGACGCCGACACCGGGAAGCGTACATACACGTACTACGCCGTGAACGGCCTTCACCTCTCGCCGGTTGGACAGCGCGAAGTGACGATGCCCGCGTTCGCGATCGTGCCGCTGCAAATGGCCGAGCGCTCCGTCGTGGTCGCCGACGACGATCGGCTCGTCTTCACGTACGTTCCCGAGACCGGCGAGGCCGCGCCTCAGACCGTGCCCGGCGACTATGCGGTCGTGCAAAAGTTCGCGCTCGATCCGACCGGCCGCTACCTTTACTTCAGCTCTGCCGAACGTGCCGCAGGGGTCGTGGACAAATCTACCACCCAGCATTGGGTCAGCCGACTGGGGCCGGCGGGTGCGGAGCCGCCTCACCTTTTGACCGAAGGCTTCGCGGCCGCCACCGCCGTATTTTCCCCCGATGGCCAACGGCTGCTGCTTGCCGGCGATAGCTACAACGATGTCGACCCACAGCCCACGCCCATCCACCTTTATACCTTGTCCGAGGGCGAAACACCGCGCGACAGATTGTTGCCGCTGCCGCTCAATTGGTTGAGCGCCGTGTTCTCGCGCGACTCGAGCTACCTCGCGTTCTATGGCGGCTCGCGGCTCCAAAACAATCGACCGCTGTACGCGCTCGATCTCCTCCTACCCGACGCAACACCGCAGCTGCTCTATAGCTGCGGCTCCAACCCCGCTCCCTTACCCGGCTGCCCCAACGGAATCGTATTTTGAACGCAGGGGCTGCCAAATCGCAGCCCCAATCGCAGAAGCTTCCGTGTCGGCTCTCGGTCTGGACGTGCGCCTGCGAGTCGCTGGGCGGCGCGGCGAGGACGCCGTTAGGACCCAGATTTTTCACAAAGAGATCGGGAGATCAGGAGGGAAAAGATTTGGGGTTTGAACCGAACGGTGTCGCCCGTCGACTGCGCAGGTGGTGCTCGACGACGAGCGTCGCGAACCCACGAAATTCTCGCTCTTGATCGATCTCCCGATCTCCGGATCTCTTTGTAAGAAAATCTCGAGACGCCCCGGGGTGACCTGGTATCGCTACAAGAGATTCTGCAAGCGATCTGCGGCGCGGCAGCCACGAGATGTGTAGAATCCTTAGTCGCAGCCCAATTGCAGAAGCTTCCGTGTCGGTTTTGGGTGCCTGTGCTCGTTAGTCGACTTTGACGAGGGCGCGGGCGGTGACGCCGGTTTTGGCGTCCATGGTGAAGACCATGAAATGGCGGCCGATGCGGTCGAAGCGCTCGGGGATGGCGCCGCCCCCGCCGGAAATGAACGCGGGGATGCCGGCGTTGTCGAACGAGTAGTAAGAGTGAACGTGGCCGTACAGGGTGAGGTCGACGCGGCCTTCGGCCAGACGAGCGAGCAATTTATCGGCTTCGTTGCGGCTACCCATCGAACCGTTGCGTACGCCGATCGGATCGACGGGGGGAATGTGCATGGCCACGATGTGCACGTCGCGCCTTGATTGTTCGAGCCAATCATCGAGCCAGTCGTACACGGTCGGATCGATGCTGGCGCTGGCGTCGTCCAGCAGCGTGAACGCTACGCCGTGAAAGCGGAAATGGAAGTTTCCGCGGCCGAAATACTCGTGGAATAGGTCCGGTCGGGTGCCAAGCTCGTGATTGCCGAGCGTGGAGAAATACGGAAGCTTCAGGCTTTCGAGCTCGCTCTGAAAGCGCTCCAGCTGCTCGCGAGTACCGTTGGAGGTGAGGTCGCCGGCGCCGAGCACGAAGCGCACCGAGGGCTGCTCGTTCATGCGCGCGTAAATGTCGCCGACGCGATCGATGGCTTCTTGCACGTCGGACAGCAGCGCAAACCGGAACGGCTCCGTGCTCTCGCTGTCGGCGGCGCCGAGCGCGAGCCGGGTGCGGCCGGCCGGTAGCGCAACCGTCCAGCTCTTGCGAGTCGGCAACGTCGTGTCGGCGAGCGGCGTGAGCTCGGCGTTGCCGTCCAGGACGCGCAGCTCGGCATCAGGTAGACAATTTCGCACCTCGAGCCGAAGCTCTCGGGCCGACGAAGCCGTCAGCTCGAGCGCGAAACCGGGCGCGCTGCCCCAGAGCACGAGCGCGTCCTCGGCGATCGAGCGCACTGCCGCCAATCCGTCGTCGACCTTGACGCTGAGCGCGCCCTGCTCGGCTTGCCCGACCTGCAGATCCAGCTCGACGCGCTCTTCGGTCGGGCGCAAGCACGAAAGGACGAAGAACACAGCGATTCCGAGCAGCAAATGCGGCTTGTTCATGGTGTCGTCTCCGGCGGTGGCGGCTGAGCGGGACTGCGAAAGAGCAAAGAGGCGCCGCCCAGGTAGGCGGAGCCGGCTTGAGCGTCTAGCGCGATGCCGACCCGCTCCGTGAAGAACCAGCGTGCCGCCAAGCCGAAGTGGCCGATGACGCCGCTGCCAATGCCACGCAGCTTGAGCCCGGCCACGTAGTCGTCGTGGCGATGGTCGTAGTAGAGCAGGGCTTCGCTGCCCGGCGCGCTTTGGCCGCGCAACGTGACGCCAAAGCCGATGCGACCGAGCAGCAAGTGCTCGAGGTCGGACGGTACCTTCAGGCCGGTCAAATCATAGTCGGTGCGCGCAAGTCCGTAGCCTGCCCCCAGCTCGATGAAGGCGCCGCGCAGGGTGGGGCCGAGCCGCGCAAGGTCGTAGCGGGCGTCGAGCGACAGCTCGGCCAAACTGCGCGAAAAATGCTCGGGCCGGTAACGCTGGTGGGTGAAGGCGAGCGTGACGTCGAGGAAGCTGACGTCACGAGGACGCGGGTGTTCGACGTTACCGGCGAGCCGGTATTGGCTCTCGATGCGGTAGCGGGCGGTGTCGCCGCGCGTCGAGAAGAAGCCCGACGGACTGAGGCGGAGCGGCCCAATTTGACGTGAGACTCGCTCGACCATGAAGTCGCGGTAGGCAAACTCCGGATCTTCGATGCGGCGGTAGCCAAGCTCGGTCTCCCACGTTGCCGGCAGACGATAGCGCGTCAGCGCGGCCCCGCCGTCGTTCGAAACGGTGCCGTAAATGTCTGCCAAGTACGACGTCGAGAACAGACCGAAGCCGAGCATGCTGGCGCTGGCGGCGGGGGCGACGAAGTAACGCGAAGCGCCGGTGAAGACGATGGTCAGGCCGCCGCTGAGAAAGAGACCAAGCCCAATGCCCTCCATCAGCAGCAGCCGGCGTGCAGTGCGGGGCTGGCCCAGGGCGTAATGACCCGCCCCGTGAACGAGCAAGCCTGGGACGACGGCGGCCGCAGTAGGCAGCGGACCATCAGGGCCGGGCGGACGCGTCTCCGCCTCCGGATTTCGAGCGGGGCCGCTATCCGGAGGCGGAGACGCGCCGGACGCGGTCGTGGCGTGAAGGAGCGCGGCGAAGACGAGCGACAGAGCACGCATGATCAAAACCGGAGCGCAAGATCGAGGCGGACGCCTTCGAACGGTGGGTAAAGCCGACAGATGCCCCCGACGCAGCGCAGGGCGCCGCGGCGTTGACCGGCGAAGAGCGCGATGCGGGTCGCGGGTGTCGGGCGATGTGAAAGCTCGATGTTGAAGTAACGATGCGGAACGCCCGGGCGCGTGTCGTACTCGGCGCCCAGTCCCAGGCTCGAATGCTCGGCCCATTCGACGCCGAGCACTTCTTCTCCCTCCGACCACGGCACGCCCGGCCCGCCCTCGGCTTGCGCGCGTCGGCGATGGCGCCCCGTGAGGCTCAAGCTGAAGTCGCCAACCAGCGGCAGCTCGACCTGATGGCGCAAATAGCCCTCGCCGTAAAACAGATGCGACGACGAGCCCTGCGCGAGCGTGAGCTCTCGCGCGGCGTGATCGAGCCGTCCGCCCAGCACGACCTCGAGGTGCTTTCTGCGGTCGCGCGAATCCAGGGCAAAACCCGAGGAAACGTCGTACACCCGGTTCAGTTGCTGGTCGGTGCTGGAGCACGACTCGTTGGAGCCCGACTCGGCGTAGGTCCTGTAGTGCGCCACGCTGCCCAGCGCGCGCACACCGCGTCGCACCGTGACATCGCTGCGCAAGCGGGCACCGCTGACGCAGGTGTTCATGCCTTCGTACTCGGTATCGTTGTCTTCTAGCTCGGTGGTCGGTACCTGGTTGTACGACAGGCTCGAGAACTCGCGCGCCCGAGAGAGCTTGACGTTGGCTGCGAGCGGAAAGAGCCGCCGGTAATGACGCGCCTCGAGCGTGAGCGCCACGTCTTTGGGGGTGTAGGCCGCGCTGGCGTACACGCCGTAGCCCGGCGATAGGGACGCGGCCCCCGCGCGCTGCCCCAGTTGCTGAAACGCGATTTCTCCGTACACGGAGAGATCCGGCCGCAACCGAGTCAGCTCGACCGATTGGCTCAGCGTCAAAATGCGTCGAGCGCTGCGCAGCAGGTCTTCGCTCAGCGGCGCGTCGCGAAACAGCGCCGAGCCCTGGCTGCCCAGCTTCCAGCCTTCGCCCGCGAGCTCGACCTGGCCGGCTGCGATGCGATCGGGCGCATAGCCGCAGGTGGCGCTCGTCTGGCAATCGGCGGTCAGCGGCGCAAAATCGGTGCGGATGGCGCGCGGCATGCCGGCTTCGGTCAGCGTCGAGAGGGCGTCGCCGCCGCCCAAAACGCCCAAATAGCGGCCGCTGGCTTCGTCGATGCGCAGCGGATTGAGCTCGCCGCCCAGCGCCGTGAGCTTGAGCCGCAATGGGCCGCGCGTGCTGACACTGACGCGGCCGCCGCGAATGGTCGTGTCGCTGCCCAGCTCGTCGCGCTTGCGCACGCTGAGCACGATACCGCGGCCGAGCTGCGCGCTGGCGTCGCCCAACGTCGCCTCCACGCCCGCGCGTGAATAGGTGAGGTAGTACTTGGACGGGTAAACCCAGTCGATGAAACGATTGGATAGCTCCAGCCCGGCTTCGCCCAACTTGGCGCGAAAGTAGCTGGGCCGGTTGTCAGGCTGGGCGTCGTTGGTCAGGTCGAGCGCGAGCTGCGTGACGTTGGGCGAAGCGTAAAACCAAACGTTGTCGACGCGCACGCCCAAGCTGAAGCTGCCGGCCGTCGCTTGCGCGCTGAGTCGATTGTAGACGAGGCCAAAATGGTCGTTGGCGCGGGTCGCGACCTGGCTCGGCTTGGAATCGCGATTGTCGAAGTTGTAGTAGACGCTGCTGCTCTCACTGACGTCGACCAGCACCGGCTGGCCCGCGACGCGGCCCGGTTCGAGCGCGAGCGCGCTCGGGCTCGGTAAAGCCAGTGCAACGCCCAGCAGAAGCGCGCCGAGCCGCCGACGCATGGCTCAGGGCGAGTCGGAGCGTGCTTTGAGCTCCGACTCGATGTAAGGCCACAACGTGCCCTGATTGCCCACGTATTTGCGTAGGATCTTCATGCTGCGCGGATCGACTACCATGTTCAGCGGCGCCAGGTCGGACGAAGCGTAGCTCTCGAGTTGGATGCCCGGATCGGCAACCATCGGAAAATTGGTGTGAAAGTTGGCGATCCAGCGCTCGACGTCCTCGAGGCTGGCCGGCTCGCGCTTGGCGTCTTGAAACAGCGTGCTCAAGATCACGAGCCCTTGCGGCCCAAGCTCATTTTGGTGCTCGGGCATCGTGCGGTGCTCGTCCACACAAGCCATGCACCAGATGGCAGAGGTGTTGATCAAGAGCAGCGAGACGCCCTTGGTACCGGCTGGGTCGTAGTAGTCCGAGAAGGCCAGCGTTTCACGGTGCTCGGCGGTCGGTTGCACGCGATCGGGCGCGCGGTAACCGACGAAGCAAGCGTTGGCGACCACCGAGCCTGGCTCGCTGCCCAATCCTTCGCGCGGGTAGTCCGGCGCGGCGCAGCCCGAATCCGAAGCCAACAGCTCTTTTGGCACCTCGGGGGCGTTGCTGCCGCACGCGAGCGAAAGTGCCGCCGCGACGAGCGCCGAGGCACTTCGCGAGCGCATCAGTTTTTCTCCCGAATGCCGATCGCGGTCAGCAGCGGCAGCCCGTCAGGAAACTCGAGCGTGGCGCCGTCGTCGCTGACCTGGCCTTCACCGACCTTCTGCCATCCGCCGTACGGGGCCCATTTTTCGCCGACGTCGAGCCCGAGCACGAACAGCTCGAGCGCTCTGCCGGCGGGCAAATTGCCGCGATTTTCGAGGCTCAAGGCGGGGCTTGGGCAAACGCGCGTCTCGACCGGTGACAAAGCGTAGCCGGCGACGAAGTCTTGCCTCAGCTGAGTCACGGCCGGCTCTGAAAGCGCCACCGCGCGGAAGCCTTGCTGCGCTTCGTCTTCGTAGGTCAGGGTGTCGACTTCGACGTGCACGTCGGCGGCGAGCGTGAGGGTGACGCCACCGGACGTGATCGCTTCACCGGGCGTGAATGGCACGGCATCGGCGAAATCCGGCAAACGCGCGATCGTCAAAGTGCCGAGCGCGTTGTCACCCGCGCCGAGCGGTATCGCCAGCTTGCCCCAAGTGAGGCCGTCGCCGAATTTGCAGGCGGGCGTGTCGAGCGTCTGGTTGTCGACGTCCTCGGACAGGTTGCCGTCGTCGACGACACGGGCATTGATGCAAATGTCCTTGCCGCAGATCTGCACGAGCCCGGCGCTGGTCGGTTCACCCTGCTCGTCGACGAGCTGTCCCGAGACGAGCCCCAAGCTCAACCGCTTCGCGTCGGCGTGTGGATTCGTGCCGGCGGGACAGTCCGCGATCGGCGAAGAGCCGCCCTTGCCCGCGCTACCGGGCTCACCACCCGCCCCGCCGTTCGGGTCGGGGCTGGCGGGGTCACTGGCGCACGCGACGCTGAGCCAAAGCAGCAGCGTCGCGCACGGCAAGAGGGGCAGGGGACGGGTCACGCCCGAGGATTATGCCCCGAAACGCCGCCGCTGCCGATCACGGGAAAAATGGCTTAGAAACTCACGCCCAGGAACAGCCGCAAGGCCTGAGCCAGGTTCGTGTCCACCGACGTCTCGCGGCTGGCATAGCCGAGCCCCGACATCGGGAACAGCACGGCGTATTCGAGCTTGGCGAAGAAGCCGCCCATGCGACCCGGGTCGTCATTGAGCGAGCCGTCCTTGCTCTGGAAGTAGAGCTGGCCGTTCACTTCGACCCCCAAGTCGCGAGCGTGGCCGGGCGTCTGCATGAACTCGCTGGCGCGCGACCAGATGGCCGCGACGCCGCCGCCGATCTTTTGCCCGTTCGGATCGCGCAAGAAGTCGTACTTGACGCTCGGGCGGAGGTAATAGGTGCCCTGCACGCGCGACAGCAGGTTGCGGTACAGGATCAGGTCCAGCCCGTAGCTCGGGTGGAAACGGAACGTCGAGATCGTGTGATCGCCGTGCTGATTTTGAATCGAGTTCTCGCTCGTGGTGCCAGGCGGCGCCAGGCTGTCGACGTCGGCATCGCCCTCGGCCCAGCCGGTCTTGAAGCCAAGGTGCAGCTTGTTCTCGGCCAGCAGCTGCTCGATCTCGGTCGCGAAGCCCCAGCTGCGCATCTTGTAGTTGCGGTCGTTCGCGGGGGGCGTGGCGGTGTTGGCGTTCGAAACGTTTTCGATCGAACCCTGCACCGTCGCGACCTCGGCCTCGAAGCGGAAGCCGCGGAACAGCAGCTGCAGCCACAGATCCGGCATCCAAAGGTTGGCGTCGCGTCGCTGGAACGCAAGATCCGTGGTTGGCGCGCAGCTCAGGGCGCTGGCGCCTGCCGCGCAGGTGCCGGTGGCGTCGCTGGCCAAAAGCTGATGCCGGTACTGCACCTGCAGGCCGCCGTTGATCACCAGCTCACCCTTGTTCAGCGCCGCGCGCACGAGCTCGGGGCTCTTCTTGCGCATGATGCTGAAGGTGTACTGGTTGACGTCGTCGAGCTGAGCGATGTCGTACGGCTGCCCCCGCTCGAGCGAGAGCGTGTCGCTGGTCGGACCTTCGTTGGGAAAGTCGAGGGAGGCGGTGGCGTACAGGTCGAGCGACTTGACGCCACTGATGATCTGCGCCCGATCGATGGTCGACTGGTAGTCGTCGTCGTGGCCGTCGCCCGAGTTGTAGACCATGCCCAGACCCCAGTGGTTCGGCATGCGACCGAAGCGCAGCTGTCCGACCGGCGTGACCCACTCGGCCCACACCCGCTTGACGATGATGCTGTCACGCAGGCTGTTGCGACCAGCGCTGGGCGCGGCCGTGCCATCGTCCAAAACGCCGAGCGGCGCGTAACCGCTGCGGCCGGCTACGCTACCATTGTCGACCGCGTAGCCACTGGGCGTCGAGCCGAGCACCACGTTGTCGAGCAGATCGATCTGCGACAAGACGCGCAAGTTGTCGGAGACGTGAAACTCCGGATCGAGCCGGAAACGCAGGTTGGCGCCGGCGTTGGTGTTGTCGTCGCACGGCCCCGTCCCGCCGCCGGAGCTCGCGGCGTTGCAACGCTTCGCCGATTCATTCGGCAGCTCGGTCGAAGTTTGCGCGCTAGGCGCGTAGTAGTGATCCGCCGGACGCGGAAAGAGCGTCCCCGATCGCGGATCGAGCCGACCCAAGTGAAACTTGTAAAACAGCTCGCCGCGCGCGCGGAAGCTGCCGTGCCACTCCAAGACCGGGCGCGTGTGCGTCCACCAGTCTTCGGCGAACACGGCGTTGGCGTTCGGCTTGACCGCACCAGGGCGCTCGGCGCCTTGCCGCTTCAACGCCGCGGCGTCTTCCGAAGGCTCTGGCCAAACTGGTAGCGGATTGAGACCGGGCTGCGCGGGCGGCAGCGAGCCGGCAGGCTCTGCGGCGGCGTCGGGCTCTTCGCCCGCATCAGCGGCGGGCGCAGGTGCTTCAACCGGCGCGGGTGCAGGAGCGGTGGGCGCGGCAGCCGGCGCAGGCGCGGCCGCTGGTGCGACGGCGGGCTTGGGCTCCGCGGGTTTTGCCTCGGGTGGCGGTCGCTTCGCTTCAGGCGCGGGCTGCGCCTGCGAAGGAAGCGAGTAAAAACCGAGCGTGGCGCTGAAGGCCGAAAGCAGTAAAACGGAGCGTTTTCGCATTGATACTCCGCCTGGGACCGAAGCGGCGGCAGTCCCTTTCGCACCGACCCGGAAGACTGTCAACCTCAGCCTTTTTTAAAGGCGGTCAGCACGTCGG
>JADMIO011791786.1_pt1 | contig 11710 bp, 9 predicted proteins | sample 8958161 | NCBI WGS metagenome assembly JADMIO01 (sample SAMN16585339, study PRJNA669376) | soil metagenome | isolation source: Crop rotation soil | place: USA: Cullars Rotation, Alabama | collected 2011
CTTTCCCCCGCCGGAAGAAGCACCTCCTCGGCCGTGACAGGAGCTTCGATCAATCCGCCGTCGGTACCGATGATCCGAAACGGAAGTCCGCCGAGGGAGAGACGGACGTACCGCGCGCTCGAGGCGTTCACGATCCGCCAGCGTTCGATCTGTCCCGCCGCGATCGTCACCTCCGGCTCGGACTTGCCGTTGATCAGGCGCACGTTGCCTTCCCGGCCATTGTGACGGTCCTTGAGACCGCCGAACTTCGCGATCTGTCCCTTCTTGTCGACCCGCAGATCATCGAAGACGAGGACCTTCTCGCCGTCGAGCGTCAGTTCATCGGCCGCGCGCACGATCAGCGCGCCGTACAGTCCCTTTTCCAGCTGCTCTGTCTCATTGAGGTGTGGGTGATACCAGAATGTGCCCGCGTCTGGCGGCGTGAAGCGGTATGTGAAGGTCTCTCCGGGTTGGACGGGGCGCTGCACAATCTCTGTACCGTCCATGGCCGCCGGAATCCGCAAGCCATGCCAGTGAATCACGGTCGGCTCGGGCAGCCGGTTCGTGAACTCGATCTCCAATGGGATGCCCTGCTTCGCTTCCAGGACGGGACCGGGCACCTGGCCGTTGAATCCGTAGCCGCGGACTGTGCGACCGGGCGCGATCTCCCACGCAATTTCAGCCGCTTCGAGGCGGTATCGCACCACATCTCCAGCCTCAGAAGTCGAGGACGTGGACTCCGCGGCGCGCTGCTTTATTGATGCTCCGCAATGCTCAGTCATGATCGTTTCCCTCCCAGTGCTCCCATTGGTCTATTTCCAACGCCGCCGCCATCCAGCACTTCGCCAGACGATCAAGAGACAGCGCATTCCGCTTCTGGCGAATCAACCGTGCGGCCGTTTTGTTGAACAAACTGCTGCTCTCGAACGAGCAGCTGGCGCCGGGGCAGGGCTGTCGGCCGGCGTGCGAATCTGACCGCGCGCCGTTTACTGGTCACGCCGCTGGGACCCAATTTCAGGCGACGTCGTAGCTGTCTGTGCGAGAACGGCGCGATTCTATATCGATCAGTAGGATTACTGAGGAGCTGGATGCCGCGGGTTTACGGACTTCGGCGTCATCGGCTTAGCCATCTGCGGGATCGACCTGATCGTCTGGACTCGATCACAACATCTGGACGCCTGCGCGGGGAAACTCCATATACTTCGCCGTTTCATCGGCCCCCGCCTTGCCGTGAAGCGATTCGACGACAGCGAGCGCCATATCTATGCCGGCTGCGACTCCGGCAGATGTCACGATTCCGTCATCGACGACGCGCAGGTGTCGCTGTACGACGATTGTCCTCGCCTCAAAAAGGGCTCACGCTTCGGTCGAGAACAGGTCGGTCTGTCGCTTCAGTCCGATTGGCAGCCCCACAAGCATCGAGATGCCAAGGGCCAGGCCCAGGACGACCAACGAACCCATCGCGCCTGGCTTCGCAATCATCAAGAACACGATCGCCAGACCGAACGTGACGCGCGCCCGCAGCGACAGCTGTCGCAGTGCGTCCGATCGTTGCGCGAGCGGACCGGTCGCCGCCATGACGAGGATCGCACCGTAGGACGCGTACATCCACGCGTCGGCGAGGACGCCGAATCGCGCACCCATGTAGAGGCCGGACAGCAACGTCAGCGGCATGGCGAGGCCAAAAATGCGTGGCGCGGCTCTTCCGCTCGACGCCGCCCCGAACGCTTCAAGAGCGAGCCCAGCAAACATCGTCAGCACGCCCGTGATGTGAACGAACAAGACCAATGAACGAATCATGACGAACCTCTTCTTCTGCCGGGGAAGCCGGCGATTGGCGCTACCGCGACCACAATCGGGAAGCAGCGGCCTCGTAAACAAGACGGCTTGCCACGACGGCGTGTGACAGCGCTCGCGAGCCTTCGAGCTCGATTTCGATGAGATCGACACGAGCGCCGGCATCACTGAGGCGCAACGCACGGGAAATCCTCACCCGCGCGCGAGGCTGCCTGCGAGTCGGATCCGTGCGGCGCCGTGCCGCGTGCCGAACCCGAGGAGCAGACGCATTGAGCCGCTGTCACAGGCCGTCCTCGTCAATCGTCTAACCTTAAGAGAGCCGCAGAAGCAGAGGAACCTGAGCCGTGACAGCAACTAAGTGGGACGCGCCGACGTTCGAGCCACATCGACCCCTGTTGTTCTCGATTGCGTATCGCATGCTCGGCAGCGCCACCGAAGCCGAAGACGTCGTTCAGGATACGTGGATCCGTGCGCGCCAGGATGAGCATGCCGACATCCGTTCCCCTCGCGCGTATCTCACGACAATCGTGACGCGGTTGTGCATCGACCATCTGCGCAGCGCCGACCGAACGCGCGTTGAATATCCGGGGCCATGGCTCCCCGAACCGCTCCCGGAAGCGATTCAGGAGCCGGCGGAGCTCGCGTCGTCGCTGACGACGGCGTTCCTGGTAATGCTGGAGCACCTGGCCCCGATTGAACGCGCGGTGTTCCTGCTGCGCGAGGTCTTCGACCGCGACTTCGACGAGATCGCGAGGACCGTCGGAAAGAGCGAGGTGAATACGCGACAGATCCTCACGCGCGCGCGAAGCCGGCTACGCGAACCGCGTCCGCGCTTCGCGGCGTCTCGTGCCGAATCCGAGGAGATCGTCGAACGGTTTCGGCACGCGTGCGTCACCGGCAGCGTTGAGGAGTTGATGGCAGTGCTGCATGCCGACGCGACGTTCGTGGCGGACGGCGGCTGCAACGCACCCGCGCCGTCGAGCCGGCTGCTCGGCGCCGAGCGCATTGCGCAGTTTTTGACCGACATTGGCGGCAAAGTGCGCTGGTTGGAGTCCGATCCTCAGGTCGTTACGATCAACGGCGCGCCCGGCCTGCTCATGCGCCATCCGATTTCCGGCAATGCGACCTGCTCGTTCGACATCGCAGGCGGCCGCATCCGCGAAATCTACGTTGTTCGCGACCCTGAAAAACTGCGTCGGTTCCTCGAACAGACTCATTGACCGCAGGATCGGATTATGGCAGTGCACCGCCATCAGTCAGGGCGACGACATTGGTGCGCAGGGAGAGTAAGAAATGACCAGTCAGTCAGGAGTCCGCATCGATCGCGAACTTGAACGATTCATCTCGATGTTTCCCAAGGCGGACCTGAACGATCCGATCGCCGCGCGCCAGACACTCGCCCGCCTCTCCGCCAAGGCACCCGCCTTGGATATTAATGAAATAGAGATCGAGGATCGCACGGTGCCGGCGACGCCCAACGTGCCGGTGCGAATCTATCGGCCGCGCGGCGCGCGGTGTGCGATTGTTTGGCTGCACGGTGGGGGATTCGTCATGGGCGGTCTGGACGTAGAGCATCCATGGGCCGCGCGAATCGCGGATGCCTCCCAAACGGTGGTGGTGTCCGTCGGCTACCGATTGGCTCCGGAGCATCGGTTTCCGGCCGCTCTCGAGGATGCCTACGCCGCCGTGATGTGGACGGCGGAACACGCTGCGGAACTAGGGCTCAACGCGCAACACATCGCCGTTGGCGGCCACGCGGCCGGCGCGGGGCTCGCGGCTGCGGTGGCATTGCGCGCGCGTGATCATCGCGGGCCAACAATCGCTTTTCAACTGCTCAATCAGCCCGAGCTCGACGATCGGCAGGAGACGTGGTCGGCGCGGAACTTCACCGATACGCCGTTCATGACGCGCGAAAAGGTCTCTGCATCGTGGCGGCACTATCTGGGCTCCGCTGCCGCGTCGCCCTACGCCGCGCCGGCGCGGGCGAGCGATCTGTCGGGGCTACCGCCCGCCTACATCGCGACGGCGGAGTTCGATCCGAACCGCGATGAAGGGATCATCTACGCGCAGCGGTTGATGGAGGCCGGCGTGCCGGTCGAACTCCATCAGTGGCGCGGGACGTTTCACGGATCGCAAGCTGTGCTGTCCGCCGACGTATCGCAGCGGCAGATCGCGGAACTGGGGACCGTCTTGCACCATGCCTTGGCTGCCCACGGCAAGGAAAGGGTGTGACATGCACGGAGCGGTTTTATACGGGGCGCGTGATATCCGGTTCGAAGAACAGCCCGAACCTGCCATCCTCGCGCCGACAGACGCGATCATTCGCCTGCCCCTAACCTGCATCTGCGGTTCGGACCTGTGGCCATATCGCGGCATCGCGCCGGTCCCGGCGCCAACGCCGATGGGACACGAGTACTGCGGCTACGTCGAAGACGTCGGGCGCGGCGTGGCGTCGTTGAAGCCCGGGCAGTTCGTGATCGGATCGTTCTTCGCGTCCGACAACACGTGTCCGCACTGCCGGCATGGGTTTCAGACCTCGTGCGAGCACAAGACCGCGGTCAGTGGGGCACAGGCACCGCGGCTCCGAGTGCCGCTTGCGGACGGCACACTCGTCGCGACTCCCGATGCGCCCGATGCCGATCACATTCCAAGCATGCTCGCGCTCTCTGACGTGATGGGTACCGGCTGGTTTGCGGCGGACGCCGCGAATGTGAAGGCAGGATCGACGGTTGTGGTCGTGGGCGACGGCGCCGTCGGACTGCTCGGCGTGCTCTCGGCGAAGCAGAAGGGCGCGGAGCGCATCATCGCCATGAGCCGCCACGAGCCGCGGCAGACGCTCGCCCGTGAATTCGGCGCGACCGACATCGTGACGGAGCGCGGCGACGAAGGTGTTGAGCGCGTTCAGGAGCTGACGAACGGCGTCGGTGCGGATTCAGTGCTGGAGTGTGTCGGGACCCAGGAGGCCATGATGCAGGCCATCAAGTCGACGAGGCCTGGGGGTTCGGTCGGCTACGTCGGCGTGCCGCACGGTGTCACACTTGACGGCGCCGATCTCTTCTTCCGGCACGTGCGCTTGCTCGGCGGTCCGGCGCCCGTTCGTCGCTATCTCCCACAGCTGATCGATCTCGTTTTCAGCGGGAAGATCAATCCAGGAAAAGTGTTCGACCTGGTGCTGCCGCTCGAAAATGTTGCGGACGGCTATCGCGCAATGGACGAGCGGCGTGCGATCAAGACGCTGCTGCGTCCTTCAGGGGATTGAGTGCATACACATCTCGAGGCCGCCTTGACTTCCAGTAAGTCGATTGCCTCGGTACGTCGGGCGCTGCTGTCGCGCGCGGTCAGAACGACAAACGGAGTCCTTGGATTACCGCGGTCGGCTGTTGCGATGCCGCGATGGCCGGCGTTTGAAGGAACGCAGCACACACAATTGCAATAGGAGTAAGACGGCGATCGAGCATGTTCTCCCACCGACGTTCGCGCACGAAGCCTGCTGCCATTTGACCGTCGGCCACGCCGCCCGCCAGAAGCTTCGCACAACCGCAGGGAATATTTCGGCGCCGCCGCGAGATTAGCAATGGCAGCCGGCGGCTCACCATCGGGTCGCGCGTCCGTCTCTTACAGGTTGCAACATGAAGAATCGGGTCAACGTTGTCTATTGGGTCGTCACTGGTTTGATGACCACGTTCATGCTGATGGCGTCGATTCCGGATGTCGTGAGACAGCCCGAAGCCCTCAAAGTGTTCGGGCATCTCGGATATCCGCCGTATCTACTGCCGTTTCTGGGCACCGCCAAGATCCTTGGCATGTCTGGGGTGCTCGTACCAGCCGCTGGCAGGCTCAAGGAGTGGGCCTACGCCGGTCTGATCTTCGACCTCACCGGCGCCCTCTACTCGCACCTGTCGGTCGGCGATCCGGTGAGCGTCTGGGGCTTCGCTGTCGTCGGCCTCATTCTGGTGGGCGGCTCGTATGTGTGTAGCCGACTTCGCAGAGATGACCGAAGCGTCGTCCGCGGTGATCTCGTCGCCGCTTAGGTTTCCAGGTCACCACATGTCCTCGGCAGACTACAACGGCACGATGCGGCAATGGGCGGCGCTCCCGTTGCGCTTGATCGTGGGTTACGGCTTCATCGCCCACGGCTATGCGAAGGTGATGAATGGACCCGAGCGCTTCGCCGCCTCGCTTCATGCATTGGGGGTTCCGGCGCCACATGCGATGGCCTGGGTGACGATTGCCAGTGAGCTCCTCGGCGGCCTTGCTGTCCTGGTTGGCGCGTCGATCCCCGTCGTCAGCCTGCCGCTGTCGGCGATTCTCCTCGTTGCGGCGATTACCGTGCATCTTCCGTACGGGTTCAGCTCGATCAAGCTCCGCGAGGTGACGAGTGCCGGACCACAATTCGGCCCTCCCGGTTACGAAACCGATCTCCTGTACATCGCCGCACTCGCCACGCTGGTGCTGGGGGGACCAGGGCCATTCGCATTCGATCGAATGCGAGCTCGCAAAAACGGCCACATCGCAGACGCGGACACCGCATGATCACACCGGTCGACCGCCTCTTTGAGGCTCACCTGACCGTCTCCGACCTCGACACTTCCATCGTCTTTTATCGGGACCTGATCGGGCTCGAACCGGCGCACGTGGTTTCGATCCGACAGGCTACGTTTTTCTGGGTGGGCTCACGCGGCAGCGCGATGCTGGGACTCTGGGCGAGCGGCTCCGGGCCGCAGAAGACGACGACGCACATTGCGTTCGCGGCCAGGCGCGACGATGTGATCTCGGCGCCGCGGGTGCTGCAGTCAGCCGGCCTCACGCCGCTCGATTTCGACGGTCGTCCGACCGACGAGCCGGTCGTCCTCGCATGGATGCCAGCGGTATGCATCTACTTTCACGATCCTGACGGGCACCTGTTGGAATACATCGCCATGCTGGCTGAAGATCCGCGGCCGGATGGCGGCGTGTTGACGTGGCACGAGTGGACACAGCGGTGTGGCGATCCTCCCGCCAGATGACCGCGAGGCCAACTGACAGGGCCGCCGGGTAAGGCAGCCCATCGGATCCGTCGCGTCGGGCAGTCATGGAGCGGTCACTTCCTGTGGTTGGCTGGACCCAAGTGGCTGTGATCGCCCCTAAATCGCGGCGCTCGGCCGCCTGGCCAGCGCAGCCATCGCGGCCATCAGTTCGGCAGGGTCGACCGGCTTTGCGAGATGTAATTGGAATCCGCTCCGAAGCGCTCTGATTCGATCCTCGGAACGGGCATAGGCTGTCAGCGCCGCTGCCGGCACCGCCCTGACGCGCGGGTCCTCCGATGTGCGGATGCGCTCAATCAATTCGAATCCGGTCATCTGCGGCATCCCGATGTCCAGCAGCAGCACGTCCGGAATCGTCCGTTGCAAAGCAGTCAGCGCGTCCTGGCCGCTGTCCGCGGTCGCGACGGTTGCTCCCGTCGCTTCGAGAATTTCCCGAACGAGCGCGAGAGCGTCGCGGTCGTCATCTACGGCGAGGATTCGGATGCCGTGCAGCTGCGGCACGACAATGTGAGGCTCGTCGCCGGAAGAGCGCGGGTGTTCGCGTGCCTCGCGCATCGCGACATCGTCGACGATCCGACGCGGCAGCTCTATTCGGAACGTTGAACCCTTCCCCACGCCCCCGCTCATCGCGAAAATGCGTCCGCCCTGCAGCTCCACGAGGTGCCGCGAAATCGCGAGTCCGAGCCCGAGTCCGCCGGCGGCGCGATCCATTCCCGCGTCAGCCTGGCGGAACCGGTCGAATACGTGAGGGAGAAACTCCGGCGCAATGCCGGCTCCGGTATCGCTGACCGTGATCTCCACATGGGAATTGACCTGTTCCAGGCGGGCCTGGACCTTGCCCCCGCGCGGCGTGAACTTGACCGCGTTCGACAGGATGTTCCACAACACCTGCTGCAGGCGCTCCGGATCGCCGGACACCGGAGGTGTGCGGGGGTCCGAAATCGTCGTCAGCTGCAAACCCTTGGCGTCCGCCGCAGGACGCACTGTGTCGACGGCGTTCTGGAGAATGGGACCGAGATCGACGCGCTGCACGTCGAGACGCAGCTTGCCCGAGATAATCCGCGAGACGTCCAGCACGTCTTCCACGATCTGATTCAAGGACGTGGCGTTGCGCGACACCGTGTCGATGGCACGGCGGAGCTTGTCTCCTGTCAGCAGATTCGATTGCATCATACGGACGTACCCGACGATGGCGTTCAGGGGCGTCCGCAGTTCATGGGACAACGTCGCGAGGAACTCGTCCTTGAGACGGCTGGCCTCCCGCGCCATGGTCAGGAGGCGCTGGCGTTCCTCTTCCGCCCGCTGGCGATCGCTGATGTCGCGAGCGATTTTGGATGCGCCGAGGATCGTGCCGTCCAGTCCACGGATGGGCGAGACCGTCAGCGAAATCGCCACCAGCACTCCGTCTTTTCGCCGGCGCATGGTCTCGAAGTGGTCCACCCGTTCACCTTTTCGAATTCGCGACAGCACCATGTCTTCTTCGTGCTGCCTGTCGTCGGGAATGATCGTCCGGATGGATCGCCCGATCATCTCCGCCGCCGTGTAACCAAAGATGCGTTGCGCCGAGGCGTTCCACGACGTGACGATGCCGTCCAGATCTTTACTGACGATCGCGTCGTCGCTCGACTCGACGATGGCAGCGAGGCGCAGTGCCTCGCGTTGGGTCCGCTGGATGCGTGTCAGATCGCGCGCGATTTTGGAGGCGCCGATGATCTCCCCGTTGGCGTTGCGAATAGGCGACACGGTCAGCGATATCGGAACGAGGCTGCCGTCTTTCCGCTGACGGAGCGTTTCGAAGTGATCGATGCTCTCCCCTCGTCGTATGGTCGCGAGGACCCGGTCTTCCTCGGATTGACGGTCGGGAGGAATGATGAGACGAATCGATCGGCCGACGATGTCGGCAGCCGTGTAGCCGAACAGGCGTTCGGCCGCCGGATTCCACGACACGACGATCCCGTCGAGGTCCTTGCTCACGATCGCGTCGTCTGCGGACGCGACGATGGCGGCAAAGTGCTGGGTGACGCGTTCGAGCCGGCGGCGTTCGGTGATGTCCCGGGCGATCTTCGAAGCCCCGATGATTTCACCGGCGGCAGTGACAATCGGCGATACCGACAGGGACACCTCGATGCGTGTGCCATCCTTGCGCACGCGAACTGTATCGTAGTGATCGACGCCCGTGCCCTTGCGAACGTGGTCCAGGACATTGTCTTCCTCCTCGTACAGCTCGGGCGGTACGATCAGCCGTATGGAACGGCCGATAGCCTCTGTTTCGCTGTAGCCGAAAATGCGTTCGGCCGCACGATTCCAGCTCGTGATCGTACCGTCGAGATCCTTGCTGATGATGGCGTCATCAGCCGACGCGACGATGCTCGCAAGGCGAAGGGACGCGATCTCCTTCAGATCTAAGGCCATGTGACAGATTATCTGCGCATCAGCCCACGACGCAGTTAGGGATCCAATGGCTGGGCTGCGGCATCGGCTGTGTCACAAGCATCACCGGTGATGCGTCTTACTTGTATGCAGCACTCAAGAGGAGGGATGAGGTCGTGCGTATAGTCGTGCTCGGCGGAGGGTTCGGTGGCGTCACCACAGCACGTCATCTCGAACGCCGACTGCGCGGGCAGCCGGACGTCGAGATCACGCTGGTCAGCCGCGAGAACTTCTTCGTCCTCACACCGCTCCTGTTCGAATCCTGCTCGGGAAGGCTGGAACTGCGCCACTGTGCACAGCCGATCCGAGCCGCCTTGCGGCGGACGCGCTTCATTGAGGCGACGGTCCACCACGTCGATGTCGAGCAGCAGATCGTTCGAGCTGTTTCACCCGACGGAGGCGCCTATGACTTGCCCTACGACCAGCTTGTCGTCGCGCTCGGAGCGTCAACGAACGAACGGCTGATCGCCGGCTCGTCGAACGCGTTCACATTCAAAACGATGGCCGACGCGCTCGTGCTGAGAAACCACGTCATCGAGCAGTTCGAGCGCGCCGATGCTACCCACGAGTCGGAATCACGACGGCGATGCCTGACGATCGTCGTGATCGGCGGGGGGCTCGTCGGTGTCGAGCTGCTCGGGGAGCTCACGGCCTTCGTGCACGACGTCCTGCGCTTCTATCCCCGGATCCGCCCGGAGGAGATCCGCTTCAAGTTGTTCGAAGCCGGCGCTCGAATCCTCCCCGAGATCGACGAGAAGCTCGCGGCCGTCGCCGCGAACGTGCTCCGCCGGCGCGGCGCCGACGTCCACGTGTCGACGGCCGTTCAGTCCATCGAACCTGGCCGTATTCGTGTGGGAAACGAGATCATCGACGCAAGCACGATTGTGCTTGCGGCAGGAATCGTCCCGAGCGTCGTGGCCAGTGAGATCGCCGTCGTACACGATCAACGCGGGCGGATTGCCGTCGACGCGACGATGAGGAGCCGCAGCCATCCGAATGTGTGGGCGCTTGGTGATTGCGCCTCGATCCCTGGGCCCGACGGCCGCCCGTACCCCGCGCTGGCGCAGCATACCGTTCGTGAAGCGCGTCACCTTGCGCGAAACATCGAGGCCGAGATTGAAGGGCGCGTCCCAACTCCGTTCGTGTTCCGCCCCCTCGGGACCATGGCATCGCTCGGTCACACCCGGGCCGTCGCGCTCGTGTTCGGCATGCGCTTCACGGGGTTTCCGGCCTGGTGGCTGCGCCGGACGTATTACTTGTTTCAGATGCCGCGCTGGGAACGTCGCCTCCGGATCGTTCTCGACTGGACGGTTGCGCTCTTCTTCCGGCCGGACACCACGAAGGTCGAGCTGCGCGTTGAACGCGAGCAGGTCCGTTCAGCGCGAAACCACACGGCGGCTGTCATAGGCCGCGCGCAACCGCAGGATACGGTCGCTCGCGTCGATGCGCGAGTCGACCAGCGGGCGAGGGACGACGCCCAGCGCGATCAGCGCGAGGACGAGCGCGACGAACGTCCAGGCCTCGCGCGGCTTGGGTCCAAACCGAAGCGTGGGATGCGCGAGCACGTCGGGCCGGCCGCAGAACAATGAGAAGTACATCCTCAGAACTGCCAGCCCCATCAGCGCCGATGCAATGACGACGGCGAAGCCCATGACGGGGAAGACGTCGACGGCACCGTCGACCAGCAGTTCCTGGCCGATGAAGCCGAGGGTGCCGGGGAAGCCGGTGCATGCGAGCCCTACTCCGAGGAAGCTGATCGCCAGCACGGGCATGCGATCGTACCCCCCGTGGTAGCGCGTCAGATCCAGCCTGCCACGCCGCGCCTCGAGGACCTGGACGCACCGGGCGAGTCCCGCAAACCCGAGGCCGGCCGACAGCCACACGAGCAGGCCGCCCGCGAGCGCGGTGACGCTCGTGCAATCGAGACCAGCCATCACGAGCGCCGACTGACTCATAAAGAGGTACCCGCACGCGCGGCGCGCGCTCCGCTGCACGAGCGCGAGCGCCGCACCGTATACAGCGGTCCCGAGCGCCAGAACGGCAATCGTTCGCAGCATCTCTGGCGAGGCCCGCGGCACGATCAGCACCAATGTGATGTATGCGCCAACCTGCGGTGCGTTGAACAGGATCGCCGGGCCGAGCCGGCCGTGATCGAATACCTCCGGTACCCACGCGTGGAACGGGACGATGCCTTTTCGGACGAGCGCGGCGAGGACGATCAGCCACATTGCCGCCGTTTCGATCCTTGTGTCCTGCACTCCGGGACTGACGAGCAGTACGACGCCTGCAGCAAGCAGCAGCGTCGACGTGCCCAGGTACGCGGCGACGACCCGGCGCTGGTGACGGTGTGCCGGATCCGCGAGCGCAGACAGGAACACCCACACCGACCCCACCCACAACAGCAGCAGGACCACCGCGCTGGCGGTGAGAAACGACGCGAGCGTCAGCAGGGTCGCAAGAGCGGTTCGCCGAAGGCCGCG
>JADMIO011430642.1_pt1 | contig 11709 bp, 10 predicted proteins | sample 8958161 | NCBI WGS metagenome assembly JADMIO01 (sample SAMN16585339, study PRJNA669376) | soil metagenome | isolation source: Crop rotation soil | place: USA: Cullars Rotation, Alabama | collected 2011
CTATACATCCGCCGGTGTCGAAGCTGATATCGCCTTCGCACGCCACAACTCGGCGTGGGAAAACTGTGAAGATCTCGCCGGCGACATACTGCAAACGCTGGTTGACCGGCCGCCGGTTACAATCGGTGATGAGGCGAGCATTCGACTTGGCGTCGATTCAAGCCTCGATGAATGGCGGACGTTGCGTGATGGCGGCAAGGACGGAATCGCCAGAATCCAGACTGACGAGCGAACACGTACGGGGATCAACTCGCTCAAGGTCGGCTACAACAAGGTATTCGGATACTTCATTGAGGTGAGCAACAGCAACGCTCACCTTGTTCCGGCGGATTATCAGCGGCGCCAGACCCTGGCGGGAGCCGAGCGATACGTGACACCGTCGCTCAAGGAGTACGAGGAGCGCGTTCTAACCGCGGCCGAGCGCGTTGAGGAGAGGGAGCGACAGCTGTTCGAGGCACTGCGCTCCCGCATCGGATCACAGATTGCGCGATTGCAAAGTGTGGCGCAGCTGATCGCCGAGCTGGATGTGCTTGCATCGCTGGCGGAAGCGGCAGCGAAAGAGAACTACGTTCGACCGGTGCTGACTGACGACTTTGCGCTCGAGATCAAAGCGGGCCGGCATCCAGTGGTCGAGCGCATGATGCCGCGCGAGAAGTTCATGCCCAACGACATCTCCCTGACGAATGATGCACGCATGATCATTCTCACCGGTCCCAACATGGCGGGTAAGTCGACTGTTCTGCGCCAGGTAGGGTTGATCGTCCTGATGGCGCAGGTCGGCAGCTTTGTGCCGGCGAGCGAAGCGCGGATCGGTATCGTGGACAGACTCTTCACGCGTGTGGGAGCGAGCGACAACCTGGTGCGCGGCCAGTCGACGTTCATGGTCGAGATGTCGGAGACGAGCGCCATCTTGCATACCGCGACGCAGCGAAGTCTGGTCCTGCTGGATGAAATCGGTCGCGGCACGTCCACCTATGACGGCATATCGATCGCGTGGTCAGTGAGTGAGCATCTGCACAACTCTGTGGGCTGCAAAACCGTTTTCGCAACGCACTATCACGAGCTGACCCAGCTCGAAGGCACATTAGTAGCAGTACGCAACTATAATGTCGAAGTGCGCGAAATCGGCGACGAGGTGCTATTCGTGCACCGCCTGAAGCGGGGCGGCGCGGACAGATCGTACGGAATCGAGGTTGGAAGACTGGCCGGACTACCACCCGCCGTGCTCGTGCGTGCAAAGGAGCTGCTCGGGCTGCTCGAAGCGGAACAGATCATGCCGCGCTCAGGACACTCTCATGTTACGCGGATGCCATCCACCGACGATCAACTGGGTCTGTTTGGAGTAATGACTCACCCCGTCGTGCAACAACTGAAGAAAGTGGAACCAAACAAGATGACTCCAATCCAGGCACTCGAGCTCTTAGACCGGCTGGTCAATGAAGCGAAGCAGGACGGGACTTCCTGATAATGCGCTTCGAGCCCAAGTTCCTGCCGATCCTGCTGCTGGTGCTGGCCGGCTGCAAGAAAGAAGGATCAGATCTCCCGTTTCAGACTGTTGGCCGCCAGCCGGATGTAGCGCCGGTGATGCTCAACAAGGAGCTGCCTTTCCGATATCCGCCTGCGCTCTACGCGCAGAAGGTCCAGGGGAACGTAACCCTGCGCATCTACATCGATCGAACGGGCACCATCGTGGCTGATTCGACTCGTATCGCGGAGACCTCCGGCTTCACCGCACTTGATTCGGCAGCGATGAAGGGCTCGCGCGATCTCAAGTTTGAGCCCGCCAAAACGATGGGTCAGCCGGTACCGGTTTCGATCCTGCTGCCTGTTTTCTTCCGTCATCCGGATGCACCGCCACTAGCCGGCGATTCGATTATCAAGCGTGACTCGACCGCGAGCAGCACCGTGCAAACGGTCGACACAGCCAAAAAGGAAGCCCCTGCTGCAGCGGCCGCGACATCAAAACCCGCGTCCAAACCGGCTCCGAAGCGTAAGACAACACGTCGATGAGGCACGAGAAGAACGATCCTTCGCTGAAGAACGAACGGAATCGACAGCCGTACGAGAATGTTCTCGACACGATCGGCTGGACTCCGCTCATCAGGCTGAACCACGTTACGCGCGGGATCCGGACGCCGGTTTACGCGAAGGCGGAATTCTTCAATCCTGGCGGATCGGTGAAAGATCGAATCGGGTTGCCGATCATCGAGCGCGCTGAACGTGAGGGCAAGCTCAAGCCGGGCGGGACGATTGTCGAAGGTACGAGCGGAAATACCGGCGTCGGATTGGCGATCGCCGCTGCACTCCGCGGCTACAAATGCATCTTCACGATGCCGGACAAGATGTCGCAGGAGAAAGTGCGACTGCTCAAGGCATTTGGCGCCGATGTGATCGTGACCCCGACCGCTGTGCCGCCAGATCATCCGGACAACTACGTCATGATGGCGAAGCGCATCGCGAAAGAGACTCCCAACGCCATTCTTGCCGATCAGTTCTACAACGATGCCAATCCGGAGGCCCACTATGCGACGACAGGCCCGGAGATCTGGCAGCAGACCAGTGGAAAGATCACCCATTTCGTCGGGTCAGCCGGGACCGGCGGCACACTGACTGGAGTGGGCCGCTACCTCAAGGAGCGCAACAAGAAGGTCCGCGTCATTGCAGGTGACCCCGCCGGCTCGATACTGGCCGAGTACTGGCGCACGAAGGGGAAGAACAAGATCGAGGGCACACCGTACAAGGTCGAAGGCATTGGACAGGACAAGCTGCCAGGCACGCTCGACATGTCCTGCATCGACGAATACTACACGGTGAGCGACAAGGAATCCTTCGCAATGGCGCGGCGGCTAACCCGCGAAGAAGGATTATTCGTCGGCGGGTCATCAGGACTAATTACATCCGTCGCGCTCAAGATCGCGCGGGAGATAGATGATCCCGATGCAATGGTAGTGACGATCCTGTGCGATACCGGCGAGCGCTATCTGTCGAAGTTGTACAGTGACGAATGGATGCGCGAGAATCAGATGCTCGATGCGCCACGCGTCGCGCTTCATACCGTACTCGGAAGGAAGAACGGTAGTGCGCCAACAGTGGTGAGCGTTCCACCTGGTGCGACCGTGCGGCAGGCGATTGGCCTGATGAGTCTTCACGACGTATCACAGCTTCCAGTCATGGATGGCGCGAACTGCGTCGGATCGGTGAGCGATTGGTCGCTGTCGCAGAAGAGTCTCGAGAATCCGAAGCTGCTCGACACTACAGTCAGCGAAATAATGGACTCGCCATTCCCGATGGTAGCCTCTGACCAACCGGTGGACAGCGTGGTGAAGCTGCTGTCAAAAGCAAATCCCGCGGTGCTGGTTCAGGAGCACGGAGTCGTGCAGGGGATCGTGACCCGATCCGACATGCTGCACTTCATGATGTCGCGCTAACCAAGGAAAACCACTCGAAATGAAGATCACGGTACTCATGGGCGGCACGTCGTCCGAGCGAAACGTGTCGCTTGCTTCCGGAATAAGAATCGTTCAAGCGCTTCGTGGCCGAGGTCACCAGGTAACCGCGCTCGATCCGGCACGAGGAGTAATCAGTGCTGCGGAAGAGAAAGAGCTCAGTACCGGTAAAGTGGGTACGGAGCCGCCCTCGCTCGAATCCCTGTCCAGGTTCGCGGAGGGGACGTTCCTGTCCAATCTCACTTCAATGAAAGAAGTTAAAGACGCCGACGTCGCATTTCTCGCGCTGCACGGCGGTCAGGGCGAGGACGGAACTATACAGGCCCTGCTCGACATGGCGAAGGTGAAGTACACCGGCAGTGGTCATCTATCGAGCGCGCTGGCGATGGACAAGGATCTGTCGAAAAAACTCTTCCGCGCTGAGGACGTGAAAACTGCTGACTGGCTGATGGCTCCGGTCACGACGGAGCAGGTAGAGGGAATGCTCGGCTTGCCCGTTGTTGTGAAGCCATCGAAACAGGGCTCCACGGTAGGCCTCTCACTGGTAAAGAAGAGGGGAGATCTGGCGAGGGCGATCGAGGAGGCCAGCAAGTACGACGACGAAGTCATGATCGAGAGCTTTGTCCCCGGACGAGAGCTGACGGTTGGAATACTGGGCGACGTCGCGCTGCCGGTAGGCGAGATCCTGCCCAAGCACGAGATCTACGATTACGAGTGCAAGTACACGGCAGGAATGGCTACGGAGGAGTTCCCGGCCAAGCTGTCGCCTGAGGCGACAGAGAAGGTACAGCAGCAGGCACTGGCGGCGTTCCGCGCGCTAAAGCTCCGGGGATACGCGCGCATAGATTTCAGGCTCACCAGCGAAGGCGAGTTTTACTGCCTCGAAGCAAACACGTTGCCCGGAATGACCGAGCTCAGTCTGATACCACAGGGGGCCGCGGCAATGGGGATAAGCTTCCCGGAGCTGTGTGAGCGAATCGTGAGGCTTGCGCTCGGCTAGCTTCCCATGAGGAACCCCGCCGCGGCCGCTGGGTTTTAGGATGTAGTTCCCTTTGTTGCAGGTGCCAATGAGCGAGATGTACGACGCGTCCGAATCCCCGCGCATGACGCGCGCAGTCCAGGTCCTGCTGGGTCTGAATATCGGGATTTATTTCCTGCAGCTGACGCTGTTCGGATCGGACGGAGTCTACTCGGCACTCGCTCTGGATCCGGCAAAATTCCCGACCGCCTGGTGGACGGTAGTCACGTACATGTTCGTACATGCGTGGCTTGCTCACCTTGCCTTCAACATGTTCACGCTCTGGATGTTCGGGCCGCGGCTCGAGCAGGAATGGGGCACGCGTGCCTTCGTCCAGTTCTATCTGTGGTGCGGTATAGGCGGCGCAATCGCGCACCTCACACTGGCTCAACACACAGCGGTCATCGGAGCGTCGGGCGCCATCAGCGGTGTTCTCGTCGCGTATGCACTGCGCTGGCCGGACGAAGAAGTCTATCTCTTCGGCGTAATTCCAATGCGCTCGCGGTGGCTGGTCGCCGCCCTGCTGGCGATGAACATCATCTTCGCGCTTTCGCCCAGCTCCCGCATCGACTGGACAGCACATGTCGGTGGAATGGCATTCGGCTGGATCTTTCTCAAGCTCTATACAGTTGGCGGAATCAACCGCGTGAGGGGTTGGGTATCCGCGGTTCCCGATGAATCCGAGGACATGCCACGGGCTGTTCCGCGTAATCGGTCACCAATGCGGGACCGTGGCGCGAGCGGCAGCACCGACGAAGTAGTGCAGCGAAGCAACGCAATCGTGCTGCGGGAGAGCAAGCCATTGCAGCACGTGCCCAGAAAAGAGACGCCGAAGGAATACGCCGCGCGCGTGAATCGCGTGCTCGACAAGATCTCGCAACACGGCATCGACAGCCTGACGAGGGACGAGCGGCGACTCCTCGAGGAGATGTCGCGGAGATTGCGCGACCAGTAGCGGATTGATACGCGTCCGCCGCTCGTGCATCCTTCGGAGATGCCGAAGCCGGAACTTCTCGAGACGTTTGACAATCCGTACGCGGACAGGGACTACGAGATCCACATGGATTGCGCGGAGTTCACGTCCCTTTGCCCGCTGGGTGGAATAGAGAGCGATGCCGAGGAACTGGCACTGCTCAAGGGCGGCGCTCCGGATTTCGGAACGATCCGTATCACTTACGTTCCAGCCGCGAAATGTCTCGAGTTGAAGAGCCTCAAGCTCTATCTCTGGAGCTTCCGGAACGACGGAATTTTCTACGAGCGCGCGGTCAACCGCATCCTGGATGATCTGGTGGCAAGCTCGTCGCCGAAGTGGATGCGCGTGGTGGGAGACTTCAACCTGCGCGGTGGAATCAAGTCCGTAATCACCGCCATTCACGGGAAAACAACGGCTGCAAAGTAAAGTGCCACGGTTGATTACCAGAACCGAGGCGTTTTAATTGTTCAATCCGGGCGCAAGCCCTGGCAGGCTAGGTAGCTCAGTTGGTAGAGCAGCGGACTGAAAATCCGCGTGTCGGCGGTTCGATTCCGTCCCTAGCCATCTCTCACTTGTAAATGCAAACGGCAGCCGTCAGGCTGCCGTTTTTATTGTTCGGATAACTCTGCTAGGGTCCGCCGAGCGTCGTCGCCAGAGCGCTGACGAGGGTAGCCTCGCGCTCCACGGCAGCAGCAGCTCGCGCGATCTCACGATCCACGTCCGACCACTGTCCCTGCTCGATCGCTTCACGAACACCCGGGATAGTCTTCACTCCGTAGCCCGTGTAGAAACCGGGTGCGTAAAGCATGTGAACGTACCATGGCCTGTTTCGGAGACCTTCCGGCGATGTAAGTGCACGCTCTGCCTGAACCAGGCGCTCGTTAACCGCCTTCGCGTTGGCTACACGTCCCTCGGAAACCGCCTTTGCGTATGCCTTCTCGTAGCGTGAGGCAGCGTGAGTCAGCGAATCCTGCGCATTCAAGAGAGGCGCGAAATTCAGCTGTGGGGCCGGCTGCTTGCGTTGCGGCGCAGTAACGGGATCGCGTGGATCGCTGGTGAGCCGGTAGAGTCCGTCTTCTATCTGGCGATTGCGCTCCGTGATCTCCTCTGAGCGTCTGTCCCGTAACATCTGCAGCTGCTTCACATAAGTCTGGATCGTCTCGGCGAGATTGGTGAACGCAAATGGAAGAATGTCGGCGTTGGCCAGACGCAACACCGCGATTCCCATCGCCTGCGATAGCGCGCGGCCGTATACGAACGACGAATCGCTGAAATGCATGAACCAATAGAAGTCGTCGTAGATCGAATGATAGATACCGCCCGGGTCTTCGCCTCCGTAGCCCAGGTTGAGTGAGGCGACGCCGAGGTGGTCGAGGAACGACGAGTAGTCCGAGCCGGAGCCAAGGGCACCGATGCGCAGATCTTCGCGCTCCCTTGCCTCGCGACGATCATCGGCGGAGCCATTCAGGATCTGCGCTGCCTGTACACGCCGCCATGAGCTGACGTTCGATTCAGGGTCATCCACTTCCATTGCCACACCGTTGATGAATTTCTCGAGGGAGTGTGACCCATCGGCGTTGAAGTATCCCCGTTCGTTGGTATCGCTGTTCAAATAAGCGACCGCGTGTGCCTTCAATTCATCGGCGTGTGCTTCCACCCACTCCGTCGATCCGAGAAGGCCAGGCTCTTCTCCATCCCACGCGGCATAGATGATCGTTCGCTTTGGCTTCCACCCCTGTTTGTAGAGCGAGCCGAGTGCACGCGCCTCCTCGAGCTCGGCGACGAGACCAGATATCGGATCCTGCGCTCCATTGACCCAAGCGTCGTGGTGATTTCCACGAATGATCCACTGATCCGCTTCGGTGGTGCCCGGAAGTCTGGCGATGATGTTGTAAAGCGGCTTGATGCTCCAATCGGATTTGACGCGGAGGTGCACTCTCGCCGGGCCGGCGCCGAGTCGATAGCTGATTGGCAATCCACCACGCCAGGAACCGGGAGCAAGTGGACCACCGATCGCCGAAAGGAGTGGCTGTGCATCTCCGTATGAAATCGGGAGCACCGGGATTTTGGTGATGGTGGGTGCCTGAGCAACTGATAGTCGCTTCGCGTCTTTTGTGGCGCCAACACCCGGTGTGAGCGGATCGCCGGGATAGGTCGGCATGTCCGCAACCGATCCGCGTTGAACGCCCTGAGCAGGACGCATTGGTCCGGCGGGGAAGACATCGCCGCCGGCGTAACCATCGTCGCGAGGATCAGAGTAGATGAGACAGCCGATCGCGCCGTGCTCGGCGGCGACCTTCGGCTTGATGCCGCGCCACGATCCACCGTATTTGGCGATGACGATAGCGCCCTTCACGGAAATGCCGCGGCGCTCGAGCTCTTCGTAATCAGCAGGAATTCCGTAGTTCACGAAGACGAGTGGTCCGGTTACATCGCCGTCGACGGAATAAGCGTTGTACGAAGGAAGCTGCTCTGCCTGCTGGTTCGATGTCGGATCTCCGGGGAGTCCCGTCTCCTGGAGCTTCGCGACGTAAGTAGTCGGGGAAACCAGCTCTACGACACGCTCAACCGGAGTTGGAAAAAGGACATCGAAAGTCTCAATGTGCGCGTCCCAACCGTAGGATTTGAACTGGTCGAGAATCCATTCCGCGTTTTCCTTGTCGTATGGCGATCCGACGTGATGCGGCCGTGCGCTCAGGCGACGCATTGCCTCTCTCATCCGCGCCGGATCGGGAATGGATTTGAAGCGGGTCTCGAGCTCGCGCTGGGCCTGAACGGAGCTCGGAAAGAAGCCGCGAATTGGCGTGTCCGCCGGCGCTGGAGTAAGGGCGAGACTGGTAACCGCTACGAACACGGACGGGAGCAGCGCGCGCATCGATAATTCTCCGGGAGGATGGACTGCTGTGCATGGAGACAGCGGAGAAAAAGCGCTGAAATGTACCTCGCGCGCGACGCCGAGGTGCTACGCCTGCCTGATCTTGCGAGAACGCTCGGCGTCGGTGCTGTTCGCGGCGTTTTGATTCTGATCGTCGAGTGGAATCCAGCGCTCCGCCCAGTTGCCTATCTCACGTAAGGCATCCTGGAGCTCCCTTCCCTTTTTGGTGAGCTGATACTCGACGCGCACCGGTGTGTCCGGAATGACCTCGCGCGCGACCAATCCCTCGGCTTCAAGCGAGCGAAGCCTTTCTGACAGCATCCGGTCAGTGATGTCCGGAACCGCCGCCTTAATGGAGGCATAGCGGCACTTCCCCTGAAGCAGAGTCTGCAAGATCGCGCCAGTCCAGCGACTACCGATGAGCTCGATAGCACGGTGGAAGCGACTGCAAACAGGGGAAATGGAGGATTCGGACATGGGAAGAAATTATGAGAAATGGCGCTTGACACAAGTTACTTACTAGAGTATAGTACCATATCATTCGTAAGTCCAGTGGGCGTTGGCTCGACTGGGAAACCCGTGAAACAGAAGAGGCAGAAATGACGGCAGTCGAAACCGCCCCTGCGACTGGGGCCAAGACAACGTGGAAGCTCGATCCCTCGCATACGATCGTCGAGTTCTCCGCCAAGCATCTGATGATCACGACCGTAAAAGGTCGGTTTACGGATGTGGAAGGAACGATCGAGGCGAACGAAAGCGACTTCAGGAAATCCTCTGTTGAGGCGACCTTGAACGCGGCGAGCATCGATACTCGTACCGAGCAGCGTGACAACCATCTGCGATCGGCGGATTTCCTCCATGTGGAGAACTTTCCGACCATCAAGTTCCGCAGCACCCGGATCGAGGGTGACAGGGAGGAGTTCAAGCTGATCGGCGATCTTACGATCAAGGATGTAACCAAGCCGATCACCCTGGACGTCACGTTCGAGGGTCAGACCAAGGATCCGTGGGGCGGTGAAAGAGTCGGCTTCAGCGCCAAGGGCAAGCTGGATCGTCGCGAGTTCGGCCTGACCTGGAATCAGCTGCTCGAGACTGGCGGAGCAGTAGTGGGGAACGAGATCAAAATCGCGATCGAAGTCGAAGCAGTCAAAGCTGCGTAAGGCTGGTAGATAAGAAACTAACAAGAGCAGGTGCATAGGCGTATGCACCTGCTCTTGTTTTAGGGGTATTCTTACCCGTGGAATTGTGGAGCTCGCGCTTTTGCCCCTTGCTGCTTGCGACGGTGGCGTTCGCCAATATGGCCGACGCCCAACCGCCGGTTAAATATCTATCGAACTCGACAAGCAGTGATGTCTTTGTCGTTGCACATCAGGATGACTGGCAGCTCTTCCTGGGTGACGTTGTCGCCGCCAGGCCAGCAAATGCGCGGACGACTTTCATTTACCTGACCGCCGGCGATGATGGTCGTGATTCGAGCTATTGGCTGGCGCGAGAAAAAGCGGCGCTCAGATCGACTCGCATTGCACTGGGCGCCAACGGACGTGGCGACATCGATTGCAGTGTGATCGAAGTCCGGACGCACCCCGTACGACAGTGCACACTCGGCAACAGTAAATCGTTCTTCCTGCGGCTTCCGGATGGCAAGCGAAACGGAGCTGGATTCAGTCGTTACGGAAACCAGAGCCTGCGGAAACTGCGTGCGGGAAAGATTTCGACGATCACCGCAGTCGACAGCAGCTCCACGTATGCAGGATGGAATGACCTCGCTGCAACGATAGATGCCCTGATCGAAGAGTCGGCGAGCGAGAGTACTACCGTTCACACATTGGACCCGAGTGTCGCCGCGAATCCACATGATCACTACGACCATCGGATGACGGGAGTGCTGATCGAAAGCCTGCGAAGCACCGAGCCGTGGCAGGTCCGGTACTACATTGGATACGCGTTATCGGCGCACGCACCGAATCGGTCCAACGATCAGGTACGGGTAAAGACGGCTTTGTTTCTCGCCTATGACGAGGAGATTCAACGGGTGAATCCGGCGTGGAGCGCCTATCGGGAGCGTCCCACCTTCTATTCTCAGTGCCTGTTGCGCACGTACGGACGTACGCCACACACCGTGGCCAAGTCTGACGGAAGACGTTCGCCCAGTGCAGCCATACGTTGACAGTTGCTATCCCTACGCCTGCCGAAGAATCCTCCCTCGCTCCATGAATGACGGTCTACTTTTGTCGCCTGCGGTACACTGAACCAATCGACGAGGACTGAAATGCGAACAAGGATGTTCGTGATAGCGGGTTTGTTGTTAGCGGGCCACAACCAGGCAATCGCACAGTGCAAAGTGAGCAGCGAGAGCAACGAAGGAAAACTGCTCGCTTTTTATACTGCTCCGCTCGTTTTTTCGATGGCGACTGCGCCTGAAGTGTTGCCACCGGCGAGCCTTCGGATTGGCGTGGAGGCTGAGTACGTCCCGAAACCGGATCCTGCAATTGAGCAGACCGGAGCGTGCTTCACGCAGAAAAGCGAGCACACTTCGCTGTCGCAATTCTTTGGACGTCCCCGTCTTACAGTGGGGGGGCCGTTTGGGCTAGCGCTGGAGGCGGCGTATCTCCCGCCGGTGACAATCGCCCACGCAACGCCGAATCTGTTCAGTTTCGCCGTATCTCACGCGCATCGGTTCGCCGCAGGTCCTGTCCCGGGTGGAGCGACTTTGATGCTCCGCATTCATGGAACGTTCGGAAACGTGAGGGGCCCGATCACTTGTCCGAGCTCACAGCTCCAGCAGTCAGATCCGTCCCAGCCGTGCTACGGGACAAATCCGTCGAAGGATACCTTCCACCCCGACATGTTCGGAGGTGAGGTCGCAGCGGGTTTTTCGCCTGGCGCGGTTTCGTTTTACGGAGGAGTCGGCGCTAACCACATCGATCCCCACTTCCAGGTCGGGTTTACCAACGGCAACGGCGGCGTCGATCAGACGCGGGTAGTGCTCGACTCGCCAATCACGAGGCTGACGCTGTTTGGCGGCCTGACCGCCATTCTCGGCAGGATCTTCGACGTCGGTGCCCAGGTCTATTCGGTCCCGGTCGATGCTACGCTCTTTCGTTTAATGGGCGGTATCCGGATCCGCTGATTGCGGGAAGCGGGAAGCGGGAAGCGGGAAGCGAGAGGCGAGAGGCGATTAGCGGGCACAGTTTCTGTACTTGTGAACGACCAGTTGAAACCTTGAGGCGGGGAAATGGATTCCGACTGGAAGCATCAGAAGCACGCGATAACGACCGATCAAAAGAACCTGACTGACGACGAGCACCTTCACGACATTGAAAAGGCCCATCTGGAGCAGGCCCCAAAATCAAAGATCCCACTCCCTCCCGAAGGGAAGCACTCCAGGGAGAAAGGG
>JADMIO011602966.1_pt1 | contig 11708 bp, 11 predicted proteins | sample 8958161 | NCBI WGS metagenome assembly JADMIO01 (sample SAMN16585339, study PRJNA669376) | soil metagenome | isolation source: Crop rotation soil | place: USA: Cullars Rotation, Alabama | collected 2011
TGATTGCTGGTCCAGATCCCGCCGATCCAGTCACGCTCACGAGCGAAGGACACATTCCCTCGACCTATCTTTCGTTCCTGAAACGTGACGCACTCAAAGGCGTGCGCCTCGGCGTGTTGCACGCTGCCTATGATAGGCCTACCGCGGATCCCGAAGTGATGGCAGTCTTCAAGAATGCGCTGAGAGAATTGAAAGCCGCGGGTGCAGAGATTGTGGATCCAGCAGACGTTGCTGGATTGCCGGAGCGCCCACAGAACCCTTTGCCGTGTCGCGGTTTTAAATATGATCTGGAGCATTACCTCACCGAGGCCGGTGCGCCGATCAAAACGCTCAATGAGATCATCAAAGGCGGAATGTTTCATCCGACGATTCGTCAGCGACTAGAGCGCGCTCAAACGAATGACCTCGCCGGCGACGACAGCCCGGGTTGTCAGGCCAACCGTGAATATCGCAAAAAGTTTGGTGAGGCGGTGCTGACAACGATGACGACGCTGAAGCTCGATGCATTTGTGTATCCCACCTGGAGCAATCCACCGGCGATCATTGGTGATGTACGCCAGAACCTGGCCGGAGATAACAGTCAGGTCTATTCACCGACAACCGGTTTTCCGGCGATCACCGTGCCGATGGGTTTCACACGCGGCGGCACGCTACCCGCAGGCCTAACGATCTTTGGCCGCCCCTGGGATGAAGGCCACTTGTTTGCATTCGCTTATGCGTACGAACAAGCAACGCACCACCGCAAGCCTCCATCAACTACGCCGCCACTGAAGTAATTCTGAGCTAATCATGATCAAGCTCACTTTTTCTGTGAGGGAGCATTTAGAAAGTCGTTGACCATGGGCACAATGACATCCATTTTGTTCATTAACGTAACGTGAGTCGTATTGGGCAGGATTGCGAGCCTCGATTCCGAGCGCGGCCCCAGGTCGCCATGCGCCCCACCGCCCTTCAATCGGAACATTTCTCCAACGTGCTCAAGTCGCACGCCGTCGGCATCACCGTGGATAAAGAGCATCGGCGCTTTCGTGTTTTTGAGTTTCTCGGCTCCAAAGTCGAATGGCGTAATAGCTACCTGTAGGACGCGTTTCACGAACGTGTCGAATTTCTCGGGTGTAGGGCTCAGTCTCTTGTACTCAGTCTCGATGGGCGAACCTTTGAACATCCCCGGCTCCATCTTAGGGAAGGCTTCCACGGCTTCCCTGACCGGCCCGTCGCTGCGGAAGAAGGCTGAAATGCTGACTACTTTTCTGACTTTTTCCGGATGGCGAATCGCAAGCTGCATAGCAACGCCACCACCCATGCTGTATCCCACCACATCCGCCTGTCTGATCTTCAGGTAGTCGAGCAGGGCGGCTATGTCATCAGCGAGGTTCTCATAACTGAAGTCGCGATCTATATCAGCAGTGCGGCCATGGCCTTGCATCTCAACTGCGATAACTTGCCGGCTTTTTGCAAGCATCGCGATCGCATCCGGCCAGTTGTTGGTGATCGTCATGAATGAACCGTGCAACAGGACGACAGGGTCACCCTGGCCGTGGATTTCGTAATACATCTTGAGGCCGTTCACTGGCGCATAGCCTGTCTTTGGTTCCTGCGCCGCCACGCCGGCGGACACAAGAGAGGTCATTATTAATGCCATTGTGCTCATGGTTTTGATCTTTCGCATCTTCGTGTTCCCTTCTATGACGTAGTCGAATGAGCGGACTCCAAATCGACAGTCATCGCCCGATCGCGTCGAGTATTAGATTCTCTTGAAACACGGGCAATCTTGAAACGAGGCTGATGTAGTCAACTGGCGAGGCGCGATTTCTGCTCGCAACCATCCACTCTTGGTGTCTGTTTTCACAGCGTCATAGACACCAAAATTTCTGAGGTTGTAAGTGGTGGTTTTCTAGCGGTTAGAAATTGATTTGGTGCCGAAGGGGGGGGGACTCCGCGGCGATACATTGTTTTGCCGTTTTTACCGGGATTTCTGATTTCTTAGGAAAACTGCAGTTTTGGGATTCCGCACTGACCGCACCGTCGGCACTGTAAGCACCCAGTTGTACCTTGGTTGTTCGTAACTTTGTTCCAACATTGAGCAGCAATTCCGACGTGAACCGGTTCAACTCTATTGGCCCGGCTGGCGTGATTTCCGTCACTGGCAGAGCTAATGTCCATGACCGCAACTTTGTAGGCTGCACGAGCCAACGCTCAACGTATCATTGATTCTATAGTTAACAACATGGTTGATTGGCTAAATAATAAAGCTTGGCAACACTTGCTCGGTCTTGAAAGCGTTTGATGATAGAGCCAGCTCTTGACAGGCTCATTAGCGCACAATAGATTGACGGTAGTGAAATTGCATGCAGATTTATCTACTTAGGACCTAACTTATGAAACTTGCTCGGGACATAATGAGTCTGTCGACCTTCAAGCAGGATGTCCGTTTTTTCGTTGAAAGTTGCGGCTCTCCAGGTTCAGCAGTTTACGCAGCTTTAGTCTCCTGCACCAACCCGTTCTTCAAAGCGTAATCATCAAGGGCAGACAACAGCGCCGGCATCTCTTTGTGGCCCTTGAGACGGCGAAAGCGGCTCTCCACTTTCAGCAAGGCGGAGGCCACCCAACGTTGCAAGTGATCGCCAGCACGCCAACGCTTCACGCGCCGGCAATGATCCTCCACTCCAGAAAAAACTGATTCGATAATGTTGGTGGTAGCCAACGAACGCCGCAGCAACTCCGGCAGCTTGAGGCGATGTATCGTCAGCGTCTCTTCCAAGCCTTCCTCGAGACTACGCGCGGCACTGGGGTTCAGGTGCATCAGCTCGCGCAACAAACGTTCCAGTGCATGCCGTGCGTCTTCATAGTCACGCATTGCATAAGCCGCACTCATCTGCCGCCAAACGGAGGCCTGATACTGCTTCGGCAGATGGTCTCTTACGTTGCGCTTTTTGTGTAGTTGGCAACGTTGTATCAAGGCGCTGGCGCCAGCCACTTTCTTCACGGCCGTATGCAACGCCTTGGCCCCATCGAGCACATAGAGCCGCAGGCGCGTGAAGTCCACGCCGCGCCGGGCCAGGTCTTCGAGCAGCTCGCGCACCACCGTTGCATTCTCCGTAGCGCCTTCGCGCAGCCCCAGCACATGCTTCATGCCCTCGCGGTCAATCCCAACCACGGCAATCATTTGCCGGCCCTTGACCGGCGTGCCATCGATCAACATGGCGCAGAGACCCAACTCCGCCAGCGAGCGTTCCAGCAACTCGCGCAACTTCTCTTTGCTGGCATGCACGAACCGTTCGCTCACCGCTGATTTCTCCACTCCGTAAGCCTCGCGAAAAGTCTTCGTCACCGCGCCATAGTTGCGCGTCGTCAACCCGCGCATCATCTTCCACCACACCCCATCCGCTAACGGCGCGCTGCGCTGAAACAATTGATAGCTGCCCAGCGGTAACTCACGACCATCTTTGCTGCGCAAGCGGATCCGTTCGATCGGCACCTTCTGTCCATCCACTACACAGTAACCAGCTTCGTTGCCCCACCGATAACCACTGCGCTGTTCATCCTGCTGATGACGTGGTCCAACCAAGCGCTCGGCCTCTTCTTCCATTACCAACTGCATCAAACGCAAGCCTGCTTCGCGCATCAACTGCCCGCAGCCATCCTGGACCAATTGCATTACTTCCAGCATTGGCAGCACCAACTGCACACTCGCTCCTTGTTCGGCGAGCTCCCGAAACTTGCCAATGGATCTTTGCTTCCCAACCTCGTCTGCGACGCGGTATCCTTTCTTCATAGCGACTCTCCTTTCTAACTTCGGCAAAAAGTAGATCCAGAGGCTATCACGCCCCTGGTTGGAGAGTCGCTACTCTCAATTACTTTCTACGAATTTCCGGACAAGTCGCCTTCAAGCGCGATAGCAACAAAGTAATGCGTCAAATGAAGAAAACTAAAGAGCCGGTTGTTCTGACTGTCAATGGCAAAGCGGCAGTGATCGTCCAGGACGCCGAAAGTTATCAAAAACTACTTGAGCTTAAAGAGCGATCGGAGGTTGTCGAGATCCTGCGTCAGCGCCTCGCGTCACGAAGTCGCAAGAAAGGACGACCAGCGGAAGACTTTTTCAATGAGTTCTTCGCCGAGAATAATATTCCAGTCGAAGATTGATGAAAAAGTACAAAGTCATCCTCCATTCAGATGCCGAGTCGGACATCGAATCATCGTTCAAATGGGGTTGTCGAGCGTGGGGACAACAAAACGCGAAACTGTGGGTGCGGAAACTAGGAAGCGCTATTAGAAAACACCTCACATCATTGCCATTGGCTTGTCCTCTCGCGCCGGAGAGCGAACAGTTGGGTGTTTCCATTCGGCATTCTGGCCAGCAGCATCGCGATTAACATTTGCTGATTATGTCCCCGGCAACCCGGCCGAATGGTTTTTGTGGCGGGGACATGATGGTTACACCCGGCTCGATGATCCGCCTCGGCAAGTGAGTTGGAATACTTGGCGGCAAACAGTTAACCAGATCCCACGAAACTCAGTGCCCGAAATCTTGCTTGAGAACTCACGATGGGTGCTGCCGTTCGCTTTAACGTACCCGCATCGAGTTACTCGTGAGTTAAGTGGCACTATTGATGCGGTCTTCGGCGAAAGAGCAGATCTAGTCTAGCGTCTGTGCCGAATGCCTCCAGTGTCGAAACATAAAAGCATCTTAGAGTTCATCCGTTCATCCTCAATCGATCTCAGAACGGTGCCAGCACTGATTCCAGCTGTCTTTGGAATTTAATTGATACCTTAGAGATCTGGCTCAAGAGCGCTCTCGACTAGGCACCATTTGTGACGATTATCGAGGATGAACGAGACGAACCGCTCGTTTGAAGCAACATTGACTTCTGCAAAAATTGTAAGCCCACTGGTGGGAACTACAGGCGTTTGTACCTTAGTTGTTCCTAAGCTCAGAAAATATGCCGTTTTGTTGAGGATTTTTGAGATTCTTGGTGCCGAAGGGGGGACTCGAACCCCCACGAGTTGCCTCACACGCCCCTCAAACGTGCGCGTCTGCCAGTTCCGCCACTTCGGCATGAAGTGAGTTTAGAGGGCTCGGCCATTATAGCCGGAAAAATCTTCAATCAAAGAGCACGCGCGATCAGTCAGCACAACAACTACTTGCTCGCAGCCGGTGATGCGGCTGGGGCTGCTGGTGAGGGTTGTTGCGCGGGCGCCGGAGTCGGGGTCGGCGTCGCGGCCGGCGCGCTTTCCGATTGCAACACGGATCGCGATCCTGTCAACAGCGGCAAGCCGAGCGTGAGCGCGAGCAACATGAACGCCACCGCCGCTCCAATCGTGATCTTCGCCAACAGACTCGCCGTCCCACGTGGTCCAAAAGCGGTGCTCGATAGCGTGTTAGAAAAGAGTGCGCCCGCGTCAGCCTTGCCCGGCTGCAGCAGAATCACCACGATCAAAATCAGCGCTGATAAAACAAAAAGCGTATAAAGAATATAGGTAAACAAATCAAAACCTCATCACTTGTAATTCACTATCTCAGCAAAACTCTCCGCCTTCAAACTCGCACCACCCACCAGCGCGCCATCAATGTCCGGCTGATTCATCAGTCCCGCGATGTTGTCGGGTTTGACCGAGCCGCCGTAGAGAATCCGCAACGCCTCGCCAGCCTCTTTAGAGTGCCTATCCGCGAAAACGCGCCGGATAAACGCATGCATTTCCTGCGCTTGTTCCGGCGTCGCTGTGCGTCCAGTGCCAATGGCCCAGACCGGCTCGTAGGCGACGATGATACGGGCGAGATCTGAGGCTGTCAACCCGCTGAGCCCTGCGGTCAACTGCTGCGACACAACACTTTCCGCACTTCCCTGCTCGCGCTGATCGAGCGTCTCGCCAACGCACATGATCACCGTCAAGCCTGCCGCAAGTCCGGCGTGCGTCTTCCGATTCACCTGCACATCCGTCTCGCAATAGAACTGTCGCCGCTCCGAATGACCGACGATCACGTCACGAGCGCCCACATCTTTCAACATTGACGCCAACACTTCTCCCGTGTGCGCGCCTTCTTCGGTTTCGGTCGAACAATCCTGCCCGGCCACACGAATATTCGAACCTTCGAGTCGATCCGCGACCGTCTTGATCGCCGTGAAGACAGGCGCGATTACAACGTCGCAGTGGTTGGCGTTGGCCACGAGGGGCTTCAGTGCGAGCGCGGTGTTAACGGCGTCGCCCACCGTCTTATACATCTTCCAGTTTCCGGCGATAACGGGTTTTCGCATGAGCGGATATTAGCAAGGTTTAACACCTAACTGTAAACGCCTCGGCAAGATAAATAGTTGCCTTTCCCCTGCGATTGGTTACAATGCCGGGCACCGGAGTCGCGCGAGCAATCCGCTTGAGTCAGAGCCCTGTCGGTTGTTCGCATATTAAAGCTACCGAAGACGTATCAGCCCGCGTCGATCTCCGCCTTTCACCCCAGTCCTGGTTCAGACAAGCGAAACACCCCAGAACCACGTGTACGCTTTGAAGGCCCTTTGATCAACAACTCGGTAATGGATACTCCCGACCTCCCTATGGCAAACGCATCACCAAAAATTACGTGGACAATTCTGCATAGTTATCCCGATGACATCTGCGCCGATCGCTGGAGAAAGTTTTTGGCACGGGCGGATTTCGCCGCACACTATGTATCACCCGAATATTTTCTCGAACCTTTCTTTCGCGGCAAGCGACCGTTTGTAGTACTTGCCTGGCAAGGAGAGCGAGTCGTGGCCGCGCTGAGCGGCATACACGAAGAGCATCAACTGGCTTGCGGTTTAGTAGCCCGGCCGCAGATATGTTTCGACAATGACGTCGATATCGAAGCCGCATCCGACGCACTCGTGGCTGGATTGCGACACGAAGCCGGACCAGACAAGCTGATCACGCTCTACAGTTGGGTGCCACTCAATACTCTCTCAAAACACGGATATCGCGGCCAGCAGGAAGAGGGTGTTGTGATGTTGGATCTGAGTAAAGGACCGGACGAGTTGTTCAAGCAACATGTGAACACGCGCCGAACCAACATTCGCAATGCGATCAAACGCGGGGTCGAAGTCGTTATCGCCGAAAACCGCGCCGACTTCAAAGCTTATTACGAGATTTATACTGACTGGTGCGAGCGAAAAAAGATCGCACCGCATTCTTTCGAGATTGTGGAAGAAGCTTTCAAGTTACCGAATCGCCGGGTTTTTCTCGCTCGGTACGAGGGTAAGACGATCGCGGCAGCGATCACTCGCTTATATCCGGGTGGGATGATTGAAGCCGCGGCAAACAGTTCGTTAGTTGAATATCTCAAGCTCAAACCGAATGACCTGTTGCTGTGGCGCGTGGTCGAGTGGGGTTGTCGCGAAGGTTTCAAACGTTACAGTCTCGGCGGAGCGCATCTCTTTCTGCGGTTGATGGGCGGAACCATCGTTCCTGTATACCGCTACCGTCTCGATCGGACGTGGCTGCATCGTCACGAGCTAAAAGAAGCTCTAGGGAAATCGGGCCGAAACATATTCAACCACCTTCCCAGTGGTTTGAAGACGCCGGTGCGCCGCGCGATCAAAGGTCACGAGTGAGGTTCGAATTTGTAGGTGTTGTGCCACGTCGACTGTTCGACACATCTGAGCGCCGTATGCTGTTCAATTAGAGCGCCGTGATACGGCGTTTCATAGAGCAGCGTAACGTCACGTGGATGTGAGTCGAGCGAGCGTTGGAGACGTTGCAGTACCGGAACCAAAACAGCGGGACCGAAAGGATTGAACATGTAAAGGACCAGCGGTGTCAGCGGAAAGTCGAATTCCGCGGCATCGAGGTTCAAACTTTTGACGTTCTTACATCTCTGCGTTTTGCTTTTGTACTGTCCAATGTTTCGAGATGCAATCTCATGCAGCTCAGTGGCGAACTCGACACCGATGATCTCTGAAAAAGGAAATTCAGAAGCGACGAGCAGCACGCGACCTTTTCCCGAGCCGAGATCTACAAACGTGTGAGATGAGTGGTCGACGTTTAATGAGCCGAGTACTTCGGAAAGAAACTTCGGATGCGACGGATAGTATCTGCCGTGCCCGGTGTTGCTACCGACGAGAGTTACATCTGTTAGATTGACAGTGCCACAAGTGCTGACCCCGTGTCGCCAATCAAATAACCTGCAACGTGCTTCGCTTACCGCATTGCGTAAAGCATCCGGGATCTTGTTCATCAATTAACCCTGCGAGATCGTGCTGCGACGGCTTTCGTCAAAAAAATCAGGAATTGCTATTTATCCGTGAGGGCGGTTACGCCGGGAAGTTCTTCACCCGCGAGAAACTCGAGGGTGGCGCCGCCGCCGGTTGAGATGTGCGTGATTTTGTCGGCGACGCCGGCGCGCGTAACCGCAGAGACTGAATCGCCGCCGCCGACAATAGCAGCCGCACCGCGCGCGGCCGCTTCGGCGACTGCTTTAGCAACACCGATCGTTCCCTGATCAAATGGTGGTTCTTCAAAGACGCCCATCGGACCATTCCAGATGATCATCTTCGCGTCCTGAAGTGCAGCGGCGAAGTGGGCCACTGTTTCGACGCCGATGTCCATGCCAACGAGTCCGATGTTTGTGAACTCGATCGGAATCGTCTTCGAGACGATCTGCTGGCCTTTGATCGGCTCGTAACTGTCAACCACCTGATGGTCCGTCGGTAAAAGGAAGATGATTCCCTTCTCTTCCGCGCGCTTTTTGATCTCGAGCGCGGTCGACAACATGCTGTCTTCGACCAGCGACTTGCCGACAGTAAATCCTTCAGCTTTCAAAAACGTGTAAGCCATCGCGCCGCCGATCAGGATCTTATCGACGCCACGATCGATCAGCGCGTTGATGACGGGAATCTTGTCCGAGACTTTAGCGCCGCCGAGGATCGCAACAAACGGATGCTCGGGATTATTGATCGCGCGGCCGAGATACTCCAGTTCCTTCTCCATCAACAACCCGGCCGCGGCTTTCGACACGTGATGAGTGATGCCGACGGTCGAGGCATGAGCGCGATGGGCCGTGCCGAATGCGTCGTTAACGTAAAGGTCGCAAAGCGAAGCGAGTTGCTTAGCAAAGCCTTCGTCGTTCTTTTCTTCTTCAGCGTGAAAGCGAAGATTCTCGAGCAACGCCACATCGCCGTCTGCAAGTGTTTTGACTGTCGCCTCGGCGGCTTCGCCCACGCAGTCTTTAGCAAATGCGACGCGCTTGTTCAGTAGCTCGGCGAGGTGCGCGGCGACTGGACTCAGACTGTACTTGTCGACGCGCTCACCCTTCGGCCGACCGAGATGTGACGCGAGGATCACACGCGCGCCGTGATCGATGGCGTATCGGATCGTCGGCAGTGAAGCGGTGATGCGCGAGTCGTCGTCAACCTTACCGTCTTTGATCGGTACGTTGAAGTCGACTCTCACGAAGAGCCGCTGACCCGAAAGCTCAAGATCTCGAATAGAAAGTTTAGCCACGAAAAGGCACAAAAAGCGCAAAAAAGGAGAATCTTAAACACCCACAACTTAGAGACCTTTAGAAGCGATGTACTTAATGAGATCGCGAACACGGCACGAATAACCCCACTCGTTGTCGTACCACGAAAGCACTTTCAACATCGTCCCGCCGATCACTTTCGTATACTCGGCATCGACAATCGAAGAGTTCGGGTTGCGCTTGTAGTCGACCGAGACGAGTGGTTCTTCGCTGAAGTCGAGAATGCCGCGCAGCTCTTCATTCGCCGCGTCTTTGAACGCGCGATTCACTTCCTCCGCAGTCGTCTCCTTCTCGAGGTCCATCACCACGTCAACGAGCGACACGTTCGGCGTCGGCACACGCACCGAAATACCATCAAACTTCCCTTTCAACTCCGGCAACACGAGCGCGACAGCTTTCGCGGCTCCAGTCGAGGTCGGAATCATCGACAACGCTGCCGCGCGCGCGCGTCGCAGATCTTTGTGTGGCAGATCGAGAAGCTGCTGATCGTTTGTGTACGAGTGAATCGTCGTCATCTGCGCTGTCTTGATACCAAACTTCTCATGGACCACTTTCGCGACCGGCGCAAGGCAATTCGTCGTGCACGAAGCGTTCGAGATGATGTTATGCGCAGCCGGGTCGTACTTTTCTTCGTTGACACCCAACACGATCGTGATGTCTTCATTCTTCGCCGGCGCCGAAATGATCACCTTCTTCACACTGCCGTGCAGGTGCTTCTTCGCGTCCTCGGCCTTCGTGAAGATGCCGGTCGATTCGATCACGATCTCCGCGCCAACCGACTCCCAATCGATCGCCGCCGGGTCGCGTTGCGAGAACACGCGAAACTCCTCGCCCTCGACGCTGATTCCGTTTTCCGTTGAAGTGATCTGATGATCCAGATTGCCGAGCACCGAGTCATACTTCAGCAAGTGCGCGAGCGTTCTGGTGTCGGTGAGATCGTTAACCGCTACAAAGTCGATGTCCGGATCACCAAGTGATGAGCGAAAAATATTTCTGCCGATGCGACCAAATCCATTGATGCCAACCTTCACCGCCATCGCGAAATCCTCCAACTTAAAATGAATCTTTGTCTCGATTGTGGGACAATGCGGGTTGCAAATTTGGGACAGTATTCTGCCCGGGCGTCGTGCGCCTTTGTAACCTGAAGCAGCCCCGCAGTGTCTCTAACAAGAGAAACGCAAGATTATGCGGCGCGTTTCGGCCTGTCAAGCCAGCGTTTCGAGCAAGTTTTTGAAACTGCATTTCTTAAGGTAACGTAGTAACGGCTTGATACTGTGGACCTTCGTTTGCCAGAATGTCCCGCTCTTCCTCCAGGCAGTCGTTAAGATTGGAAGAAAACGTTTAAGGAGCTCTTTGTTCGATGTTCAATTCGATATCTACTAAGTTAATAAGGCCGGTGGTTCTGGCGTCACTCGTGTTCGCAGGCGTCAACGCTGCATGGGCACAAACACCACAGTCAACTCCGCGACCAACACCCGCGCCGGGCGATCCGACGCGGCCTCCCGGACAGGAGCCGATTCCTGGCGTCCCTTCTCCAGTACAGAATCCGGCGGCGCCTCCGGGAACGCAGCAAACGAGTCCGACCACGCCGCCAGGAACAGTTGTTCGTCCGCAAACACCGACAGCAGTTCCGTCGCCGACTCCGGCGGCCGGTAACGTGCCGGGTGGATCGACGACGCCCTCGACCGAACCTTCAACAAACGAGCCTTTGCGCGAGCCAAACATTCCGCAGTTTCAGGCGAAGCCGTTACCGCCGGTGCCGAGTCTTAATCGTCTTGGTGTCGGCAGTGAATCAGTAGCGCTGTCGCTGAACGACGCGATAAAACGTGCGCTCGAAAATAACAATGACATCGAAGTCGCACGTGATGACGTTCGTTTCGCCGAGACTCAGTTGCGCGCGCTCGAAGGCATTTTCGATCCGATCTTCGGGATCACACCAACCTACGACAGACGCATCTCGCCACAGGCGAGTTCGCTGGGCGGCGGTTCCGTGACCAGCACGACAACGTATACGTTGAGTCCATCCGTGCAGAAGCAGTTTGGTCGCGGCGGTGGCAACTACTTCCTCCAGTTTCAAAATGCGCACACAGACACGAGTAACAGTTTCAGCTTGCTGAACCCCGTCTACTCGTCGAACTTGTCTTTGCAGTTCACGCAGCCGCTGCTGCGCGATCGTTCAATAGACAACAATCGCCGGCAGATTCGTATTCAACGCAAACGT
>JADMIO011014826.1_pt1 | contig 11707 bp, 7 predicted proteins | sample 8958161 | NCBI WGS metagenome assembly JADMIO01 (sample SAMN16585339, study PRJNA669376) | soil metagenome | isolation source: Crop rotation soil | place: USA: Cullars Rotation, Alabama | collected 2011
GCCCGGCCCCAAAGTCGTAATCGTCATCGGCGCAAACCCCGATTTCGCCGCCACATTCTGCAAATCCTTCCGCGTAATCGATTCCAGCAGCGCCAAATCCTCCTCCAGCGACCGATACTCCCGGTTATACGTCCACCGCGAAGCCAATCCGCGCATCCGCCCCAAAGTTGATTCCCCCTGCAAAACCGTCGAAGACTCAATCTTCGTCTTGCTGCGATGCACTTCCTCGTCGGTCAACCCATCCTTCAAAACCTTCTGCAGTTCCCCCAGCAAAATCTCCTCCACCTGTTTCGCCCGTTCCGGATCACAGGAGGCATAGATCAAAAATGAACCCGTCTGATCGTGAGGATAAAAAGAAAAGTCCGCCTCGTCGGCCAGCCCCGGCTCCACCAGCGCCCAGTACAGCCGGCTCCCATCGTGATCGCCGAGCACATCCGACAGCACCATCGCCGCATACCGCGAATCATCCTGTGCCGACGGCCCCGGACAAAGCCCCGCAATGTAATGCCGCTTCAGCTTCGGATCGCGAATATGCCGCCGCTTCTGCTTCAGCGCCGGCGAGGGGTATGCCCGTTGCACATTCAAGTGCCTCCACGTCCCGCAGTATTGCTCGGCAGATGCCACAAACGCATCAAAATCAATCTTCCCCGCCGCCGCAAGAACCATATTCCCCGGCCCGTACCGCGAATCGAAGTAATTCTTCATCTGCATCCGCTCCAGCCCCCCTACCGATTCCTTGCTCCCCAGCACCGAATTGGCCATCGGATGCTTCTCAAAATGATCCGCCATGATCGCCTCAAAAAGCACATGGGCCGGCCGATCCAGGTAAAGCGAGATTTCCTCAATGATGACCTTCTTCTCCATGTTGAAATCCTCATCCCGCAGCGCCGGCCGCATCATGTCCGACAGCAGCTCCAGCGCCCGATCCGTGAACTCCGGCAGAATCTGGGCCCAGTAGCAGGTGACCTCATTGCTCGTAAACGCATTATTCTTCGCCCCCATCGCATCGAACTCTTCGTTCACCTGCTGGCTGTTCCGCTTTGCCGTCCCCTTGAACATCATGTGTTCCAGAAAATGCGACACGCCGGCCACTTCCGGCCCCTCATCCCGCGAGCCGGTCTTCACCATGAACCCCACCGCCGCCGAATGTGCCGCCGTATTAACCTCGGCAACAACATCAAGGCCGTTTTTCAGTTGTGCTTTTTTGAACTGCAATGCCATGAAAAAAATCCTATCGAAAAACCATCACCCGCGCGCGCCCAGTCCCCGCACCTCAAGTGCGCTCGGGCCAATCGTCACCACCGTCAGTTCCTTCACCGGATTTGCCGCTAGAAATTCATTTACACGCTTAAGCGTCACCCCATCGATCAAATCCCGCAGCTCATCCAGCGTCCGCGTCCGTCCCCGATGATAAAAGTCATACGCAATCGCCCCCGCCCGCGCCCCGCTCGATTCCCCCTGCATGATCACCCGCGATTTCATCCCGATCTTCGCCCGATCCAGTTCCTCCTGCGTCACCCCGGCTTCAAACCGATGCAGCTCATGAATGAAGGAATCCAAAGTCTGCTGCGCCCGATCCGGCGCAGTCCCAGAGTACCCAAACACCGCTCCCTGCTTCTTCAGCGAGGCATAACCTGCATGCACCGAATAACACAGCCCCTGCTTCTCGCGAATCTCCGTAAACAACCGCGCGCCCATTCCGCCCGAGAGCACATTCATCGCCGCCTGAAGCAGAATCGAATCCGGATCACTATCAGGCACCGCATCCCACGCCAGCCCAATCTGCGACTGGTTGGTCTCCTGCGTCACATGCAGATTCCCCCGCGGTCCCGGCAGGATCTCCAGCACTGTCGGCGTCAGCGGCTTCCACTCCCCAAACGCCTTTTCCACCGCCGCCACCAGCGCCGGCCAGTCAAACTGCCCCGCCACCGCCAGAATGCTCCCTTGCGGCGTCAGCCGCGCCCGGCAGTCATCCCGCAGCCGCTCCGCCGTGAGCGCTTCCAGGTCATCCCGCTTCCCCACCGACGGCCTTCCGAACGGAAACGGATAATGCCGCTCGCGGATAAGCAGCGAAAGCTTGTGCGAAGGCTCATCCTCGATCGCGTCCAGTTGCTGCAGCGCCAAATCAATCGCCGGCTCAAACCCATCGTCCGGCATCATCGGGCGCTGCACGATATCCGCAAACACCGGCAGCACCGCCAGCAAATTCTTCCCCAGCATCGCTCCCGCCAACCGCAGAAACACAGTCTCTGCCGAAAGCGACCGCTGCACCCCCAAATCATCCAGATACGCCGTGAGCGCCCGATTGTCCCGCGACCCCGCCCCGCGCAGCATCCAATCCGCCAGCACCGTCGCATTTCCCCCCTGATCCGCCGGATCCGACGCCGCCCCGGCCGGGACCAGCAGCGTGACGGCAGCGGAACGAACTGCAGGAATGAATTCGGCAACGAGCGTGAGGCCGTTAGCGAGAGAATGAAGATACTGCTGGGGTCTATCCGGGGATGGGGGGGGGGAATCGGGCACAGTGGCCTCCTCAACTGCGAAGTCGTGGCTATTGTAGGGGGCGAACGCAACCGGGGCCATTGCTAGCGGTCAGGTGGCAACAGTAGCCGCACCGCCAGAGGATGCCGCGGCCTGTGCGGCATCGGCATACGCGGCAGCGGCAGTGTTCTGGGCGTTCCCGCGGACGCTGGCGAGCGACGGGACGCCGGTTCCCATGCCGGGCAGTTCATTGAACCAGAGAACCTGGCCGCTGACCGGATCAAGGCAGTAGGTGTAGCCGTTGATCGAAGCGATGAGACGATCACCATCAAGGAGCAAAGTGGTGTACCCCGAGCCTTTCGGACTGCGCCATTCCCAGACGGTCTGACCAGTCTCGCGATCGAGCGCGGCAACCCGTGAATTGAAGCCTACAAAGATGAGTTGATCGAGCATGATACCTCCTCCAATCGGATGGCCTTACGAAATCCATTCCGCGAGTTGTGCCGCGTAATACGTGAGGATGAGACTCGCCCCCGCGCGCTTAAACGCATGCATGGTTTCCAGGACGGTCCCTTTTTCGTCGACCCATCCGTTGGCAGCGGCCGCTTTGAGCATCGCGTATTCGCCGGATACCTGATAAACCGCAGTGGGAACAGGCACCGCCTGGGTAACTGCGCTCAGAATATCCAGGTACGCAATCCCCGGCTTCACCATCACCATGTCCGCACCCTGCTCCACATCGATCGCCGCCTCCCGAAGCGCTTCCTTCACTCCCTGCCGAAAATCCATCTGATACGTCTTTCGATCCCCAAACTGCGGCGGCGACTCCGCGGCATCGCGAAACGGCCCGTAGTACGACGACGCATACTTCACGGCATACGAAAGTATCGCCACCTCCGACTTCCCCGCCCCATCCAGCCCCGCCCGAATCGCCGCCACCATGTTGTCCATCATCCCCGACGGCGCCACCACATCCGCACCCGCCGCCGCATGCACTGCCGCCTGCTGTCCGAGTTGCCGAATCGTCGCATCATTGTCCACCACGCCAGCGACCGTCAGCGGCCCGCAGTGCCCATGGCTCGTATACTCGCAGTAACACACATCCGTCATCGCCAGCATCGAAACACCGGCATCCTTCGCGGCCTTAAGCGTACGACAGACCTCATTGTCCGGATTATGGGCGTGCGACCCAGTGGGATCCTTTTTGTCGGCATCCGTCACGCCAAAGAGGATGTACGACCCAACGCCCAGTGAATCGAGGTGCTTGAGTTCTTTCACCGCCTCATCGACGGAGAGCTGAAATACACCCGGCATTGATTTGACGGGATTGCGGACGTTCTTGCCGGAACGGATGAACAAGGGCACTACAAAATCAGCGGGGTGAAGGCGCGACTGGGCAAGTGCGTCACGCAGACGAGGATGAGACCGAAGTCGGCGGGGGCGATGGAAGTATTGCATGCGCAAATTGTAGCGTTTTGCCACCCAGTCGTCTCGCCGCAGATTGCCCTCGAAAGGGGGAATGCAGGATGCAGACACGATTACTTCAGCTGCGTTCTCGCTTATAATTTACTCCCTATGAAAAAACTCGCCCACTTCCTCCTCCGTGATATCCTCTCCGACGGCCCCGCCGGGACGGTTTACAAGGCCGATGAAGTCCTTCCGGGAGACAACCGCCGCACCGTCGCCCTCAAGGTCCTTCCGCCCATCGAAGGCGGCGCCGTCACCGGGGAATCATCGGGCGAAAAGCGTTTCTTCGGCGAGGTCCGGGTGCTCGCGCAGCTTGCCGTGCACCCCAACGTCGTGACCATTTACGCCATGGGCGTCAGCGAAGGGTACCCATGGCTGGCGATGGAATACTCACCTGCAACTCTCGCACAGAAAATCACCGACGCCCCGGGAGACCCGGCCGAAATCCTGCGCATCCTCGAGCAGGTCGCGCGCGGCCTCGCAGCCATGCACGCTCTTAAGCCAGCGCTCATTCACCAAGACCTCAAGCCTGCGAATATCCTTCTTGACCTGTTCGGCACCTGCAAAATCACCGACTTCTCCCTCGCCACCGTCACTGCCGCCAACAAAACTCACGGCATTGCCACCGTGCGCTATGCCGCCCCGGAACTTCTCTCCAGCGAGTTCGGACGTGTGGGCCCGGCCACGGACCTCTACGCCCTTGGCCACATCGCCTACGAAATGGCCCTCGGCCAGCGGGCGCTCCGCACCCAGTTCCCCGCTGTATTCGACGGCAACTCGGGCAAGGAACCACCACCCAACAAATGGATGATGTGGCATGCATCGATGAACATGCGCCCGGCGCCGCTCACCTCCGTGGTTCGCGGCTTCCCAGCGGCGCTCTCAGAAGTGATCGCCCGCCTGCTCGCCAAGCCCATCGATCAGCGCTACAACAGTGCCGAGGAACTCCTCAGCGACCTCACGGTGTTGCGCAGCGACGTCGGATCCGCTCCCGCGGCCAGCGGCACTCGCCAGACGGCTGCCGCACCGCTGGCAACTGGGCCACAAGCCGCTCCCCCGCGTTCGCCTGCCTCTTCCGCACCTTCGAACGCCCCAGCCAAATCGCCCGGCAGCCTCTCCGCCGGCAGCACTTCGGGTGTCGCCGTCCCGGGCGCAGGCGGTGCCTACTGGGTCCGCCTCCGCGGCAAAGTCACCGGCCCGTTCGATATGAACACGCTTAAGAACCAATTGAAACAGGGACACCTTTCCCGCCTGCACCAGGTTTCCACCGATCAGGTGACGTGGAAAAATGCCTCCGACGTCGAAGGCCTGTATGGTCCAACCGTTGTCTGATGGATCACACGGTGAGCGAGCCTGTCTGATGCGCGGAGGCCCGCACCATCTGGTGCCGCGACAAAATCCTGGCGCGCATGAATTCGGCAACCGTCTGCCCGCCAATCTTCTGGTAAATCGCATTGGAACGAACATCGTCGGTGTCGGTCAGGATGAAACAGTAGCGCAAGCCGCTGGCGAGCATTTGCGCCCCCAGTGCCGCGGTGACGGCTTTGCCGTATCCCTGCCCGCGAAACTCGGGGGGCGTGTAGACAAAATTGATCGATGCGCCATTGGGCGTGGGAGCGACCCAGGCAGCCATCGCGACGGGGTCGGGACTCTTCCAGAGGTATAAAAGCCGGGGAGCCACGAGCATCTCGAGAATGTTGTCCGGAGATTGGTTTTCCGTCTCGAAGCCGGCTTCCTCTATGAACCCTTCCACCCATTGCCGCAAAAACTTATTGTCGGCAGGAGTCGCCACTTCAAGGTGGCCTTGGGAAGGCAGGTCATACGCATGATGGCTCAATTGATAGACGCGCTCGGAGCGTCCAATCTCTGCCTTCTGGCCGGTCTTCTGGGCATAGCTCTGCGCGAACCACCAGGCCACATGGCCCGCAGAGAACGCGGATAGTATTCTCCATCTGTTTGCCACAGCATGGTTTACAACAGCCTCGGTCTGCTCCTGAGTGGCCCAGGTTAGGCATAACGTGCCGTTGGGAAAGAGCACCCCGGCCGCCGCCAACTGCCCCGCCTCCTCTACCGTAAACAATTGCAGCGCATGATTTTGGGGCGCTTGGGCGATATCTCCCATATGCCCAAGGAAATAACTGTTTTCCGCTTCACGAATCGTGAGCCAGCTTTTTACGCGCTTTTCAAATGCTCGCGGGTCTTGGTAGGGAACTACCTTTGAAGCACTGAACTGAACAAAATACATAAGGGCCCTCAAAGGGGTAAAACATGGAGTTTTGGCCGTGCAATCGCATAACCTGCGACACTAAGAATAGTTTCAGTATATCACGCAATCCGACGGGAGGTCTTAGCTTAACCTCATGAAGGCTTCAGAACGTCCGAATAGTTGTTGCAAACAAGCATCCGTCCGCGTATGCACCCTTTGGGCAAGTGGCTGTAAGATATTGCAGGACAAGAGCGTGCAGAAAATTGACGGTGGCTTGGCTTTTCACCGATTCACGATAACGGTACCCTAGGTATTTGCGCTGCCACCACAAAACGTGCGGCAAAAACGGAGGCATCGGGTGAACGAAACCTTGACGCGGGAGTCCCCAACTTCACATTCGGCACCGGCGGGCGATGATTTGCAGGAGAACGTTGCCATCCCGCTGGTCTCGCGCGTCACCTGCCCACACTGCTGGCATGAGTTCCGGCCCGAGCAGGTCCTATGGGTGGCCCAGCATGAAGAATTGATGGGGGATTCGGTTCTTAAGGAAGAACCCCTGAGGTTTCTACCCACCCGGTTCACGCTTGAGGGGCAGGCGATCGATCCCAAGGGGATGACCTGCACGGCCCTGGCATGTCCGGCATGCCACCTGGTGGTGCCGCGGGTGCTGCTGGAAAATGAAATCACGTTCATCAGCATTATTGGGTCGGCAGGATCCGGAAAATCCAATTTCCTGGCGGCGATGACATGGGAACTGCGGCAGCGCCTCGCGCGCGACTTTGCGATTATCTTCGCCGACGGGGATAAGGAAGCGAACTGGATCGTCAACCGGTACGAAGAGACACTCTTCCTTCCCGAGAATCCGGACAATCCCGTAGTCCTCGACAAAACGCGCACGCAGGGCGATTTGTACCGCTCCGTCACGATCAACGGCCAGGAAACACAGCTCCCCAAGCCGTTCCTCTTCAGCATGCATCCGGCAACGAATCACCCCCGTGCGGCCAAACGGGCGCGGCTGGGGCGCATCGTCTGCCTCTATGACAATGCCGGCGAGCATTACAACGTCGGCCAGGACACGGCACTCTCGCCGGTGACGCGGCATCTGTCGCGCTCAAAGGTCTTGATGTTTTTGCTCGATCCAACTCAGGATCCGCGCTTCCGCACCAAGTGCAAGGAAATCTCCAAGGACCCGCAAATCCTCGAGCCCATGCAAACCGTGCGGCAGGAGACCATCCTCAGCGAAGCCGCCATCCGCTTCCGCAAGCATGCGAGCCTGAGCGCCCACCAGAAATCAGACCGCCCCTTGCTCGTGCTGGTTGGCAAGTCAGACATCTGGGCGCCTCTCATCGCCGGTGAAGATCTGACGGCAGAACCGGTCATCCGCGACACCAAGGGTGAGCAACACCTGGCCGTGCTGGATATGCAGCGCATCGAGCGCATCAGCGCCAAGGTGCGGGCACTCCTGCTAAGCGTGACGCCCGAGATGGTAAGCGCGGCAGAAGATTTCGCGCAGGAAGTCGTCTATGTCCCGGTGAGCGCCCTGGGCCATTCACCGGAGAAATTCCCCGACAAGAGCGGACTGCTGGTGCGGCCGCGGGATATTCATCCGCGGTGGGTGACGGTGCCGCTGCTCTACAGCTATGCGCGATGGGCATCGGGTTTGATTGCGGGAATCGGCGGAACAGTGAAAAAGAAAAAGCCGAACGCCTGACGCGGTCGGCACCTTGGCAGCGCGGTCGATATGAGCTACGAGATTTATTACACCTCAGCGCCGGAAGGCCTGAAGCGCGGGACCAGCGGGTTTTCCACCGTTGCCGCTTCGGACAACCTACCCAAGGCGCTGTGGGACCGCTTGGAGACACTGTCGGCCTATCGGCACCAGTTTGCAGCGGGAGAGGGACAGAACCCGGTGAGCCTCGCGCACTGGATTTTGAATCTCTCAGGCAAAACGCACCATGTCCTCTCGCGCATCTGCGACTCCGGTGTCGATCACACCCATCGGACCAATGCCTTTGCCCATCACCTTGTCGTCGATCACACCGAGATCGAAAAGGCCCCGGGGGGGCCCGCCTGGATGCTCCGGCAACCGGGTGTGATGGCTGAATCCTGGGATGGCCGCGTCGGCCCCATCGAACGCCACGGCTTGGCGGGCGGCGATGACTACGGCTCGAAAATCTGCACCGCATGGGAAGCGGCGACGGGCGACGCCGGATGGGGCGGGCATCTGGCGGATCTGTTTGCCAAGTCCCCGATGCGGCCAGTCTGCATCCTGTTCGCGCCGGGCCAGGACGTTTTCCGGCTGGTCGATGAAGCAATTGCGCTCCTGCCGCCAGCAGCACGCTGGAACGTCACATTCAACACTTATTTCACAAGCATGCCCACCAGTGCCACTTGCCTGTGGCGGTGCTGCCTTTCGGGCACACAAGCGGCACAAGTGGGATTGCGCTATGCGGCGAGCGGGCTCATTCTGGATTTAACGGATCGTGCGCGTCTGCCGGCACTGCCGGTCGGACCGTACGTGACGATGGCCCGCACGGGGCAGGCAGTGGAAGTGCCGCGAGTGGCGATGAGCGCCAAAGCGCCGGCGCCTGATGCCCGCGGAGGCGGCGCCAAGGTGCCCCCGGTGCGCGGATTTGAGCCCCAGCCGCAAGTCGATGAGGAGGCGCCCAGCCCCTCGTTCCCGGAGTTTGACGATGTCTTTGAAGAGGCTCCCCCGGCAGCAGTCCAGGGAGAGTACGGCATCCAGGAAGCCGAACCTTCGCCCAAGCCTTCGCAGATCGGTAAGACCCCGCCCGCGCGCATCATGCGGCGCGCCGAAGACGCGCTCGAAGCTGCGGAGCGTGAGGAAGTTGAATCCGCCCGTCGCCGGCGCAAGCAGGTGATGCTGCTCTTCTGCGGAGCGCTTGCGGCCATTGGCATCGGAACCGGCCTGGTGCTGTATCTCAATTCGCGCGGCGCACCGCCGGAACTGCCAGGCAAGTTGCCGGAACTGGTAAAGAATCCTCCCGCCGGCACAGAAACGGTCGTCACGCCCGACCACACGCAGCCCGTTGCACAGACCACAATTGCGCAAACCACCGTGAGCACCGACACCGCGCAGACGCAAGTTGTGCAAACCAGCACCAGCATCCCCGCCGTGCCGGAAGTGAAGTATCCAGATGTGATTTTCACCCAAGCCATGATCGAGCGGCCGAACATCGGCGCAGGGATCGGCGATCGCACTCAGACGCTGCCGCTGAAGCGCGCCGATCTTGATCCCGCTGCCGAAACCGATGTGACCATTGCCTTCCCACCGACGCAGACAAGCAAATCGCCCGTGCCGGCGAAGGCGGCTACCTACGTCAATGAATCTCTCGGCACCCTTCAAGCGCAGTCGGAGGTGCGCCAGGGCAAGCCGGGCATCGCATTGCGCTGGAAAGCGCCCGACGATCCATCCGCCGAAGCCGTCTTCATCAGCTTTGACCGCACCGGTCCCAACCTGGAGATGCGCTGGAAATCCTCCATGCTCCTGAAAAATCCGGGCAGTTTCAGCCTCATCTTCTGGACCCTGCAAAACAGTGTCCTCCAACTTGAAACCCCCCGCGCCAAAAAACAGCAGATCGCCTTCAAGCCCTTTACCCCCCCGCCGGTCTCCTTCGTCGATGCAGAGACCGCGCTGACCTGGCCGGTGGAGTTGCCGCGCGACACGACGGCGGCCCCTCCCGCTGCCGATACGCTACCCCCGGGGTGGAAAGCCGAGTGGTACCCCGACTGGGAGAGCAAGGACCCCACCCAGCGCACCGCGGAGACCGCCGTTCAGGTGATCAAAATCAAAAAATCGAGCAACAGCCCCATGGATCCTTGGTTCCTCATCACCTTCACGCCGGGCTTCAAGAAGGTGACCAGCACTTTCGTCAAGCGCATGGATGCCGACAAGCGCGACCTCGCCAGTGCCGAGAGCGACCTGCGGGCCATCGACAAGCAGATTGACGATATCAAAGCCCGGCAGGCCGGAATGGTTAATATTGTGATACCGCCCGACGACCAGAAGCGCCGCGACGATGCGGCAGCGCTCGTGGAGGCTTACAAAGCGGCCATTGCCGGGTATAACGAAATCTCCAAATTTGACATCGCCCTGGGCTTGGCGGATGGCATGCAGTTCACGACACTGCATTTCCAGGCCAAGGGCAGCGAGACAGGAAAGTGATGCATGGCGGATCATCAACGGGTGATTGAATTTCTGCGGGACGTGCGCCAGGGTGTGGGCGCGGCCAGCGGGGGACTGCAGACGGTGACCGAGGAAGTCAGCCACATGGCGGCGGAATATGCCGCCCTGTGTGAGCAGGCCAACGAGCGTCTGCGCAAGTGCTCGGGCTTCCTTCAGCAGGGACTGCGCAGCGAAGCAATTCACATCGCCGAAGAGCAGCCCAACCTGCTGGAGCTCATCTCGCAGTTGGATCTCCCCGATCCCCAGGCGTGGGCCGAGTTCTGCCAAAACAACGGCCTCCCCGTCCCCCCGCCGCTGCAGCTGGAGCGTGCGGCACAGCTCAACGAAGCCTACGCCCAAGAGCAGCCGCTGGAGCATCTCTTCTCGCGGCATCGCCTGCTGGCCCTCTCGAGAGCCCCGGTGCGCGAGCGGCTGGATGTGATGCGTAAAATCGCCACCCTCGACGCAGGGAATCCCAACTGGGAAAAAGACATCCGTGTCTTTGAGAAGGCGCGGCTGAAGGAATTGCCCTCCGCGTTCTACAACGCCATCAAAAACCACGACAACCGCGCCATCGCCGGCCTTAACGACGAGCTCAATCAGCAGCAATGGTACGAACCCGCCCCCGCCGAGCTTGCGGCCTCCGTCGCCGAAGCCCACGCCCGCGTGCAGCGCGGAGCACTGGAAACCGAACTCAAGAAGCTCGTAGAGCCGCTGCGGGATGCCTATGCCGCGCAGTCCCTTCAGGAATGCCAGGCTCTCGTACAGCGCTGGAAGCACCTGATGGCCAACGCCGGCATCGCAGCGGTTTCGCCGGAACTAATGGACGAAATCAAGCCAGTCGTGGCATTCATCGCGGACCAAACCAAGCGCGACGAGATTCAGCGGCGCTTCAACGAATCATGCAAAACCTTCACCAAGATGCTCGATGCCGACGCCCCTGATCCCCAGCTCGAAGCCGGCTACGCCAAGCTCAAGGAATTCAAGCAGGAGATTCCCGAGGACCTCACGCGCCGCTACATGGCCAAGAAGGCCGGCCGCCGCAAGGACATTGACCGCAAGCACAAAGTGAAACTCATCGCGATCGCCGGCACCCTCGCTGCCGTGATCATCATTGCGCTGGTTGGCATTATCATTTTCATGCGCGGATCAAAGACCAACCAGTGGGCCGAAGACATTCAAAAAGCCGTCGAACTCCACAGCAAGCAGGGCCTCGACCGCGCCCGGCAGGATGTCGAAAAGCTGCAATCGACCAATCCCGGCCTGCTCAGCGAACCCAAAGTCGCCGCCGCCGTCGCAGCGTATAAGTCCGAGCAGCAGCAGTACGACAATGATGTCACCCGCCTCGCCGAAGCCATCAAAAAAAT
>JADMIO011430643.1_pt1 | contig 11707 bp, 1 predicted proteins | sample 8958161 | NCBI WGS metagenome assembly JADMIO01 (sample SAMN16585339, study PRJNA669376) | soil metagenome | isolation source: Crop rotation soil | place: USA: Cullars Rotation, Alabama | collected 2011
TTGGGATACCACGCCCAAGGTGAATGCCGACGACGGCCGATCCGACGGCTTCTCCGAAGCCATCGGCACGGTCCGCGGCCGCGCGCAATTCATGCCCTCCGTCGCCGTCGATCAGTCGACCGGCACGCTTGTGCTGACTTGGTACGACGGGCGCCATGACCCCGCACGCGCACAGGTGGCGCAGTACATCACCACCAGCCTTGACGGCGGGCTGACCTTCGGCGGGGAGACGTTCCTCAACGACGGCAACGTTGTCACCGACGCTATCACCGGCAACGACGTGACCAAGGGCCCGATCCCCGACAATCAATCGTCGAATAATGGGAACCGGGAAACCACCTACGGGTTCGGGCTCCACCAGGGCGTGGTCGCTGTTGGCGGGCAGGTCTTCCCCGTCTGGTCCGGCAACCTCAATGGCGGCCCGACCGGCACCGAACTACTGCATATCCATACGGCCGCCACGACCATCGCGGCCGGTCCGCGCATCATCAAGTCCACTATGGGCCCGGTCAGCCTTACGGGCGATCTGGTCAACCCCGGCGCCACCGACGGCTCGCCGAAGTTCAGCAAGTTCGAAGTCGAGTTCGATCGTCCGGTCGACCCGGCCAGCTTTAATGCTGCGTCCGTTAAAGTCTTCTATCGCAGCCCGACGACCCTCGGCACGGCGCCCGGCATCGGTTCGGTTACCGTCACCTCCGTTGTTCCGCAGGACGTCGGGCCGTTTGGCGCGACCAAGTTCACCATCAATCTCTCGACGCCGCAGACCGCCATCGGCACCTACAGCTACGCCATCACGCCGGATATCCGCGACCGCATCCGCAACCTCGGCGTGACCATCAACCCGCTCACTCCCTTCACCACAAATGCGCAAGGCGCGAACATCAACAAGCGCATTCCCGCCAGTGGCACCGGCGGCGGCAACACGGACAACGACCTCACGACTTCCGTGCTCACAGTGTCTGGAGTGCCGACCGATCAGGTCATCAGCTCGATGACTGTGAAGGTCAGTCTTACCCATCCTTATGACGACGACCTCGTCCTCACGCTAATCGCTCCCGATGGGCGGCGAATCCTGCTGGCCAACCGCCGCGGCGGGGCGGGCGACAACTACACGAATACCGTTTTCGATGACAATGCTGGCACGACCATCGCCGGTGGCGTCGCGCCGTTCACGGGCAGCTTTGTCCCCGATGAGCCGCTCACTCCCCTCCAGGGGCTCAATCCCAACGGCGACTGGAAGCTGGAAATCCGCGACTCTGCTCCGGGCGACATCGGAAACCTCGTCGCATGGTCGGTCACGATCACACCTGGCGACGTTGGTCCCGGCCTCGGTAACCGCATGGACCAGAACATGGACGCAGTCGCCGGCGAACCCGCGAGCGCTGCTTCCACCGGCGACGTCTACGCGATCCCAACGCCCATCGGCGAACTGCCGTACAACGGCTCGTTCTTCCTGCCGGCGTTCTCGCCCGACACGGCGCCGATCATCATCCCCGGCCCGCACGTCATCGCGACGTCTGTCGCCGGCAACCCCGTCACCACCGACAACCTGGTGCTCAACAAGACCGTCAGCAACATCGACGTCACCTTCGACCGCCCGATGAACGCCGCGACGTTCACCCCGGCGTCGATCATCGGCATGCTCGGCCCCATCGGCGGCATTGCCGGACCCTTCACGGTTTCGGTCAGTCCCCTCGATCCGACCCCGGCCAGCCCGCACATCTTCCGCATCGGCTTTCCGGCGCAAGCGCTCAGCGGTTCCTACACGCTGTCGCTGGCGTCGACGATCAAGTCCGCCGCGGGCGATTCACTCGACAGCAACCTCAATGCCGGCGTGGATGCACTGCGCCTCAACTCGTCCACGACCGTCAACGTCGTCAGCACGTCTGCGGACACGCCGCAGGCGATCGGCACCAAGGTCGTCGAGTCGACCATCAACATCACCGATGCGTTCCTCATCAAGGGCGCAACGCTGAGCCTGAACATCACCTACCCGAACGATCCCGACCTCACCGCGACGCTCATCGCGCCCGATGGGACGGAGATTACCCTGTTCGACAAGGTCGGCCTGGCCGGCGCGAGCAAGGCGAATTTCTCCAACACCGTCTTCGACGACACCGCCTCCACGCCCATCCAGAACGGCGCTGCCCCGTTTGCCAGCACGTTCAACCCGCAGCTTCCGCTGAGCGTGCTGCTCGGGAAGTTGTCGACGGGCAAATGGACGCTCCAGATCCGCTCCAGCGGCGTGCAGACCGGCACTCTCAATAGCTGGTCGATCACGCTCAAGAAACCCGTGCCTGGCACGGGCCTGGGCGAGTTTGCCGCCGACCAGGCGGCCGTTGGCTTCCGCATCTTCAACATGGACGTCGCCAAGGACCAGTCGCACACCACGTGGACTGCCGTGGGCGCCGCCGCCGTCAGCACCAACGAGAACGCCGGCCGCGTCGGCGGCATTGCGGTCGACCCATCGGACCCGTCCGGCAACACCGTCTACGCTGCCGGCGCCAGCGGCGGCGTTTGGAAAACCGCAAACTTCCTCACCACCAATCCGCAGGGCCCGACCTGGGTCCCGCTCACCGATTTCGGACCGACCTACAGCCTCAACATCGGTTCCATCGCGGTCTTCGGTCGCAACAACGACCCGAGCCAGTCGATCATTTTCGCTGCCACCGGCAACGGTGACACTTTGAACATCGAGCCGAATTACACCAGTCAGGGCGTCGGCTTCCTCCGTTCCATGGACGGCGGCGCCACCTGGACCCTGCTTGATTCGACCAACAACGTTGATGCGCAGGGCGCAATTTCCCCGATTAGCGCTGTAACGCGCGACCACAAGTTTGTCGGTACCACCGCTTTCAAGGTGCTGGTCGATCCCAAGCCCACACCCACCGGCGACGTGATCGTCTACGCCGCGCTGTCGGGGACCAACGGCGGCGTGTGGCGCTCGCTCGACAGCGGCAAGCATTGGCTCAACATGCGTGCCGGTCAGGCGACGGACGTCGTCTTCGATCTCAACAGCGGATTCTTCGACGCGTTCAACAATCCCACCGGGAACCTGCAGTACGTCTTCGCCGGCTTCCAGGGTGATGGCATCTACTTCTCACCGGACCGCGGACAGGTCTGGAACAAGCTGCTGGGCGGCGTTGGCAATCCGCTCATTCGCGACAACACCACGAGTACCCTGACTGCCGTAAATCCCGCTGCGCCCCCGACGCTACCCAATGGCGCCAAGGGTCGCATCACGCTCGCCAAACCGCATCTCACCGGCAATGTCGCCAATGATGTGCAGTACCAGGGCTGGCTCTACGCCCTCGTTGCCGCCGATGATCAAAAGCTTGACGGCATCTATCTGACCAAGGACTTTGGCTTTAACTGGACCAAGCTCCATATTCCCATCACCAGCACCGGCTCTCCCAGCAACGACACCGGTCTTGGCGACCTCGCCCTCTTTGGAACCGCCGCGCCGCGGGGCAACTATGACCAGAGCCTGGAGGTCGATCCGACGAACCCGGCCGTCATTTATGTCGGCGGATTGTCGCTCATCCGTATCGACACCACCTTTGTGCATGATGCGCATTCGTTCTATGAAGACGATGCGTCGGGCAGCGGTGAACTCCGTCCCGATCTCAACAACGGCGTCGTGCTCAAGCAGTGGCCGAGCTCTGGCAGCGGCGGCGCGGAACCTAACGCGATTAACACGCCCTACATCAACCTGCTGCGCGATCCGTCGCAGCCATTCCTTTCAAATGCCACCGTCAACGTTTTCCACGCTACTAGCTTTACCAACGACGGCGGCGGGGTGACCTGGACGTTCTTTGACACCGGCAGCGCCAACGAGCATCGCATCGTCACGACGGTCGACCCGCTCACCGGCAAGTCGCGCATCATCGCCGGGGGCGACTTCGGTCTCTTTACCGCCGTCGATGACGGCAAGGGCGGCTTCGTCCTCAACTATGGCAACCAGACCGTGTCCAACGGCAGCCGGAACGGCAACATTCAGCTTGCCGCTTACAACTATGGCGCTGTGCAGCCCAGCAACCTCGCCGCGCAGATTGCCGGCGCGATGTTCTACGCACAGTCCAATGACTTCAACGGCGGCGCTCAGTCAGCCGCGGACATCCTGGCCACTGGCAACATCGCGTGGGTCGGGCCGATCGGAGCGGGCGGCGGCGTCGCCACCGACCAGACCGGCACTGGCACCGCCTACCGCTTCAATTGGCCCCTCGCCAACGGCTTCATCAACGGTAACCAGTCCGCCAACGCCCAGGACTTCTTCATGGTTACGCCGCCGGGCTCCGCCCCCGGAACCGGCATCGGCCGAACCTTTGGCCTGCTCCAGGCGTCCGGAAGCACCGGCACCGGCGACCCACAGTGGCCGTCCCTTATCGGCGAAAACTTCGCCGTCAATCCGGTCAACAAGGATCAGATCATTATCAGCTCCCGCGCCGGCCGAATCTTCGCCACCGGCAACCAGGGCGTCATCTGGACCGAAGTCGGGAATCCCACCGCGCTGGACAGCAGCTACGCTCCCGCCCTCGCCTACGGTGCGCCCGACCCGGCCGGCCCGGGCGGCGCCGACGCCGTGAACTTCTTCCTCTATGCCGGCACCGAGAGCGGCAAGATCTTCGTCACCTTTAATGGCGGCGGCGCGAACGGCAATGAGTGGAAGGACATTTCCGCCGGTCTGACCAACGCCGGCGCTGTCAAGCAGATCATCACCAACCCGTCCCGCGGCAGCCACGAAGCCTACGCCGTGACCGATGCTGGCGTCTTCTACATGGCTGATTCCAACGCCGCCAATGCGGCCTGGGTCAACATCACCGGCAACCTCAAGGCGCTGACACACAACTCTTTCGGCGATCCAACGCTCGCCGAGGCGCAGGCCAAGTTCCTCAACGCGATCGCGGCTGATTGGCGCTACGCCATCCAGGACAACCTCAACGATCCGACGTCGCCGCTGCATCCGGCGCTGTACGTCGCCGCCAATTCCGGCGTGTACCGCTCCTTCGACAAGGGCAAGACCTGGACGCTCTTCCCGAACCAGACTACCGATGCCGCGCCCGCGGACGGCGGCTACATGCCCAGCGTCTCGGTGACGGACCTCGATCTCGCTGTCGGCAAGATCGATCCCACCACCGGCGCACCGACCGTCGCCAATTCGCCCGATCTGCTTTATGCCACGACCTTCGGCCGCGGATCGTTCGCGATCCGCATCGCTCCCACCATCGTGCCCGGCACGCTCAAGCTGGTCGGCACGCCAGGCGGGCAGACGCCGCTGGTCTTCTCCGGCATCAGCCAGATCACGGCGCTGGGCAATAAGGTCCGCGTCAGTCTCTTCAACCTCACCGCCGGTCAGAATACCTATGTCGCCGGTTGGAACGGCACGGACAACAATACCGGCACCGACATCGCCGCTAACCGCACCGACGCCAAGGGAGCCTTCAGCATCACTGTCCAGCCGAATCAGATTCCGCTGGGCACACGCGTCATCGGCGTCAAGCTCACCGACGATGCTGGTGTCAGTTACACCGGTCTGCTCACCTTCCCGCCGGCGGTGCCGAGCACCCCGGATCTTGTGAACGCGTCCGATACCGGACGCTTCAACAACGACAACCTGACTAACGACACGACGCCAACCTTCTCCGGCGTCGCCGATCCGGGCGTCAAGGTGACGATCCTCTCCGACGGCATCGCAGTCGGTAACAGCGTTGCCGACGCCCAGGGCAACTGGACCGTGACGACCTCGGCCATCGCCGCCGGCGTTCGCAACATTACCGCGACGGCAACGGACATTGCGTCCAATGTCGTCTCCAACCCGTCCTCGCCGCTGGTCGTTACCATCGACGTCGCGCCGCCCCCGGCACCGTCGGTGCCTGACATGATCGACGCGTCGGACTCGGGGAATCTCAACAACGACAACATCACCAACGTGCAGATCCCGACCTTCAAGGGCACCGCCGAAGCCGGCGCTTCGGTTACGCTGTTCGAAGGCGCTACGCCGCTCGGAACGGCGATCGCCGATGCAACCACCGGCGACTGGCAGATCACCTCGGCCTCTCTCGGCAACGGATCGCATTCCATTAGTGCGCGGGCGACCGACATCGCGGGCAACCTCGGCCCGGCCTCCACGGCCCTGGTCATGACCGTCGACGTCATCCTGCCGGCGACGCCCGGCACGCCTGACCTGCTTGCTTCCAGCGACGACGGCGCTTCCAACACCGACAACGTTACCGGCGTCACCACTCCGACGTTCACCGGCACCGCCGATCCCAACATCGCCGTTGAGCTTTTCAGCGACGGCGTGTCGGTCGGCACCGGCACGTCCAATGCCGCCGGCGTCTGGACCATTACCAGTTCGGGCCTCAGTGGTGGGGTGCACTCCATCACCGCTAAGAGCAAGGACGTCGCCGGCAATGTCAGCCTGCCTTCGGTCGGGCTGACCGTGACCATTACCTCCAACGTGCCCACGCCTTCGGCGCCGGACCTTTCTTCCGGATCCGACGATGGCGCGAGCAACGCTGACAACATCACGTCGGTCACCACGCCGACCTTCACCGGCACCGGCCAGGCTGGCCTGACTGTCGAACTGCTGATCGGCGGCAATACCGTCGTCGGCAGCGCAACGGTCAACCAGCAGGGCAACTGGTCAATCACGGTCGGTTCGCCGCTGGCGGTTAACACGTACAGTTTCACCGCACGCCAGGTGAACGGGCAGCAAGTCAGCCCGCAGTCGTCGGCGTTGTCCGTGCAGATCGTCGCCCCCAGCGTCGGAACGCCCAGCACGCCCGATCTCACGCCCATCACCGACACCGGCTCTTCCAACACCGACAACCTCACCAGCCAGGTCCGTCCGCAGTTCCAGGGCACCGGCCCGGCGAACACGCTGATCGAGATCCTGATCGGTGGGACGACGGTCGTCGGCAGCGGCCTGGCCGATGCGCAGGGCAAATACCTCATCACCATCGACGCCCCCGGCCTGACCGAAGGCGTCTACAACTTCAGCGCGCGTTCCAACAACAACGGCAACCTCAGTTCCCTGTCGGGTTCCCTGCAGGTTAACCTCGACACGACGGCGCCTGGTGCGTCAGGTGTGCCTGATCTGCTCGCCTCTTCGGATCTGGGACCGTCAAATACCGACAACGTCACCAGCGACAACACGCCGACGTTCTCTGGCACCGCGCCGGCGAACACGATCGTGGACCTCATGGCGAACAACACGGTCTTCGGCACGGCCACGTCCAACGCGCAAGGTCAGTGGACCATCACCAGCTCGGCCCTGCCCAACGGGACGTATCTGTTCACCAGCCGCACCCGCGACACCGCTGGCAACACCAGTGCGTTGTCGGCCGGGCTGCAGGTGACGATCACCAACTCCCCGCCTCCGCCTCCGCCGCTCTCGATCACCAGCTTCTCGCTGGTGAATGCCGACACCGGCAAGGACATCTTTGAGATGACCGAAGGCATGACGCTTGATCTGTCCACGCTGCCGAAGAACCTGGCGGTTCGCGCCAACCCGGCCCCGACCAACATCGCCAGCGTTAAGTTCGGCTTTGACACCACGCCCGGCGTGTTCAATGCCAACTACCGCATCGAGTCGCTGTTGCCATACGCTTTGTTTGCCGACAGCAACAACGGCACAAAGTACAACGCCGGCTCGTTCCAGATCGGCAACCACACGCTCGTCGGCACTCCCTATGCGGGCAAGACCGCGACGGGCACGGTTGGCGATGCCCTCACGCTGCACTTCAAGGTTACCAACGGCCAGCCGGTGCAGCAGCCGACCGTCACCAGCTTCTCGCTGATCAACGCCTCGACCGACCAGGTCATCAAGACGCTGGTCAACGGCGAAACGCTCAACCTTTCGCAGTTGCCGTCGCAGTTGGCGATCCGCGCCAACACCAGCGGCACGCCGGTGGGAAGCGTGCGCTTCGGCTGGGATTCCACGCCGGGCAATTTCAACTCCAACTTCCGCACCGAAAGCGGCGCGCCGTACACGCTATTCGGCGATGGCAATGGCGGCGCGGATTACTTCGCGGGCAACATCGCCGTCGGAAATCACACGCTCAAGGGCCAGGTGTTCAGTGGCTCGGGCGCGACCGGCCAGGCGCTGGGCTCACTGCAGGTCAGCTTCACCGTCACCAAGGACGGGCAGCCGCCGGATAACGGCAACCTGCCCACCGGCTGGATTGCCGGCGACGTAGGCTCAGTCGGCGCTGCCGGCAGCACGTCCTTTAGCAACGGCACCTGGACCGTCAAGGGCGACGGCTCTGACATCTACGGGACCGCCGACAGCTTCCAGTTCGCCCGGCAGACGCTCAGCGGCAACGGGACCATCACCGCCCGCGTGGTGTCAATGGACAACACCGACGCAAACGCCAAGGCCGGCATCATGATCCGTGAGTCCTCCGCTGCCGGTTCCACGGAAGCGAGCATCGTGCTCACGCCGACCAGCGGCATCAAGTTTGTCCGCCGCACCAGCACCGGCGGCTCTACCAGCGTCACGACCGTCGCGTCGCTCAAGGCGCCGTATTACCTGCGGCTGACGCGAAACGGGACGACCATCACCGCCCAGTACTCGAGCAATGGCACGACCTGGACGACGCTCGGCTCGATCTCCCTGTCGATGAACAGTGATGTGCTGATCGGTTTGGCGGTCTCGTCGCACAAGAGCGGCACCCTGAACACGTCGGTGTTCGATAACGTGACGGTGTCGTAAGCGGGGCCGAAAGCAAAAGCCTTTAACCCGGCGATCCGCGATCAACCGTCGCGGATCGCCGTTTTATTAAGCCATCATGATGTGATGGCGCACCAGGCGCGCCACATGCGGCGGTACTCGGTCTCGAGATGGCGGGTATAGCGCGGCCCGTCGCATAGCGCGGAATTGAGCACCCGTTCACGCAGGCCGTTCCGCAGCGCACGCAGCCGACCGGGAGCACTGGCGAGGCTCGCGGCGATCTGGATGTACTGCTCGATGTCGCGCGCGATGAGATTCTCCAGCCCGAGGCACGTTAACACGCTCGCGCCGATCCGTCCCGCATGGCGGTTGCCGGCGAGCGTCAACAAAGGCGTGCCGACCGCAATCGCGTGATAGCTGGTGGTTCCGCCGTTGAACGGAAATGTGTCCAGCACGAGGTCACACCCGCTGATGAGCTTCAAATGCCCGTCAAGAACGTCGGGTGGACGCAGGTCGATGCGCGGGGGAAGGATTCCGTCGCGTGCGAAGCGTGCGGCGATGCGCTGGCGCTGCGTCTCCGATTTGAAATCGCCCGCCTGCATCAACAGGCTAGCGTTGGGGGCTGCCTTCAGCACTGCGATCCAGGCTGACAGGACGTTCTCGTTCACGCGCGCCAGGTTGGAAACCGACAAAAACCTTGCCGCCTCATCCGATCCCCAGTCCGGCGGCTGCGTAAGCTGCGGCGGCGGACGATAAACCCACGCCACCTCCGGCATCCGGACCAGTTTTTCCGCGTTAAGTTCATCCGACTCACCCGGCGGGTCGCAAATCGCGTCGGTGATGCGATAACCGATCGCCCGCAACCCCGTCGTGTCGGGCAACCCGATCATCGTGACTTGAACAGGGGCCGGCCGGCGCGCGAAACTGACCAGGCGGTTCCTTTCCGTGTGGCTCGCCAGGTCTACCAGGATATCGATCCGATCGTCGCGCACGCGCTGGGCCAGCGCCTCGTCGTCGAGCCCGCGCACATCGCGCCAGGTGTCGCCATAGCTTTTCAGCCGCGCCGTGACCTCGTCGGGCATCTCGACGTCGCTGTAGCAGTGCACTAGGAATTGCGACCGGTCATGCGCCGCCAGGATCGGCTCGAAGAAGAAGTTGACCGAGTGATGTGCGAAGTCGGCCGAGACGTAACCAAGCCGCACTGGGCGGTCGGGCGTGCGATCATTGGCATGCGCCGGATGCTCGCCCCCGGCGAGGCGTGTCAACAGGGCGTCGCATTCCCGCCCCAGCGCGGCATATTGCTGTGGTGTTGTATCCGGGTCGTACGCCAGTGCAAAAAACAGATTCGCCATCGCCTCGCGAAACGTCGGCATGAGCTCGAGCGCGCGGCGGAGAGATTCGACCGCTTCGGCATAGTGACCGGTTTTCAGAAGGTTCAGACCGAGACTGCTGTGCGGCTCCGCATACGCAGGCGCGAGACGAATGGCCTGTCGATACGCCTGCTCCGCCTCCTCGTACCGCGACAGCAGGTGCAGCACGTCCCCCAGGCCGTTGTATGCCCCGGCAAACGTCGGCCGTAACGCGATCGCTTGCCGATACGCGCGCTCCGCCTCCGGCAATCGCTTCAGCATCTGCAGCGCGTGCCCGAAATTCGCCCAATTCTCCGCGAAGCTTGGCGACGCGCGGATCGCCACCTCAAGAAGCTGTACCGCTTCCGCAGCTCGGTACGTCTGGCCGCACAGCGTCCCCAGCAGCCCACAGGCGTTCGCATGTCCGGGCGTATGCGCCAGCACCTGGCGATACATCGCCTCCGCCTGGGCCAGCCGACCCGCCTGGTGATGCCGCATCGCCTCCTGAATCACGCGATCGATTTGATCCATGGCAAAGCGCCCGCGCGCGTCTTACTCCTCCCGGCCAGCTTCCTGCACGCGGATCCTGTTCCGCAGCGCGATCAGCCCGATGGGCGCGATCGTCGTCGTCAGCGCGATGATCAGCCACAGCGTGTTCGAGTGCCGCGGGCCGGTCTCGGGACAATATTTCTGAAGCAGCACGCCCGAGAAACTCGTCACGCACAGCTTGGCCATGAAGAAGGGCAGGTACGACAGCGCCATGTAGGACCCTTCCTGTCCCTTGGGTGCGATGGCGGCGGCATATTCATACAGCCGCGGCGAGTAGATCGATTCACCAATGGAGAGAACTACGATGAACAGGAAGATGCTGACATACCACGGATTCACCGGCCCGCTGAGCCGCAGGTACCAGTCGTGCACGAAGTGGCCGAGCCAACCGTTCGCGAGCCCGATGAACCAGTCGGGCGGCATGACCATGACGTAAACCGAAGCCGCGCCGATCACGCTGCCGATCATGACCATTCGATATGCGGCGACGCGCGCCGTCAGCGCGCCGACGATGGGGACGAGGAAAACGATCATCAAATTGTTGACACCCGAAAGCTGCGCTACCGGCGCTCCCTGCCCGAGCTCGCGGATCGCGAATTTCGGATACGTGTAGGTCGTGTGCACAAAAATCAGTCGCATGAAGGCGGCGAAGCCGAGGAAAGCGAGGAACTTATAAAAGCCCGGCTGCTTCCACAGCCCCGCAAAGATCCGGCCGGTCTCGCGGATCGTGTCGCGCATCACCAGCACGAGCCCCGCATACCATGGCCGATCCCGATACTTCGACGGCTCCTCGGGCACGATCTTCATTCCCTCATCCGTCGCCTCCGCGCCGGCGCGGATCCCGAAGTACAGGATCGGAAAGAGCAAAAGCTGCACGAGGAAGCTGATGAGAAACAGCGTGCGGTACGTGCTGAGCTGGACCCCGATGCCGGGGACAGTGTAATGGCCATGCTCGCCGAGGTGGCCGCGGACCAGGTCGAAAATCACCGCGGCGACGTAGAAGCCGATGTTCATCACCGAGTAAGACATTGAGAATGCGAACGAGCGCTGCGCCGTCGTCGAATATCGGCGCGTCGCGGCAACCAGTACCGGCGTGCCAAGCGCCTCCCCGACGGCCAGGGGAATGAGACCCAGT
>JADMIO011096089.1_pt1 | contig 11706 bp, 10 predicted proteins | sample 8958161 | NCBI WGS metagenome assembly JADMIO01 (sample SAMN16585339, study PRJNA669376) | soil metagenome | isolation source: Crop rotation soil | place: USA: Cullars Rotation, Alabama | collected 2011
GCGACCCGCCGGCGACGGCGAAGACGAAATCGTGATCATCGACTGCCCCGTTCCGCTGGGCGCCCACCACCGCGAGCTCGCGGAGCTCCTCGATGACGCGCGACGCGACGGGTATGCCGCGGCGTGGATCGAGGACCGGCTCCTTGCCGAAGCCGTCGACCAACGCGACGCCCGTGCAGCCGCCCGATTCGACGCGGCTGGCGCGAACGAGCTGGCTATGGCGCGGGGCGACCTCGCGGAAGTCGACGCGATCCGGTATTCGACCGACTTCCGCCGCATCCGCGATCGGCGAGCTACGTTCTCCACCCAGGCGCCGTTAGCGCTGCTGCCCTACGCCGCTCCGATGACGGCCGACCTGTGCCTCGGAGCAATGGGCCTGATGATGACGCTGGACTGTCGCGCCCTCGAGCGCCGATTCGCGCAACGCGGGATTGCCGCCCGCGTAGCGCAGGGCACAGAGGCGGGGGATCGCTTCTTGCGCTGCGAGCGCGACGGACACGTTGTCACGGTGCCAGCGCCCGCTCGCGAACAGGTCTTGATCGAAGGTCTGACGCTGGACTTCGTGGTCGACGTGGTCGCGTGGTTGCTCGATCACGGGCCGGACTCGGCGAACACGCGGTTGAGCGCGCTGCGATTCGACGAACGGGCGGTTTGGGACGTCGCGCCGTGAGAGTTCGGCCGCAGAATCAGGCGATCGATCGCTTAGCCGATTGGACACCTATCCCGCGTTTTGGACATCCAGTGGACAAGTATGTTCCGAATTGGACATCTTCACCCACCCCCTACACGTAGCGCTCCGGCGAGGTGTAGTTGAGGAACTTCGGGTACTCCTTGGCGAACGTCAGCTCGACCTCGCCGATGGCGCCGTTGCGGTGCTTGGCGATGATGATGTCCGCGATCCCCGCCCGCTCGGTCTCCTTGTCGTAGTACTCCTCGCGGAAGATGAAGGCGACGAGGTCGGCGTCCTGCTCGATAGATCCACTTTCACGTAGATCGGACAGCAGCGGGCGCTTGGAGTCGACCGACTGCCCGCGCGTCTCGACCGCGCGCGAGAGCTGCGAGAGCGCGATGACCGGCACGTGCAGCTCCCGGGCGAGGATCTTCAGCCCGCGGCTCATCTCGCCGACCTGCTGCACGCGCGACTCGATGCGGCCGTCGGGGCGCATGAGCTGCAGGTAGTCGATGATGATCAGCCCGAGCGGCTGCTGCTGGTGCAGCCGCCGGGCCTTCGCGCGGATCTCGATGATCCCCACGTCGGAGGAGTCGTCGATGAACAGCGGCGCGGCGGCGAGCTTCGCCGACGCCTGCAGGATCTTCGGCCACTTGCTGTCGGGCACGCGCCCCTTGCGCAGCTCGTCGCCCTTGATGCGCCCCTGCGAGGCGACGAAGCGCTGCGCGAGCTCGGTCTCGGACATCTCGAGGCTGAACAGCGCGACCGGCCGGCCGTGGTCGATCGCGGCGTTCTCGGCGATGTTCGTGACGAGCGCAGAGTTGTGGACGACGAAGTCGTCGGCGACGAAGTTGTGATGGACCGGCACGGTGAGGTCGAACGTCTCCTCCTCCCCGATCGGCTCGATCGAGACGATCTCGTCCCACCACAGGTCCGATGTCGCGAGCTGGTCGAGCTCCTCGTCGGCGCTCCAGTCGGCGAGCTTCTGCAGTTGCGCACGAGAGACGCCGCGCGTGTGCACGTGCCAGTTGTGGTTGCGGGGGTGGCCGACGGCCTCGCTGACATCGGCCCACGAGCGCTCCCCCTTGGCCTCGAGAACGCGGTGCCACACGGCCGGCGGCACCGTGTCGACGTTCGTGCCGGGGGTCGCGGCACGCAGCGTCGCGATCGCGCGGCCGACCTGGGGCGCCGTGCCCGGCACGTCGACGAGCCGGCAGAAGCGCTCGATGCCTTCCTGTTCCGTGATGCGAACCTCGCGTGCGACCCTGTCGGTGCCGTTGTAGACGGCACGCTTCAGCGTGCGAATGCACGACACGATGCCGAGCCGCAGGAGCAGGTGCTGGACATCACGTGCCAGCCGCTCGCTGATCGTCGAGTAGGCGACTTGGCGCAGCCGCTGCGTGGCGTAGATGTGCCCGTCGCAGGCGAACAGGATCCCGAGGAAGCGGGCGATGTCGCGCTCGTTGAGGCCGAAGATCATCTCGGGGACGAACTTGTCCTCGGAGCGCTTGCCCCAGATGCCGTGGCGGCGACAGAGTTCTGTCACCGGGTTGCCGGTCGCGAGCTCGGCGCCGCTGAGGTAGGCGTTGAAGTTTGTGCTCGTCGGGAACTTGCGGCGCGCATGCCACCGTGCCCCGATCGCCTCAGCGGCGGCCTGCATCTCGGCGCCGACCGCTGAATCCTCCGCGTACGTGAACGACGGCGTGCCTCGCAGGATGCACCCGTCAGCGATCAATCCGGCGAGGAGAACCAACTCGTGGTCTGGCATGAGCTGGTCCTGTCTGTGCACTGGGAGGCGCCGCGGGACGCCAATCCTGTCTCCTGGCGCCAGCTCGTCGACGCGCTTCCAACCGTCGAGCGTCAACAGCGGGTGGTTCGCAGTGGCATCGGTTCGCCGGCCGAGCCGCGTCGTCACGCGAAACAGCGGGCGCATCCCGTTGCGCAACGTCCCTGAGACGCGCGCATGCCGGAGGCGCAGGTCGGGTCCTACCGCTGCGACCCACATCTCCTCGCCGGACTCGTGTCGGGCAACCACCTCGTCAAGGCGCCGCCGCGCCCCCGTCCACGAGTCATAGACGAGAGTCGATCCGTTCTTACATTTTCCCATCGCCGGCCTGGCGGCAATAACGATGAGGTTGCCCGGCTGAAACCCGCCCGTGATCTCGTCGAGGTCGCGAAAGCCCGAGGGCGTGCCGGTCAGCGACGTTCCCTCGCGCGAGAGCTTCTCCATCTTGCGCAGCTCGTCGTCGAGGATCTCGTCGATCGTGCGAAAGTCCTTCTGGCGATCGTCGTGGGCAACCTCGAGCATCGCCCGCTCGGCCTGCTCGACAAGATCGCGTGGCGCCGCCGCATGGTTGAGCACCGACGCCTGGATCTCGTAGGTCGTGCTCAGCAACCGGCGCATGAGCGCGTGCTCGCGCACGATCTGGGCGTAGCGGCGGATGCCGCCCAGGCCGGGCACGCCGCCGGTCAGCTCGTCGATCGCCGCCTTGCCGCCCGCCTCGTCGAGCTTGCCCGTCGAGCGCAGGTGCTCGCTGACCGTCAGCACGTCGATCGGCTCGCTCTCGCGGTAGAGCGCGAGCATCGACTCGTAGATGAGCCGGTGGCGGTCGCGGTAGAAGTCCTCGGCCTTCAGGCCTTCCTCGATGACGAGGCCGTACATCGCCCGGTCCGACAGCAGGATGCCGCCGAGCACCGACTGCTCGGCCTCCAGCGAATGCGGCGGCGCGACACCGGTCGCGATCGTCGCCGGCGGCCGCGGCGGGGAGTCGGGGTGCGTGCTCACGACTGCAGCAGCCTAGGTCGCCTCCGGCGCCGCGTCGGCGTCCGCGCGGCATTCATGCCGCTCCGTGCGGGAAGTTGTTTCGGGGCCGAAGGACGCATGACGTGGCGAACGCATGTTCGCACGTCGTGCGGACGCAAGACCCGTCAGGCCGGCTCGTCGGGCCAGCGGCCGTGCTCGGCGTAGAAGTCGCGCGCGGCGTCCTCCGCCGCGCGGTCGGCCGGCCCCGTGCGCGACGCCCACAGCAGCAGGCCCACGCCCGCGATGCCGCCGATCACGCCGACGACGCTCCAGATCGTGTCGGCTACGGCGGCGAGCGGGAGCAGCGCGGCTACGTGCGCTCGACGACCATCGTCTTCACCGAGGCGGTCACGCCCTCGGCGACCTCCACGACGACGACGTACGTGCCGACGTTCTTGATCGGGTCGTCGAGGTGGATCTTGCGACGGTCGACCTTCACGCCGCGCGCCTCCTCGATCGCGTCGGCGATGTCCTGGTTGGTCACCGAGCCGAAGAGGCGCCCGTCGTCGCCGGCCTGCTGGCTGATCGTCAGCACGGTGCGGCTGAGGACCTCGGCGTCCTCCCTGGCCTGCGCGATGATCGCCTGCGTCGCGCGGTCGGTCGACTCGGCACGGCGGCGGGCCTCGTCCAGCGCGCCCTTCGTCGCCGGCTGGGCGAGCTTGCGCGGCATGAGGTAGTTGCGCAGGTAGCCCTTCGAGACGTCGACGACCGCGCCGCGCTCGCCGAGGTGCTCGACGTCCTGCATGAGGATCGCTGACGGCATGGCCTAGTCGCGCCCGCGGCGTCCGCCGCGACCGCCCTCGCGCTCGGTGTCGTCACGGCCGCCCTCGTTGACGTAGGGCAGCAGCGCCAGCTCGCGGGCGCGCTTGACCGCGCGGGCGATCTGGCTCTGGTGACGGCGGCACGCGCCGGTGATCCGCCGCGAGCGGATCTTCCCCTTCTCGGAGATGAACTTGCGCAGGACGGCCGTGTCCTTGTAGTCGACCTGCTCGACCTTGTCCTTGCAGTACGGACACGGCTTGCGCCGGCCGGTGCCGGGCCCGCCCTTCTTGTCACGTCGGCGCGTGGGCTTGCCACGGTTGCGCTGCTTTGCCACTGACGAAAGTCCTTAAGTCGCTTGCTGAGAGCGCGCACGGCGTTGCGCGCGGGCGGTCATTGTGACAAACGCGGCGCGACGTCCGCGGATTGCGCTATGCGCCGCCACGCGCGGTCAGCTTGCGCGCCGCTCGAGACGGCCCTGCGCGAGCCCCTCCAGCGCGATGTCGTCGAGCGAATGAACGACGATGTCGGCGTGCGCGCCGGCCAGCAGCGCCTCGTCGTCGTGGCGCGCGACGCCCAGCCCGGCGAACGCGCCGGCCTTGGCGGCCTGGATGCCGGACTCGGCGTCCTCGACAACGAACGCGTGCTGCGGATCGACGCCGAGCTCGCCGCCGGCGGTGAGGAAGATCTCGGGGTGCGGCTTTCCCTGCTTGAAGTCGCGGCCGGAGATGTCGACGTCGAAGGCGTCCAGCAGCGTCAGGCCGGGGGTCATCCACTCCGGCGACGCGCCCTCCTGCTCGGCGAAGCTGTCGAGCCTGATCTTGCGCAGGAAGAGCCCGGCGTTCTTCGACGACGAGGCCGCGGCGATCTTCAGCCCGGCGTCTTTGACGGCGATCACGAAGCGCAGCGCGTCTGGATAGGCGGAGAACTTGCCCGCCTCGATGAGCTCGACGACCATCTCCTGCTTGCGGTCGGCGTACTCGGTGACCCGCCGCTCGGCGTCAGGCACGCCGAAGTGCTCGAGCGCGGCCATCGCGCCGGCCATCCGTGGCTTGCCGGAGAGGATCTCCTGGTAGACCCTGGGCGTGAAGGCCTTGGGCGACCACGACGTCTGGTCGCGGATCTCGGCCCACGGCCCCTCCATGAGCTCCTGCAGCGCGTCGCGCCAGGCGGCCTCGTGGGGTGAGTCGACGAGCACGCCGTCGACGTCGAAGATCGCTGCGCGAAAGCCGTCCTGCGTGGTCATGTTCCCCCCTGGGTGTCGCTGCCCTGGCCGACCGGCGCCGGCTGCGGCGCGAGCGCGAACGTGCAGCGCTCGCCGGCCCCGACCTCGCGCACGTCGTCGCCGATGCCGACCCTGATCGCGCGGCTGAAGCCGCCGGTGATTACGACCGTCAGCTCGCCGTCGCGGATCGTCACCCGGATCGGCGTACCCCGCACCTGCATCGGAAACGACAGCCCGTTGAGCCGGGCGGTCAGGGTCGGGGCGAAGAAGAGGATGCCGTCGCGGATCTCGGCACCGGTGTAGGCGCGCTGGACGAGGTCGATCGTCCCGGCCATGACGCCGAGGTGGATGCCCTCCTTCGTCGTGCCGCCCTGGACGTCGCCGACGTCGCTCTCCAGCGCGACGAGGAAGCGCTCCCACGAGTGCGCGGGGTCGATCGGCGCGAGCACGCCCGCGTGCGCGATGTAGCTCAGCGTCGAGCCGTGCGAGGTGCGCTCGTCGTAGTAGTCGATGTTGCGCCGCGCGCTGTCGGGGCCCCACGCGTAGCCGAGGCGCTCGAACAGCCGCTGGATCTCGGCGGGCGAGAAGAGGAAGAACAGCAGCACGGTGTCGGCCTGCTTGGCGAGCTTGTAGCGATCGGCCTCGTCGCCCTCGGCACGCAGGATCCGGTCCAGGCGCTGGATGTTGGGGTGGCGCGCGCGGTAGGCGTCCCAGTCGAGCTCCTCGAGCTCGTCGTAGCCCTCGAACTGGCTGATGATGCCGTCGCCGTGAAACGGCACGTACATCTTGCGGCTCATCTCGCCCCACGTCGCGATCTCCTCGTCGCTGAGGCCGAGCTTGGCGCGCAGCGTGTCGCGCCGGCGCTCGGTGAGCAGCCCGAGGACGACCTGCGCCTGCTCGCAGATCCAGGCCACCATGACGTTCGTGTAGGCGTTGTTGCGCAGCCCGCTCTCCGTGGCGCCGGGGTACTTCTCGTGAAACTCGTCGGGCCCCATGACGCCGTGGATCTCGTAGCGGTCGCGCTCGGGGTTGTGGTGGGCGATCGAGCTCCAGAAGCGGGCGATCTCGAGCATGATCTCCGCGCCGTGGTCGCGCAGGAAGTCGAGGTCGTCGGTGGCCTGGTGGTAGTGCCAGACGTTGTAGAAGATCGCCGCGTTGACGTGGCGCTGGCGGTGGCTGAGGTCCGGATCCCACTGCCCCGACAGCGGGTTGAGGTGGACGATCTGCGTCTCCTCGCTGCCGTCGCTGCCGCTCTGCCAGGGGAACATCGCGCCGCGGTAGCCGGCCTCGCGCGCGGCGGCCCGCGCCTCGCCGAGGCGCCGGTAGCGGTACATGAGCAGCTCGCGCGTGATCTCCGGCAGCCGCGACGTGAGGTAGCGAAAGACGTAGAGCTCGTCCCAGAAGACGTGGCCGCGGTAGGCCTCGCCGTTGAGGCCGCGCGCGGGCACGCCGGCGTCGTGGTTGGTCGTATGCGACGAGCAGACCTGCAGGATGTGGGAGATGTGCAGCCGCAGCAGGTGCTGCACGCGGTCGTTGCCGGGGAGCACGACGTCGCTGGAGCGCCACAGCTCGTCCCAGGCGCGGGTGTGGCGCTGCAGCGCCTCGGCGAAGTCCGGGTAGCGCCCGACGGACTTGCCGGCGTTCGTCAGCGGCTCGTAGATCGCCCGGTCGCGCGAGGTGTACAGCGAGACGAGCTTCTCGATGCGGACGGGCTCGCCCTCGCGCACGTCGAAGCCGAGCACCTGCTGGATGTAGTCCTCGGCCTGAAAGAGCGTCCGCGTCGGCTGAAGCGGCTGCTCGCCGAGCATGACCCGCGTGCGCGCCGCCTGTGCGACGTAGATGTTCGACTGCCGCGTCTGGACATGCAGCGCGATGATCTCCGGGCCGAACGTGCGCGGCGACACGGCGTCGAGGTGACGTCCCTCGAGGTCGCCGTAGCGAGCGACGCCGTTGTTGGTGACGCGACCGTCGAGCGCCGTGACGACCTCGACCGAGCCCGACCAGTTCTCCGCCGTCAGCGTCCACTCGATCGCGGCCTGGTGGGAGTGGGCCATGCTCATGAAGCGCCGGCTGCGCAGCGTCGTCTCGCGGCCGCCGCGGTCGCGGAAGCGCAGCGCGCGGATCACCATCGCCGTGCCGATGTCGTACTCGTGGCAGTAGTCGAGCAGCTCGACGTTGCCGACCCGGATCGCCTCCTCGCCCTCGATGCGCAGCTTGAGGACCAGCCAGTTGGGCAGGTTGACGAGGTCCTCGTTGAGGACCGGCCGCCCGCCCATGATCGTCGTCTCGCGGTTGTAGAGCCCGTGCGCGTAGGTGCCCGGGTAGTGGACGTCGTCGGCGTCCTCCCACTCGGCGGTGCCGCGCGTGCAGAAGTAGCCGTTGCCGGTCGACGACAGCGCCTCGCGCAAGCCTTCGTCGCCAGGATCGAACCCGTCGAACTGCAGCGCGCGCTCGTCCACGAGCCGTGACGCTAGCGCAACGTCAGCGCGGGCTGGAGAGGCAGGTGTGAACGCACGTGGAGGACATGCCGCGACCGGCGCGGCACGGCCTCGGGATCGCGCGCGGCTAGAACGGGATGTCGTCGTCGGCCGGCGTGCTGCGGTAGCCGCCGCCACTGGCGACCGGCTGGAAGTCGTCGGTGTTGGCCGGCACGTCCGAACGCGGCGTGAAGCCGTTGGACTGGCCGCCGCTCTGGCCGCGCTGGCCGTCGCGCACGACCGGCACGACGCTGTCGGCGGAGATGTCGACCGCCTGGCGCTTGTTGCCCTCCTCGCCCCACTCGCGCCACTTCAGCCGTCCCGAGACGACGACCTTCTGGCCCTTGGAGAGGTTGCTCGCCATCCACTCGCCGAGGCCGCCCCAGACGGAGACGTCGAAGTACGAGGCGCGGTCGGCCCAGTTGCCGGAGGCGTCCTTGTAGCGGTCGTTGTGCGCGATCCGCAGCGAGCAGACCGACTGCCCGCCGTTGGGCAGGTTGCGCAGCTCCGGCTCGCGGGTGAGGTTCCCGGAGACGGTCACCGTGTTGATGTCAAAACCGCTCATGCGAATCTCCTTCGGGGACGAACCAACTTGCGAGCCAGTCTAGGGCTGGCATCGGCCGTCACGACCGGGCACGCCGCTCTCTCCGCGCTTTTGTCACAGAGACGCGCGCAAGCGCGCGTGGATCGCGCGCGGCGCGGCGACGTTCGCGCTAGGCGAGGGCGTCGGCCGGTTCCGCGGCGGGCGCGGGGGCCTCGGCTGCGACCGGCTCGCCGATGCCCGTCGGGCGCGGCTCGGGGCGGTTCGCGGGGGGAGCCGGGGTGCCCGGCGCCAGCTTGATGATGCGAAAGCGCATGACGCCGTCGGCGATCTTCAGCGTGCGCTGCAGGCTCTCGAGCACCTCGCGGGTCCCGTGGAACTGCAGCAGGTGGTACTCGGTGTCGGTCTTGTGGCGGATCTCGTACGCCATCTGCCGAACGCCCCAGTCCTGCGAGTTGACGATCTCGCCGCCTGAGGCGATCGTCGTCTCGACGCCGCTGAGCACCCGCTGACGCTGGTCGTCGGGCGCCGCGCTGTCGAGCATGAGAACGAGGTCGTACAGGGGATCGTGTGCGGGCATGCGGCGGCAAGGATAGCGAGCGCCGGCGGCCGCGGGTCGGACGGATGGGTGCAATCTGCACCCATCGATGACAAGATGTGCGAATGCCGAAGGTCATTCAGATCCGAGACGTCCCGGACGAAGTTCGTGACGCGCTCGCCGAAGCCGCGAGCGCACAGGGCCTCTCCCTGTCGCGATATGTCCGACGCGAGCTCGAACACCTGGCCCGGCGATCACAACGGGTGCGCGACAACGCAGCGGTCGCGCGACGAACCCAAGAGCAGGTCGGCGCTCGCATCGACCGCGACCTGATCTTGTCCGAGCTGCACGACGGACGAGGCGATTGAACGTCGTAGACGCCGGCGTGGTCGTCGAGCTCGTCGCCGGCGGACTTGATCCCGACCGGCTCGGGGTCGAAGACCTCGCGGCCCCCCACCTGCTCGACAGTGAAGTCACGCATGTCCTGCGAGGCCTCGTGCTCCGCGGCGCCCTTACCGACGAGCAAGCCGTGATCGCGATGGGAGGTTTCGCAGAACTCGCGATCGCGCGCTATCCGGCCGACTGGCTCAGGCCACGCATGTGGGCCCTGCGCCACAACCTGAGCGCGTACGACGCGACCTACGTCGCGTTGACCGAGATGACCGCCGCAACGTCGTTGCTCACCACCGACGCCCGCCTGGCAAACGCGCCAGGCGTTCGGTGCACCGTCCGATTGCTCTGAAGGACCACGGCCTGCGTCTCCTCAACGATCACAACAGGCGAACTCGCCACGAGCCTCGACAGCCGCGAATGCGCGTTCTACGGATCAGACATCCCTACGTGCGTCGATACCACTGGAGCATCGTCCGACCGGAGTCACCTACGAGACCTGTGCGCCGAATCGTCGCGACCGCTGTTGTGTCGGCCCTCACCGTGTTCTCGTCGAGCTCGCTTGCTCTTGGTGCGCAGCGTGGCGTGGGGCCGCTGCTCGTCCCCTCGAGCGCGGGCCGGCTGCACACCTCGACCAACGCGCACATCGCGTTTGACTTCCCGAAGGGAACCTGGACGCCAGGCCGTGCGCATCGGAGCCCCCGCGTGGTGCCGGCGCTCGCTGAGACGCATCGACGTCGCGGCGATCGCGCGCTCAGCGCACGTCGGGCACGGCAGCGCGCGCCACATCTGAACTCACCCAACCGACGATCCGTGTTTGTGCTGCTCCTGTCGCCTGCAGGCAGCGCTCCCGTCCCGCGCTAAGCGCAACGAGTCGGCCCCGGCCAGAGGCGACGGGGCCGGAAGGACACGGGCTCGCAGGCCCCGGGCTCGTTCCACAGCCGAACGGCATCCGGGACCCCCGGCAGCGAGCTCCGCAGCAGGGGCACTACACGGTCCTGATCCCAGCAGCCGGACCGAGGGACGTGGGCGCACGCCGACCCGATACGTCGAAGTCCGGCGGCGGTTCCTGCGCGAACATCCCGGCCACGCGCTGAACGGCTGGCCGCTGCCGGCCGATCGGATTTCCCACAGAGCGACAGCTCACGACGCGCTACTTTGCGGGCACCCCAAAGCAGAGGAGAGCCCCGTGGGCAAGGTGGTCATGTACAGCTCGGTGTCGGTGGACGGCTTCGTCGCGGACGAGAATGACCAGCCCGGACCGCTGTTCGACTGGTTGTCCAACGGTGACGTCCCGCTGGACGAGAGCGGCGCGGTGAAGGTGTCGCAGACGTCCTACGACTACACCCGCCGGTACTGGGACCAGATCGGGGCGACGCTCGTCGGCCGCCACGTCTTCGACCTGACGGACGGCTGGGACGGGAAGCCTCCGGGCGGGATCGACCACGTGGTCGTCGTGACGCACAGGCCGCCGCCCGAGGGCTGGGACCCGGAGGCGCCGTTTCACTTCGTCGACGGCGTCGAGGCAGCCATGGCCAGGGCGCAAGAGCTTGCGGGTGACCGCATCGTCGAGGTCGCCGCTGGTGACGTCGGGGGCCAGATGCTGGCCGCGGGCCTGGTCGACGAGGTGCGCATGGACGTCGTACCCGTCGTGTTCGGGTCCGGCAAGCGCTACTTCGGGTCGGTCCACGCACAGCACCTGTTGGACGATCCCGACGTGGTGATTCAGGGCAACCGGGTGCTTCACGTGCGCTATCGGGTGCGCTGTTGACCGATCTCGGCGCGTCATTACCGCGTCCGCAACTCGGGCCGGACCGACGGTGCGTCGAATCGTGCACGCGGAGCGATACACATCCGACACTCTGCCCGCGGTGCGGGGCGCGAGCCTCGAAACCGGTCCCTCGGCGGAGGACGCGGGCGTGAGCGCTCGAGCCCGTGGCGCGCGGTCGTCACCGTCTGGCGTGACCGGTCCGAACTGACTCCCGCAGAGGGACGCCAGGGGGACTCGCCGCCGAGTCCGCAATTTGCAGATTGCGTGACGCCTATCGGATGAACCGCTGGCAAGCGGGATCCGGCTGACGAACGGCAGCCGGGGGGACGAGACGCGGCGTCTCGGGCCCTAGAGAGGACATGGACCCCGACGGACCCCTGCCGCTGCACGCCCGCATCCGCTGGCCCAACGTCGCCCGCGCCGCCGCCCTCCTCGCACTCGCCCTCCTCGTCGTCGCCTGGCCCCACCTCCGCGCCCCCGCACCCGCGCTCCCGCCCGCCCAACCCATCCCGCTCACGCCGGCCCCCGAGCC
>JADMIO010972899.1_pt1 | contig 11705 bp, 8 predicted proteins | sample 8958161 | NCBI WGS metagenome assembly JADMIO01 (sample SAMN16585339, study PRJNA669376) | soil metagenome | isolation source: Crop rotation soil | place: USA: Cullars Rotation, Alabama | collected 2011
TCATGGATTGCTGACCCCAAAGAAACCACGCGTGTCCGGTCCGGGGGTACTGGACCTTCGCCGTAGAGCTGCACGGGCGAACCGCCGTGAGATTTTGGTACAGGTGCTGTGCGACGAAGGTTTGGCCATTGAGATCGATTCACGAGTCTGGCATTCTCTATCCGTCGCGCCGGATCCCGGCAACCTATACAGGGTCTTCTGACGAGGTCGAACGGGGGACCTCGTCGGCGATCGAATCACTTCCCCATGTGATGGTCGACGACGACGAGTCCGTTCGGCGCGCCTTGGAACGCTTGCTTCGATCCGACGGACTCGATGTCGAATGCTTCGCCTCGTCGAAGGAATTCAGCGCGCGCGCCATACCGGATCGGCCGGCCTGCGCGCTCCTCGATCTCCGCTTGCCCGGCGCCAGTGGTCTCGAGCTGCAGGACACGCTCGCGCGCGCGGGCTGGCAGATCCCCATCATCTTCATCAGCGGCGTGGCCGACGTCGGCTCCACCGTTCGCGCGCTCAAGGCCGGCGCGCTGGATTTCTTGCAGAAGCCGCTGAGCGATCAGGCGCTCCTCGACACCGTGCACGACGCGCTGGACCGGGCCCGCCAGGCACGGCGTCACCGCGCGGAGTGCGCGGCCATCCAGGCGCGCTTCGACCTGCTCACCGCACGCGAGCGCGACGTGCTGCGCCTGGTGCTGCGTGGGTTGCTGAACAAGCAGATCGCCTCCGAGCTCGGCATCAGCGAGAAAACGGTGAAGTTCCACCGTGGCCGGGTGATGGAGAAGACGGAGGCCGGCTCGGTGGCGGAGCTGGTGCGTCAGGCCGAGAAGATCCAGCTCGAGAAGATGATGACGGCCGCCGCGTCGTAGACGCGGCCAGTCGGCCATCCGGTGGCGGCGCCGCCCACGGTCACACTGAGACGGAGGCTCGGCGAGACTTAGCCTCGGTCCCAGGCGTTCACGGAGCGGCGGTGGCCACCTGGTCGACGAACCCGAGGATGGCCTCGCGCTGCTGTGCGACGACTTTGGCCGCGGCCAGGGTCAGGAGCTCGCGATCGCACAGGGAGGCGACACGAAGCCGGGTGGGGATCTCGGCCAGGCGTTGCACCACGGCCATGGCCGACGTGGGCGCCGCTGAGTCCGTCCGGCATGCCGCAGGCAGGTCGCTCAGGTCCTCACGCCACTTCGCATCTGTGTGCCGCAGCAGGACGAGGCGAAAAGCATCGGTGCCGGGGAGAACGCCGTCCATCTGCAGCGTGCGGAAGAACAGCCCGCGGTACGTCGTCGCCCGCTCCTCCATGATGCTGGGCACGCGAGAGAAATCGAAGGTGAAGAGGGAGAACGGCTTGGAGCGCCGGCTCAGGCGCCGGTCGCCCACCGAGAACGGAAAGGAGCTGTCGAAGGCGATGACGAGGGCGCGCCGCGCCCTGCCCTCCTGCAATTGCTTGAGGAAGAGAAAGACCAGCGACTCGACACCCTGGTTCTCGTAGAGTCCTCCGTCGCCCGCATGCCAGTAGGTTTCCTCGCCAGCGACCCGCAGCGTGATGGGCCCGATGATCGGCGGGAAGGAGGCGGAGCCGGTCACGGCGCCGGCGAGCGGCAGCGGGCACGGATCGGCGCCGAGGTCGGGCAACGTCATCGGCATCAGGGCATCCCAGCCCGTGGCCAGCGCCGGCGAGATGTTGATCACGTGACCGCGCTGCGCCGAGGATGCCTGGAGCTGGGAGATGAGATCGTACCGGAACTCGTCGGAGCTGAGGGTGGTGAGGGCCAGGCGGCGACCGTTGTTGTAGAGGGTGGTGTTGACGATGAGACCCGGAGTGTCGCCGCGCGCTTGCCGGCGGCTCAGGTCGAGCAGGGTGGCCGAGCCGAGCAGCCGGTCACGAAGCACTTCCCCCAGGGATCGGGCAAACAGGAACGAGTTCAGCCAGCGAAACGACGTGAACTGTCTGCGGATCATCCGGCTCTCGAAGTTCTGGCTGAGGAGCGAGCGCGATCGGTCGAAGAACTCCCGGTACGCCGGCGAGAGCGTGCCGTCGGGCTCGAGCACCGGGACCTCGTGCGGCGGCTTGTTCAGCGTGTAGTAGCCGCCCGCGATGCTGCCGCCCGATACACTCGAGACGAATGCCACGCGTTCCAGCACCGAGGCGCCGGCGCGCGTGCGAACGCCCGCCAGCGCCTCCAGGCCGGCGGCGCCGAACAGCGCGGCCCGGCTGCCGCCGCCCGACAAGGCGACGCCCACCAGCAGCTCCTGTTCGCGGATGGGGACCGCGCACGCAACGCCGGAGGGCGACATGCTGCGCAGCTCCGCCACGTTGGCGCGCGCGCAGCCGGCGGCGAGCACGACACCGAGGAGCAGAACGACCGCGGTTACTTCACCTGGTAGCCGCGCCCGCCCATGCATGCGCTGTAGGCCTGGTCGTACCGCTGAAGGTTAGCCTGCTGCTGGCTCTGCGCCTGCTGACTGGTGGCCGCCGCCTGCTCGTTGGCGGCGCGCTGGCGAATCGCCCCGCCGGCGGCACCGACACCGGCGCCAATAGCGGCGCCCTTGCCGGCGTCGCCGCCGATCGCGCCACCGATCGCGCCGATGGCGGCGCCCCGGGCGCCGCCCCGCACGGCACCGCCCGTCTGAGGGGCGGTGGACGGGGAGGCGGCGACCGCCGGCTGTGAAGGATCGAAGCCAGTCTGCTGCTTCGCCCAGCTGTGACAGTCGAATTGATCGCGCTGGAAGGCGTCCTGACTCTGTCCCGGCTTCGGATAGATGAACACCTCGGCGAGGGCGGGGCCCACGATGCCGAGGACGACGAGCACGGCAGCGATCGCGGCATGAATTGACATGGAGACTCCTCCTGCCCTCGACTTCAGCGCGTCAACGGGATGTCGGCCGCGAGCTCGGCCTGAAGCGTCTTGTCGATCTTGTTGTCGATCTGAAAGAAGCGCACGACCTTCTTGGCCGGCAGCGCGCGTCCGAAGCGCGGCACGTGCACGTTTTTGACGTCGACGCGCGCGCGCTCGATGTCGAGATAGTCCCCCAGCAGGGTGCTGGCCATCTCGTCGGACAGCGATTCGTAGTTGCTGGCATAGACGAGGATCAGATTCACGAGCCGGTCGTCGACCTTCGCCATGTCGTTGCGGTAATCGCGATAGAGCGGCCAGAACACGTCCGACTCCGCCGGGGTGAGATCCATGGCGGCGGTGACGATCGCCTGCCGCCGGGCCTGGATGGCCGTCCGCGTCAGCGCGACGTCTTCGAGGGTGGCCGCGGAGACATTGGGGGCAGGCAGGGGCGTCGTCGTGCTCGCGGCCGGCGGCGGGGGGGCGGTCGCCTGCGGCTGCTTCTTCGACGCGCACGCGGCGGCGTTGACGAGCGTGAGGACGAGAAGAACCGCGGCACCAGTGGCCCGTATCATCGTGCACCTCCGATGTGCAGCCAGTGTCCGGCTCGTCAGGCCGGCTGCCTAGGGCCGTCCGGGCAGCCGCTCGACGGCCACGCCGGCGTCATCAGCTCCTGGACGTCCTCCGTGCTCTCCATGGGGAACGTCGTGAGCCGGTCGGCGTCCAGATTCATCTTCATGAGATCCACCATGCGCACGCGCCGGTTGCCGTAGGTGTGGAAGTAGAAGCGCCGGTTGGCGGTGTCGACGGCCGTGGTGTACTGCGTGTAGTCGCAGTACACGCGGTCGCCGTACCGCGAGCGCACGGCTCCGCGCGGTATCTCGCAGTTGGACAGCAGATGGAAGGCCAGCTGCACGGCCTCCTCGGGGGTGTCGACGCGGAGCGCGGCCTGCGAGAAGGCCACCGCGCGCACGAAGCGCGATGGCGGCGTGAAATCGCCCGGGAGCCCGAGCATGCCGGTGCCTTCCCCGGTCGCCAGGAGCTTCACGCCGCTCAGCGCGACCTTCGGAACGTCGGTGGCGGTGAGGTTGATGTAGTTGCGAAGGTTGGTGATGTGCCAGTCGAACTCGGGAGCGTTCGTGAGCACCCCGAGCGGATTCTCGTGGAGCTTCAGCTGGTGATCGATGTACTCCACGACCATGCAGCGGCCGGTCGTGTCGTGGACCAGATAGTGCAGCGGAGGCACGAAGCCCCACGGGCCGAAGACGCCGGCGCTCACGGTGACCTCCCGCAGTCCCGCCTCCAGCGCATCCACGGTGGCAAAGCGGGTGAGCATCCACACGGGGAGGTCCGCCGGTGACAGCGTCCGCGACGTGTCACCGGGCCGGACGTACTGGTACTCCGCGTAGCCCGGGTGGTAAAACGCGCTGGCCACGAGACCGTGCTCGTTCACGCCGTCGATGAGGATGGGCAATCCATGGCTGTTCGTGCCCACGGCCGCGTGACTGGCCGCCCACGTCATGCCCGGCCGTCCGCCGGGGGCGGTGGCGACGAGCTCGTACCGGCGCGGGATCACGATGACGTCGGAGCGAACTTCCTCGGCGAACTCCATCGTCCGCGCGTGGACGACCGCGGCCGCCGTCGTCGTCAGTCGGATTCCGGTACACATGATCGAGGGCCTCCTGCGACCGCCGACCCGCTGGTTTCGAGCTCGTGGCCGCGTGACGACGGCCCCGGGGTTCGTCCCCGGCCGCGCCGCCCGAGCCTGGCGACGAGCCGCACAGTCAGCTCGACGACGACGAAGACGAGGACGACCACGTCGACTCCCGTCTGCGGAAAGCTCACGATCGCCACCACCAGGCCAAGCCCGGCGTTGCGCATCCGCGTCACGTGCGCCAGCACCGCGCGACGGGACGAAGAGCGGCCGCCAAGCAGCCAGCCGGCGCCGGCCGCACCCGCGACGACAAGGATCATGACCGCGAGGCCGCGGACGCCGATGGCGCGGACCGCCTCCACCTTGACGACGAACGTCGTGAGGGCAGCCGCCACGAACAGCACGGGCGCCACGATGGCCATCGCGGGCGCGAGCGTGTCGGCAGTGGCGGGGAACGCGCGACGGATCACAAGGCCGCTGATCAACGGCAGCAGCACGGCGAGCACGGCCACCGCCAAAAGCCGCCCGTACGAGGCAACGGGAAGGGCGCCGAACAGCTCGAGGGTCAGCCGGATCCCCGGTGTGATGGCCACCGCCACCAGGGAGAGGAGGAAGACGAGGGCCATCACGTCCCGGGAGGCGGCCCGTGGCTTGATGGCGAGCGGGAGAAACTCGATGCCGCCGGGCAGGGCGGCCACGAGCAGGACACCGAGGACGACCTCGGTCGGCAGTGGCACCGCCCACACGAGCGCCAGCGCGATGGCGGGCACGACCACCAGGTTCGCCAGCAGCGTCCGGGCGATGAAGCTCGCGTCCAGGCGGGCGTGGATCATCTCGGCCGGATCGATGACGAGACCGACGCAGAGCATCCGCGCCCCGACGAACAGCAGCGCCAAGCTCAGCGAGATCGCCCAGAAGAGCGTGAAGAGGAGCTCGGCCAGGAAGCCCACGCGACTCTCCGGGGCGCCGATCGGCGCCTATCGAATTGACAGCAAGCCCCCTCGAGGGCGATGAATCCGACCGCCGGTGCCATGGAGCCACGCCGCGCACGGGACCTCACAGAGCCGAACGGGCACGCGGTAGCGCCTTCTGGCTGGACGCCCGGCGCCGTTCTACACGGGGAGCACGGCGATGATGATGCCGGCCAGCAGGAGCGCGCTCATCAGGATGAACAGGTTTCGTCTCATGGCTCGTCCTCGCGTGAGACAGGCCGTGGTCGATTCACGCTTGCATGGTCCCAGCGCGAACGGCTCTTGAAACCTGGTCGTTGGTCCGGCGGGTCCTAGGCCTTGGTCGCGGCGGACAGGCGGGCCCGCGGCGCCGGCGCCACATCGACGCTCGGTGCTGCCGCCGACGGGGGCCTGTTGTCGCCAGTGTTGTCGTAAGACAGCTTGACGCGGTCGATGACGCCGGTGAACGCGAACGGACGCCGGTCGGCGTAGCCGGTGCTGACCGGACAGAGGGCGTTGAGCCCGACGTCGAGGGTCTCCATGCCGAACCGCACGCGGACCTGCCGAGGGATCCGCCCCTCGCCGGCGGCCTCCCCGTTGATGGCGAGGCGCACGGTGGCGGGACCGCCGGGCGCCGCACCATCGTTGACGAATTCCATCGTCAGCCGGGCCGACCCCTCGGGCACCGGACCGGCGGAGACCACCTCGTACCGCTCGACGTCGAACCAGTTGTAGTGGTAGACGAGACGGCCATCCTTTATATAGAGCGACCAGCCGCCCGTCCCCCCGCCCAGACAGATGAGGACGCCCTCGGCCCCGCCTGCCGGCACGTAGGCATCCACGGTGATGGTGTGGCTGACGTTATGGGTCCTGGGGGCGCTGCGCTCGGGGAGCCGGACCATGCCCGGATAGAGCGTGATCTGCTGGCGCCCGGCGAAGTACGAGGGCCAGACGGGGAAGGCCGGGCGCTCGCTGATGCTGTCGTCCAGGGGCAGCACGTTGTGCTTGGCCGCCTCCACGATGAACAGATCTTGGAGATGCCGCACCCTCTCGGGCTGCTTGCCGGCGAGGTCGACGGACTGGCTGAAGTCGTCCGGGAGGTGGTAGAGCTCCCAGCGGTCCTTGGGCGCCTCGACGTTGCTGCCGCTGTCCCAGGGCAGCCGGCCCTGACGACAGCACGCGATCCACCCATCGTGATAGATCGCCCGGTTGCCGAACATCTCGAAGTACTGCGTCGACCGCGCGCTCGCGACCTTGGCCCCGTCGGCACCAAAGGTGTACGCGAAGCTCACGCCCTCGATCGGCTTCTGCGGCACCCCGTTCACGACGTCGGGCTCCGCGATGCCGATCGACTCCAGGATGGTCGGGACGACGTCGATGACGTGGTGAAACTGCGGGCGCACCCTGCCGACGTCGGCGATGCGGCGCGGCCAGCACACGACGAGCCCGTTGCGCGTGGCGCCGAAGTGGGAGGCGACCTGCTTGGTCCACTGAAACGGCGTATCGCCCGCCCACGCCCAGCCGACCGCGTAGTGGGGAGCGGTTCCCGGCAGTCCGAGATCGTCCAGTCGGAGCCCGATCTGCTCGAAGGTCGGCGTGACGCCGTTCATGCACAGCATGTGGTTGAGCGTCCCGCGGATGCCACCCTCGGCGCTGGAGCCGGTGTCGCCGATGAGGTAGATGATCAGCGTGTTGGCGAGCTCGCCCATGCCGTCCAGTGCGCCGACGAGGCGCCCCACCTCGTAGTCGGCGTGCTCGAGGAAGTCGGCGTAGTTCTCGGCCTCGCGCGCCAGTACCTGCTGCGCGTCGTCCGTGTGCTCCGCCCAGGGGGCGATCTGCGCTGGACGCGGCGTCAACCGTGTCCCGCGCGGGATCACGCCCATGTCGAGCTGGCGCTGCCACGTCTGCCGCCGGTAAGCGTCCCAGCCCATGTCGAAGCGGTTGCGATTGCGTCCGCGCCAGTCGAGCGGAGGCTGGTGCGGCGCATGCGCGGCGCCGGCGGCGAAGTACACGAAGAGCGGACGGTCGGGCACGATCGACTTCTGGCGCCGCATCCAGCCGATGCAGTCATCGGCGAGATCCCGGGTCAGGTGATAGCCGTCCTCCGGAGCGCCGGGGACGATCACCGGCTGCGTGCCACGATAGAGGGCGGGGGTGAACTGGTCGGTCGCCTCCCCGATGAAGCCGTAGAAGTAGTCGAACCCGCGCTGAGTCGGCCAGTTGTCGAAGGGGCCCGCCTCGCTCGTGTGGGCGTCGGGCACGTTGTGGTGCTTGCCCCACGATCCGGTGGCGTAGCCGTTCTCGCGGAGCAGCTCGGCCACGGTCGCGCAGCTCCGCGGGATGACGCCGTCGTAGCCGGGAAAGCCGGTGGCGAGATCGCTCGTCCGTCCGGAGTGCGCGCTGTGGTGGTTGCGTCCCGTCAGCAGCGCGGCGCGGGTCGGTGGACACATTCCGGTCGTGTGGAACTGGCTATAGCGGAGACCCTCGGCGGCGAGGTGCTCGGCCGTCGGCATCCGGACGAGGCCGCCGAAGGCGCTCGGCCACCCGAAGCCGACGTCGTCGAGCAGTACGAGGAGCACGTTCGGTGCGCCCGGCGGCGCCGAGATGGCTCGCGGAGCGTCCGCCACCGACTCCTTGTACGTCAGGCCGATCTTGACGTTCGGGAACCGGTACTCCGGACGCGGATAGACAGGCTGACTGACGGACCGCGGAACGTCCGGCCGCTTCGTACGCAACGGGCTCTTTCGTGCCACCGGCCCCGTCCGATCACTCCGTCACGCTTGCGATCGAAGGGGGCCGTGGTCGCGGCGACAGAGGAGCACTCACCGTCGCAGGCGCCATGGTGCTTGACGATCACGGCAGACGAAGATTTTCCCTAGGGCCGTCCGGGCGAAGCGCCGACATCATGCGGCCCCTGGCCCGGCGCCGCTCAGTCCGGGCTACTCGCGCGGTCGCGGAGCTTCTTGACGAGCGCCTGGTACGACGAGGTCGCGATGATCGTGTGGAACTGGCTCCGATAGTTGTCGATCAGGCTGATGCCTTCCACGCGCACGTCCCGCACCCGCCACTCGCGCCCGTCCGGCGCGCCGACGACGTAGTCGACGCTCAGGGCGCTGCCACGCTTGGTCGGAATCCGGGTGCGGACGGTGCCGCGAGTGCCCTCCGTCCTGTCACCGAGATACTCGAATCTCGTCGCGTCCACGAGATGGGTCCGCGAGACATACGCCCGCCGGAACACCTCGGCGAACAGCGCGGTGAACTCGGCGCGTTCGGCCGGCGTCCGCTCTTCCCAGTGGTCGCCGAGGGCATGTCGGGCCATTGCCGTCCAGTCGAACATCCGGTCGAGGATCTTCTTGGCGGCCGCCTCGCGCTCCGCGGACGGCATGCTTGCCGCCGGAGCCTCGACCACGACGCGCTGGAGATCGCCGATGGCCGCGCGGAGCTGATCGGTAGCCGGACCGGCCTCCGCCCGGAGCGCATCGCCGGGCAGTCCCGCGACCACCAGGACGAAGACGGCTGCCAGTCCGCGGCTCACGACCCCGTCCGGACGCGGCCCAGCTCCAGCAGCGCGGGAAGCACGACCAGCGCGGCGGCCAGCGTAGCCACGGCGCCGACCGAGAGCAGCAGCCCGAGGCCAAAGATTCCCTGGTGCCTGGCCACCATCAGGCTGGAGAACCCGGTCAGCGTCGTGATGCCGTTCAGCAGCACGGCCATCACCGTACTACGGGGGAGGCTGGGTCCGCCATGCACGATGGCTTCGCGATGCCGGGCGACGAGGTTGACGCCGTACTCCACGCCCGCTCCCACGATGAGCGGCAGCGCCCAGACGTTGGCGAGATTGAACGACACGCCGGCAAGGCGCATGAAGCCGAGGGTCCACAAGGTCCCGAGGACGAGCGGCGTCACCGCGAGCAGGGTGTCACCCAGCCTTCCCAGGAGAAGCGCGGCGAGCGCCGTGGCCAGCAGCAGCGCGTACACCGTGCCCGTCACGTACGCGTGCTCCATCAGCCGGCTCGCCTCGTAGCTGATCACGGGCGCTCCGGTGACGGCTCCGTCGACAGAGCGGAGTTCCGTCACGAACCGCCGGACTCCTTCGCGCGTCCACGTGTCGATGGACGGATAGATCTTCAGCAGGAACGTATCGCTCCGGCCGACGAACTGACGCCGCAGCTCCTCCGGCAGGTCGGCCGGTGTCATCCGGGCGACGTCGAGATGCTGGCGGAACCAGATCAGCTTCGAGACGAAGTCGGCACGCAGCTCGGCCTGGACGTCGTCGAGTCGGCGCGCGAGCTCGCTCCCGCCGCCTGCGAGCTTCTGCTGGAGCCCGGTGACCCGCGCCTGCGCCGACCGCAGCGCGAGCGGCGCCACGTCGGGTCCGGCCTCGCGCAGGGCGATCGTGAGCCAGCGCTGGAGCGTGTTCAGCGCCGTACGCAGGCCCGGAAGGTCGAGCGCGGCCGGCGTGCCGACCTGGATGTCGCCGACGAGGGGAGCGAGGCGGCGGAGCTCGCCGAGCTTCTCGTCCTGCGCCTGCGGCAGGACACTGAGCACGCTCCTCACTTCGGACACCGACGACAGACGGCCGAAGGCTTCCTGACGCTCGCGGAGCTCGTCGAGCGAACCGGCGGAGGCGAGGGCCGGAAAGGCCGACTGACCGGTTGCCACGATCTTCCGCTCCCACACGACGGACTCCGTGCCCTTGGCCTGGAGGTTCAGACGGCTATCGTCAAAACGCACGCCCGGCGCTGCCGCCGCCGCCACTGCGGTCACGGCGACGGCCGACGCGATGACGATCCAGGAGCTCCGCGAGGCGAACGGACTCGAGAGCGCCCCGGCGGCCAGGCCCGGGGAGCGCACCGCATTCGGGCGCCCCCGGTCGATCAGGACCAGGAGCGCCGGGAACATCGTGACCATGGAGAGGAATGCCGCGAGGAGGGCGATGGCGCCGATGAAGCCGAATTCCTGGATCCCGGGGAAGTCCGTGAGCATCAGCACGCCGAACGTCCCGGCTGCCGCGAGCGCCCCGAACAGCACACCCGGCCCGGCGCGGCGGGCGGTGATATCGAGCGCGGCGTCCAGGCCGTGGCCGTGCGCGCGCTCCTCCTCGTAGCGGAACAGGAGATAGATGCCGTAGTCGATGCCGAGCCCGACCATCAGCGAGATGAACATCACCGAGAAGATGGAAAGATGCCCCACCGTCAGTGCGATGAGGCCGAACGACCAGGCGAGGCTGGCCAGCAGCGCCGCGCCCAGGGCGAGCGGCTTCACCACCTGCCCGAAGGCGATCAGCACGGCGGCGAGTGTGAGGACGATCGCCAGCGCGGTGGCGAGTGCGCTGTCGTGGAAGGCGGTGACCATCTCGTCGTTCGACAGGGCGGAGGCGCCCGTCACCCCCGCCGCAGCGTCCGGGAACTCCGTGCGCAGGGCCGCCATCACTCCCCGGATGCCGTCGACGAGCTCGCGGTTGTCGGTGAAGTTCCCGGCCTGACGGCGTGGCTCGATCAGCACGAACAGGAGCTTCTTGTCGGCGGAGAGAAAATAGCCAGCGTCCTTGCCGGCACCGACTCCGAGAAAGAGCGAGTCCCACGGGCTCGCTGCCTGTCCGCTCCGGTCGAGGCGATCGCTGATGGCGGCCACAAGCGCGTCGACGAAGCTCGGGTCCACGCGCCTCGGCTCACCCAGACCGAGATCGATGAACCGTGAGGCGAAAGCGCGCGCGATCTCCCGGCTCAGGCCGTTCACGAGTCGCGCCAGCGACGGCGTCGCCGCGTACTCGTCGAGAAATTGCCTGTGCTCGATCACGCTGGCACGCAGAGCGGCGAGCCGATCCCGAGAGAGGTACAGGAGCGCACGGCCACCGAGTCGTTGTGGATCCACGCGGTACGTCACGCGCGCGGCCTGCTGCGGGCCCAGCTGCTCTGCGAGCCGGGCCGCGTAGGCCTTCGCGCGCTCGAACGGTGCCTCGACGGCGACGACGATGTCGTTCAGCTCTCCGAAGTCCCGCATGTACTGTTTGAGCCGCTGAACATACAGCCGCTGGGCTGGAAGGAGCTCGAGCGACGACGTCTGGAAGGTCAGCGTGGTCGCCGCAAGCAGGAGACCCGCCGCGCCGAGGCCCACCGAACCCGCGACGGTCACCCACGGCCGCCGCGTCGACAGCCGGACCAACCAGCAAAGGACGGCCGCCGTCACCTCGACAGGCTCATGCCCCGACGATGTCGCGCCCTCGGGAGGGCGACAATACGACCTTGGTCCGGCGGTCGGCGTGCGAGTGCC
>JADMIO010690563.1_pt1 | contig 11704 bp, 12 predicted proteins | sample 8958161 | NCBI WGS metagenome assembly JADMIO01 (sample SAMN16585339, study PRJNA669376) | soil metagenome | isolation source: Crop rotation soil | place: USA: Cullars Rotation, Alabama | collected 2011
TAAAGCAATGGCAATTTCCTGGTAAGTAACTTTAATAACTTTCGGAATACCCGTCATCAAGTCACGACCACGAATTTCGTAATCAGCCGGTGGATTTTCCAGATCAGTAATAGCCGCACCAACTTCAATTTTAATTTTCTCTGCCGAACGTTCACCGATCAGTAAATTGTGCTGACGACGCATGTGATCCAGGATATCTTTGTTGAAAATATCGCCGCCAATTCTAATCGACTGGTCGCAAACAATACCCGAAAGGGCAATTACGGCAATCTCGGTAGTACCACCCCCAATATCCACGATCATGGTACCGTTCGGTTGTTCCACGTCAATGCCAATTCCAATGGCAGCAGCCATCGGCTCCTGGATCATCCAGACCTCTTTGGCGCCGGCATGTTCTGCACTGTCACGTACCGCCCGTTTTTCAACTTCAGTGATACCACTTGGAATGCAAATTACCATGCGGTGCGACGGCTGAAAAAAGCGACTTCCGGTATCGATCATCTTGATCATACCCCGGATCATGTGCTCGGCGGCGTGGAAATCTGCAATTACCCCATCCTTAAGCGGACGAATGGTTTTGATGTTTTCGTGCGTTTTTTCGTGCATTTGCATGGCCTGCCGGCCCACGGCCAGAATTTTGTTCGTAGTGCGGTCAACGGCAATGATCGAAGGCTCGTCTACAACAATTTTATCGTTATGGATGATCAGGGTATTGGCCGTACCCAAATCCATGGCTATATCGGAAGTAAGAAAATTGAATAATCCCATTTATCGTGGTTTTTAAAAGTGTAACTGGCATCAGCCGTAATCCCACACTTATCCGGTGCAAAATTAAGCAATTTCCGGGAATTAAGAATTGCTAATTTTAAAGGCTTATAAACACGGTTTGCCACCAAAAACGCTAGGGTTTTGCCTCTAAAAACTCAAAAAGAAAAGCAGAACAGAACAGGTTTCCGCTGAAAACGGTAGGCTTTAAAACAAAAAAACTCACCAACTTTTCTGCTGGTGAGTTTTTTACCGGAATATAAATTCCTAGTGTTTGAAGTGGCGCACGCCGGTCATGACCATGGCCATGTTGTGTGCATTGCAGTAATCAATCGAATCCTGGTCTTTGATGGAACCGCCTGGCTGAACTACCGCTACAATTCCGGCTTTATCCGCAATTTCTACGCAATCCGGGAATGGGAAGAACGCATCGGAAGCCATAACGGCGCCGTTCAGATCAAAGCCGAAGCTTTTGGCTTTTTCAATGGCCTGGCGCAAGGCATCTACGCGGGAAGTCTGGCCCACGCCGCTGGCTAAAAGCTGGTTTTCTTTGGCTAAAACAATAGTGTTCGATTTGGTGTGCTTGCAAACTTTAGCCGCAAATACCAAGGCGCGTTTCTCAGCATCTGTTGGCTGGCGATCTGTAACCGGTTTGAAATCAGCTTCGGTTTCAGTTTTCAGATCTTTATCCTGTTCAATTACGCCGTTCAATAACGTTTTGAATTGTTTCTTCGCAAGCTCTACCTGGTTCTGCTTAAGCAAAATGCGGTTCTTTTTCGATTTTAAAACTTGTAAAGCATCTTCCGCAAACTCTGGCGCGATCAACACTTCGAAGAAAAGTTTGTTCAGTTCTTCGGCTGTTTCCAGATCGATGGCTTTGTTCGAAATGATCACGCCACCAAACGCCGAAACCGGATCGCAGGAAAGGGCATTCAGATAGGCTTGTTTCGGCGAATCGGCTACGGCCACGCCGCAGGCATTGGTGTGTTTCAGAATGGCAAAAGCCGGTTTATCGGTAAATTCCGCCATAATGGCTACGGCCGCATCTACGTCTACCAGGTTGTTGTAAGATAATTGCTTGCCGTTCAGTTGTTCAAATAAGGCTTCCAGATCGCCGAAAAAATTAGCGCTTTGGTGCGGGTTTTCGCCGTAACGCAGCGGCGTAGCCTGCGAAATGCTTTGTTTGAAACCTACTACATTATTTCCGGAAGCGCCATTCAGGTAATTGAAAATTTGGGTGTCGTAGTGCGAAGAAGTATTGAAGGCTTGGGCGGCAAAGTTCTTACGGTCTTCCAAAGTAGTTTCTCCGTTCTGTTTTTCCAGGATCTCCAGCAATTCGGTGTACTGGTCTTTGGAAGAAAGAATTACCACATCGTTAAAATTCTTGGCTGCTGCGCGGATCAAAGAAATACCACCGATGTCGATCTTCTCGATTATTTCCTGCTCAGAAGCACCTGAAGCTACCGTTTCTTCGAACGGATACAGGTCTACAATTACCAGATCAAACGTCGGAATTTCGTATTTCTCTACTTCGGCTGTATCAGAATCAAGTCCGCGACGATGCAGAATGCCACCAAAAACTTTCGGGTGCAGCGTTTTCACGCGACCGCCAAAAATTGCCGGATAATCGGTCAGGTTTTCTACAGCCGTAACGCTGGCGCCTTGCTCTTCCAGGAAAGTTTGAGTGCCGCCGGTAGAGTAGAATTGCACGCCCTGCGCTTTCAGGAATTGAACAAGCGGCTCCAGTTTGTCTTTGTAATACACGGATACCAGGGCGGACTTAATTTTAACGGGATGGTTCATTATTTCAATTAATAATTAAGAATTAATAATCAGGAATTCTTTTCAAGCACTATAAAACAAAAATGGCCAAAGGTTTTTCCACCATTCAGCCATTCAACAAGTTAATCCGTTAGGAGTTTTTCTATAGTGGGCGCAAAATGTTTGTGCTCCAATTCCAGCACGCGCGCAGCCACTTCTTCCGGGGTATCGCCAGGCTTAACCGGACAGCGTTCCTGCAAAATGGCCTCGCCTTCATCGAAATTTTCGTTTACAAAATGAATCGTGATGCCCGTATCTGGTTCCTGCGCGGCAACTACGGCGCTGTGAACGTGATGGCCGTACATGCCTTTACCACCAAATTTCGGAAGTAAAGCCGGGTGAATGTTGATGATCTTGTTCGGGAAAGCTTTTATGAAATTATCGGGTATCAGCCACAGGAAACCGGCCAGCACAACTAATTCCGGGTTAAAGCTTTTTACTTTTTCCAATACCGTTCCGTCCTTGAATTCGGTGCGGGTAAACGGGATGGCCGGGACCATAAAATTAGCAGCGCGGCTCAATGCATACGCTTCCGGATTGTTGGAAAAAAGGGCCGCCACGCGGATATTCGGATGATTATCGAAGTATTCTAAAATGCACTGGGCATTGCTACCGGAACCGGAGGCGAAAAGGACAATGTTTTTGACTTGCGTGTCTGCCATGAATGAAAAGACAAGCACAAATATACGGGATTATTTCCGGGTAAAGTACATTTTCCGGAAAATGAACAGCAGATTTCTTTAACAGAAAGTATAAACAACCTTACCATAAAACAAAAAACCGCAGCTTTTGGCGCCGCGGTTTTTCAGTTGAAAAGCATAGCGTTTTTTATTTGCCGCCGTTGTTTCGAAGGTCATTTATACAATTCTGATCGAGTTGCGGAATGTTGCCGCCCAGTAAATTCTTCACCACATCGCCGGTTTCTACGCCCCAGTACATGAGGCAATTCGTATTGTTGCAATGCGCGCCATGCGAGGAATCGCTGTCCTGATGATTCGTTACCATTTCGGTTCCTACGTTTACCAATCCCAGAATATGGCCCAGTTCGTGGTTCAGAATTACGGTTTCCAGGGCAGTTTGCGAAGGTTGCGTTAAGTCGCCGGAAAGGTCCTGTACCGTTTTCTCGTAAACCACCATGGAAGTATTCCAGTAAGCCTGACCCAACACTTTGCCGGAACTGGTATTTTCAGCAGAATGGCTATCGGCGAAAAGGAAATAAATGGCCAGTTGATCCGGCGTGGTATATTCTTCGCGGTGCTGGCCTTCAATATCGGCAATATCGTTCACGGTATAAGTTGCTTTGCCGCTGGCCGGGACCTGGGTTTGTTTTATGGTAATGCCTTCGGGTTTATTCAGGCGCTGTTCCATAAAGGTTTTCAGGTTGTTTACGGCTGCCGGCGTGGGTTCAAAGCCCTGCATGTACTGGATCTCCACGATCACGCGCTGGTATTTATCGGCAGAAAGCAGCTCGTGCGCACTGGCGCCTACGTTTTGCTTATTCAGGCTGTGGTTTTTGTTGAAATTTTCCGGATCGTCTTCGTCTTTGGAACAGGAAACTAAAATGAAAAAAGGCAGAAAAAGCAGCGGCAGCAGCTTTCGGAAGCGGAAATAATTCGGAAGGTTTTTCATACGTAAGAGAATGTGGAATTTTTGGATCTGCAGCGAAACAGGTCAGAAACCATACGTTTACGCCGCAACTGCGTTTCCTATTCTCAAGAATTATACCGGTTTGAATTTCTTACCTGTTGCGCTTCCGTTTTTAATTCCTGCACAACTCCGGAAAACGCTATCGAAATCAGGCCCAAAAGTAAAACGAGCTTTCGGTTCAGCAAAAACTGCCTGAAAATTCCTCGAGCTTAAAATGCTTCGCCAATGGCAAAATACAAACCGCTGGTGCCGCCGGTTCCTACAGCATAATCGACGCGAATGTTGATGCGGTCTTTGGTATTGAGCATGAAGCGGTAGCCAAGGCCGCCGCCGTAATGGTTTTCATCGAAGCCCAGATTTGAAAGTTTATCGCCAACCTGACCCATTGAGCCAAAAAGTACTATGCCGTGGCGTTTAGCAAAATGCAGGCGGTATTCGGCCTGGGCCAGCACCATGTTTTTATCGCGGAAGCGACCCTCGTAAAACCCACGCATGTTGCGGTGACCACCAAACCAGGCCAACTCCCGAAACGGTACATCTCCGGTTTCAAAAACGCCCCGGCCTTGCAAAGCTATTACATGTTTGCCATTTTCATCGAGCGCATAAAACTTCCGCACATCCAGGGAATACCGGTTAAAGTTAAATCCGGAACCTATGCTTTTATGATTAAAGTAACTGCCAACTTCCAGGTAACCACCACTATAAGCATTGATCGCGTTATCGCGGCTATCGAACAAAAAGCTGGGGCCAAGGCCAACCACGGTAAATCCATCGCGCTCATCTGCCGGACGTTCCAGAATTTTATTTGGCTCGCCGGTTTCTTCCAGCGGGTCCTCGCCTACTTTTCCGGTGCGGTTCACCTGAAATTGCCCGCCCAAAAACACGTTACGTTTCAGTTGCTTTAAAATGCGGTTCTGCGTGAAAATCAGGTTGTAATTGATCAGGCCTTTATCGGCTTCGGTATTTTCGTTGCCCGTGCCGTAGTAAAAAATGGGCGCATCTTCTAAGCGGGTTTCGCCCAGAATAGCCCAGTTTTCGTGGTTCGTATAAACGGTGTAAGAGAACTGCAACGACGATTGTTTTTTGGTGGTGTAATACGCCAGCACCTGCCCGGAAGAACTGCGGGTAAGCGAATCTTCGCCAAAATTATATACCGGAACAACCAAAGCGCCAAACCCAAAACCGGTTTCCGGGGCATAAAAAAGGGCCGGGAACGGCGTTAAACTAAGCTTTTTCTTTACCGGAACCGGCTTAACTTCTTCCTGCGCAAACGCAACCGGAATTACCAGTATGAAAAGGGCCTGCAGCAACAGGGCGGTTTTAGTTTTTAAGGTCAAAAGCATAACATTTTAGGTTAAAGCCAGAAAATCGGTGAATTCTTCAGAACGTTGGCGTAATTACTGAGGAAAGATACTCACATTTTCTGGTTGTAGCGTTTTGGTCGGCTATTTCGTTATCAACCTGAAAAGTCTGAAAACAAACATTATAACTAAAAGAAAATCAGCCATTTAAATAGCAATCAAAATCTTTCAGCAAGTCTGAAGAAAAGAAAGATTTAGCTGAAAACAGCCGGAAAGGAAGATTCAGAAACGGAAAAAGAGCATGGAAAGCGTGCCGGTAAGCATCATTACTTTGCATAGCGAACTGATGCCGGCAAAATGCCGCGGGCGGTCGGCCCGGCGCAGTTTCCAGCCGATAAGCAAGCCGGGCGCCAAAACAGCCAGCCCCAGGTAAACGCCAAAAAGGGTATCGTTTTGCCGGTAAAAAGCCGCAGCCAGCACCAACGCATAAAAAAGGATCAGGAAAGCATAAACCACCGGGCGGGTTCTGGGGATTCCTAAAACAATGGGCAAAGTACGGCAATCGTGGGCGGCGTCGCCTTTCTTATCTTCCAGGTCTTTGATAATTTCCCGGACCAATGTGCTCACAAACGCAAACGCAGCATACGCCCAAACGCCCAGATTATCCTGCTCAGCCAGAACCGAAACCACCAGGATCATGGTAGCTGCCAGAAACCCAATGGTGAGGTTGCCCCAAAAAGGCCGTTTTTTAAGATCGGCGGAATATCCCCAGAGCAACATTACGGCGCCAAAATTCACCAAACCTACTTTTAAAGAAAGCAAAAACCCGATCAGAACACCCAAGCCCGATAAGAAAAGGTGCCCAAGCATGGCTTTGCGTCGCGTAAGATCCCGACCGATGATGATGCGGCCGGGCTTGTTAATGGCGTCTATTTTAATGTCGTAGTAATCGTTTATGATGTAGCCGGCCGCGCCGATAATAGCCGTGGAAAGCGTTAACAGCCAAAACCGGGCATGCAATGCTTCAAACAGCGGCTCTTTTGGGAACAGGAGGCAAGCCTGTACCAATACCTGGCTTAGCACCATTATAAGCAGGTTGGGGTAACGAATAAGGGTAAGCAGGTTGCGCACTTTTAATTGTTAATTGCTAATTGTTGATTGCTAATTGTTTAATGGCTTAATGGTTAAATTGCTGATTGCTTATGGTTATATGAGTTTGGGCGTTTGCTAGAGTTTCTGTCATCCTGAGCGTGAGCGAAGGAACTTGTTGGCTTTAAATTGGATCATGACCTACAAAGGAAACCAAACGCTATGTTTTCTGCCAGAAAAAGTCGTGCTAAGGAAAGCTGCTGGTACTTTCCGACAACAAGTTCCTTCGCCAGCGCTCAGGATGACAAAACGTGAGAAACTAATCAGCAATGAACAATTAACAATCAGCAATTCAACCATTAAGCCATTTAACAATTTAGTTGGCAAACCTACACAATTGCGGGCAAAAAAAACCCCGCAGGTGCGGGGCTTTTAGAGTAAAGATGATGAATCTTATATATGAATTAGAATTACACGCGTTTTACGTTGATCGCGTTAATTCCTTTCTTGCCTTCCTGCGTTTCGAATTCAACTTTATCGTTCTGCTGTATCTGGGCGCCATTCAGGCCAGTTACGTGTACAAAAAAGTCTTCTTTGGTGTTGTCGTCAGTAATGAAGCCGTAACCTTTTGACTCATTAAAGAATTTTACTGTTCCTGTTTTCATGATAAATAAACTTAAAAAAAATGATGATGAATTAAAAAAAGTGAATGATGAATTATTATGAATGTAAATTTAAGAGTATTTCTTAAAAATGCAACTCTTGCCCACTTTAATTAAAAATTATTTTAAGTAAACAGTAAAATATTTGGGGTAACGTAGTCGTTTTAGCTGGTTACCACTCCTGATGGCTCTTTAAGACCAGTTCTATGAGCTCGCGCACGGCACCTTTTCCGCCGCCGGCATTGGTAACATAATCAGCAATTGCCAGAATATCGGTGGCCGCATCGGCGGGACAAACGGCAAGGCCGCAATTTTGCATCACTTCCAGGTCGGGCATATCATCGCCCATGTAAATTACGTTTTCCGGATCTACTTCCTGCATGTACAGGTAATTCTGAAAAACATCGAGCTTGTCTTCCACGCCCAGGAAAATATCTTCTATGTCCAGGCTTTCCAGGCGGCGGCGCACGCCTACTTCGTTGCGGCCCGAAATAATGGCCACTTTGTAGCCACGCTTCAGGGCATGCTTTATGGCGTAACCATCTTTTATATTAAACGCCCGCACCTGTTCGCCATCGGCAAAGGCCAGCATGGTGCCATCGGTCAGTACGCCGTCCACGTCAAAAACAAAGGTGGTTATTTCGCTGAAATCGGGGAAAGTTTTACGCATTTGAAGTTCTGTTTTTCCGGTACTGAAGAAATGAAATAAGTAAAACTACAAGGGGCCAAACCAGCGAAACGGCAATAATTCCTTTTATCATCCAGCCTTTATCATTTATAGTCAGGTTTTGGGTTGCTGCATTGGTAACCTGTAGGATTATAGCGCCAAATAAGAAAACCAGGAACAGTTTGGAATACCGGAGAATACGGGTACCTAAGCGGTAATTGCGTTCGGCGTTGGCAGGGGTAATTTCTTCTAAATAATTAAACGTATGCGGATAGCGGTTTAAAACCGTAAGGCCGATAAATAAAACTGTTGTAATAGCCGGCAGCAGCCAGATCGTATTTTTGGAACCCATGCCATCGATCTGGCCGGCAGCGTTAAAATGGGTGGGAATAATTTCCGGCAATTGCGCATAAAATACGATAGCTATAGCCCAAACACTCACCAAACCACTCCAGCAAAGCGCTTCGATCACTTTATCGGAAGTAGTTAACGGTATCTGGAGTTTTGGTCTTTCGGCAGCCATTCCTAATACATTCAGGTTTTCGGAACTCAGAAATTACTGGTTATCGCGCCACTCGTAAACCCAAGCCGCCTGGATCTGCTCCAAATGGCCTTCGTTGGCTTGTTCGCGGGTGCCTTCAAAATTTGGCAAGGTTAAGATCCATTCCAGCAGATCGGTAAACCGGATGCGGTAGATCTTCGATTCAGTAAAATCGTCGCCAAACTTTTCGTAAAGCGCCATGGCTATGTCTTCGTAATCGTTCCAGTTAATTGGCGGCTCAAAGCTGTTCATTTTCTTGAATTGTTTAATGGTTTAATGGCTAAATGGCTGGCTCAAATAAATTCAGGAAAAACCGATCAACAATTTAACCATTAAACCATTCAGCAATTTAAAAACTAGTGTCCCAGGAAATCCTGGTTTGGAATGGTAATTACCAGGTCTTCGTTGCCCTGAATTACGCACTGGCAGGCCAGTCGGGAATTCAGGCGCGGATCGATGGCCCGGTCGATAAAGTCTTCTTCTTTTTCGGAAATTTCCGGCAGGTCGTCGGAGCCGGCTTCTACGTAAACGTGGCAGGTGCTGCAACCGCAAACGCCGCCGCAGTTGTGCTGCAATTGGATATGGTTATCGAGGGCAACATCCAGCACCGATTCTCCTTCCACGCCGGTAAGAAGCTGGTCGGGTTGGCCGTCGGTAAATTTAAACGTAATATTTACTGCTTTCATCAGGTTACTTAATAGTGCTGCAAAGGTAGGCAACGCGCAGTCCTAATCAAAACCCTTTCAGCGGCACAAAAAGGCGGTAGTTTTCAGGTCCAAAACGATACCGTTTTATAATTTTTTAGCCTGATCCTGAATGCTGCGCGAAAGCAATTCGTAAATTTTCTGGTAAGTACCCTGACCTTCGAGGGCTTTTAGCTGCGTTTGAATCGTATTTTCATCGAACCGTACAGCTGGGCCGGTCTGCACCGAAAAAGGTTCCTGACTGAAAGCTTTGGCTATGGTTTGTTCCACGAGTGGCTTCAGCAAATTAAAATCCAGCTCGCCGGCCTGCATGATCTGGTGGCTAATGCCGAGCAAATGGTTGGTGAAATTCGAAGCAAAAACGGCTGCCAAATGCAATACTTTGCGCTGTTCGGAAGAAACTTCGGAAACCTGTTTGCTCAGGCTTTGGGCAGTTTTCTGGAGCAAAAGCATACCGTTTTCGTCGTCACATTCCAGGCAGAAAGGTATATCTTTAAAATTTACGGGCGTTTGTTTGCTGAACGTTTGTAACGGGTAAAAAACGCCGCCCCGAATTCCCGGATTCTTTTCAAAAACACTGAGCGGCTGCGTACCGGAAGTGTGCACTACCAGACTATTTTCCGGAAAACGGGCTTCGGAAAGCAATTCAGAAAGCGCAGCATCTTTCACGGCTAACAGGAAAATATCTACAGGTTCTTTGGTAAAATCGAGGCTGCTGGTGGCGCGGGCGCTGGGTAATTTTTCGGCTAAGGCTTGCGCGTGGTTCAGCGTGCGGCTGTACACGCAAATTACGGTGTGGCCGGCTGCTTCCAACGCTGGCGCCAGGTGCCATGCCACGTTTCCGGCACCCAGAATGGCAATTTTATAGCCCGGTTTTTCCATGCCGAAAGATAGCGTTTTTGAGAAATTAAATTTGGTAAGCTGCCGTTAAAACGGGAAATTTCGGAAAATGAAAACCGTTTTCAAGTACCTGAGCGCTTACCTCAGCACGCACTTCAATTTAAAGCTTTACGCCGCAACCATTCTATTTACGGCCGCGCTGCTGATCTTCAACTTTAAATTCGATTTTGAAGACAGCGTAATTGATGCTTATTACGGCAGCCACCTGCGTATTTTGTGGTTTTTCCTGTACCAGAGTTTGCCGTATTACCTTGTCTGCCTGTTCGTTTATTTCTTCACGCCGCATAAAAGTTTTCTGAAGCAAAAGGGATTCTGGCTGGTAAGCGGTTTCGGGTTTCTGCTGCTGGGTTTTGACCGGGGCGGGTTTTACAGTTTAATACTGGCGCAGCAACTGGCCGGCCATTCCACTACTTATTGGTTTATTTTAAAAGTGCTGAACAAATGGGGCTCCTTCTTCACCATTGTTTTACCTTTACTGCTTTTCTGGTTCGCTTTTCAGCGTAAGGATATTCCGCATTTTTATGGCATCCAGACTCATAACGTTAACCTGAAGCCTTATTTTGTACTCCTCGGGTTAATGGTGCCGCTCATTGCCCTGGCTTCTTTTCAGCCCGATTTTCTGAAGCAATATCCCAGTTATCAGAAAGCCGGTGGCCCTGATTTTGCAATTTTTTACGGCATTACCGAATACATTCCCATTGCAGTTTATGAATTCTCGTATGCTTTCGGCTTCTTTGTAGTAGAATTGTTCTTCCGGGGCTTTCTGGTGTTCGGGCTGGTAAAATACCTGGGCGACGAAGTGGTGCTGCCAATGGCTGTTACGTATTGCGTGCTCCATTTCGGTAAACCGGTCGGCGAAGCGGTAAGCTCCTTTTTTGGCGGCTATATTCTGGGCATAATTGCGCTGCGAACTAAAAATATTTACGGCGGTATTATGGTGCACATTGGCATTGCGCTGCTCATGGAATTATTCGCTTTCTGGCAACGCTAAAAGCCGCCTTTACAAAAGAATAGCCCGGAAACTTGATTTTTAGCCGAAAGTTGCGTTAGTTATGCCGGTTTTCGGAACCTGAATTTCAAGCTGGCCGGACTTAAAATTGCGAGGTGGAATAAAAAAATAAATTTAATTTGACCAAAGCGGGACCTTACCCGTTAAATACTTTAAAAAGACAAAACCAGAACATGGGCAGACCGCAGGAATCTTTTAACAAGCACGAGAACGAGCAAAAGAAAGCTCAACGAAAGCTGGAAAAAGAACGCAAAAAAGAAGAACGCAAGGCTAGTGCAGGCAAAACCAAAAGCCTCGACGATATGATCGCCTACCTGGACGAGGACGGCAATATTACGACCACGCCGCCGGATCCAACCCGGAAAAAACGCGAGATCAAGCAGGAAGAGATCCAAATCAGCGTGGCCCGCAAGGAAAACATCGAACCGGTTACCTCCATCCGGAAAGGCACCGTTACGTTTTTCAACACGTCCAAAGGCTTTGGTTTCATTAAAGATTCCGACACCCAGGAAAGCATTTTTGTGCACGTAAACGCCCTGAGCAACCCCATTAAAGAACACGACAAAGTTACGTTTGAAGTAGAGCCCGGCCCGAAAGG
>JADMIO010897424.1_pt1 | contig 11704 bp, 16 predicted proteins | sample 8958161 | NCBI WGS metagenome assembly JADMIO01 (sample SAMN16585339, study PRJNA669376) | soil metagenome | isolation source: Crop rotation soil | place: USA: Cullars Rotation, Alabama | collected 2011
CCCGCCGCGGCGGCGATCCTCGAAAGGCTGCGACTCATGGCTCTCCCCCTGCCGTGTCGGCCCGAGAGTGCCGCGTCGAGGGCGGAATGAAAAGGGCGCGAAGGAAGTCCCTTCGCGCCCTTTTCATGTTCGCGCCGGAAAGCGGCTCAGGCCTCGGCCGGGAGCGCGCCTTTCGCCTGCGCGACGATCGCCTTGAAGGCCTCGCCCTCGTGCATCGCGATATCGGCGAGGACCTTGCGGTCCAGCTCGACGCCGGCGAGCTTGAGGCCGTGCATGAAGCGGCCGTAGGTCAGCCCCTCGGCGCGCACGGCGGCGTTGATCCGCTGGATCCAGAGCGCGCGGAAGCTGCGCTTCTTCACCTTGCGGTCGCGATAGGCATATTGGCCGGCCTTCTCGACGGCCTGGCGGGCGATGCGGATCGTGTTCTTGCGGCGGCCGTAATAGCCCTTCGCCTGCTCCAGGATCCTCTTGTGCTTGGCGCGCGTGGTCGTGCCGCGCTTGATGCGAGCCATGTCGGTACCTCCTTAGTTCAGGCCGTAAGGCGCCCAGAGCTTCACCCGGGCCGTATCGGCGTCGGAGAGCAGCTCGGTGCCGCGGTTCTGGCGGATGTACTTGGCATTGTGGCTGATCAGTCGGTGGCGCTTGCCGGCGACGCCGTGCTTCACCTTGCCGCTGGCGGTGAGCTTGAAGCGCTTCTTGACGCCGCTCTTGGTCTTCAACTTGGGCATTTTCGTCTCCTTGCCGCAACTGGGCGGGCGATTTGGAACAGCCACGGCAGCCCTTTTTGGCCGGGCGGTTCGGTTTCTCCAGAGTCTGGAAGAGCGGGGCCCTTATCGCGGCTGCGTCGTCAAGGCAAGACTCCCAGTCCGACCGCGTCGGGCATGTCGCCGATCCGACATTTGGTCCGGGAATGGTACAAGACCATCCCGCCCGTTGTGATCACCTGCGCCGATCAGGCTCCACGTAGCCGGGAATGAACCGGCCCGGTGGCGGTGGTGGCGGGGGCGGGGGAGCGGGTGGGTCTGTCATAATTATCTCCGAGCCGCTGTGGCTCCTGGGTCTCGTTCACCAGACTGGATCTGTTTGTCGGCCTTGATGATTAGATAGGGAGTGGCGGCCAAAGCTAATATGCATACAGCCGCTATAATGTAAACTCGGGTGCGCTCTAAATATTCAGCTTTTCCATCGTTGTTGATGGCGTTCACATTTGCGCAGCGGGCATATTCTTTCTCAAGCATGTTGCTGAGTTGTTCATTGGCCGTAAAGCGGGATGTGCCATTGGCGATGAGATCGTCTCTCCATTTAAATTGAACCTCGATAGTGCCAGGATGTGCATAGCGATAGCCGACCGATGCCCGTACAAGGTTGGTAATTGCTGTCAGCAGGCAGATGATGGCGACGCCGCACGGTGTAATCAAAGTCACCTCTGCCCACCACAAAGGCCAGGTCACTTCGGTCAGCATGGTGATAATGCCGGTGAGCAAGGCAACAATCAAAGCGAGAGGCACCGAAATAGCTTGATTGAGGTCGGATTGGCGTTCGACCTCGTGAAGGTAATGGCGTTGTGCGAGTTCGAACCCGTCCATTATCAGTCGAAAAGGCTCGAGACCGAACTCTCGTCCGCGATCCGCCTTATCGCCTCGGCGAGCAACGGCGCGATGGTGAGGATGCGGATCTTGCCGCTCGCCTCGGCCGCCTCATAGGCCGCGATCGTGTCGGTGATGACGAGCTCGCTCAGCACCGAATGATCGACCCGCGCCGAGGCCGCGCCGGAAAGCACGCCGTGGGTCGAATAAGCGACCACGTCCTCGGCGCCGGCCTCGCGCAAGGCCGCGGCGGCGTTGCAGAGCGTGCCGGCGGAATCGACCATGTCGTCGATCAGGATGCAGAAGCGCCCCGCGACGTCGCCGATGATGTTCATCACTTCGGATTCGCCGGGCTTCTCGCGGCGCTTGTCGACGATCGCGAGCGGGGCGTTGTCGAGCCTCTTGGCGAGCGCGCGGGCGCGCACCACGCCGCCGACGTCGGGCGAGACGACGGTGATCGCCTTGCCCTTGAAGCGGGCCTTGATGTCGGCCGACATCACCGGCGCCGCGTAGAGATTGTCGGTCGGGATGTCGAAGAAGCCCTGGATTTGGCCGGCATGGAGATCGACCGAGAGCACCCGATTGGCGCCGGCGACGGTGATCAGATTGGCGACCAATTTGGCCGAGATCGGCGTGCGCGGGCCGGGCTTCCGGTCCTGCCGCGCATAGCCGAAATAGGGAAGGACGGCGGTGATCCGCTTCGCCGAGGCGCGCTTCAGCGCATCGATGCAGATCAGCAATTCCATCAGATTGTCGTTGGCCGGATAGGAGGTCGACTGGACGACGAACACGTCCTCGCCGCGAACATTCTCGTCGATCTCGACGAAAATCTCCTCATCGGCGAAGCGGCGCACGCTCGCCTTGGTGATCGGGATTTCGAGATACTGGGCGATCGCCCGCGCCAGCGGCAGGTTCGAATTGCCCGTCATCAACTTCATCGGCCCGCCTTCCGTCGCCCTCGTTGCCGACCTCTTATTATCCCCTTAGACTTTGCGGAAGAGGCAGGAGGGGAGCGAGGTGTGGCAGGCGAAGTTACCTATCAGCCGACCAAAACGGATTATGTCGCCGCGCACCGCGATTGGTTCACGAGACTGATCCGCTCGCGTGCACGTTCCACGCTCGCGTCTGCCGCCCTATCCGCGGCCGCCACGCTGGCCGTGCTCCGTTTTCTGGCGGGCGATCGCTTGCCGGTGGTCTTGCTCGTCTTTGGCGCAGGCCTCCTTGTCGGGCCCGCCGTCCTCTTCTTCTGGTGGGGATTGATCTACGCTCTGTTGCCGCGACGCGCCGGGCGCCTGTTCGACCAGCATCGTTCGCTGCGGAAGGAGGTGAGCTATGGCTGGTCGGACGAAGGTCTCAGCTATCGCGGAGCCAACGGCTCGGGCCGGATCGCCTGGGAGGATCTGCACCGCTGGGCTGCTGGGAGGTACAGTTTCCTCTTTTACCTGAACGACAATCTTTTCCATTTCGTGCCACGCCGAGTGTTGTCGGACGCCGAAGCGACGGACTTGTGCAGTCAGGCGGCGGGCCGAGTCCCGAAGGGGCCCTGATCCTTGCCGCTCGGGACGAGCACGCCTAACGGCCGAACACCATGACCGTCGTCACCCGCTTCGCCCCTTCGCCGACCGGCCGGCTCCATGTCGGCAATATCCGCACCGGCCTCCACAATTGGCTCTGGGCGCGCAAGGCCGGCGGCAAATTCATCCTCCGCATCGACGACACCGATCTGGAGCGCAGCCGCGAGGAGCATGTCGCCTCGATCCGCGAGGATCTGGCCTGGCTCGGGCTCGACGCCGACGAGGAGGACCGCCAGTCGGCGCGGTTCGGCCGCTACGAGGCAGCGCTGGCTCGGCTCGCCGAGGCGGGGCGGGTCTATCCGGCCTATGAGACGGCGCAGGAGCTTGAGCTCAAGCGCAAGGTGCTGCTCGGCCGCGGCAAGCCGCCGGTCTACGACCGCACCGCGCTCGCGCTCACCGACGCCGACCGCGCCAGGCTCGAGGCGGAGGGGCGGCGGCCGCATTGGCGCTTCAAGCTCGATCATGGAGCGCCGATCGCCTGGGACGACCTGATCCGCGGGCATCAGCAGCTCGATCCGGCCCTGCTCAGCGATCCGGTGGTGCGGCGCGAGGACGGCTCCTGGCTCTACATGCTGCCGAGCGCGATCGACGATATCGAGATGGGCGTCACCCATGTCGTGCGCGGCGAGGACCATGTCACCAATACCGGCCTGCAGATCCAGATGTTCGAAGCGCTCGGCGCCGCGCCGCCGGCCTTCGCCCACGAGGCCTTGCTGGTCGGCTCGGAGGGCAAGCTCTCCAAACGGCTCGGCTCGCTCGGCGTTGAGGCGATGCGCGAGGCGGGGATCGAGCCGCTCGCTCTGCTCGCCAAGCTGGCCAGGATCGGCACCTCGCTGCCGGTCGAGCCCGTGACCTCGCCGGCCCCGCTGATCGAAGGCTTCGACTTTGCGACCTTCGGCCGCGCGCCCGCGCGGTTCGATCTCGAGGAGCTGGCGGCGCTCAACGCCCGGATCGTGCACCAGCTTCCGTTCGAAGCGGTCGCCGACCGGCTGCCGGCCGGAATGAGCGAGGCCGATTGGGCGGCGATCCGGCCCAATCTGCGCAATGTCGCCGAGGCGGCGGATTGGTGGGAGATCTTGCACGGCCATGTCGCGCGCCTCGCGGCGCCGGAGGACCGCGCCTTCCTCGCCAGCGCTGCCGAGGTCGCCGCAGCGATCGATTGGGGCGCGCCGCCCTGGCCGCAGCTCGTCGCCGCGCTAAAGGCCGAGCGCAGCGGCAAGGCCCTGTTCCATCCGCTGCGCCAAGCGCTCACCGGCCGCGACAGCGGCCCGGAAATGGCGGTGCTCCTTCCCCTGATCGGCCGGGAGGAGGCGGTGTCCCGGCTGCGCAAGGCGGCCGGCATTAATGGTATAGTATAACATGATGATATAATGTATCATCGTTCCGCGCCGATGCCGAGTCGGCGCGAGGACGAGGAGAATCGTCATGCCTGAAACCGGCTTCTTCGCGCAGAAAACGCGCAGCCCGGCCAGCCTCGGGCTGGTCATCCTGCTCCACGCGGCCCTGATCGCGGCCGTGGTGCTGATCAAGGGTCCCGCCTTCCAGCACATCGTGGATCGGACCATAGTGGATTTCATCCCGATCCAGCCCGATCCGCCGCCCGTCCCCCCGCCGCCGCGGCATGAGCAGCCGCAGCCGCAAACGGAGCATTTCGATCAGCCGCGACCGCTCAACCCGCCGCCGCCGCTGGGACCACCGGCGGACCCGGGACCGCCGCCAACTCACCTCACCGAGACTGCCGGCGGCGGCACGCTCGACGTCCCGCAACTGCCGCCGCCTCCCCCGCCGCCGCTCGTTCGCCGCCCAGCGCAGATCGACCCGTCGAGCCAGCTCCAGCCGCCTTATCCGGCGGCGGAGCAGCGCGCGCAGCATGACGGCCGGGTCCAGGTCCGGGTCACGATCGGCCCCGACGGGCGGGTGATCGACATCGCCCTGATCTCGGCGACCAGCGACGCCTTCTGGCAGGTGACGCGCCAGCAGGCGCTGCGCCACTGGCGCTTCCGCCCGGCGACGGTCGACGGCCGACCGGTCCAGGACACCAAGGTGATGTCCCTGGTCTTCCGGATCGAGGATCAGGCGTAGATGCTTTCCAAATCCTCCCCTGGAAAGGCAGGGGAGGATTGGATCGCGGTCACGCCCCGCAGTGGACGTCGCCGGAGCCGGCCTTGCTGATCGTGCAGCGCGCAGGGCCGGCGACATTGACGTCGCCCGAGCCACGCAGCTCGATCGCCGCCGTCTCGGTGGCGCGGATGCCGATATTGCCCGAGCCGGCAACGGCGAGGGTGGCGGCCGCCGCTTCGAGCTGGCCGAGATGCATGTCGCCCGAACCGGTCACCGAGGCGGTCGCCTGATGAGCGCGGCCGGCGGCGGTGATGTCGCCCGAGCCGGTGATCGTGAAGCTCGCCTGGTCGGCGGTGAGCGAGGCAATGTTCATGTCGCCCGAGCCGGTGACCGCGCCCGAGAAAGCCGGGCCCTGGACCCGGTCGATCCGCATCCCCCCCGAGCCGGCGATCGAGGCGCCGGCGAGCGCGGGCAGGGTGATGTGGACGGTGACGCCGCGACGATGGCCCCAGTTGAACCAGCTGCCGGGACCATTCCTGAGACCGATCTGGAGCTGCCCGTTCTCGTTGCGGATCTCGAGCCGGTCGAGCGTTTCGGCATCGCCCTCGGCGCGGACCGAGGCCGCGCCGCCGACCGCGACCACGACGTCGGGCGAGCCGGTGAGGGCGATCCGGTCGAAGGCGCCGGCGACCGGGAAATCGCGCTGGACTGCCGGCCCGGTCTCCTCCGCGTCGCCCGCGGCATGGCAGGCGGTGACAAGAGCGGCGGCGGTGAGCAAGGCGATGGTGCGCATCGTGAGTCTCCTGGCTGTGTTAGGTATATAATACACAATGAGGCGCGCGTGGCAAGCGGCTTTGCCATGCGAAAAGGGCGGCCCGTTCCCGGACCGCCCTTTCGAAAGCCGCCGTTGCGCCGGCTCAGGCTTCGACCCGCACCTTCAGGTGCAGCACCGAGGCCTTGTTGAGTATGTCGAGCAGCTTCTCGAGCGCGGCGCGCTCGTCGATCTGCTCCATCGCGCCGAGCTCGCGCGCCAGGCGCGTCGAGGCGGCCTCGAAAATCTGCCGCTCCGAATAGGACTGCTCGGGCGCGTCGTCGGGGCGGAACAGGTCGCGGACCACCTCAGCGATCGACACCAGGTCGCCCGAATTGATCTTCGCCTCATATTCCTGCGCGCGACGCGACCACATGGTGCGCTTCACCCGGGGCTTGCCCTTCAGGGTGGTCAGCGCCTCCTGCATCGTCTTGTCCGAGGAGAGCTTGCGCATGCCGACGCTTTCCGCCTTGTTGGTCGGAACGCGGAGCGTCATCTTCTCCTTCTCGAAGCGCAGCACGTAGAGCTCGAGCTGCATGCCCGCGATGTCCGTGCTCTGCAGCTCGATGACACGGCCGACGCCGTGCTTGGGGTAGACCACATAATCGCCAACGTCGAAGCTCAACGCCTTCGTTGCCATCAAAAAGACCTTCCTATGGAATGTCGCCGCCTACCCCGGACCAAACCCGCATCGCCCCAAAAGACGCAGTTCGATATGTCCGGCCGTGCGGCAATTTCTTCGTTGATCACCGTGCGGATGCGAGAGGCATCCTCTTCGATGGCCAGCCATATAGCAGGAAATGCGGTAAAAATCTAGGCTTTTGGACCGAGCCTGTCCCGCTCAGGGCTTGGGCACCCGGCCGCGGCTGCGCGCGGCATCCACGCTCCACGGGCCTGGGCCGGCCGCGGAGAGATAGAGGAAGACGAAGCAATAGAGGATCGCCGCGTCGCCCATATTGTTGGCCGGGAAGAAGCCGCGCGGGAAGTGGCCGATGAAATAGGCGAACGCCATCTCGCCGGCGCAGACGAAGGCGGCGGCGCGGGTGAACAGGCCGAGCGCGATCAGGGCGCCGCCGACCAATTCGATCAGCCCGGCGAACCAGAGTAGGGTCATCGCCGGCGGCATCGGCATCGGCGAGCCCGGCGGGAAGCCGAGCAGCTTGATCGTGCCATGTTCGAGAAGGAGCAGGCCGGCGACGATGCGCAGCACGCTCAGCAGGATCGGGCCGAGCTGCGCGGGCCGCATCGGCCTCAGTCGCCTTCGCCGGGATTGGACGAGAAATATTTGTCGAACTTGCCTTCCTCGCCCTTATGCTCGTCGGCGTCGGCGGGGCTGTCCTTCTTGCGGGTGATGTTGGGCCATTCGGCCGAATAATTGGTGTTGAGCTCGAGCCACTTCTCGAGCCCGCTCTCGGTGTCGGGCAGGATCGCCTCGGCCGGGCATTCGGGCTCGCAGACGCCGCAATCGATGCATTCGCTGGGGTTGATGACGAGCATGTTCTCGCCCTCGTAGAAGCAATCGACCGGGCAGACCTCGACGCAATCCATATATTTGCAGCGGATGCAGGCATCGGTGACGACGTAGGTCATAGGCGAGGCTCTCCCGTTCCCGTCCCTAAGCGTGGCCGGCTTCGCTCGTCAATTCCGAATAGGCAGAGGCGCGCCCGCCGCACCAGGCTTGGTGGCGGCTCAGCGCCGAACCTCCACGAGCCAAAGCCCGTCGAGCCCGGTCGCCCGCCGCTGCGCGATCTGTTCGCCAAAAGCGGACAAACCCGCGGCGCCGTCGGAATCGGTGACCACGAAGACTGGATTCTGCGCATCGAGAAGCTCCCGGATGGAAGCTGCCAGATCGGTTCGATCTCCTTTGACCGACTCGCGCGCCGCGTGCAGCGCGTCGGTGGGGGCACAACGATGCCGAATGCGGTCATCGGCAAGCGCGACCGATGCGATTCCGTCCGCGACCAGCCGCTGCAAGAGTTGGGCGAAGCCGGCTCCTTGGAGCGCGGTCGACATCGAGCCGGATATGTCGATCAACAACCCGGCGCCCGCGGCCGCCGGGTTTGGGTCCGGCACGCGCTGCGGCTCGCCCACATGGTCCCGCACCCTTTTCTTGAAGGTATCGCGCTGGGCGACGTTTCGGGGAGTCAGGCCACCAAGGAGCGTGCAGCGCTCCTTGGTGGCCTCGTCGATATCCTCCGTCATGTCACCGACGGGACCATGGTTGACGAGTAGGATGATCCCGCCGGGATGGGCTCGGGCATAGTCGACGAGCACCTCCCGAAAGCGCGAACGTGCCGCCTTTTTGTAATGCTTCACCTCGACGATCAGCCCGCAGACCTCCTCCTGGCCGCGCCCACTCCAGATTCCATAATCGGGCTGCACGTTTCCCGTCCGACCCTCCCCAATGGGCTGGTCGATCGGCACCCTCTTTTCCGCCACAATGCGTTTTTCCGGAGCTGTGCTGCAAATGGTGGCAACGGTCGTCTCGCGAAAGGCAAAGACGATCTGGCCGTTCTCGTGGTGCAGCTCGATTTCATGTCCGCCCAGTGCATTGACCATCTCGGTTACGATCCAGATCGCGTAGAGCTCATGCCGCCGCTGCCAGATCGGCAGCGACAGAATCCGCTCGAGGCTCTCGACATCGGCGCGAAAGCCGATCCTGCGTCGGACATAGGGTGCGTAAGCGGCGGCAAGCTTTTTGCCCAGGCTGGCGAGATCGGATGCGGACAGGCGCTGCGCCCGGCCCAGCAAGGCAACCGAAGTCCCCAGCCAGAAGTCCGTTTCATTTTGGGCAATCGTCTGGGGGCTGAGCCCCTCCTCATCGCCCGTGCGGAAACCAGGCCGCCGGTAATCGGCCATCATCGCCTCGCGATTCCCCCAGACGGAGCGAATGGTTTCGTTTGCTGCCCAGGCGATGCCTGCGGCGTCCACCAGCTCCGGCGGCACGCGGTCTGGATGAAGCGAGCGCGGAAACGAAAGATATTCGCCGCGGGCATAAGCGCGCAGCCAATCATCCACATCCGCAACCGCAGTGGGCGCGGCCTCCTCGTCGTTGATGAAGGTCAGGAGAGAATCGTCGAGCCCGGAGAGGCCGCGGGATGCACGCAGCAGCTCCCAGGCACCCGAGAAATCGATCGCGGGGACGTCGATCTCGGCATCGATCAGATGCCAGCTTTTCAGGAAGGATTCGAAATCCTTCAGCCCCAGATGTTCCTCATCAATCGTGATGCGCCACTGCTCTCGCCCCTGCTTCGCGCCGGCAGCCTTGAAGAAATCCAGGATTGCCCGGAACATGTCCGCGAAAGGATGGACGATATCGAGCAGCGCCCGGATGAGATCATCGGTAGAGGTTCGCTGTAAGGCTTCCTCCAATGTGGCCGCAGACGGGCAAAGCTGCGTCCTTAGCTTCGCGGCGAGATCGGCGTCGCGGCCTTCCAGCTCCATTCCCCCCTTTGCGCTCAACTCCTGCCAAGCCGTGAGGCTATCCCGCGCTATGATTTCAGGCATTTTGTTCTGCCCCTAGCTATAAATGTGGATTTCGGCACCGCCGGGCGGTAAGCAATATATCTATTGGAACAACCCGCTAATAAAGTGGAGATATTCGAGCGCCGTCCAAGCTTCCGGATAGGGAGGGCTCGCTTAATTCGCGTGCCCAAAAGGAGCGGGTCCGGGTGGCGGGCCATCGCCGACCTTTCCCGTCAATTCCGAATAGAGCGCCCGCGCCTCGGCGGGCGGGCCGCGGCGGGCGGGGAGCGCCTCGACCCGCAGCACCCGCACCTGGCCGCGCTGGGCGAAGCTCAGCACGTCGCCGACCTTGACCGGCGCCGAGGCGCGCTCGACCAGCCGGCCGCTGATCCGGATGCGGCCGGTCTGCGCGAGGTCCTGGGCGAGGGCGCGCGTCTTCACGATCCGCGCGAACCAGAGGAACTTGTCGAGCCTGAGGCCGTCAGCCACGCAGCAGGTCCAGCGTCGCGGCGTCGCGGCCGCCGTCGAAGAAAGCGTCGAGCACGGCCGCGAAGGGCGCCGGCTCCGCGGCCGCGGCCTCGAACAGGGTCATCGAGGATTTGAGCTTCATCGCGTCGATGGCGCCGAAGATCGATTCCGCGCCTACGCCGCGATGGGCGAGCACGGCTTCCGCGCATTCGCGCAGTCGCGCGCCGAGCAGAGGATGGGCGAGATAGGCGCGCGCCTCGTCCTCCGAAGCAATCGCGTAGAAGATCGCGGTCGGGCTGCGGCCTAGCCCGGCGAGCTGTGGGAAGACGAACCACATCCAGTGGCTCTGTTTCCGGCCGGCCTGCAGTTCGGCGAGCGCCTGCGCGTAGACCGGCGCCTGCGCCGCGACGAAGCGATCGAGGTCGAACGCAGGCATTAGCGAAGTTGGGGACTAAAGCCCTCTCCCCGTGGGGGAGAGGGTTGGGTGAGGGGGTTCTGAGTCCGCGCCTTCACGCCGAACGCCGGACCGCCTCTCCCCATCCCGCTCCCCGCCGGGGAGAGGGGGTTTAAGTCGAATTCGTGCATCAGCGCTCCGGCAATGACCAGTCGATGGGTTCCAACCCCCGCGAGACCAGGAACTCATTGGCTTTCGAGAAGTGGCGGCAGCCAAAGAAGCCGCTATGCGCCGAAAGCGGCGACGGATGCGGCGCCTTCAGCACGAGATGGTGGCCGCCCTCATCGACGCTGCGCACGAAGGCCGCCTTCTTCTGCGCATAGCTGCCCCAGAGCATGAACACGACCGGATCGGGCCGGGCGGCGACCAGGCGGATCACCGCGTCGGTGAACCGCTCCCAGCCGCGCTCGCGGTGCGAGGCGGCGCGCCCCATCTCGACGGTCAGCACCGAATTGAGCAGCAGCACGCCCTGCTTCGCCCAATGTTCGAGGAAGCCGTGCCGCGGCGGCCTGATCCCGAGATCGGTCTGCAGCTCCCGGTAGATGTTGACGAGGCTCGGCGGCGTCTGGGTGCCGTGCCGCACCGAGAAGCAGAGGCCGTGCGCCTGGCCGAGCCCGTGATAGGGATCCTGGCCAAGGATGACGACGCGGACCTCATCGAGCGGGGTGAGGTCGAGCGCCGCGAACCATTCGCCGCCTTTTGGGAAGATGCGCTTTCCGGCCGCCTTCTCGGCGACCAGGAAGCTCTTCAGCGCCGCCATATAAGGGCTGGCGAACTCCTCGCGGAGCGGCGTCCGCCAGCTTTCGTGCAGCCGGACCTCGCCCGCCGCCTCGTCCGCCACTTTTCTTTCGCGCCCTAGCGGCGATGCCGCTGATGCGCCTGCCAGTCGCGCACCGCGGCGAGCGTGTTGGCGACATGGTTGCGATAGTCCATGTCGGTGAAGGCGTAGATGATGCGGCCGTTGGGCGCGATCACATAGGAGGTGCGGTTGGTCATCGGCGCCCCGTCGCGCAGCCGCACGTCATAGGCGTGGATCGTGTCGGGGGTCGCGGTGGCGACCGGGAAAGCGCTGCGGCAGCCTTCGACCGAGAAGCGGCGCAGCAGATCGTAATCGTCGGCCGACATGCCGATCACGCGCGCGCCCATCCGGCGGAAATCGGCCGCGGCCAGCGAGAAGGCGTGGGCCTCGAGCGTGCAGCCCTGGGTGAAGGAGCGCGGATAGAAATAGAGCACGACCGGCCCGTGGCGCAGCTGCTCGCGCAGATGGAGCTGGAAGGGCTGGCCG
>JADMIO011227392.1_pt1 | contig 11704 bp, 9 predicted proteins | sample 8958161 | NCBI WGS metagenome assembly JADMIO01 (sample SAMN16585339, study PRJNA669376) | soil metagenome | isolation source: Crop rotation soil | place: USA: Cullars Rotation, Alabama | collected 2011
GCCTGCTGGACGCCGCGCACGAACGGCAGCGCCTGCAAGAAGCCGGAAATGAGCATCAAAAAGCCCAGAAACATCGCCAGCAGCAGCAAAAAGCGAATCACCAGGTCAACATCACGCTGAAGCGGCGTTTTGGTCGCGCGGAACTTGCGTGCCTGCGCGGTCATCTTGCTGGCGAAGCTTTCCGCACCGACTTTCGTGGCTTCAAAGCTCGATTTGCCGGTCACCACGAAGCTGCCCGAGTACAGCGTGTCACCCTTTGCCTTGCTGATTAAATCCGATTCGCCGGTCAGCAGCGATTCATCGACTTCGATTTTGCCCTCGCCCACCAGCGTCCCATCGACCACAATCTGGTCGCCCGGTTCGCAGGCAATCAAATCGCCGACGACTAAATCGGACGGGTCGACCACTTTCGGCTGTCCGTCGCGAATCACGGTTATTTTTGGGCGCGTGAGCAGCGCAATTTTATCAAGCTGCTGCTTGGCGCGTGTTTCCTGGTAAATGCCGATGAGCGCGTTAAAGAAAATCAGACTGACGCTGGTCACCGCATCGCTGACCCGACCAATCGCAACCATGACGACGCCGATGGTGAACAGAATGACATTAATCAGGTTGAAGACGTTCTGGCGGAGAATTTCCTGGTAGGTGCGCCCGGTCTGGACGTTGACGTTATTCCCCTGCCCGCGCCGCCGCCGTTCAATGACTTCACTTTCGGATAAGCCGCGCCGTTGTGCTTCGCTCACAGGTTTCGCCCCCTGATGCTGTTGACCTGTGCTAGATTGTATCAAATTCCGAGATTCATGCGCGACATTCCCCCGCCCCGGACGTAACTGGCGGCTCAGGCTGGCTCGTACATCAGGCGCACGACACCGCCCTGCAAGACTTTCGTCCCCGTCAACCTGAGTTTGACCTGCCGGGTGATGCCCGCAAACTCGTGCCTGCCGCTCCCCAGAATCACCGGGTTGATGAACAGCCAGTATTCATCGATTAAGCCATGCTGCGTCAACTGCGAGACAATCGTGCTGCTGCCGTAAATGATGATGTCTTTGCCGGGTTCCTGCTTCAGTTTCGTCACGGCTTCGCCAATATCACCCTGTGCCAGCCGCGCGTTATCCCATTTGCCCCATTCCACCTTATCCAGTGTCCGCGAAAACACGACTTTGGGCGTCGTGTTCATCCATTCGGTGATAGCCGGGTCGGCTGCCAGTGCCTGTGAGGTCGTCCAGAAATTCAGCATCCCTTCATAGGTCACGCGCCCGAACAGCATCGTGTCGACCCGCTGGAATACTTCGTGCGAATCTTCGAAAAAATCTTCGCCGGTCACAAACCAGTCGATTTCGCCGCCGGGTGCTGCGATACAGGCGTCCAGCGTCATCAAGTTGGAGACAATAATTTTGCGCATGGTGATGTCCATTCCCTTTGCTCGGCATATATCGAACATATGGAGCATAGCAAAGTCAGGGTTCAGTCGTCTTGAACAGAGTGGTCACGCACCGCGCAAAAGGGGTCTACTCAGCAAAAGTGAACATATCCTCCGGGAGCGAAGCGCGCGCAATCTGAGCCGGCGTTTGCCCGATGAAACGCCTGAGTGCGCGGGTCAGGTGCGGCTGGTCGGCATAGCCCGCCGTATACACCACATCGAGTATCGACATACCCCGGCTGAGCAGTTCCACCGCCTGCTGCGCCCGCCCAATCTGTCGGATAGCGCCCTGCGTCAAGCCCGTAGCATTCAGGAAACGGCGGCGCACGGTGCGGAACGAGAGGTCGTACGGCTGCTGGTCTTGCAGGACAGCGCTTACAACCGGGTCAAGCAGGAGCGTTTCTTCGCGCACCAGCCGCGCCACGAAGCTCTCAACATCTTCATAGCGCGGAAATTCCCAGGTCGCGCCGTGCATCCAGAAAGAGTTACGCGAGGCACCCGGCAGTGTGGCATCCGTATCCAGGAATCGGCGAATGGACAGGAACGGCAGAAATGTGCCCGCCTTGAAGCGAATCACGCAGAACTCGGTGTCGTCGGTTTCGAACTTGGATTTCGCCCGGGTGAGCGGTCCCTCGAACAAAACCCTGACTTTGCCGTTCTTCTTCTGCAAGAGCAAATTCCACTCGGCGGAGGCAGGGCAAACCGGCGTATAGATGCCCTCGGTGTGACCGTGCCAGATGCCCTGAATATACGGCGAGTCGGATACTCTTCCTTCCATGAAAGCAGTCATACTGGCAGTTCCTTTGATATGTATGTCCCGGAAGTCCTCTAATTATAGCACACTCTTACGCACGTTTGTTCTGTCATTCGCCCCTCTCCCCGGTGTCATTTGCCTGTTCACGATGGTCAGGGCAGGCTACGCAAACCGGGCGCTCTGCCGTTGCGCGCGAATAGCCGTGTTATAATCGGGATGTCGGGCAAAGGATGGGCGCATGAATTTTATCAATCGGCTGTCGACGCGGAGCGCTCCGGGCTGTTTTATCCTGGGGCTGGTGTGGCTGGCGATGGCATTCATCCTGTGTGGCGGCTATCTGACCGTTCAGGAGCAAATCGGCATCCTGCGCGGCAGTCAGACGGTCACCGGCAAAATTGTGAATGCCGAAACTATCGACAGAGACGGGTCAGTCGGCTATTTCCTCACGTATGAATATGACCCCGGCTACGGCGACCCGCCCGACGTGCGCACCGGTCGGCAAAAAGTCGATTCGGCGCTGTATAAACGCTATCCGGCGGGCAGCGTGGTGCAGGTTTATTTCCAGCCCGACGCGCGCGATATCAGCATGATTTTAGCCGTCGATGAACTGACCGGAATGCTCGGCGTGGCGCTGGCGTGCGGCATCCCGTTTGTGATGACGACACTGATATTACTGTCGGTTATCCGGGCACGGCTGCGCGGCGATGACGACCCGCGTAAAAAGCATGATGAAGCATCATCATCATTCGACCGATGACAGCAAACAAAGTAAGCAGAGAGGAATCGACCATGAGTGACGTAGAGACAACGGGTAAGGCTGCCCCTGACGCACCGGCGACCGACACGGAATCGGCTGAATCGACCACTTTCCTGCAATCGATGATTATTGAGCGCTTCCGGTGGGCGTATTATCTGGCATGGGTGTTCGTCGCCGGGATGCTGATACTGATGCTCTGGCAGGCGAGCCAGAGTACTCCGGCGACCGATAATTTGATGTCGATTCAGGGCAAGGTGACGAAAGCCGAAGAAGTGCAGGAAGCGCCGCCCGGCGGAGGTAATGCGGTCACCGTGCCGTACCTGACGTTTGAATATGACGCCGACCCGGACAAGGCGCTGTCACCGCAGACGCTGACCTGGGCAGTGTCGCCGGAATATTTCGCGGCGCACCCGGTCGACAGCCTGATTACGATTTATCTCGACCCGGCACAGCCTGACCAGATTATCCTGGAGCCGCCGTCCAATACCGCCAATGTTACGCGGATACTGCTCGGCGGCACTGTGCTGCTGGTGTTAGTGACGATACGCCTGGGGCTGGATATTTATGCCCGGCGGCGTTATCCCTGAAGCAGCATTTTGACGCCCATATTCGCCAGGACGATATCCTGCGCTTCGGGCAGACCGCTGACGCCAACCCCGCCGACGACCTGCCCGTCCACAATCACCGGCACGCCGCCACCCCATCCGGTATAGCGGAGTTCGCCGAAGTTGGTCAGCGCGAAATTGTCGTTACGCGCCGAATCACCGACTTCGCGGCTCGGTTTGTGTTCGCGGGCGGCGGTGTACGCCTTGTTGATGGCAATCGTAATCGACGACAGGCGGCAGCCATCCGTGCGCAAAAACGCGATGAGTTCACCATGTACATCGACCACTGCCACTGCCGCGCCCAGTTTGTTCTTTTCCAGTTCAATCTGAATGGTATAAATAATCTTCTGGGCGTCAGCATGTGATAACTGCGTAATTTGAATCATCGTATTCCCTCCATAAGTACCGGTGGGATTATAACGAAGTTGCTCCCCCTTATTCCACTTTCAGCGTATGCAGCGCCAGGAAACCACCCGGTTCACCGTCAACCGGCAGGCGTTCACCGGTTTCGCTGTCGTAGATGCCGATGACGACGCGATACGTGCCGGGCGCGATGTCGTCCGGAAGCTGGAATGTGCGCGTAACGCGTGCTTCATAACCGGGATACCAGCGCGCGGGCGGATAATCCGGGCAAATCGGCGCGTCAACCTGTGCCTTCAGTTCCAGCGCATCGACCGGATAGACATGCACGAACATCGTATACGGACGATTCATCGCCGCCAGCGCGTGCAGATGCATTTGCAGTGTCAGGGTTGACCCCGGCGATGCAACATCCGGCAGCGTCGACGCCAGCGACACACCCATCACCCCACCGATAGCGCCGACCGGTTTATCCATCGGCGGCGTAACGCGATAAATAGCATAATCGTAGCCTGTGCCGATGCCGTAAATCGTCTTAAGTAGCGTCACATCGCCAGCACGCGCGGTCAAATCCGGCTCCTGCACCTGCCTGCCGACATAGGTAAACGGCATGACCGGGCTAATCGTGCAGTCCGGGAATTCATAAATATCCAGGCGCGTCAGCCCGAACTGGTGAATCATAAAGCCGAGATAGGGCGCGCGGTCCCAGTGGGCATAATAATCGGGTATCGCATCGGCGTTCGGGTGCTTGAGATAATCGACCAGCGCCCAGGTGATATTTTGCTCGTCCTGCCGGTAATCGGGGAACTGGAAATCATGCGACCATGACCAGAAATCGCTGTAGGTGCGCGCCCCGGCAACTACAATCAGCGCGACCGGAATCGCCAGCGCCAGATATTGCAGATTCATCGTGCGCAGCCGTTTTTCCAGCCAGGCTGCCCCCACCCCGCCTACCAGAGCAATCGGAATAATCAGCCCAATCGCCCGTAAGTAATGCGGAGCTTCGGCGCTCAACAGCGACGGCACAACCGACAACCCCGCCAGCACCAGCAGAAACAACAGCCGCCAGGCGAAATCACCGGACGACCACAGCCGGGTATTCTCAGCGCAGGCAGGTTTGAGACGCGCCTCTACAACCCGATTTCTACGCTGGCTGCCTATCACCAGCCAGCTTATGCCGGTCACAAACAGTATCAGCAGCGGAATATCCAGAATCGGGCGACCATCTTCATTATGGAAATAGTAGGTCGACCCCTGATAGGCGAAGGCATTTATCCACAGATGAATATTTTGCAGAATCGTGTCGGCGGACAGCACCAGCACATCTTCCAGGCGTGTATCGGCGGCGACCGGATGCATGACCAGATATTGCAGCAGCGGAATCGACACCAGCCCGGCGATGCCTCCCGCCAACAGCACGCCCCACCGCCGGTTCTGCCCGCGCACAAACATAATCGCCATGACGATGCCCGCGAAGCCGAACCAGACGCGCGCCGCCAGATAGGTATACAGCATCAACCCGACAAACGCCCCGGCAGCCAGCCAGTCGCGCAGTCGATTTTTGCGATACGCCCGCAGCAGCAATGCCAGCGCCAGCGTGCCCACCAGCGGATAGGTAATGACGCGGAAGCCGATATGACTGATATGCACATGCCAGTACAGCACCGCCAGCACACCCGTCGACCAGGCGGCTGTTCGCACATCGAATAATTCACGCGCCAGTCGATACAGCGCCGCCAGCGTCAGAATACCAACCAGCGCCGAAGTCAGGCGCAGCGCCAGCGGCTGACCATCCATGACCGACAGTGCCGGGAGCAGCGTGTACATCCACAGGCTTTCGCGCCCGTTGTTACCATCGAAAAACGGCACGAAGCGCGGCTCATCGAACAGCGAATCGGCGTCCATCGCATAATAGGCTTCGTCAAAATCGAGTGTCTTAGTCAGATAACCGAGACTCGTTATCCGCAGCGCCGCGCCAAGCAGCAGAAATATGACCGTGAGTACAAAGTAGCGCGAAACCGGGCGACCGGAGAAATTCGACATTACAGCAGTCCTTCGAGCGTTGCAATTTCCGCCAGCATCATTTCGAGCGCCTGCGGTGAACGGTCACTGACGCCGTGCTGCTCGACGACATCATCCAGCAGCATCAGGATACGTGATAATATTGACCGGTGCAGATGATGAGCATCGAGCGGGCGCACCGCTTCATAACCGGCGTACATGGGTGCGCGGCTGCCCGGGCATTCGTTCTCCCACTGCTTATCAACCTTGAAATCCCAGGAACCGTCGCCGACTTTCGACCACTCGAAATCCAGAATGCCGGTTATGTGCCCGTTGTGCTGCAAAATATTGGCGTGGTGATAATCGCCATGAATCAGCCCTTTGTTAGTGATGGCGTCCAGCAGCGGGTACATACGCTGCATCATGGCGTCCATGCGCGCGGCGAGTGAATCGGACAGCGCACCATTCTCTAAACCCCATTTACGATAATTCTGGTAAAAAGTATCAACAAAATCGCGCCAGTGCTCGAATCCCTTCTGCGGCAAATCATAGATATAGCCAACCTGCGGCAGCGACAGCGAATGCATGATTGCCAGATAGCGCCCGGCTTCGTATGCCACCTGCTGCTGTTCGTCCGGGTTCAGCGTGTGCCAGCACTCGATAACCTGCTGCCCGGTAACTTTCGTCATGACCATGTAATCGTGCGGCAGATGCACCCGCGATGTATCCAGCACGACGACTTCCGGCACAGGCACGCCGCTCCCCTTGAGCAGCTCATACGCCCGCGTCTCGCCCGCAAAACGCGATACCTGCCAGCCCGGCAAGCCATCCACGCGCAAAAACAGCGAGTCATTGACCAGCGCGCCGGGATTGTTGATGCCGCGTGTTGAAAGTACCAGTGTTTCGACTTTGCCCAGATGATGCACATTCCACAATCGCTGAACCAGTTCGTGTGTGAGTTCCAGTGCCATGCCTTCTCTGCCCTGACATTAAAATCGCTCTGATAGGTGTACCTGTAAGATGTGAATTTTTCGTGGAGAAGAAAGATATTTTTAGATACTGGCAGGGCGACGCCGTACGCCGCCCCGGTGAGCGTTCATTGTCGTGTATCTATTACCTGCGCGCAACGGGGAGTTCACAACGGCTCAGGGCTGTTATAATGACCGCGATTATTCGCCTGACGGGACGGGAGCGAACATGGATTTTAGCGAAAAGCCGAAACGTGACGAGCACCTGAGCGGGATGCGCGGGTTCACAGTGGTCTGGATTGGGCAGTTTGTTTCGCTGCTCGGCACAGCGATGACGCAGTTCGGGCTGACGATATGGGCATACGAATTGACGGGCGAAGCGACCGCGCTGGCGCTGGTGGCGTTCTTCAATTTCGCACCGACGATTATTCTCAGCCCGATTGCCGGGGCACTGGTCGACCGCTGGAATCGCAAGCTGGTGATGGCGCTGAGCGATATGGGCGCGGGCGTGGCGACGATGGGCGTTTTCCTGCTGTTTGCGTCGGGCAATCTGCAAATCTGGCATCTGTATATTGCCGGAATCGTGACCGGTTCATTCCAGGCATTCCAGTTCCCGGCGTATTCGGCGTCGATTTCGCTCATGCTGGACAAGAAAGATTACACGCGTGCCAGCGGCATGATGCAGTTCGCCGACGCTGCCTCAAATATTATCGCGCCGGTCACCGCCGGTTTCTTGCTGGCGGCGGTGGGTCTGCGCGGCATTATGCTGATTGATATCACCACCTTTTTGTTCGCGCTCGGTCTGCTTTACGTTGTGTTTATCCCGCAGCCTGCCCGGACGGAAGAAGGCAAAGAAGGCAAAGGCAGCCTGCTCAAAGAATCGCTGTTCGGCTTCAAATATATTTTCGCGCGACCGAGTTTGCTCGGGCTGCAACTGGTATTTTTTGGCATGAATTTGATTGGCGGCTTCACGGGCGTACTGACAGCACCGATGATTCTGGCGCGCACCGGGCACAATGAGGCATTACTCGGGCTGGTGCTGTCGGCGGGCGGTCTGGGCGGTGTGGTGGGTGCGCTGGTGCTGAGCGTGACCGGCGGACCAAAACGGCGCGTGCATGGTGTGCTGATGGGCATGGCAGTCGGCAGCATATTCGGGCAAGTAGTGCTTGGGCTGGGTTCCGGTCAGGCGAATGGTCTGCTGTGGGCAGCCGGGTCGTTCGTGTTCATATTCACGCTGCCGTTCGTGAATGGCAGCAATCAGGCTATCTGGCAGGCGAAGGTCGCGCCGGATGTGCAGGGGCGTGTATTCGCAGCGCGGCGGCTCATTGCGCAGATAACGGCTCCGGTGGCGCTGCTGCTGACCGGACCGCTGGCTGACCGGATATTTGAACCGGCGATGATGCCTGATGGTGTGCTTGCGCCGGTTTTTGGCGGGCTGGTCGGGACGGGTGCAGGAGCGGGCATGGCGCTGATGTTCCTGATATTCGGCGCGCTCGGCGTGGTGATTGGTCTCGGCGGCTATTTGTTCCCGGCAGTGCGTAATGCCGAAGATATCCTGCCCGACCACGCCGCCGTTCATAAAAAAGACGAAAATATTTCCCCGTCGGAAGCAGCAGCCGAGGCATCATAAAAAATCGGCAGCCAGAATGGGTGTATGATGAAAGCGAATGATGCTCATAACAGGAGATTCCCCGTGCTCAAGATGGTCATCCGCCTGAGTATGCTGACGGTGCTGCTGGCGTTACTGCTCCCGGTGACGCAGGCGCAGAATTATCCGCCGCGCCTCAACCGCTACATCAATGACATGGCAAATGTGATTAACAACGATTACTACGAGAATATTCGCTCGGTGCTGATTCGGTTTCAGGAGACCCGGGGCGCGGAAATGGTCGTGCTGACCGTGAACACCAAGGCCGAATTTGGCGCAGCCGACCAGTCGATTCAGGAATTCGCGACGAATGTATTTAATAGCTGGGGCGTGGGCGATTCCAGCACCAATGACGGCGTGCTGATAGTACTCGCCGTAACTGACCGTGAGACCTATATCGCGGTGGGCGATGGCTACGGCGCAACGATGGATGCACCGCTGTCGGGTGTGTACAACGAAATGCGCTCGTATTTCGCCGATTACGATTACAGTCAGGGGTTGTATATCGGCGTGGTCGGCGCGGCACGGGCAATTACCGGGCTGGATTTGAGCCAGGAACAGGCACTCGGCACGGAAGCCGCCCCCGCAACCGTTGTCTCCCCCACCGCCGGACCTTCCGCCACGCCGACGCAAGTTATCCCCACCGCGACCGTCGCAGTCACCGGGCTGCCCGAACGGACTGACCCGTATTTCAACAGCGCGGGCGATGTCGTCTCGGCGGGTTATGTGAGTGCTATCCGCAATATGCTGAAGACGACCGACGAGACCAAAAACGTGCGCATGACTGTGCTCGTGATTGGCTATGTCAACAATTACATGAGCAACGGCGACACCGATATCAACCAGTTTACCCGGCTTGTGTATAACGACTGGGATTTGGGCGGCAGCAACCCGACGATTCTCATGGTCGTGGCGCTCTGGCAGAACCAGATATGGGTCATACGCACGCCCGACGAAACGACCTTCGACCCGGCACTGCGCAGCGATGTCGAAAATGCCAGCACGCGCCTGTGGGTCAACGGCGACCGGGATGGCGCGATTTACGCCGCCGTGAAAACAGTGATTCAGGACGCGACCGGCAAGGTTCCGGCAGATACCTATCAGCCGGGAATTGGCGAGGCACTGTCCGGCGTGGGCACGACGCTCAACAATATCGGGCGCAGCGCTTCGCAAAATCCGATTCCGTTCCTGGCGGTTCCGGTGGTCGGGCTGGGTGCATTCGGGGTTGGGCTGCGGCGCTGGATGCGCTATCGTCCGCGCAAATGTGACTCGTGCGGCACAAAGATGGTACTGCTCGACGAAGCGACCGACGATAATTATCTGGACACCGGGCAGCGGATGGAAGAATCGCTCGGCTCGGTCAATTATGATGTGTGGGAATGCCCGAGTTGTAAATCACGCACCTTCCTGGACTATAAAAACTGGACTTCGGGATTGAGCGAATGCCCGCAGTGTAACTATCGCACGCTGAGCACACGCTCGACCGTCGTCGACCACGCCACGACGTATTCAACCGGGCTGCGCCAGGTCACCCAGACCTGCAATCACTGCAATTACAACAAGTCATGGGAAGAAACTATCCCGATGGTGCAGAAACACGATAACGATAATCATTTCCACAGTTCATCGAGTTCATTTGGCTCGTCGAGTTCGTCGTCCAGCTCATCCAGTTCACATAGCTCCAGCGGCGGGCATTCGTCCGGGCACGGGTCGGGCGGCAAATTCTAGCTAAAATCAAGCCGGGGTGTCCCATTCACGCCCCGGCTGTTGATTACTGGCACTCTGTATCGTCAACCTGTAACCGTTTGCTCACCTGACAATCCAGTTCTGGCACAAAACGATGCTCGTCTATCCAGGTTTGCAGTTTGCCCAGGTCAATTTCCGGCAGTTCATCAAGCTGCATAGTGTCCTGTGAGCCAATCAGCACGCTGTTCGTATCGACGCTGATATCAGCACTCAGAATTTGCGTGCCATAATTCACACGCGCCAGCTCCGCACCGGTTGCCCGGTCCCAGACGCGTACCGTATTATCACCCGAGCCAGCCGCACTGTAGACATAACGACCGTCGGCGCTGAAATCGGCGTCGTACAGCGTGCCCGTGTGCCCCTGAAGCCGTGCTGCGATGGTATAGGTCTGCATATCCCACACAATCAGCCCATTATCGTAGCCGCCGGTCACCAGATAACGCCCATCGCGCGAGAATGCCCCGGTGTTGATGCTGGCGATATGCCCGTCGAGTTCGCGGACGACATTGAGTTGATGTGTCGCTCTGTCCAGCTCCAGGACATACACTTTTGTTTTGGAACCGCCTGCCATCACATAGCGATTATCCGGGCTGAACAGCACCATGTAGGTATCGGCGATATCGGTATTACCGGCGATGGACTTGCCGCTGACCGTGTCCCAGATGATGACCCCATCATCCCCACCGGAGGCTCCGAGCGTGCCGTCCGGGCTGTATGCCACCATCCACACCCGTCCAGTGTGCTTCGACGGCGGGGGCGGCGTCCCCTGCGATTGCACCAGCAGCGACCGAATGGCAAGCACCCATCGCATACCTTCGGGAATATCGTTCAATTGCAATTCAGGGGTACCAAAAATCACCGGCTCCGGGGAAGTGATATTCATTTCCCGACGAATGACCTGCTGGTCTGAGCCGCCCGAGAGCATATAGGCACCGTCTGACCGGAACGCGAGCGCATACACGGCGTTCTGATGCCCCCGATATATCACCGGCGTTGCGTCGGGTTTTTCCAGATTCCAGAGATAAATCTTGCCGTTTTCCGAACCCGCCGCAGCCTGATGATGGTCGGGTGTGAAAGCAATCCGCAGCAGCCGACCCGGTTCGGGCGCGTCAAAATCATGGACATAGAGCGCGTGTACCGTCTGCCACAGGCGCACAGTACCATCTTCGGAAGCTGACAGCGCGTAATCGCCATCCCTGATAAATGCCAGCCCGTTAATCGGACCGCCATGCCCGACAAAGCGATTGATGATGCGACCCGTCTCGATATCCCACAGGATAAGCTGGCTGTCCCATGCGCCGGATAGCACCCGTTTTCCGTCCGGGCTGATGACCACTTTGTTCACCCAGTCGGTGTGTCCCTCACTTTTCAGGTCGAGACTCTTGACTTTCGTAAAGTTGGTCAGGTCCCAGACAAGCAGCGAATAATCCGCCGACGCCGAGACCGCC
>JADMIO010792885.1_pt1 | contig 11702 bp, 8 predicted proteins | sample 8958161 | NCBI WGS metagenome assembly JADMIO01 (sample SAMN16585339, study PRJNA669376) | soil metagenome | isolation source: Crop rotation soil | place: USA: Cullars Rotation, Alabama | collected 2011
GCCGCGACTTCAAGTCACGTGAATTCCAAGCTTCGGATCCCACTGTGCTGGAAAGCAGCAGGTCGGCCCGGTGAAGTTCCTGCCGGTGCCGGTCATCTTCCCCGAGCAGTCGGGGGTGGTCGGTTACAACGACATCACGCCGCGCGTCGGCTTGGCCTACGACGTGTTCGGCACCGGCAAGACGTCGCTCAAAGTGAACGTCGGCAAGTACCTCGAAGCGGCGACCAACCACAACACGTATTCGGCGTCGAACCCGACGGCGCGCATGGTCGGCAGCTCGTCGCAGCTGACCGCGCCGCCGCCGGTCACGCGCGTGTGGACCGATGCCAACGGCAACTTCCAGCCGGACTGCGATCTGCTGAACCCGGTGGCGCAGGATCTGCGGACGAACGGCGCCGATTTCTGCGGCGCGCTGAGCAACAACAGCTTCGGCAAACCGATCTTCACCAACAACTACGATCCGGCGATTCTCCAGGGCTGGGGCGTGCGTCCGAGCGATTGGCAGATTGGCGTGTCGGTTCAGCAGGAGATCATGCCGCGCGTCTCGGTGGAAATCGGCTACTCGCGCCGCTGGCTCACGCACTTCAGCGGCGCCAACGACGTCGTCACCGACAACCTGGTGACAACCGCCGCGAACTACGACAGCTTCAGCATTACGGCACCCTCGGATCCGCGGCTGCCCGGCGGCGGCGGACAGGTGGTGTCCGGTCTCTTCGACATCACGCCGAGCCTGTTCGGCCAGAACAACGGGTTCTCGACGTGGGGCAGCAACTTCGGCGAGGAGTATTCGCGCTACAACGGCGTGCTCTTCAACCTCAGCGCCCGCACGCGCGGCGGGGTGACGTTCCAGGGCGGCGTGAACGCCGGCAAGACCGTCATCGATACCTGCGACGTCCGCGCCCACTTGCCGGAACTCACGCTGACCAATCCCTACTGCCATACCGACAGCGGCTTCGTCACGCGGCTGACCGGGCTCGGCTCGTACACGATTCCGAAGATCGATGTGCTGTTCAGCGGCACCTTCCGCAGCGATCAGGGCGCCCAGCTGGCCGCCAATTACACGGTGACGAGCGCCGTGGCGCAGCAGACGCTCGGCCGGCCGCTCGCCGGCAATGCGCCGAACGTCAGCATCAACCTGATCGCGCCCGGCTCGCTCTATGGCGACCGGGTCAATGAAGTCGATTTCCGCATCGCGAAGATCCTGCGCTTCGGGCGCACGCGCACGAACGTCGGCGTCGATATCTTCAACGTGCTGAATGCGAATCCGATCCTCACCTACAACCCGGCGTTCATTCCGAACGGCAGCTGGCTGGTGCCGACATCGGTTCTGCAATCCCGGTTCGTGAAGATCAGCGCGTCCATCGACTTCTGAGCAACCGCCGCAGAGCATGATTGCCACGGAGACGCGGAGACACGGAGAGATCCAAATGGGATCGCTTCGTGCCTTCGTGCCTCTGTGGCTGGACCTCCTGCTCCACGACACGGGGACGAACGACGATGACGAAATCGCGATTGGCTGGCGTCGTGGTCATCACTCTATTCCTTGGCTCCCCGCGCACTCACACGCAGACTCGATCGGTCCCCCCGACGGCGCCAACCGTCATGGGACCGATCCCCGTAACCGCGGATTCCCGTCCGTTCCTCGGCGCCGATCACGATCTGCCGCCGATGGATCTGTCGAAGCGCGGCTACATCGAGGAGGAATACTTCGTATCGGGCCGCGCGAATGTCTACGACTGGGCGGCGGATGGCACGGTGGTCGTCAAGACGCCGGACGCGCCCTACACGACGCGCATCCTCGTCCGCCGGCCGTCGAACGCGTCGCGGTTCAGCGGCGCGGTGATCGTCGAGCCGATGTATCCGGCCCGGCGCTGGGACTGGTCGATGATGTGGGGCTACTCCCACGAGTCGTTCATCGACCGCGGCGACGCCTGGGTCGGTGTCACGCTGCCGGGCTCCATCGATGGGCTCAAGAAATTCAACCCGGCGCGCTACGGCACGCTGTCGTTCGCGAACCCGGCCCCGGGCGCGGCCTGCGCGACGGCACGTGGCGCGGCGCCCGCCTCTGACACCGAAGAAGGACTGAAGTGGGACATGCTGTCGCACGTCGCGGCGCTGCTGAAGAGCGGCGGCAGCGGCCGGCCGCTGAACGGCCTGCGGGTGCAAGCGCTCTATCTCACGACGCAGGGCGGCGACATCACGACCTACGTCAACGCGATTCAGCCGCGCGCCACGGTTGACGGCAAACCGCCGTACGACGGCTATCTCAACAAGGCTCCCTTTTCCGCCACGCGCATCAATCAATGCGCGGCGCCGCCGCCGGCAAACGATCCGCGCCACGTCGTGAAAAGCGGCGGGGCGGCCGTGATTGCCGTCGCCGCCCAAGGTGAGGTGCTCGCGACGGCCGCCACCCGCCGTCCTGACAGCGACGAGCCGTCCGATCGCTACCGGCTTTACGAGATCGCCGGCGCCGGCCACATCGACCGTTTCGCCTACATCGGTTTTCCGTCGATGGCCGATCAGGCCGCTGCCGGCAACGCACAGGGCTCGCCCGAGTGGCCCTTCAACGCACCCTGCGAGCCGGCGATTCCGCTCATGGACACGCCGATCATGAGCACGGCTTTCAACGCCGCCTTTGCCAACCTCGATCGCTGGGTCCGGAAAGGGACGGCGCCGCCGCGCGCCGGGCGCCTCGAGATCAAGGACGCGGGCACGCCGCAGGCCACGATCGTCAGCGACGAGCTCGGCCACGCGATCGGCGGCGTGCGCACGCCGTATGTGGACGTTCCGCTCGCGTCGTACGCGACCAACAGCCCCGGTCCCGGCACCTGCCGCGAGATGGGGCACGCGTTCGCGTTCGACCCGTCGCGGCTGACGGCGCTCTACACCACGGAAAAGAGCTACGCCGCCCGCGTGGCGCAGTCGATCGAGCGCCTGACGAAAGAACGCTGGTTGACCGACGCCGACGCGCGCCGGATCCGGACCGAACTGCCGGCGGCGTGGCGCTGAGGCGAAAGATGGCCCGCAAATCGGCGGTCAAGACGCCGGCGATCCTGGATCGCGCCCGCGCCCTCTGCCTCGCCCTGCCCGAAACAAGCGAAGTCTCGTCGTGGGGCCATCCGAACTTCCGCGCCGGCAAGAAGACGTTCGTCGCGTTCGAACACATCAAGGGCAGGCCGTCGGTCGCGTTCCGGCTCGATCCGGCGCACGTCGAGCGGCTGCTCCACCGCAAGCCGTTCTTCGCCACGCCGTACGGCCGCGGCCTCTGGGTGAGCGTGTGGGCCGACGAGCGCCTCGACTGGGCGCTCGTCCACGACCTGGTGCGGCGCAGTTACCGGCTGGTGGCGCTGAAGCGCATGATCGCGCAGCTCGACGCCTGACACACCCGAAAACCACAGAGTTCACCGAGAACACAGAGTATTTCTTCTCTGTGACCTCTGTGCGCTCTGTGGTTGTTTGCCGGCTCTAGTCAATGACTACTTCGCGCCGCCGGGCACCAGCCCGAGCTGCACCGCGAACGCCAGCGAGTCGAGCGCGATCCAGTCGTCCTTGACCTTGCCGTCCTCGTAGCGCGTGATCTCGAAAAACGGCACCTTGACGCTCTTCTTGGTCGCCTGCTTGATCCCCATGGCCGGCGCGGCGCCGTCGTTGGTGCCCTCGAACGTTCCCTGCGCGACGACGTAATCGCCGGCGCCCCACACGGTGCCGATCACGAGCTTGCCGTCGGAGAACGCCTTGATGAAGCCGGTCAGCTCCTCGAGGTTGCCTTTGACGTCGAGGTCCTTCGGCATCGTCAGATCGTGGAACAGGGCGTCGGCGGCGTTGTAGCTCGCCACCGTTGCCAGATCGTGCTTGTTGAAGGCCTCCCCTTGCGCTTTGAAGGCGGCCACGTTCTTCGCTTCGCCTTCGGACCCGCTCGCGATCACCACGACCGGGTCGCCCTCGCGCTTCGGCTCGACGGACCGCGCCGGCTCCTTGCTCAAGCCGAGCTGCGCCAGCATGGTCGGCGTGTCCATGTATGTTTCTTCGCGCGCCGCTTTGTCGCCCGCCGCGTCGAAATGGACGACGTGCCCCATGTAGATGCCGATCGGCCTCTTCGTCGGCGGAATCGGTTTGCCGTCAGGGCCGGGGAGCGGGCCGTCGTGCGTGCCGGTCATGATCGCCAGACCGGCCACCGTGTCGTCTTTGGCGAGCACGATCCGGAGCGAACCATGCCCGTCGGGGAACGCCTGGTCGAAAGCCTTGCCGTCGGCGACAATCGCGTCGGCGCCGTTGAGCGCCGGCCGGGTGCCCATCTGCTCCGACTGCGCCGCGTCGGTGTAGCAGCTCTTGAACCCGTCCCACGATTGCTTGTTGAAGAAATCCCAGCACTCTCGATAGCGGGCGGCGCGATCCGCCGTTGTCCTGGGCGCCAGTTCCTTCGGCGCCGCGGCTGTCTCGCTTTTTGGCGCTTCGCCGCCGCACGCCGCGGCCGTCGCCGCCACCACCACGAGCCAGTTCAACCGTGCCCATCCACGCATGTGCCCTCCATCCGGTCATCGACCGCTTCCGCGCCTGACTCTACGAACGGCGCGCGCGATCAGTTTCGCTGCGGCCCCTCGACCTTCCCGGCGCCGCGCTTCAAGGTGACATATTTATCCGCCTGAATCGCGCCGAACGACTCCATCGTCCCGTCGAGCCAGCGCACGCGCACGTCAGCCGCCGCCGTCGCCGCGCCGAGGCCGACATGCACGCGCGGATCGTTGCTGGCCAGATAGCTGTATGCCGTCTGCACCTCGCGGCGCACTCTCCGCGCGCCGACGGTCAAGGTCAGGCGGGCGCCGAGCGCGTCCCGGCCATGGGCATCGACGACCCGGAAACCGGCCCAGTGGCCGCGCCGCGGCACGACGTTGTGGAGCAGCGCCGCCGCCGCGTCGCGGTTGACGACGACGGCGTCGAGGCCGCCGTCGTTGTCGAGATCGCCGAATGCGGCGCCGCGGCTCGTCGCCCGCGCCAGCCCCGTGACCGCGCCGCGCGGCAGCACTTCCTCGAAGCGGCCGCCGTCGCCGCCGCGAAAGAGAAACGACGGCTGCGCATAGAGATCCGTTCTCGTTCCCTGCGAACCGGCTTCCACGCCGCCCGACGCTTCGAAGAGATCGAGCCGCCCGTCGTTGTCGAAGTCCGCCATCGCGGCGCCGAAACGCGTGGCCGCGCGGCTGCCGGTCCGCAGCCCGAGCGCCGCCGCGGCATCCTCGAAATGATTGGCCTGGTAGCGATAGAACGAGTCCGCCTCGGCAACGGCGTTCGCGACGAATAGATCGAGATCGCCGTCATCGTCCACGTCAATCGCCTGCGTGCTCTTCCCCGACTTGGCGATGCCGTCGTAGTCGATGGCGGCACCCATCTCGATCGCGGCGTTTCGAAATCGGCCGCCGCCCTGATTCAGCCAGAGATGATTCGGCGAACCGTCGTTCGCGACGAACACATCCATCCGCCCGTCGTCGTTGAAGTCGCCGATCGTAACGCCGAGTCCATTGCCGGCCGCCGTATCGATCGCCGCCTCGCTCGAAACGTCGGTGAACGTGCCGCGGCCGGTGTTGTGAAACAGCGTGGCCGCCGACGCCGCGTGATAGCTGCGCGCCCCGCAGTAGTCGGGTATGCCCGCCTCGCGATAGCACGCCAGCTCGAGTGCCGGCCGCCAGTTGACGTAATGCGCGACGAACAGATCGAGGAAGCCGTCGCCGTCGGCATCGACGAACGCCGCGCTCGTGCTCCACCCTGAATCGGCCACGGCCGCGGCCGTCGTGACGTCGGTAAAGTGGCCGCCGCCATCGTTGCGCAGCAGCACGTTGCCGCCGACGCGCGTCACGTACAAGTCCACGGCGCCGTCGTTGTTGTAGTCGCCGGCCGCGACGCCCATACCGTAGCCGCTCACCTCGGCACCGCTCGCCGCCGTCGCATCGTCGAAGCGGCCGTCGCCGCGGTTTCGAAACAGCCGCCCGCGGGTCCGCGCGCGCACGGCCTCGCTCAAGCCGTCGCTCTGAACGAAATAGACGTCGAGATCGCCGTCGCCGTCCATGTCGAACAGCGCGACGCCGCCGCCGACGATCTCGGGCAGCAGAAAGCGGTCTTCGTGTCCCGAGCGGTAGGTGAAGGCGAGGCCGCGCCGGGCCGCCTCGTCCTCGAACCATGGCGGGCTGCCGCCACCGCCGAACGGACCGCGGCCGTACAGGCGGGCCACGACGAGCGTGCCGGCCAGCACAACAAGTGCGACGACGATTGCGAGTGCGCGCGGGCGTGCGCTTATGCTCAACGGCCGACCCGGTTAGCGGTGCCGCTTCAGTATACTCAGGCAACACCACGCGTTCTGATGAAGCACAGACCACGAGCGCTGACACTCAGGCGCGTTTTGGCCGCGGCGGTCGCCGCCGGCGGCATGTGGTTCCTGTATCGCTGGGTCGGCTTCACGCCGGCAGCGCCAGATCTGACGCGCGCCGACCGCGAAGTCAGCGCGCTCATCGCCACGGCCACGCGCGCATCGCGCTTCGCGCCGCGCGACGCGGTCAAGCGTGCCGAGCTCGGCATGGCCTACGAAGCCAACGGCTTCGACGATCAGGCGCTTCGCTGCTACCAACAGGCGCTCGCGGTCGAGCCGGCGCGGCCGCGGTGGTGGTATCGCCTGGCGGTCGTCGCCGGCCGGCGCGGCGATCTGGACGGCGCGCTGGCAGCCGTCGATCGCGCCATCGCGCTCGACGCCTCGTACGCCCCGGCGCACGAGCGGCAGGGACTCTGGTGGCTCGAGAAAGGGGATGCGGTCAAAGCCGAAGCGTCGGCCCGGCGCGCGCTCACGGCCGCCCCGCGCGACGCCGGCGCCGCCGCCGGTCTGGCCCGCGTGCTGCTCGTCACGCACCGGTTTCAGGAGGCCGCGTCGCTGGTCGAATCGGCGCTCGCCGAACATGCGTCGGACAGCTATCTCTACCAGCTGCTCGGCGCCGCGTATCTCGGTCTCGGCCGGACCGATCGGGCCCGCCTCACGCTCACGGCCGGGATGAGGGGCGAGCCTGTCGTGCGCGATCCCTGGAGCGACGAGCTCGGGCGCTTCCGCACCGGCTATTCAGCCAGTCTGCGCGGAGCGGAGTCGCTCTCTCGAACGGGCCAGCTCGATGCCGCGATCGCCGTGCTCCAGACGATTCTGAAGACCCGGCCCGACGATGCGGTCGCGCTCAACTATCTCGGAGCCTCGTACACCGAACGCGGCCGGACTGACGAGGCGATCGCCGCGCTGAAGCGCGCGCTGACGGTGAACGACTCGTTCGTCGAGGCACATATCAACCTGGCAGCGGCTTACTGGCGGCGGCGCGCCAACGATGACGGCCTGAGGGAAGCCGACCGCGCCATTGCGCTCAATCCGCTTTCGGGCGTGGCGTACCAGGTGAAAGGCGCGCTGCTGCGAGACGCCAAGCAGCTCGAGCCGGCGATCGCCGCTTTCGAGCAGGCGGTGCGGTACAACCCCGGGAACGTGATGCCGCAGATATGGACCGGCCAGATCCTCGGCGAGCTGAAGCGGCGCCGGGAAGCGCTCGACGTGTTCGATGCGGTGTTGAAGAAAGATCCGACATCGGCCGACGCCTACGCCGGAATCGCGATTGTCCGCCTCGATGCCGGCGAGCTCGTGCAGGCGGAAGAGGCGATTCGCCGCGGCGCGGAGCTCAACTACCGCAATCCCGCGATTGCCGCGGCCCGGGCGCGCCTGTGGAAGCTCCAGGACGCGCAGGGCGGCCGCACCGCAAGCCGGCGCTGAAACCTAGAAGACGACGCTGCCGCCCGGACCGCCGGTCATCGTCGCCGTGACGAGTCCCAATATGACCGAGAGCACGATGATGACGACCGACGCGAGCCTGCAGGTTCATCAGCGCTCCGTGAAAAGCCGGCAATTACCTCAGGTCAGCTTCAGCAGGCGCGCGGCGTTGCCGCCGAGAATCGCGGTCTGCTCCTCGTCGGAGAGACCGGCCGTCTGCAGCACGGTATCGACGGGCGTCGCACTCGCGATCGGGAACCCGAAGTCGGTGCCGATCACAATCTGGCTGGCGCCGGTGGTCGTCACCAGGTGGCGCAGGTTCTGCGGGCTGTAGACAAGCGAGTCGAAGTGCAGCTGTGGACCGCGCAGGTACTCGCTCGGCTTCCGCGCCATCTTCTGGCACGGCGCCTGGATGGCGTGGCAGTTGTCGAACCGGCCGATGTACGAGGCGAGGAAGCCGCCGCCATGCGCCGCCACGATGCGCAACCCGGGAAACTTGTCGAGGTGCCCTTCGAAAATCAGGTGCGCGAGCGCGATCGTCGTGTCGAGCGGGAATCCGATGTTGTTGGCGAGCGCGCCGCCGCCGTCGAGCCGCTTGCCGGGATCGTCGATGCCCTGCGGATGAATCGAGATCACCGTGCCGAGCTCGGCCGCCCGTCGCCAGAACGGATCCAGCTTCGGGTTGGTCAGCTCGCCGCCGTTGACGTTGGCGCCAATGATGAAGCCTTTGAGCTTCAGCCGGCTCACCGCGTCGTTCATCTGCTCGACCGCGAGGTCGGGCTGCTGGAGTGAGAGGTTGCCGAAGCCGACGAAGCGATCGGGATGCGCCGCGCACAGCTCCGCGATGCGCTCGTTCTGCATCCGGACGATGCGGGCGGCGAGATCGGCGCCGGTGAAGTAGAGGAACTGGCTCGGGTGGACGCTGATGACGTGCACGTCGATGCCCTGGCGATCCATCTCGCGGAAGCGCCGATCGAGCGTCGCCGCGTCGATGGCCATCGTGCTCGCGCCGAGATTGGCCATCGCGCGATCGACCTGCGGCAGATCCTTGACGAGCGGCCACGCCTCGGCGACGAAGACGTGCGCGTGCATGTCGATCGTCCGGACGCGCCGGCCGCCGATGCTGACGGCGCGGCGCGGCGCCTGCGCCGCCGCGCGCGGCGCGCCGAAGCCGGCGTACGCCGCCGCGGCGGCACAACTGCAGAAGAGAAAGGCGCGTCGTTTCACTTGTGCGCCGCCGGCGCCGCCGCTCCGATCTGCACGAGCGTCGCCGTCGTCGTCTTGACCGGCACGTCGATGACGACGCGATCGCCGACTTTGAGATCGGCGAGATGCGCCCCTTGCCGCCCTGCTTGAACGCCGTCTTGGCATTCAGCGTCAGCGTTTTCGTCGCCTTGGGACCAGTCTCGACCGTGACGGAATCGGCCGAGACCTGCGTGACAACGCCGCGCACGTGCTCGTTGTCGCCGTGGGCGAAGACGAGCGCGCCGGCAAATACCATCGTGAGGGCCAGACTGAAAAGGCGTTTCATGGCTGCTGCTCCTTGTGTTGATGATGTGCCGGCGGCTCCGGCGCCGGCTGGTCCCTGCCAGCGAGAAAATCGCGATCCTGCTGCTCCTCGGCCAGATCGGCCGGGCTCTTCGGATTGAGCGCCTCCATCCCCTGGAGCTCGTCCGGCGTCAGATGGTTGAGCCGGCGGATCAGATGCACGAGCTTCCACGTATCCTCGTCGTCGTCGCCGCCGGTGCCCCAGGCCGGCATGCCGGTCAGGCGGATGCCGTGCTCGATGATCCAATACAGCTCGCCGTCGCTCAACTCCTGTGTCGCGGCGAGCCGCATGTCGGGAGCGCGCGGAAACATGTTGCGGCCGAGCGCGGTGCCGCCGCCGCCGTCGTTGGCGTGGCACGAGGCGCAGTGATCGGCGAAATGGGCGCGCGCCTCCGCCAGCACGTCCGGCGAGACCTTCACCGGGTTGGCGACGCCGCGCATGCGGCCGGGAACAGACCAGCGCCGCACGGCGCGCGTCAGCAGGCGTTCGGCGACGGTCGGTTCGGCGCGCGTGCTCAGGCCGTTGAGGTTCACCATCATCAGACCGATGCCGGCGGCAGCCGACAGGCCGGCCAGCATCACGATCGCCATCGTTCGCGTACGCATCCCGGCTTCCGGACGGCCCTGTTCCCGTCTTCAGCTATCGCGGCAGCGCGAACGCCGCGACCGTGTCGGTGGCAACGACCGCGACGTACTGTTTGCCGTTCCGGCCCTGGTAACTGATCGGATTGGCGTTCACGGTGTTGTCCATCTTCACGTCCCAGAGCGCGCGGCCCGTTTTCGCGTCGAAGGCGCGGAAATGGCGATCGTTGGTGGCGCCAACGAAGACGAGGCCTCCGGCCGTCACGGCCGGGCCGGCGCTGCCGCTGCCGCCGACATGCTGCTTGCCTTCCGGCAGCGCTTCGTTGACGCCGAGCGTGGTGCGCCATGCGATGTCGCCCGTATTGGCGTTCACCGCAATCAACTGGCTCCATGGCGGACGCTGGCACGGCAGGTTGCCAATCGTGCGGCCCTCGGCGTCCTTCATCGGCGCGCTGAACGTGAAATACGGCCCGGGACCGTTCACGCTGGCGCGATCGTAGGGCTGATCGGATCCTTCGGTGCCGCGGCCGTAGTTGCCGCCCGGCTTCTTCTTCTCGATCCAGCCGACGAGCGACGTGTCGTGCGCGTTGACGAACACGAGGCCGCTCTTCGGATCGGCGGCGACGCCGCCCCAGTTGACGCCGCCGGTGCCGCCGGGAAACTGAATCGTGCTCTTGGGCGGCGCGCCGTCCTCGTGAAAGCTGAACGGCGTGAACGCGCCGGCGTTGGCGAACCCGCCGCTCTTGTCCCACAGCTCCTGGCACGCGCGCACGTGATCCGCGGACGTGTCTTCCGCCCGGACCATGTCGCGATCCTTGGTGAAATCCACGCGCGTCAGCGCCGGCGGCTTGAGCGGGAACGGCTGCGTCGGCGAATACCACTCGCCGGGCGCATCGCCCTTCGGCACCGGCCGCTCCTCGACGCCGAAGATCGGCTTGCCGTTCGTGCGATCGAGAATGAACATCCAGCCGGTCTTGCCGACGGAGGCGAGCGCCGGAATCGTCTTCCCGTTCTGCACGATGTCAACGAGCGTCGGCGCCGACGGCATGTCGGAATCCCACAAATCGTGGTGCACCGTCTGGTAGTGCCACTTGTATTTGCCGTTTTCGACATCGACGGCGACGATCGAGTTGGCGAAGAGATTCGCGCCGGGACGATCGCCGCCCCAGTAGTTCGCCGCCGCGCCGCCGATCGCCATGTAGAGAATGCCGCGCTGCTCGTCGAGCGTCTGCGTCCAGCCCCAGTTGTTCACGCCGGAGCGGCCTTTCCAGCCGTCGTTGAGCCAGGTCTCGTGCCCCTTTTCGCCCGGACGCGGGACGGTGTGGAATTCCCAGAGCTTCGCGCCGGTGCGCGCGTCGAACGCGCGCGTGTCGCCAGGCGGGCCGATCGGCACCTCGCCGACCGTCGCACCGAGGACGACGACGTTCTTGTAGATCGTCGGGACGCCGTTCCAGGGCACGGCGATCTCCGCCATGCCGTCCTTGCCGAAGCCGCTCGACAGATCGCCGGTGGACGCGTTGAGCGCCACGAGCTTCGAGCCGGCGCTGAAGATGATGCGCGCCGGCAGATTGCGATCGCCGGGCCAATAGGCGACGCCGCGCGCCGTCGTCGGCAGCTCACGCGGCAAATCGTGCCGCCAGAGCTCCTTGCCCGTCTCGGCATCGAGCGCGAGGACGCGAGATCCGGCAACCGGCAGATACATCACGCCCGCGACCACGATCGGCGTCGCCTCGGGATTTCCGCCGCCGGGCGCGCCCTCGGCCGCCGCGCCGCGGCCGCCTGCCGCTTGGGAAAG
>JADMIO010950831.1_pt1 | contig 11702 bp, 4 predicted proteins | sample 8958161 | NCBI WGS metagenome assembly JADMIO01 (sample SAMN16585339, study PRJNA669376) | soil metagenome | isolation source: Crop rotation soil | place: USA: Cullars Rotation, Alabama | collected 2011
AGATGTTCGTAGGAAACCTGGCGGACGGATTGGCTTTCCAAAGCCGCTTTTAATGCCGCCTGAAGAGGATTTTCAAGCATGGCCGATCCCACCCCCAGGCCGATCCCGCCTTTGAAGAGATGAAGCGACCAGCGCGACTTGATAAACCCGACTCCGGCGCCGTATAAACGCCCGACGGTCGCTTTTGCCGTCCTTTTCATCCAGGAGAGCTGAGTGCCTAAATTAGGGACGAGATAAAAGGCTCCACTTCGGGTATCGGCGTGTGCAACGGCATTTCGAGGTGCACCGGCGTTTGGAGAAGGCAATCGCCACACGTCGAAGGGCGTTTGGTCCGGTCCTGGTAGCGATAGCGTGGTCTTTTCGCCGTGGGTCCGAAGTAATTTATCTCCGCCCCAATCGAGTGCCTCTGAAGCAATCCGCGTCGGTCGGGCCGCCGCCGTCCACACATTTTCGGACTCGGGCAACACAAAAAGCTTGCTTCCCATCACCAGTCTTTCCAGAGGGGTTTTTTCGCGCGCGAACACCGCCAAGTAGGCGCTTCCCTCTTCCGATACCTTGGTGAGGCGCGGAGCCACGACCAGGAACGGCACTTTGCGGCCGCGAAGCAACGACGTGAGCTCGTTGGTGTGGAACCCCCCCGTGATCATGACCGCCGCCCGAGTTTTGGGTTGATGGGAGAGAAGCGAGGTCATCATGGCCTGACTGCGCGCGTCCGCCTCGCGGTAGAACGACTCGAAGGTCGAGAGGTCCAAAGTGTTCAAACCTTCGCTCACTTTTCCCTCGGCCATGTCCTTCCTTAACGCCGAGTATTCCCCCCATTCATCCGGCGTCAGCTCGAAACGGATCATCTTTTCCGCCAGCCGCAAGCGCGTGGACAAACCCATGAGCGTTCGGTCGAGATCAGAGCGGCTCAGGGTTCGCACCAATTGGTTTTCGCGGTCGTGAATGTGAGCGAAAAGTTGGTCAGCCTTGACGGCGTCGGAGAGCAGGACGTATTTTACGTACGTGTCGAAGGCGGGTGTCTTGCGCAAGTCAATGCCGCTCTTCTCGCAGAGCTCGCGCAGATACCGGTAGTAACCGCCAAAGCCAATGGCTCCGATTCGATACTGAAGGCTCCGCTCAAGAAGTTCGGATGATTGAGTCTTGTCCAGTCGGCGCGTTAGGTTTTCAATGACCTGCCGCCGTTCACTTTCGGCTCGAGAGAAGTTCAGAGCGGATTCCATCTCGTAGGCCTGGAGGAACTGTTCCAAAACCAGGTCCGGATCCGGCGACAACGCGAGAAGCTTCTTAACAAAGGGGCCAAAAGAAAGCGAACCCGAATGGTAGCTTTCTTCAATGTCATCGAGCTGACGCAGAGACGGCGTGAGCCGAGCGACTTTTATTTGGCTCAGCTCGAGTTTTAGGTCTTTAAGCCGGGCAAGCATTTTGTCCTTTTTGCTGCGCGAAGCCAGGTAAGCATTCACATTGGCTTCATAGTGCGCGGCATTGTCAATGCCCATGAACGGCGGCGCCTTCTCGTTGGTCATGCCCACATACGAGGCTGCGTTGATGAGGTTTTGCTTGAGGAAACTGCGGGCGATATCGGCGCGGAGATCCGTGTTCGGCATTCGATGGAACGCTGAGAAGTCGGCCGACGTGAACGCGCCCTCCACGCCGATGACCCCGATCCGCCCGGTTTTTAAGAGCGCTTCGAGAGTGGCGGCAATGTTGTCCTGCGCTTCGAAATTCAAGTGGACGTCTTGAACCAACAGCACCGGTGATCCCGTTGATCCCTCAGGAGAGAAAGCGTCGCGGATGGACGCTCGGTCGGCGGGGATGGCTTCGGCCAGCGCGCGCAAATCAGATGGAATCCGGGCGCCGGACTCAGCCGTTAAAGCGGCGGAGGGCCGAAGAAACGCCAACGCCGGCTTCAAGGAGGGAAATTGGTTTAGGAGATCACCCGTCGTCGAGGAAGAAGAAACCAAGGCGGGGGGTGATGCTTTCTGAAGAGCGGCGCTGCGCTCACGCCGCCTTTGCTCCCAAAAGTTGGATTCGGCGGCGGAGCCTAAGGCAATTTGGGTTGTGAAATAAACCACGGCCAAAGCCGAAGCCAGGATTTTCGTCCCGCCTTTGGCTATGGAGCGTCCGGCTTGGCAAACCTTTCGCCACATTTGAATCATCATTGACTCAAAGTCCCTCGCATGTCGCGAAAAACCGCGCCAATCCCGATTTTTGGGAAGTCTGGTAACCAATCGAGTCCATGGAGAGATTCCCCTTCACTCGCCAGAATACGCGAACGGTCTTAAGAACACCTTAAGATCCGGTAAACATTCAGTAAAGATTTGAAAAGCGGACCTCGTCGTGAAATCCGCCGGAATCTTGTTCTTAGAGCCAGCTTTCCCTTGTTGGCGAGTCGTTCGCCGGGTAGGTTCCGGGAGGGATGGTTTGCCCAAAACGTTGCATCGTGGAAGGGGGTAGGCCTGTTCCGGGCTTTTCATTCTAGACGTGCGTGCCGGGTGACAAGAAAACCGGGCAACGGCGCCGATCTATGGGGATAGATATGAAAATGCGCCGTCGCGCATGGGGTCTCACGCTTACTGAGATCGTCGTGGCTGTCGCCGTCATGGCGATTGTCAGCCTCTCGGCAAGCTATCTCGTTATTTTCTTAGCCAAGCAAAGCAACCGTTCCAACGAGCGCGAATTCGCGGCCCAAAAAGCGTCCCAGATGATGGAAGAGTTGCGAGCCTTCGTGGAGCGGCTCGACCAGACGAATTCTTCTTCCATTAACGGGCTGGACGCCTTTGACGACGGCAACAGGTACAATTTTCTCCTGACCACCGACAAAGCCATCACCGATCCCGGTGATCCCCTAAGCGGAAACCCGCAAAAGAAATATCAAAGGCAAGTGTTCATCATTAAGGTCCCTGATGATTCACATGCGCGGCGCGTTGAGATTTATATCTACCGAGTGAAAGACAAAGAATTATTGGCAAGTACGGTTGGAGTCCTGCGAACCGGTACGCCGGACCCCGTTCCAACGCAGGTTTACGACATCTACTTTCCAATGCCAGAAAATGTCCTCCTCGATATCACTTCGCCGGTTCAGGCGATCATCAATGATCTCAAGAAGCGGAATCCCGGCCTCGATTTTCGAACACACTACCTCACGCGGCTTGCTTATGGACGAGATCCCTACTATAAGCCCGTCATTAATGACGCGACGCCATCCCACCAATTCAATTACAGCGGGGTCTACTACTACCTGGGAAGTTTCTTGGGTTATTGGATCACGACGCAGCCGATCGGTTATTTTTATACGCCGGCATGGATTCGAGGGAAAATGGCGGTTGAAGGAATTGCCAACCCGGACCCGAATGCGCCCGAACCCTACACAGAGGCCGACCAGTTCAATCACGCGATGCGCTATCCCGACGAGTTGGCCGAATACGGTTGGCGCAAGCCAGAATACGAGAACCGGACCACAAACAGCCCCTATGAAATCAGCGTTCGTATGTTCCTTGAACAACTGCTTGCGCCCAATTCGAACATGAAGAACGCGCTTATCCTTAACCCCAATCCCGCCACGATGCCCGTTCCGCCCATGCGGAACACCTCGGATCCAGCCAAAGATCCATCGCTCTATCCCAACTTAAGAGCCATCGCCAATCCCGAGAGGCTCCAATACAGTTCGTCTCAGCAGGTCGCCGTGCGGGTCTACGCTTTCGAGATGCCGGCAGGCGCCAGCGCCGTTCACAACATCGACTTTATTACGCTTAAAATTTCCAGCGTCGCCGCCTCAAGCACGGCCGGAATGCATATTAAATATTTGGCCGGAGATGGCTCGACGCCGAATTCCTATACCTGGTTGGGCGATGCAACCATAAATGATCCGACGTTTCTGCACAATCCTCCAGATCCCAACAACGTGGTCGCTCGGATTCAAGATGGCGTCTTGACCGTTGTTTTGCCGAACACGAAGACCGTGTCTTCTCATCATCCGGGTAACGACGGTGGTCTTTGCCAAGGGATGCGACCATACCAGTCGGCTTCGTTCAGCGGTATCGAGTATATTGCCTGTCCAACGCGGGGCGATGATCCGAATAATCCGTTCAATCGGGACCTGACCACTCAAGATAACTGTAATAACCCTGTCCCGAAAAACACGGCGCGCTGGCGCATTACCTTTCCCGCCAACTTTTTCGTGCCAAACTCGTTGCTTGCCGTCCAAACACAGCTCGGGAACGAGCCCGCCAATCCGAGCCGGAGCAATTGGACTCGGTCTTACGCCTGGCTGGATATACCACCGCCTGAGACGGAGCGTTATCAATTCATCGGCGATCCCCGCTTCGAGCCGTATGCCGACGTCCAAGCTCACCGCGGCTTTAACTGGTTTTTCTCCGCCCAACCCAACAGCGGCGACTATTCGTTTAAAGACGGTGGCTACGCGGTCAACGGCTGGCTGGACGATCCCGAGCACTTATCCAACATGGATATTCCGCGTCTGTACAGCGTTTGGCGCGACGCGCTGTTGCGATCGACGAGCATCATGTCGAATGCCGTGGGCAAGTATCCGGGTATTGGTGGAATCATTCCGGGATACGAGGGTGTGGTGATTTACATTACCGGCGCGCCGTACGGAAATCCAAACGTGATTTATCTGCACGAAGGCATAAACAACTTTCTCACCGGCGCCTACGCGGGTTACGCTGGGTTTAGCGGGATGCCGATCATCTCGAGGAGCGCTCCACGGTGGGATAGTCTCCCCTGGCTTGGCGAGCTTTATCCGGATGACCAATTCGGCAATTGGACACTGAATGGAAATTTAGCGCCTGGAGCCGGCAATTTTTTCCGCCGCTCGTATTTGACGTCGATTTATCCGGAAGTTAACGCCTATCCGGTGAGCCCAGACGCCCATTATGATGCCTTCTGTCTCAGCGCCGTCTTAAATTCGGCCGTCCGAAGCCACGGATTCAGTCCCGACGGGCCAGCCTCTGCCGCCATCGACGCTCAAGGACGAGGCGACGTCGTGGAAATGACCGAATCCCTTAAGATTCCCCTGCTCAACACGTTTAAAACGAATTGGTGCTTGGTGACGAACGACCCCGATCCCACCACGCCTTTCGTCGGATGGAATGGAGACGCCTATGTTTCCAGCCGGACCACGATCACCCCCTTTAGCGTCTATTACAATTCCACGATCTCCGGATGTCCGAACACCGCCACGATGAGGATGACGTCCCCCATGAACGGAAATCAGACCGCCTACGTTTATTATTCCGGAACACGGTACAGCACTTTGGATAACACTCTTTCCATGAGCGGCCGCCAGTATACGACGAACGAAATTGGGTCGCTTGTCCACACGTTCTTAAAGGCCGGACTTTTGCCGGCGACGGACCCTGGCCGCATCAGCCAGCTTCCCTTGGTCGAAATCTCTTCGCCCACCGCGGTTGACGAATTTCGTAATCCATCATCAATCCATATTCAGTGGCGGACGCGTTGGCTCCGGTGGGACGGGCAAAAGTACCTGCCTGAGTACGCGGACGGCTTCAGCGAATCCACACCCCTTGTCTACTCGCTCAAATATTCGGCTGATAATGGCGGCCATTGGAAAGATATGTTCACGGAATTACCGACGAATCCCGGCGATCGTGACGTCACCACCATTTCCAGCACGTTCTATAACTGGACCAACGCCGGAAGCTTGCCTCGAGGGAATTACCAAATACGCGTCGAGGCCTTTCGCAGCGACCTGGTCCTTCATTATGCCTATCACATTCGAAAGATTTACATTCAGAGGTAAGAGCGGTAAGAGGAAAAAATGGTCAAAGGACGGAATCCAGTTTGGCTAACGGCGCGTTTAGGACCCGGGCGAGTTTCACAGGGCGGTTCGGTGATAATCCTCGTGATCTTCTTCATTGCGCTCACGGCCTTTATTCCCATGGCCATCCATCTGCAAACCATGCTCTCTCGGAATACCGGCCGTCATTTGTCCTACGATGTCCAAGCGCGGGACGCGGCCCGCGCCGGACTCACGGATGCGCTCATGTGGTTCCGCCGCCAAAGTTTTATTGGAACGCAAAGCCCCAGTACAGCGGACTCGGCTTTTCATCCGTTCGGTCCTCCGCAGCACCCGGATCGAAAAGAAACCGTTAACGAAGATTTAGGATTGGTTAAACAGTACGCGCTGGATGAATCAAACCAGCTCTGGGTCCGGTATGAGGTGGTTCGGCAAAGTTTGCCCTACGCCACGACCGCGGACCCGAATTACAATCCCCACGCGGTTCATGATATCTCCAACCAGCGGCTCGAAAACAAAATCCAGGGAGCGGGATTGGTCTGGTACGTGGAATCGGTCGGTTATGTGTTCCGCGGCAGTTCAGATCCCACGCTCAGGCCCGACCAGTATCCCAACAAGCTTCTCTCAACGGCTCACGCGTCAACGGAATTTCGCCATCTTGATATCAACGTTGATGCGATCTCAGGGGCGTTGAACGCGCTGAAAGGCACCTCAGTTCATATGTATTACAACGCGCGAATTTTCGCTGCGACACCGGGGCCCACGTTCGGTTCGAGAGACGACAACACCTGTCCCATCACCGCGGCGCCAGCCGAATTGGTCCCCCAGACCTGCGTTCGACTTGCGCCGGACTCATTCGATCTTACGACGCTGTTCGGCGTGAGCTCAATTCCCGAACTTAAGCGTTTGGCCGACTTCTCGGTTTCGAAAGTGTCCGACTTGCCTGTGCCCTATCCAAGCTCGGCGTTTGTATTTTTGGACGCGTCCAACTTGCCCGGTGCCACGGCGGACTTCGATGGACATCAACTCCACGGCGGCGGAATGCTCTGTATCTTGGGCAACGCGGTTTTTCGCGAAAGCACCGATCTTTATTTTAGCGGCGTGATTACAGTAAGCGGAGATCTGACGGTATTCGGTCCCACGTATATTGCTGGGACCGTGGCCGCGGCCGGAACGGTGCAGCTTATCGGAATCTCGGACGGCGTGGAAGTCCACCGCGACCCGTACACTCTTGAGAACGTCAAGAGTGTGATTGGAAGCTATCGCCAAGACAACTCCACTCTTATCGTAAACCGGAACAACACATGAAGCTCGGTTTCCGGCGATCGGCTGATCGTAGTCGTGGCTATTCGCTTACGGAGCTAATGATCGCCGTTACCATTCTGTCGATCGTGATGATCGTCATGGTCCGAGTGATGCGTCAACTGACTCAAAGCACGACCTCCCACCGGGCCCGAGCCACGATCCTCCTTGATTCCGAACGGATCGCCCGCCACATTTCCGAGCAAATCGTCCAAAGCAAACGCATTTTTGACGGAACGACGGTTAATGGTGGAAGCCAACCCGGTTTTCTCTACCTCTCGCGGTGCAGCCGTAGCCGCGACGCCATGCCACCGGTGGGCATCGGCAATGGCAATGGAAATTCACGGCTTCCCATCTGGGGAGCTGCGCTCTCTCCTTCGGTGGTCAGCGATCCGGCTAACAACATCATCGGTTTTGATCGGACCAAGGTGGGCAACATGTTATTTATGGCGGTGTCCGAGACGCCGATCGATGTCAATGGCGGCGCTAAGAAACTGGACGTCTATCGGTTTTTCATTTACTTCGTCGCCTACGAGAGCCTCACCATCGATAAACAGAAACGTCGCGATCTCTATGAATGGCAAAGCTGCGCGTTCGTGGATTGGGACCAATTCTCCGCGTTGACGCCGCCAGAGCAAATCGTGGCGCGAGCCGCCATCCAAACGAGAGGCCTTCCTTACGGCTGGCGGATTGGCGAGGACAACCCGAACAACGCGTTTTTTCTGGTCAGTTCAAACGCGCCTTTGCCCGGGCTCAACATACCGGAAGTGAAAGTCACCAACCTCTCCAAGGCGCTTATTGCCAGCGCACCGGGCTCGTTCCACACCTCGATTTCGCCCAACACGCTGGATAACGCGCCGATCAAAGTTCCGCTCTATGGGTTGAAGAATCCCGTGAACCCTGATTTCCCCAGTGGCTTCGAAGTGGTTTTCGCCGGAAGCCCGGGCGCGCGGCAGATCCTGATTCATTTGGTCGTGGCCGCTGAAGGCGCGTTCCCTGGGGTCATGCGCCATGAAACCACGGTGGTTAACACCGCGCGGGATATTTACTAGGCCGAACTCGTCTTAGCGATTTGCCGGAGTGGCGGCCGGTGCTTCCGCGACGTCAGCCACCTTCTTCGCCTCTTTGGTGGTGAGGCGCGCCGAAAGGACTTTCGACACGCCAAGCTCCTCCATGGTCACCCCGTAGAGCGAGTTAGCGGTTTCCATGGTGCGCTTGTTGTGGGTGATAAGCAGGAATTGGCTCTTCTCGCTGAACGCTCGCAGCATCTCCGCGTAGCGCAAGACGTTCGCCTCGTCCAGAGGCGCGTCCACCTCGTCCAAAAGCGTGATCGGCGAAGGGCGGACCTGGAAGAACGCGAACAAAAGCGCGATGGCCGTCAGGGCTTTTTCCCCTCCGGACAAAAGCGAGATGTGAAGAAGTTTTTTTCCGGGCGGCTGGCAAAAAATATCGATTCCGGTGTTCAAAATATCGGCCTCATCCGTGAACCGCAAATCCGCTTCGCCACCCTGAAACAATTTGCCGTAGAGGGACCGGAAATTTTCTCGGACCGTTTGGAATGTCTCCCGGAAATGTTCGCGCGTGGTCGCGTTGATCTTTGTGATCACTTGGCGCAGATCTTCCTTTGCTTTTAGGAGATCTTGCTGCTGAGTGGTGAGAAACGTATTTTTCTCCATCAGCTCGGCGTGCTCTTGGGGCGCGGCTAAGTTGATCGGCCCCATATTGGCCACCCGTTTTTTCAACCGCTCAAGAGTCTCGGGGTCCGCGGGCTGAGGCGTGAACTGCTCCCGAGCGGCGTCTAAAGTCAGTTCATACTGATCTCTTAGCTTTTGAATAATCGTTTCGGTTCGGCCCTTAAGGGCCGTGTCTTGAATCAGTTCGGTTTGGGTTGATTCCTGAGCGGCGGAAAATTGCGAGCGTATTTTTGCCAACTCCTGCTCGGCCGCCTGTATTTTCTGGGCAAGTTCCAATCGGCGCGTTTGGATTCGCGTGCAAGCGTCCGCGGCTTCATTTCGTTTGGCAACGGAGCTTTCGATGAGCTGGGTTGCTTCCGTCTGCGCGGCGCGGGCCAAGTCGATGTCGGAGGTCACCTGGGTGAGCGACTCGCGGTGGCGCGCCTCGGCCGAGCTGACGCCGGAAAGCTCGCGCCGGGAATGGTCCGCGATTGACTTTTGCCAGTTGAGCTTGTCCACGAAATCGCGATGCCGCTCGGTTTTCGCGGAGAGTTCGGCGTTCGCTTTCGCATGCATGTGTTGAAGGTCGGTCAGTTCCTGCTGCAAAAGGTCCAGCTGGTCGTGATCTTCCTTTTCTCGGTTCTGAAGGGCCTGGAACCGTCCGGTTGCTTCTTCGAGCTGGTATTGCGCTTTGACTTTGTCCTCTTGAATTTGGGCGGCTTCGAGATCGATGACTTGCTGCTCTTCCTGTAAAGCCTGGCGTCGCTTCAACAGCCGCTCGCGGTCTGTGTTTTGAATCTCCAGGCGGATTCTTACCTCTTCCATTTCTTTGATGGCCGATTCCCGGTCATTCGAAAGCGTTCGGATTTCAGCGTCCAAAGCCCCGGATTTCTGCTCCAGCGTGCCTTTGGCCCCCTCCATTTCCTCCAAGGACCGTTCCAATTCGGGCAGCCGGTGGGTGACATGGGTTTTCCACTTGGACGGACTCACGCCGCCATTAACCAATGCGGCGCCGTAAACCGCGGAATCTTGGATCCAGCTCGAGCCGCAGAGATGGGCTAAAAGCGCGCGATATTTTTCCTCCGACTGAATACGGGTCAGGAGCCGGATCCCTCCTGGAACTTGGGTCAACCCCTCGCTGTCCGGCGCCGGCGGAACGCGATCCAAAATCCAAATGCGCGCACGTCCTTTTTCGTTCTCGCGTAAAAAATCCACGGCGCGTTGTGCGTCATCGGCCGTATCAGCCACCAAATCCGCTAGGTTTTCACCGATGGCCGCGGCCACGATGTCCCGATCTTCGGCGCTGGCGCGAATCAGCCGGCTAATCGGCCCGTTGATTCCGGGCAGACCCGCGGAGAGCACCGCTTGCGCGCCGGCCAAGTAAGGATCTTGCGATTGCTGGTCTCGAATGGAATGGATTTGTCCTTTGAGCTTGGCGATTTCTTCGGAAGCCAGAAGAAGCTCTCGGCGCAGGTCTTGTTCTTTGGCTCGGACTTCGGCAATGCGGCGGGTAGCGGTTTCCAACCGAGAGGATTTCTCTCCCATTTGGCGCTCGAGATCGGCCTTGGCGTTCTCAGCGGCGTGAACTTGACGGATCACCTCGTCCGCCTGAGCGGAAACCCGGTCTTTTTCACGCGTGATGGCCTCGGCTCGCGACTCAAAACGAGTGACGTCCGATGTCACTTGGCCAATCTGCTGTTGCAACCGAGCGCGTTCTTGCGCCCGGTTAAGGATCAGATCACGCGCCTCTTTAACATGCTGCTTCTTGGCCTCAAGCTGCTGCAGGGCGCCATTAAAGGATTTCTGCGCTTCAGCGTAATCCGCCTCGATCCGAGCCCCTTCGGTTTCAAGCGCCGCAATGGCGTTGGTTTGAGTGGTTAATTGCTGCGCGAGCTCCGCCGCCCGGGCGGTTTCTCGCTGAATGCTTTCTTGAAGATTCTGAATTTGGCGCGTCAACTCTTGTTCGCGTTGGCGCGAATTGGCCAGACGTTCCTCTCCGATGCGCAAGTCTGCGTCGATCGACGAAAGAACACTGTTGGCTTGCAGGAGCTCCTCTTCGGTCTGAGTGAGAGCCAGACGGTGCTCGGCGAGCTCGGTGCTTTTCTGGTGCGTTTGCGTGTTCAGCTCTTCCGCCGATCGTTGGGCCGCCTGCAGCCGCTCTTGAATGGATTTGAGCTCTTGATCGCCGGCCGAGAGCTGAGCCAACCAGTCGCTGACTTCCATCGTTCGAAGGTCCTCGCGGACGCGCTGATATGTTTTTGCTTTATTCACGGCGGTTTCGAGCTTTTTAATCTGGTCCGCCGTCACCGCGATGATATCGGCCAGGCGAGAAAGGTCGATTTCCACGCGCTCCATTTTCCGAAGCGCTTCTTCTCGACGCGTGCGATACTTGGAAACGCCCGCGGCCTCCTCGAAAAGCTCGCGGCGTTCCTCAGGCCGCGCCTGAAGAATCCACTCGACTTTGCCCTGCTCCATCGAGTAGTAGCCGTCTTCGCCCATACCGGTATCCAAGAAGAGCTCTTTAATATCACGAAGCCGGCACTGCGTTTTGTTGATGAAATATTCGGACTCACCCGATCGGAAGAGCCGCCGGGTGACAGAAACGTCCGTGAAATCGATGGGAAGCCGGCGATCGGAGTTATCGAAAGTAAGTGTCACTTCCGCCAAGTTTTGTGCGGGCCGCGAGCCTGAGCCATTGAAGACGACGTCTAACATGGCGCTTGACCGAAGCGACTTTGCCGACATTTCGCCCAAACACCAACGAATCGCGTCAATGATGTTTGATTTTCCGCATCCGTTCGGGCCGACGATTCCGCAAATGCCGGGCTCGAAATCCAGACGGATGTTGTCGGCGAAGGATTTAAAACCGGAAACTTCAAGGCGTTTTAGAAACATAAGCGTTGGGGGCTCCTAGTCGTCATCCCGGCTTAAGGCATGCCGGGGCGACG
>JADMIO010970620.1_pt1 | contig 11699 bp, 13 predicted proteins | sample 8958161 | NCBI WGS metagenome assembly JADMIO01 (sample SAMN16585339, study PRJNA669376) | soil metagenome | isolation source: Crop rotation soil | place: USA: Cullars Rotation, Alabama | collected 2011
CGTCTCGATGACCCGCCGCAGCGCCGCCTCGTTCTCCGGTTTCGCGTCATCGACGCTTCCCGCGTAGCGCAAGCCGATCAGGCACCGCATGCCATTCCGCGCCGCCGCGTCTTGCCAGGCTTTCTCGCGCGCGATTGCCGCGTCGTTCCATTGCGACGTCGGGCCGATGATTCCGCTGCGCAGGAACGTCGCCCCAGCATCGTGCAGCTCATCGATTCCGTTCTTCCCGTCCGGCGTCTTCGCATCCGGGAGCGGCGGCATGATGAAGCCGATCAGAAACGTCTTCTTTCCGTCGATTTCGATAACGCTGTCGGGGTTGATTTGAACTTTTGACCCGGCGCATACAACGGAAGCCGCGATCAGCACCGCCGCGATGAAATTTGCAACTCGCACGTGCGTTACTACGCCGATGCCGCTGGAATGTGGCGGAAAATCCTCACGCGACGCGACAGTTTTCCCGTCCGCCGCCGCCGTGCTAAAATCACAACCCGATGAGTGACACCCCGCCGCAGCCCGCCTTTGCCATTCGCAGCTTCCGAGCCGCCGACCTCGCGGCGTGCACGCAGCTCTATCGCGAAGGTCTGCTCGGCGGAAAAATCGCCGAGAACGACACCGGCCTCGATATGGACGACATCGAGCAGGCGTACATGTCGAACCAGGGATCGCATTTCTGGGTCGCCGAGACCATCCCGCAATCCGACGGCCCGATACCGCAGATCGTTGGCATGATCGGCGTGCAGCAGCACGAGGACAACGTCGGCGAAATTCGCCGCCTGCGCGTGCGCGTCGATCAACGCCGCCGAGGCATCGGGGCAGCGCTCGTTGAAACCGCCCTCAAGTTCTGCCAGCAGCGCGGTTACCTCAAGATCGCCCTCGACACCTTCGTCGAGCGCGAGCCGGCCATCAAACTCTTCGAGAAATTTCACTTCCGCCACTCCCGCACCCGCAGCGTGATGGGGAAGGACGTGATGCATTTCTATCTCGACCTCTACCAGCGCGATGCGCCGCAGCGGCGAGACTAGCGTCGCGCAGCGACTCCTTAACACAGTTAACGGCGGTGCGTAGCACCGCGGGTTCTCCCCGCTGATCCCATGACCCCCGACCTCGAAAAAAAGCTCTACCTCGACGGCATCTCCCTCTTCAACAACCACGAATTCTTCGAAGCCCACGAAGTCTGGGAAGACATCTGGCACGAAGCCTACGGCACCAAGTTCGAGTTCTACCAAGGCCTGATTCAGTGCGCCGTCGCCCTCGAGCACTACCGCCGATCCAATCCCCGCGGCGTCGTCAGCCTGTACGACTCATATCGAAAACATCTCCGCGACGTTCCGGACGTTTTTATGGGTCTCGACGTCGGCAAATTGAAAGCGGAGATGCGCGAGGCGCTCAAACCGGTGATCGAAGCGAATCCGCTGCCCGACAAGGGCCAGATCGAGCTCGATCTCTCCCGCACGCCCAAAATCGCGCTCCAGTACGACCCCTTCGAAACCGGCGAAGCCGCCCGGTTCAGTCGCCCCGCGAAATGACCGATAGCGCGAATATGCCCGGCACCGTTGAAATGCTCACACCCCTCGACGCCCACGTGTTGAAGGTCGCCCCCTTCGGCGACGCGACGCAAGCCTACGAGGCGCTTCAACTCACGCTCGGCGATGAAGCCGGCGCGCTGCGCGATGTGACGATCGAAGCCGATCACGCTCTCAAGCTGGTTGAGCTGATTCTCAATCGTCTCCACAACGCCGGACACCCGCGCGCGACCGAGATCGTCGAGATTCTCCAGACGCGATACGGATCGAAAACGATCACGTACCGCAGAGCTGCTTAACAGTTCCTTCTGTCACGCCGGGGTAGAGCGCAGCGCCACCCCGGATTCTTCGTCCTCAATTATCACGTCGAATTGATTCAGACGACCTTCACGCTCGCCCCCGCGCGAGCGGCCCGATCCCACAAATCCCGATCCTGCGACGTCGTCGCGCTTGCATCAAAACTCCCGATCTCCTGCACCAGCGACCTTCGGACCAGCGCCGCACGCAGCGCGAACGCATCGTCACGCCCGCAATACACCAGCCGCGATTGATCATCCGCCGCCGCCATCATCCGCGCCAGGAAATCCGGCTCGATCGTCTGATCGGCGTTCAGAAACAACAGCCACTCCGATCGCGCCCGGCTGATGCCCGCATTGCGCGCCACCGCCGGCCCGAGCTGTGCCCCCTGCACCAGCCGAATCCGCGGCTCCGCGTCGGACATTCGATCCGCGATGCGGAACGTGCTGTCGGCCGAGTCATCGTCGATGACGATCGCCTCCCACTCCGCGAACGTCTGCGCGATGAGCGATTCGAGCGTCTTTGCGATCGTCTGCGCCGCATTGAACGCCGGCACAATCACCGACACCCGCGGCAGCCGTGTTACCGTCGAGGTAGCAACAGAACCCGAAACGACAGAAGTATTGGAAGTGCTCAAGCGATCACCTCCAATTCACATCGGCCCAATCCCCTAGCTACTTTATCGGCGGTGTGACGACACGATCCCCGTCAAATGCGTCAAACCGGACGACGCGCGGATCATCGATTGTTGTGACCGAACCCGTGTCGCCGTTCACGTACAACCCGCCCAGCGCGGCCTGTCCGATCACGTGGTCGGCGGCGATGTGATACCAGCGCCCGGCGATGAAGTTCGGCACGCTCTGCACGCCGACGCGCTGCTTCCCGCCGGTTGCGATGCGCACCGCGTCAGCGGGTTGAATCGCGAAAGTCGCGACTCGTTTCAGGTAATCCTTCGAGTCGCTCCACACCATCGCGGCGCGCTTGCCGTCGGGCGTTTCGACCATCACGCCGCTCGTTCGATGCCCCGCGCCGAGCATCCACGGCCAGCGGAAGATCAGCGTGCCCGCGTCGGCGAACCAACCTGGCTCGTGACGCGATTTTCTCCCCGCCTGCACCAGTGTCATGCCGCTGCGGAAGTGTTTCTCCAAGTATCCGGCCAGCGATTTCGGGTTCTGCGGCGCGCTTCGGATCACGCCCGCATCGCGCAGGCTGTGCGACACGCTGCTGGCGCACTGCCACTGCGACCAGAGATAGATTCGGTTGTGCGTGTCCGCGAGCATGTGGCGTTCCATCTGCTCCCACCACTCGCGCAGCCGCCGCGCTTGCTCGCCAGTTACCGTGATGTCAAATCGAACGATGCGGTCGAGATGCCCGCTCGCGTCCGGCTGATTCGCGAGCGCCGCCAGCGCCGCGTCCGCCGTCGCCAAATCCCAGAACCGCACCGCCGGCGTCGGCTTGAAGACGAACGCGTACCCGTTCAGCGCCCCCATGTCGTACAGACGTCCGTCGATCTCGATCGCCGCGTGCCCCATGTTCCCGTGGCGAACCTGCTCGACGAACCCGTACGCCGGCGTCATCAGGAGGATCGTCACCCGTCGCGGCGTCACTGTCTCGAAGCGCACTTCGCCAGGGGCCACCCTCGGCGTGAACCGATCCCCGCCGCACCCCGCGAGCACGATCAGCACCCCGATCCACGCGATGAAGCCGATCACTCGCATTAGCGCACTTTACTTTCGTGCAACAGCCCATTTTGAAAAATGGCGCGATTCGATTTTCTTTTTGATCGGATTGCTCAGCAATTCGTCCAGTCGCTCCGGCGCGTTGCGCGGAATTGAACTGTCCAAGGAAGGGACATGGGTGACAGCGTGGAAGAGACATGGGTAACACTTGTTGTCCCCCGCGGTCCGGGGCGGGAGGGTCAGGTCACTTGGTTGTGGCCGCGGCCGATGAGCTGGGCGTGGCTGATCACACGCAGCAGCTTCCACGCATAGTACACCGCCACCTCATCGTCGCGATCGTCGATGCGCACGAACTGTCGTCGCAAACTGCGTGACACGCTGATGCGTACGCCGCGGTAATGGATGTCACCCACCTGCGAGACGCGACGCAGCACGGCGCCCTGGGGGTAGTCGATCTCGGGCAACGCCGATGGGCGCCGTCGCGTGCTGCGTTGATAGCGGCTGATGGGCGGACGATCGCCCAGCGACTCGTGCGGCCGCAGCAGGTTGTACGTCCGCTGCCAGCGGTCGCGGTCGTGGCAGAAGTGATCCATGTTGTCGCGCCGCGCGTCGAAGTCGATCAGCTCGCGCTGCGCCGTGCCGTGCAGACGCTCGACCTTGCCCTGGGTCTGCGGATGATACGCGCGGCCGTGGATCGGTTGGATGCCCAGACGGATCAGCCGCTGATCCAGCTCGCTGACGCCTCCTCCGCCGTCGTGCCGCGCCGCGAAGGCGCCATCGCACAGCAACGCCTCGGGAAGGCCGTATTCATTGAACAAATCCCACAGCACCGGCCACGCCGTCGCCAGCGTCACGTCCGCCAGCGGCTCGAAGCAGAGGCAAAAACGGGAGTGATCGTCCACCACCGTCAGCGGATGATGCCGCTGGCGCGCGATCTCGATCGGGCCCTTGTGGTCCATCTGCCACAGCGCGTTGGGCGTCGAGCGCTCAAAACGCTCTGTCGCTTCATCCGCCGGCGGGAGCGCGGATCGCTCGATGCGTCCGTGGCGGGCGAGCACCGCCGTCAGCGTGCGTGGCGATGGCGTGGTCAGGCCACGCTGCTGAAGCACATGCCAGATCTTGCGTGCGCCCCAGCGATGACGATCACGCAGCGTCAGCACCTGCTGCTCGATCGAAGCATCCGTACGCGCCGGCGAACTTCGCGGCCGGCGCGACCGATCCGCCAGCGACCGGCCGGGATCGCCGCGGTAGAGCTTGAGCCATTTGTACGCCGTCTTGCGGCTCACGCCCATCTCGCGGCAGACCGCACTGACGCAGCGTCCCTGGCCGACGATCTGTTCGCACAATACTTGTCTTTGCAGTTCCACAGAGCACACCTTCCAAGGCATCGACCTCCCGGCTGATCGAGCCTTTGTCAAGTGTTACCCATGTCTCTTCCACGCTGTCACCCATGTCCCTTCCTTGGACAGAACATTTTCGCGCAACGCGCACAGATAAAGGGGAACGCTCTTTGGAAACCGAAGAAGCCAGCCGCGAAAGCCGGCGCTATTCGAGACGGGAGTTGTGTCGAAGCGAATCCTGCGAAACAAAGCCAAAATCGCTATAACTTCTGCACTATGAAGCGATTGCTCGAAAAAGCGGTCGGCGAGTTGAGCCAGCTCATCCCGCAGCTCGCGGCGCTGGAGCCTCAGATGTCTCGGCTCGCCAGCGCGATGATGGATGCCTGGGCGAAGCGCGGAAAGGTGATGACCTGCGGGAATGGCGGGAGCGCATCGGACGCGATGCACCTGGCCGAGGAGCTGATCGCGCGATTTCAGAAGAACCGCCGGGCGCTGGCCGCGATCGCGCTGTGCGATCCAACCGCTGTCACCTGCGCAGCGAATGACTTCGGTTACGACGCGGTCTTCTCGCGTCAAGTCGAAGGCTTGGGCAACCCCGGCGACGTGCTGATCGCGTTCAGCACCAGCGGGAACAGCGTCAACGTCATTCGCGCCCTCGAAGCCGCGTTGAAGCAGGGCGTCGTGACGGCCGGGTTCTTAGGCCGCGACGGCGGGAAGGCGAAGGCGCTGTGCGACATCCCGATCGTCGTCCCCGCGCAAACTTCTGCGCGTATTCAGGAGGGACATAAAGTGCTCTATCACGTGTTGTGTGAATGGGTGGATGAGCGAGTGGATTGACGATTGAGTGATTGAGTCATTGACGATTGAAAGACTCGCATTCCAATCCTCAATGACTCAATCACTCAATCGTCAATTCCTATCGCATATCCTCCGGCCGATCGTCTTCCGGGGTCCATTTGTAGAACAGCTTCGCCGCCTGGTCGGCCAGGTTGTGATAGAGGCGCTCGCGCACGTCCATCGCGTTGGCGGTCGAATGGCTGCCGAGCTTCGTCGTCGCCGACAGCGGGTAACCATCCGCGAGGTCGGTCGGCCAGATCGTCTCGCCGGTATCGGCATCGACGAGCTTGACGCGGACGTTCGCCGATCCCTGAAGCGCCTCGCCGCCGGGAAGCGGGGTGACGTCGCTGTTGAGCAGGCGGACGTAGATGACCTGCTTCGCCGCGAGGGTTTGACCGATGCCGCTGATCGACATCTTCGGATACTCCATCGGCTTCGCATCGCGTAGCGCGGTCAGACGATCGAGATCGACCATCGGCGCGACGTTGTTGGCCGCGAGATCGTCGGCCAGGTAGCGGGCGAGCAGATCCGCATCCCCCCGCGCGGAGGACTGATGCTGATAGTTCTCGACCAGCACAAGAGTCGGCGCTTTCGCCGGTGTGTACTTCGCCTCGATCTTCGGCGGGCCGTAGACTTTGTAGGCGAGAACGCCGATCGCGGAGCAGCCGCTCAGAGACAAAGCCAGGATCGTCACAAGCCAGCGCATGACCTAGTCCTCAGGCTGATAGGGGATGAACTGATGAGCGACTTCAGTCGCAAAGGCATCGACGATACCCATGTAGATGCGCGCGTCGCCCGCGCCGGGGATTCCTTCACGCGGCGCCTTGGGTGGGAAGCTGGCCATCACGTTGCTCAGCTCAAAGCCGATCTTCCCCTGGCCGGCTGGATCGACTTCGATGACTCGGACGGTCGCTTTCGCCTGCCCGCGGTAAAGGTCGACCGACATGTCCGAGCGCGTCGCGAAGTCTTCCAGCTCGATGTAGATCAGGCGAGTGACGCCGAGCTTCGGCGCGGTCGCGGTAATGTGCTCGGCTTCGGTCTCGGGGTGATCCTTCTGGAAGCGAACGATCGATTCCGGGTGAACAGGGAACGTGGTGCCGAGGAGTTGCTTGAGCTTCTTCTTCCCGGCCTGCGCATCGGCGAGCTTCTTCTGGATAGCGCCGGCGATGTCGATCTGGAGGGTCGGCCAATCGATGCGGATGCCGCGATCCGCCCAGACCATCACGCCGACGCTCTGGCTGGCGAGGTCGCTGTACTTCGGCTGCACGTCCGGCCTGGGCATCGCGTAAGCGGCGAAGCCGAGGATCGAGCAGCCGGAACTAAAAAGGATGAAGGCGGAAGGCAGAAGGATGAACAAGAGGAACACAATCACACAGCGGCACTTTTTCATCCTTCATCCTTCCTACTTCAGCCTTACTTACTGCCAGCCATCCATCCCGCGCAGGTGGATAAACATTTTCCACGCCCACCCGGCGATGCCGATTCCCATGAGAGACAAGACCAGCAACACCGCCGGGAGTTGGTGGCGAAGTCTTTGGATCGGCCGGCCCGTCAGCGCGACGTACAAGCTCGCCCAGAACGTCGTCGCGCACAGCAGGGCGAGCACGAACCCGGCCGGTTGAACGTACAGGCTCGCGAGCCAGTTCCCGCGCACGAACCAGGCGAACGACGTCGTCATCCCGCAGCTGGGACACGGCAGCCCGGTGCGCGCCATGAACTCGCAGCGCTGAAATCCCATCGCGCGGTGCGTGCCGACGCCTTGCGGATTCGGCTTCAGGATGACGGCGGTGACGAGCAGCCCGAGCATCGCCAGCGCAATTCCCGCCACGAGGAATCGCCCGCTCACCGGCACCGTGAGCCGCTGCACAGACGGCGTGTAAATGATCGGAACCGTTTGCTCCACGCGCTCTCGCCACTCTATCCGGCGGGTACGGAATTCCGCAAAACATGGGTCGGCAATGCCGGTAATGTTGACAAGGAAGGTTGGGAAAAGTACACGTACGCTCCAGAACCCGCGATCGCTGCAAGCTTCGAGGCACAAGCGGGTTGGAAGCGACGACAGCGACCCGTCACTTGCCCCGGCGGAAATGTCCGCCGCCGGGTGTGTTCCCTTTGTAAGCTTCGGAAACGTAAGACGTTATGCGTGCAGTTTGATCGACAGGCGGTTGGGACTATGCGCGTCTTCATGCTCGGGTGGGAATTTCCTCCGTTCATCTCCGGCGGCCTGGGCACGGCATGCTACGGGCTGACCAAGGCGATGAGCAGCATCGGCACGGACATCCTTTTCGTGCTTCCGCGCCCCGTCTCGACTCCCTTCAGCACGCACCTCAAGCTCGTCAGCCCGCGCCCCGGATCATCGCTCGCGCTTCCGAGCACCGAATTCCGTCTCGATGAGTTCGAGCGCGTCACCTTCCGCACGATCAATGCCGCGCTCGGCGATCCGTATCAGACCGCCGAGGAGTTTGAGGAGGCGATTCGCAACAGCGGCATGGCCGCGCCCGGCGATAAGCCTTACGTCGTCCAGGAGCCCGGCCAGCAGACGCCGACTAAGGGCAGCCCGAAGGCAGGCGATCATTACGGCGGAGATCTCTTCAACGAGGTGCAGCGCTACGCTGCCCTCGCCGCGGAAGTCGCGCGCAACGAATCATTCGATGTCGTTCACGCGCACGACTGGATGACCTTCCCCGCGGGGATGGCCGTCGCCGCGCTCAAGGGTTCGCCGCTCGTCGTGCACGTACACTCGACGGAGTTCGATCGCTCGGGCGTTCACGTCGATTCACGCATCTACGACATCGAGCGCCGCGGCATGCACGCGGCGATAAAAATCATCGCCGTCAGCCATCTCACCAAGAACCTCATCACGCATCACTACGGCATCGACGCGAACAAGGTCGAAGTCGTCTATAACGCCATCGAAACCAACGGCAACGGCAACCTCGACGAGGAACGCTACAAGATCCACAAGGACGAGAAGATCGTCCTCTTCCTCGGCCGCATCACGATGCAGAAGGGGCCGGAGTACTTCCTCGCGGCGGCGAAGAAGGTGCTCGAGGTGATGGACAACGTGAAGTTCGTGATGGCCGGCAGCGGCGACATGATCCGCCGAACCATCGAAATGGCCGCCACCATGGGCATCGGGCACAAGGTCCTCTTCACCGGCTTCCTGCGCGGCAGCGACGTGGAAAAAGTCTTCCGCATGGCGGACCTCTACGTGATGCCGAGTGTGAGCGAACCCTTCGGCATCGCCCCTCTCGAAGCGATGTCACACGACGTCCCTGTCATCATCTCCAAGCAGTCCGGCGTGAGCGAAGTGCTGACGCACGCGCTCAAGGTGGACTTCTGGGACATCAACGAAATGGCGAACAAGATCATCGCCGTCCTCAAACACCCGCCGCTGGCATCGACGCTCCGTCAGCACGGCTCATTCGAGGTTGCGCGAATGAGCTGGACGGATGCCGCGAGAGCGTGCGTGCAGGTGTACGATCAAGCCGTCGGGGCGATGAACGGGCGGTAGCACTGGGCGTTACCATCCCGCGCTGTTGAATCGAATTAACGGGAAGGGAAGGCAATGTGATTTGCTCGCGCGCACATTTTGTCATCATTGTCCTGACGATTATCGGCACGCGATCTGCGCTGGGAGCGCTCGCGCAAGTTGCCGGCCCCATACACAATCCCGCGAACGGTCATGACTATTACCTTCTGGGTCCGGGTGGCTGGAGCGACGGCGAAGCTCAAGCGGTCTCACAATTCCATGGGCATCTCGCCACCGTTCGAAGCGCGAGCGAGAATGACTGGATTCACGACACGTTTGGTCCCCTGACTGGCCGGCCCGGCGTGGGGTTGTGGATTGGATTCAGCGATGCGTTGAACGAAGGGAACTGGGTCTGGAGCAGCGGTGAGCCGGCTGGCTATAGCAACTGGAATCCACTTGCTTCGGAGCCGAATGGGGGCGGGGATGAGAACTACGCATGGTTGTATTACTGGCCCGCCTCCACAACCGACAGGAAGTGGAATGACTCCGACGCGCCGAATCACGATCAATTCGCCGTTGTGGAAGTCCCCGAGCCGACGGCGATCGGGTGTTTCTTGATGACGTTGTGTGCGAAACGACGTTTCGGACGCCGAAGTCGACGAGCAAACGTCAGTCCTGCTGCTCCTCCACGTTTCCAACGATCGGCTGCCCCTCCGTCGCCGGTGGCGTGATGTGCGTCGCCTGAACGCCGTGACCGTCGCGCGGGGGAGGAGCGGGAGTGACGGATGCATCTTCAGCATCGAGGGGCGTCGCTTCGATCTCCGGTTCTGTCCGCGGTTGGAGCACCGGCAGCGGGACGTGCGTTGAGAAGGGCATCTCATCGGATGACTTGAGCATCTGCTCCTTCGCCTCCGACGCGGGATCGCGCTTGTGTCTTCGCGTCTTCAACCCCGGTCGCGGCGGTCGTCGTCCCTGCTTCACATCCTCTTCCAGCTGCGTCTTGCGACGGAGGATGTGGTGATAGTGCTGGGCGAAGCGATGCGCTTCATCGCGGATGTACTGGAGCATCTTCAGCGCGGCGTTGTTCCGCGCCAGACGGAGAGGTTCCGATTTCGCCTGCACGTAAACCAGCTCCTCCTTTTTCGCGAGGCTGATGACCATCGGCGGCTTGACGTCCATGAGCTTGAACACTTCGAGCGCGGCGTGGAGCTGACCGAGTCCGCCGTCGATCAGGATGATGTCGGGGTAAAGCTCGTTGTTGCTGCCCGCCTCGCGGTAGCGGCGGCTGACGACTTCCTGAATGCTGAGGTAATCGTTGTTACCCTGCGTGTGCTTGATCTTGTAGCGGCGGTAGCCGTCCTTGAAGGGATGGCCGTCGATGAAGCAGACTTTCGACCCGACCATTTCGCCGCCCTGGAGATGCGCGATGTCGATTCCTTCGATGATGCGCGGGAGCTCCGCGAGGGCGAGCGCTTCCTGGAGCGCGGTGACGCCTTCCTTCGGATCGGAGATGAAGGCCTCCGGCTGCCAGTACTGCTGCTCGCCTTTCTTCGCCCGCGCGTTCAATCCCTGCAACGCCTTGATCTCATCGCGCAGCTTCGCCGCCCGCTCGAACTGCTGATCCTTCGACGCCTCGATCATCTCCTTCTCGAGATCGCGAAGGACCTGCTTGTGATTCCCTTCGAGGAAGCGGAGCAGGCGGGTGATGTCTTCGCCGTAGGTGTCTTTGGAGACCTTCGCGGCACACGGGGCGGTGCATTGGTGAATCGGATAGAGCAGGCAAGGCCGGAAAAATCGCCGGCTGTCGTCGCCTTCCTTGATCTCGAGATGACACGTGCGGAACTGAAACGCCTTCTGGAGCAGCGTGACCGCTTCCTTGAGCTGATAGACCGACGTGAACGGCCCGTAGAGCTTGACGCCTTTGGTGCGCGGCTCGCGCGTCACGTAGACGCCGGGGAAATCCTCGTCGGTCGTGATCATCAGGTACGGGAAGGTCTTGTCATCGAGCAGGCGGGCGTTGAATTTGGGCTGGATGTCCTTGATCAGGCGATTTTCGGCCAGTAAGGCTTCAACTTCCGACTCGGTCTGGATGTAATCAAAGTCGCAGACCACATCGCGCAGCGGGGCTTTCTTCGACTCGAGCTTCGTTGCCGGCTGAAAATAGGTGCAGACGCGATCGCGCAGCGAAGCGGACTTGCCCACGTAGATGACGCGACCCTTGTCGTCCTTCATCAGGTAGACGCCGGGCGCTTTGGGCAAGGCTTTCGCTTTTTCGGCGAGTCGTTCGAGGCGATCATCCATGATGCGTATGCCATTCTATGCGGGATTTGCGGTTTTTCTTGTGCTCGGCGTTGTCGCGCGCGGCGAGTTGCGGAAGCAGTCGTTCGATAGCGATCCGGGGTGGGAAGGAAAGAACAATCGAATCGTGCCGAAGAAGCTGCCGACGGTGACGCAGGATTTCGGGTACAGCGCCACCAACTTCGCCGGGAAGGGCGCCGGCGAGATGGGGGGAACGGTGACGCGGGCTTCGGAGCCGGCGTTTTATGGCGAC
>JADMIO011863731.1_pt1 | contig 11699 bp, 7 predicted proteins | sample 8958161 | NCBI WGS metagenome assembly JADMIO01 (sample SAMN16585339, study PRJNA669376) | soil metagenome | isolation source: Crop rotation soil | place: USA: Cullars Rotation, Alabama | collected 2011
CTGGCTGACGTCGGCGCGCGGGAAGACGTCGCAGTTCCACAGCGAGCGCTGGAGGCCGGTGCCGGCATCCTGGATATAGCTGTAAGCCATGGAGGGCAGGCTGGCGCTGTCGACCGGGAAGCGGGTTGCCGCCTGGCCCGGGTCGGTCCAGCCCATCACCCGGCATTGCGGCCGGCCCGCGCAGACGCGGATGGCGAGGCTTTGCCAGCTGTCGGGCGCCGCGGTCTTGTCGAGGGCGACGAGGAAGGCCTTGCCGTCGGCCTGGACGCCGGAAATCCGGCCGGCGCCGACCTTCTGGCCGACCGATTCCTGGCCGAGCGCCATCGCCGGCTGGGCCGCAAGCTCCCTGGCGCTGATCTCGAAATCGCCCATCGCCTGGGCCACCGGCACGGGCGCCTCGCCGGGGGCGGCGACATGGGCGGGCGACAGCCGGGCGAGCGCCGGGACCGCCGGCTCGGCGCCCTCGCGGTTGAAATGGAAGGCCGCCGGCGTCCCCCACCAGCCTTTCCAGCGATAGAAGAGATGGGTGTCGACCGCGCTGATCTTGTCGAGGCTGCTGCTCCAATAGGGCACGACCCAGTCGGTATGATAATGGGTCGCCATGCCGACCGAGCGGACGATCCAGCCAGCGAGCGCCGCCCGCGCCACCGCCTGCGCCCGCTTCCAGGCGTCGGCCGACGGGGTGCGCGTCATGGCGCCGTCGCAGGTGAAGGTGAACTGGCAGCCGGTCCTGCGCTCCGATCCCTGGAAGATGACGCCGCAGATCGTCTTGGGGAAAGCGGGGTGGCGCACCCGGTTGACGACGACCTGGGCCACCGCTTCCTCACCGACCTTGTCGTCGCCCGCCTCGTACCAGACCGCGGCGGCCAGGCAGTCGGTGGCGCGCGCCTGGTCCAGCTCGCTGCCGATGAACTTGAACGGCCGCGCCGGCCAGTTGGTGTCGGTGGAGAAGGGCACCTCTGCATTCATCGAGCGCGCCGTGTCGGGGTCGACGTCGCGCAGCTCCGCCGGCTCTACCGTCGGCGGCGGGCTCGGCGGGGCATAGACGCCATAGGCCTCGGCGGCGCTGATCTGGTGCGGCCGGCCCGACAGGCCGACCCAGGCGATGCTGATGGGAATGGCGAACAGCAGCAGCACGCCGACCAGGGCGAGCCAGGGATTGCGCCGGAACATGAGGGTCACGGGGTCCGGATGATGCCCATGCGGGCCGGGAAGCGCGTAGCGAGCCATGCGGTGTCAAGTTCCTTCACGCCCCCGTGAGGCGGCGCTCAGATAAGGCTGTAACGCGCGGAAAACAAGTTTGGGGGCGGAGAGTTTGCCAAACAACACCGTTCGCACTGAGCTTGTCGAAGTGCAGTCCCTATTCTACGCCAAAGCAAGGACAGGCCTTCGACAGGCTCAGGCCGAACGGAGATTTTCTATTCCTTTATTCCGGCAGGAAGTCCGGCACCGACAGATAGCGCTCGCCGGTGTCGTAGTTGAAACCGAGGATCCGCTTGCCCGAAACCTGCTGCAGCTTCTGCGCGATCGCCTGGAGCGTCGCGCCCGAGGAGATGCCGACCAGCAGGCCTTCCTCGCGCGCCGAGCGCCGCGCCATCTCTTTGGCATCGGCCGGCTCGACCGTGATGACGCCGTCGAGCAGCTGGGTGTGGAGGTTGGCGGGAATGAAGCCCGCGCCGATTCCCTGGATCGGGTGGGGACCGGGCTGGCCGCCGGAGATGACCGGCGACAGGGTCGGCTCGACCGCGAACACCTGGAGATGCGGCCAGGCCTTTTTCAGTACCTCGGCGCAGCCGGTGATGTGGCCGCCGGTGCCGACGCCGGTGATCAATATGTCGATCGGCGCGTCGGCGAAATCATTGAGGATCTCGGCCGCCGTGGTCTTGACATGGACATCGATATTGGCGGGATTTTCGAACTGCTGCGGCATCCAGGCGCCCTCGGTGTCGCGGACGATCTCCAGCCCGCGCTCGATCGCGCCCTTCATGCCCTTTTCCTTGGGGGTGAGGTCGAAGGTCGCGCCATAGGCCAGCATCAGCCGCCGCCGCTCCAGCGACATGGATTCGGGCATCACCAGCACCAGCCTGTAGCCCTTGACCGCGGCGACCATGGCGAGGCCGATGCCGGTATTGCCCGATGTCGGCTCGACGATGGTGCCGCCGGGCTTGAGCGCTCCGGAGGCCTCGGCTGCCTCGATCATCGACAGGGCGATGCGGTCCTTGATCGACCCGCCGGGATTGGCGCGCTCCGACTTGATCCACACCTCGGCGTCGGGGAACAGCCGGCTGAGGCGGATATGCGGGGTGTTGCCGATGGTGGCGAGGACATTCTGGGCCTTCATGTCGCTTCTCCTGCGATTGGGGCGGCTGCGGGCGGGTTGAAGGTGCGGGCGCGCCCCAGCTCGGGGAAGAGGCGCGACCAGACCAGGGTGATGATAATCGCGCCGACGCCGCCGGCAATCACCGCCGGGACGGGGCCGATCAGCGCAGCGACGAATCCCGATTCGGCTTCGCCCAGCTCGTTCGACGCCGAGATGGTGAGCTGGGAGACGCTGGAGACCCGGCCGCGCATGGCGTCGGGCGTGTGCAGCTGGATCAGCGAGGAGCGTACATAGACGCTGAACATGTCGGCTGAACCCCAGATCGCCATCGCGGCGAGCGCCATCGGCAGCTGCACTGCCGCGGGCACGAAGCTGGTGCAGCCGAAGGCGATGGTCGCCGCGCCGAAGACGATCACCGCGCCGAGCATCTTGAGCCCGACATTGGTCTTGAGCGGCCGGAACGAGAACCACACCGCCGTGACCGCGGCGCCGACGCCGGGCGCGGCCGCCATCTGGCCGAGGCTGCGGGCGCCGACATGCAATATGTCGCGGGCGAAGACCGGCAGCAGCGCCGTCGTTCCGGCCAGCAGCACCGCGAACAGGTCCAGGGTGATCGCGGCGAGCACCAGCCGGTTGGTGCGGACATAGGTCAGCCCGTCGATCATCTGGCGGAGCGGATGGCGGCTGGTGTCGCGCGGGCTCTGCGGCACCTTGCCGAGGGTGAGGAGCGAGACCAGCGACAGCGCCAGCAGGCTGCTGGCGGCGGTATAGGCGCCCCAGGGCGCGGCGGCATAGGCATAGCCCGCCAGCGCCGGGCCCAGGATCGAACCGGTCTGCCAGACGACGCTGGACAGGGCGATGGCGTTGGGCAAGGTCTCCTTGGGCACCAGGTTGGGCGACAGCGCGCTCATCGCCGGTCCGCTGAAGGCGCGCGCGACACCCAGGAGCACGGCGATGGCGAAGATCAGCTTGAGCGTGATCCAGCCCTCATAGGTGGCAAATCCGAGCAGGCCCGCGCAGAGCAGCAGCAGCGCCGTCGTGCTCTGGGCGATGCGCCGACGGTCGAAATGGTCGGCGGTCCAGCCGGTCACCGGCGTCAGGAAAAACAGCGGCAGGAACTGCGCCAGCCCGATCAGCCCCAGCTGCGCCGCCGCCGCCCGCGGCTCCATCGTCTCGCGGGCGATATTATAGGCCTGCCAGCCGATCACGATCATCATGCCGGTGCTGGCAAGGGTGGCCGCGAACCGGCCGAGCAGGAAAGCGCGGAACTGGCCGATTCGCAGCGGGTGGATGGGAGCCGTTTCGGTCATGCACCGATGAGTAGGGCGAGGGCGGGGCGGGGGCAACCGCCCGCCGGACAAGATTTACATGGGTGCCGAATAGCCTCCCCTAATTCGGGGACACAATACTAATTAACGGTTGGCCTCCGCCCTGGGATCGGCGCATTCGCGATTAATTAGTATTGTGTCCCCAAATTAACGAATTGAACGGAATTAACGCAGGCCGGCAAACAGCCGATCAGAGCGATCGAGATAGCGGCAAAATGTGGTCGCGAGTAAGAGGCGCCAGCGGCAACGACATCGCCTCGATATGAGTGACCCAAACGGCTTCTTCAATTTCAGATCGTGTTTTGGGGAGGTGTTGGACTCGCACGTGGAAAATCTCAGCTTCGACGGTGTGACCCGGCTCGTTGGCCGCTGGCGCAGCAAACCGACCGAGATGGCGAGCATCTTCATCAGTCAGCTGTAGGCCGATCTCTTCTTTCAACTCCCGGCGCAGCGCGGACAGCGCGCTTTCTCCGACTTCGATCTTCCCTCCAGGCTGCATGAACCATTTGGTCCCTGATTTGCGAACCAGCAGTAACCGTCCTGCATCGTTGTCGATGAGGGCGGCAGCGATCCGGATCGTGAAGGCGGCGCCGGGTTCCATATCCTCACGCTAGCAGATGAAATATCCAGTTCAACGGCCGCTTTCGCAGCCTTCACAGCCGGAATGTCAGGGAAGGGGCTGGCCGACAGGCCGCTTTTACGAATCTACGGGCTAATTAGCCCGGAGCACGCCGGTTCCGACGCAGTTTCCGCCAGTTAATTAGTATTGTGTCCCCGAATTAAAAGTCGCTCGCCGCAAACAGCGCCGTCCGGGTCATCGAGCCCCGGCCGACGCTACACCCACCCCTTTGTCCTAGCTGTTCTCGCTGCCCTCTGCCTCGCCCTCGCCGCTCTCTTCCTCATCCTCCCCGGCATCCTCGATCCGCGCGGCGCTGACGACATGTTCCTCGTCGGCGACATTGAACAGGCGGACGCCCGCGGTGCCGCGGCCGATGACGCGCATGGTTTCCAGGCCCATGCGGATCAGCTTGGCCTGATCGGTGACCAGCATCAGCTGGTCGCCGGTGGTGGCCGGGAAGCTGGCGACTACCGGTCCGTTGCGGGCGATATTGTCGATATTGGTGATGCCCTGGCCGCCGCGGCCGGTGCGGCGATATTCATAGGCCGAGGACAGCTTGCCATAGCCGTTGGCGCAGACGGTGAGGATGAACTGCTCGCGGCTTTTGAGCTCCTCGAAGCGCTCGGCGCTCATCTCGGGCTCGCCTTCCTTCTCGGCCTTCCAGGGAGCGAAGCGGAGATAATCCTCGCGCTCTTCCTGGCTGGTGCCGACCCGGTGGAGGATCGACAGCGAGATCACCTCGTCGCCGTCCTTGAGCAGGATCCCGCGGACGCCGGTCGAGTTGCGGCTCTGGAACTCGCGGACGTCGTCGCCGGCGAAGCGGATCGCCTTGCCGAAGCGGGTGGCGAGGAGGACGTCGTCGCGCTCCTCGAGCAGGGCGACGCCGATCATCCGGTCGTCCTCGTCGGCACCCTCGAACTTCATCGCGATCTTGCCGTTGGAGGGGACGTTGGTGAAGGCATCCATGCTGTTGCGCCTGACGCTCCCCTTCGCGGTGGCGAACATGACGTGGAGCTTGCCCCACTCCGCCTCGTCCTCTGGCAAGGGCAGCACGGTCGAGATGGTCTCGCCCTCGGCCAGGGGCAGCAGGTTGACCATCGGCCGCCCGCGCGTCGCCGGCCCGCCCTCGGGCAGGCGCCAGACCTTCATCCGATAGACCTTGCCATGGGTCGAGAAGAACAGGACGGGCGTGTGGGTGGAGGTGACGAACAGCTCGGTGACCGCGTCCTCGTCCTTGGTCGCCATGCCTGAGCGGCCCTTGCCGCCGCGGCCCTGGGCGCGGAAGCTCGCAAGGCTGGTGCGCTTGATATAACCCTGGAGGGTGACGGTGACGACCATCTCCTCGCGCTCGATCAGGTCCTCGTCCTCGATGCCGTCGGCAGCCGCGGTGATCTCGGAGCGGCGCGGGGTGGCGAACTCGCTCTCGATCGCGTCGAACTCCTCGCGCATGATCCGGTAGAGCACGGTTCGGTCGCCGAGGATCTCGAGATAGCCGGCGATCGCCGAAGCAAGCTCCGACAGCTCGCCGCCGATCTCGTCTCGGCCGAGCGCGGTCAGGCGGTGGAGGCGGAGGTCGAGGATGGCGCGGACCTGGGTCTCGGTCAGGCGATAGGTGTCGCCCTCGACCTCATGCTCGACCGCCTCGACCAGGCGGATATAGGGCGCGATCTCGGCGATCGGCCATATGCGCGCCATCAGCGCCTCGCGCGCGGCGACCGGCGAGGCCGAGGCGCGGATGATCCGCACCACCTCGTCGAGATTGGTGACCGCGATGACCAGGCCGAGCAGGATATGCGCCCGCTCGCGCGCCTTGTTGAGCTCATATTTGGTGCGGCGGGTGATCACCTCCTCGCGGAAGCGGACGAACGCCTCGATGATGTCCTTGAGGTTGAGCAGCTCCGGCCGGCCGCCGCGGATCGCCAGCATATTGGCCGGGAAGCTCGACTGCGCCGGGGTGTGGCGCCACAGCTGGTTCAGCACCACCTCGGGCGTCGCGTCGCGCTTCAGCTCGATGACGATGCGCACGCCCGCGCGGTTCGATTCGTCGCGAATGTCGCTGACGCCCTCGATACGCTTGTCCTTGGCGGCCTCGGCGATCTTCTCGACCAGCCCGGCCTTGCCGGTCTGATAGGGGATTTCGGTGAGGATGATCGACTGCTTGTCGCCGCGCCCGGTCTCGACGACATGGCGCGATCGCATCATGATCGATCCGCGCCCGGTGGTGTAGGCGCTGCGCGCGCCGCTCTGGCCGAGGATCAGCGCGCCGGTGGGGAAGTCGGGTGCCGGGACGATCTGCATCAGCTCCTCGATGCCGATCAGCGGATTGTCCATCCACGCCTTGCAGGCCCGCAGCACCTCGCCGAGATTATGCGGCGGAACATTGGTCGCCATGCCGACGGCGATGCCGCCGGCGCCGTTGACCAGCAGGTTGGGGAAGCGCGCGGGGAGCACCTTGGGCTCGCTTTCCGAGGCGTCGTAATTGGGCTGGAAATCGACCGTGTCCTTGTCGAGATCGTCGAGCAGCGCGGTCGCGACCTTGGCCAGCCGCGCCTCGGTATAGCGCATCGCCGCCGGGGCGTCGGGGTCCATCGAGCCGAAATTGCCCTGGCCGTCGATCAGCGGCACCCGCATCGACCAGTCCTGGGTCATCCGCGCCAGCGCGTCGTAGATGCTGCTGTCGCCATGCGGGTGGAACTTGCCCATGACGTCGCCGACGATGCGCGCCGACTTGCGATAGGGGCGGTTCCACACGAAGCCCTGTTCCTGGGCGCCGAACAAGATGCGGCGGTGGACGGGCTTCAGGCCGTCGCGCACGTCGGGCAGCGCCCGCGCGACGATCACCGACATGGCATAGTCCAGATAGCTCGTCTTCATCTCGTCGACGATGCTGATCGGGCTGATATCGGAAGGGTCTTCGGCGAGGAGAGTCTCGTCGGTCAAATCTGTGTCTCTTATGCTGTTACGGAAATGTTGCTGTCCTGTTAGCCCAATGCCAGGCGCCTGACCACCCCCGCGCGCGCCCGCGCGCGTGAGAGCGAGAAACCACGCCGTTCAACGGTGGTTCACCGCATTCCCGCTAGGCGGGCGCCAAAATGTGCCGGCAATGATCTTGTCTCAATAGCCGGCGATGATTAGCAGGCATCTGCCGAACTGCGTCCGCCCCCGACGCACGACGACCATATATGGAGATGATATGATGCGTTTGGTTTCCACTCTGGCGCTCGGCGCGGCGCTGAGCATGTCGATATTGGCCATGCCCGCCCAAGCGCAGCGGCAGCAGCAGCAGGGTGGACGCGGCGGCCAGCCGGCCGGGCCGACGGTCAGCAAGGCCTTTGCCGACGGCTATGCCGCTACCGTCAACCTGGCCAAGGCGAACAACCTGGCCGGCGCCAAGGATGCCTATCTGAAGCTGATGCCGGCCAACGACATCGAGCGCTACAATGCCGGCATCCTCGGCGTGACCCTGGGCCAGGCTCTGAATGACACCGCCATGGTCGGCAGCGCCGCGGACATGGTTCTGGGTTCGTCCGCGGCCAAGCCCGAGGACAAGGCGAAATACACCTTCTTCAAGGGCGCGACCGTGCCGGGCGCGGCGGGCGCGGCGATGATGGTCCAGGGCTATGAAGCCGGCTACAAGCTGGAGGGCACCGAGGGCAGCATCGCCGCGGCCTATTACGGCCTCAAGGATCTTGCCAATGGCGACATCTGGGAGAAGCGCGCCACCGACCGGCTTGTCGCCGCCGGCAAGTCGCCGGTCGACGGCTATCGGGGCGCCTTGATCATGCATCTCCAGCCCCCGGGTGAATTCGTTGGCGCCCAGCAATGGGCCAAGCTGCTGGGCGGGATATCGCTGGCGCCCAATGATTGGCGCCTGATCGTCGAGGCCGGCCGCCGCGCCGGCACCGGCGACGAGCCCCAAGCCGACCTCGACATGATGCGGCTGATGCGCCTCGCCAAGGCCATGACCCTGGCGGACAATTACCGGGCCTATGTGGGGCTCGCCATCAGCCGCCTGCCGGGCGAGGTCGTTGCCGTCGTCAACGAGGGCAAGGGATCGGGCGTGCTCAAGGGCAGCGAGGACTTCATCTCCGGGCCGAACAATGCCTTCGGCGTCGCCAGCGCGAAACTGGCTGCCGACAAGGCCTCGCTGGCCACCATCGACAAGGACGCCGCCGCCGACCCCACCGCCAGGGCCGCCTCGGGTGGGGCCGACGCCCTGCTGGGCTATGGCGACTATGCCCATGCCGTCTCGCTCTACCAGGTCGCGCTGACCAAGAGCGGGGTGGACGCCAACCGGGTCAATGCGCGCCTGGGCATCGCCAAGGCCAATCTGGGCGATATCGCCGGGGCCGAGGCGGCCTTCGGCGCGGTCAAGGCGGGGCCATGGAAGAATGTCGCCGATTATTGGCTGGTCTATCTTCAGGCCAGGGGCAGGAATGCCCCTACGGCCTAACCGCCCGGCGCTCGTAAAGGGCATCTGGTCGCTTTCGCCCCTACCATGCGGGTCGCCGCGGTTAGGGTTTTCGGCGCTATGCGGGAGGAATTATGGGATTGAAGGTTCGGCATGCGCGCCTGGGACTGATCTGCCTGGCGCTGGCCGGAATCACGGGTGGCGACGCGATCGCCGCCAGGAAGAAGGAGCCGCCGAAGCCGCCGGTGCCGGTGCGCGAGCCGGTCAGCGATTTCGCCCTGTCCGACGCTTTCCGGCAATCGGCCGCCGCCGCCCAGGCCGCGATGAGCGCGGGCGATGCGACTGCGGCGCTGGCTGCCGCCAAGGCCGCGGCACTGACGCCTTCGGAAAAATACGTCGCGGGTGAACTGGCGCTCCAATATGCCGCCAGCCGCAACGACCCCAAGGCCTCGCTGACCGCCATCATCGACATATTGAACAGCGGCGGCGCGCCCGCCAGCGAACAGGCCGACCTCCGCTTCCTCGCCGGTTCCGCCAGCTGGCAGCTCGGCGATTACAATGAGGCCATCACCCAGCTGAAGCTGGCGCGGGAGGCCGGGCGCACCGACCTCAACGCGACGCTGATGCTGGCCGACGCGTACCTCCGCCGCAACAAGATCAGCGACGCGCAACCCCTGCTCGACCAGGCCTTCGTCCTGGAGGCCCAGGGCGGCCGGCCCTTGCCGCCGGGCTGGTATGACAAGGCGATTTCGGTCGCCTATGCGAGCGGCAAGTGGGACCGGGTCAGCAACCTCTACCAGCAGCGGCTGGCGCTCTACCCGGGCGCCGAGAACTGGCGCACCGCCCTGGTCAACAGCCTGGCCGCGCCGGGCGGCGACCCGCAGGCCCAGCTCGACCTCTACCGGCTGGAGGCGGCCACCGGCGCGCTCGCCAGCGAGCGCGATTTCCAGGCCTATGCCAAGCTCGCCTCCGATCGGGGCTATGACGCCGAGGCCAAGGCGGTGATCGAGGCCGGCCGTCGCTCGGGCGACCTGTCGCCGACCGAGCCGGTGACGACGGCGCTGATGAAGACGATCACCCCCAAGGTGGTGAAGGAACTGGCGGCGCTGCCGGCCAATGTCGCCAAGGCGAAGACCGCATCCACCGGAGGCGCGGCGGCGAGCGCCGGCGACATCTACCTTTCGACCGCCCAATATGCCCAGGCTGCCGAGCAATATCGGCTGGCGCTGTCGAAGGGCGGCGTGGACGTGCCGCGGGTGACCACCCGCCTCGGCATCGCGCTCGCCCGCTCGGGCGACCTCGCCGGCGCGAAGACCGTGCTGGCCGGCGTTCCGAACAGCAGCTGGGCGACGACTGCCGGCTTCTGGATCGTATGGATCGACCAGCAGCAGAAGAAAACCGCCGCCCAGCCCGCGGCGGCCGCCGGACCGGCCTGATTCCAAACATCTTCCCCTCCCTGAAAGGGAGGGGAGAAGCTTCACGGCGGCAGCGGCACGCCCGGCTGATTCTTCGATGTCCGGATGGTCGGCGAGGTCTTGACGCTGGCGACGTTGGGCGCGGGCGTCAGCTTCGAGGTCAGGAACTGCTGGAAGCTCTGCAGGTCGCGCGCCACCACCTTCAGGATGAAGTCGATCTCGCCGATCAGCATATGGCACTCGCGCACTTCCGGCAGAGCCGCGACATAGGCCTCGAACGCCTCAAGGTCGGCCTCCGCCTGGCTCTTGAGGCTGACCATGGCGAAGACGGTGATGGTGAAGCCGAGCGCCGCCGGGTCGATATCGGCATGGTAGGCGCGGATCGTCCCCGCCTGCTCCAGCGCCCGCACCCGGCGCAGGCAGGGCGGGGCGGTGAGCCCCACCTTGTGCGCCAGCTCGACATTGGTCATGCGGCCGTCCTGCTGCAGTGCCGCCAGGATCTGCAGGTCGATCGAATCCATGTTCGAACCGCTCATGATCGGATAACTTCCTGTCTGCATTCAGGGTGGATGCTATAAGATTATTTCAGCCGAATGCAATTGTCCCACTTCGGGAAGCAGGCACCGCATTCGCCAAATCCACTCTCTTTCCACCTGCCGAAATCACGCTTAATCGATAATGCTACCGGGCGATTAACGGCGTGCATGAGGGACGATCTGGCGGGTGACGGGCGTACGATTCAACGATCAGCTTCAGACCGTGCTGGCCGCTTCCGCCGAAGGCGATTTCGCGGCGATCACGCTGTGGCGGCAATGCGTCGACCTGCTCGCCCAGCATGACCGGCCGGGCTCCGCTTTGCTCGACCGCGCGGGCCGCGACGCGCTGATGCAGCGGCTGACGGCGATTCGCGCGCGCGTGCCCGAAACCCAGCGCATCGCCACCGTCATCGAGCTGGGCAGCCGCCTGCGCTCGCCGACCCTGATCCGCTTCTTCGCCGCCGACCGCCCGGCCATCGCCGCCGCCGCCATGGCCCGCGCCAGCCTGCCCGACCTGGTCTGGCCGGCGATCATCCCCGCCCTCGGCCCGACGGCACGCGGCGTGCTGCGCGGCCGGCGCGACATGGGGGCGGAGACGGTCCGCGCGCTCGCCGCCTATGGCGCCACCGATCTGGTTATCGACGGCGAGCGGGCAGGGGAGGCGGAATCGCTGCCCGAACTGCTGCTGGTCGAGGCTGCGCCGGCCGACGAAGGCGAAGCCGAGGAGCGTCCGACGCTCGCGGCGCTGGTCGACCGTATCAAGAGCTTCACCGAGGCGCGCCGCGAGCGGGAAAGCCGCGAGGCGGCCGAAGGCGAGCTGGCGTTCGAGGCCGATGTCGACGGCGTCATCAAGGCGGGCAATGGCGCGCTCATCGGCCTGTCGATCGCCGATGCCGGCGGCAGCAGCGACGCCGGCGGGCCGGACGGCCAGGCGGCCGGCGCCTTCCGCCGCCGCGACGCCATCCGCAACGCCCGCTTTTCGATCGGCGCCGGCGCCCTGGCCGGCGAGTGGCGGATGGGCGCCGCGCCCCTGTTCGACCAGCCGACCGGCCGCTTCCTCGGCTATTCGG
>JADMIO012757610.1_pt1 | contig 11699 bp, 3 predicted proteins | sample 8958161 | NCBI WGS metagenome assembly JADMIO01 (sample SAMN16585339, study PRJNA669376) | soil metagenome | isolation source: Crop rotation soil | place: USA: Cullars Rotation, Alabama | collected 2011
GGCCGCGACTTCAAGTCACGTGAATTCCAAGCTTCGGATCCCACTGTGCTGGAAAGATCGCGTGAACTCCAGGACCTCGCCGCCGAAGGCAAGGCGCTGCTCGAATCCTTTGCGAAAGCCGACGCCAAACCGGAAACCGCGCTCCCGCAGGCCGAGAAGGAGCGCCGGGTCAAAACCGTTCTCATCCGTTACGAAGCTCTCCTTCGCGACAACCCCGACGACCTCGCGGCCCTCCTGCTTTACGGGAAATTCCTCCGCTCCGCCGGCGATCGCGAACTCGCCTTCAAGATTTTCATGCGCGCCGACCGCGTCTCGCCGGCGCTCCCGGTGGTGAAACATCAGCTCGGCGCACACCTCGCCGAAAACGGCGACTACGCCGAGGCTCTCCCGCTCCTGCGTCGCGCCGTCGAACTCGCCCCGAAGGAAGCGCGATACCACTACGACTTCGCCGAATTCCTCTCCGCCGCCGGCGAACAGCTTGTATCCGGAAATCACCTTTCACGCGTCGAACGCGACCGGCTCATGCTGGAAAACTTCGCCGCCGCCGCGAACCTCCGGCCCGCCGAAGCCGGCTACCGCTGGCGATTCGCGGAGTCGTTCCTCGACGTGGAGAAACCCGACCCGGGCGCCGCGCTCGCCGCATGGGAAACCATCGCGCGCGACACGAAGACCGACGCCGAGAAGGAAGTCGTCGGGCTGCACCGCGCACGTTGGCTCATCGACCTCGGCCGCGCCGAAGAGGCCCGCCAACTCATCCGCGCGAGCCATACGCCTTCGCTCGACTCGACCCGCCGCCGGTTGCTCGACCGGATCCAGGTCACCGAACCCGGCCTGCGAGCGCCGTTCTCCGGCGACAAGGCCGCGCGCTGAGCGCACCGGAAATCATCCGCAGCCCCCGTGGCAGGCTGCTGAAAAAAGCATGCATTCCTGAAAATCAGCCCTGAAAGGGCGATTCATCCCAGCCCGGGGTGCAACCCCGGGAAAACGGAAAAAAGAAATTGAGCCCCGTAAGGGCGGCATAAACGCAGGGTTGGAACGCCCTTACAGGGCTTGGTGTATTTTTATACCGGATACCCGGGGTTGCACCCCGGGCCGGGATAAATCGTCCCGTTGGGACTTTTTCAGCAGCCTGGTAGGGAGCGAGCTTGCTCGCGTTCCGCGACGTGGCGAACGCCCGGACGCGAGCAAGCTCGCTCCCTACGACAAAAACGCCACTCGGCGCGCCCCCTGTCTCGCAAAACTTTACCGCAGGAAAACCGGACACGTCCGATCGGTTTTTGTCGGAACCGGGGCGGGTCGCTTCAGGTAATAAGCGGCATATGCGCCACGCCCTTCTGATTCTAGCCGCCCTCGCGCCGCCCGGTGTTTTCGCCGCCGGCAAAACGCCCGCCTTCGTTCCGCTCCCGGCGACGGTCGAAATCACCGAAGGCCGGTTCAAACTCGACGATCGCACCTTCATCATCGCGGAGCCGGCTCTCGCCAACGAGGCGAATTTCCTCGCCGCGCACCTGCGCACCGCATCGGGACTGCCGATGAAGGTGAACATCGATGAAGACGGCGGAAGATCCGGTACTTTCGCTGCCACGACTTTGCACCTCATGTTGAATTCATCACTTCCTTCCGAGGGCTACTCTTTGAATAGTGGTCCGGCCGCAGTCATCATCGAAGGCGGCTCGGCGGCCGGCGTTTTCTACGGCGTGCAGACCTTCATGCAGGCGCTCCCGGCGGCCGTGTACGGAGTCGATCCCGCGCCGAAGGCCGACTGGTCGGCCCCCTGTCTGCGTATCCAAGATGCTCCTACGACGACCTGGCGCGGCCTCATGCTCGACAGCGCGCGCCACTTCCAACCCAAGGCCTTCCTCCTGAAGTTCATCGACGCGATGGCGGCGCAGAAACTCAACCGACTCCACTGGCACCTCGTGGACAGCGAAGGCTGGCGCCTCGAAATCAAAAAATACCCGAAACTAACCGAGGTCACGAAGGACGCCCCGGCGTATTTCCCGCAGGAAATCCCGACCAACCCGACTTTCCGCGCGAAATACAAATACGGATACAACCACGGCGGGGGCTTCTACACACAGGAGGATGTCCGCGAGATCGTCGCCTACGCGACGGCGCGGCATGTCGTCATCATCCCCGAAATCGAGTTCCCGGGGCATGCCAAAATCGCGCTCACCGCGTATCCTGAATTCTCCACCACGCGCAAGGTGCCCGAGGTGCGCTCGAACATAGCGCCCGACCTTTTCGGTGTCCACCCGGCGGCGATCGCGTTCCTCAAGGACGTACTCGACGAGACAACGGACCTGTTCCCGGGCCCGTGGATCCACTTCGGCGGCGACGAGGCGCCGAAGGGCCAGTGGAAACAGAGCGCGGAAATCCAGGCGAAGATCTCCGCCCTCGGCCTGCGCATGCCGGCCGACCCGAAACACCCGAACGCCTCCGAGGACGCGCTGCAGGGCTGGCTCTTCAACGAGATGGCCGCGCACGTCGCCAAGAAGGGCCGCAAAGCCGTCGGCTGGGAGGAGATCATGCACGGCGACAACATCAACCGGCTCGTCAAGGGCTCGGTCATCATGCCGTGGCTCAGCGTGAACAACGCCGTGAAGTCGGCGAATTCCGGATACGGCATCGTCTTCACCAACGTCGGCCCGTTCTACCTCGACTCGTACCAGGCGCCCGGCCCCGGCGAACCTTCCGCACTCTACGGAGGCCCGTTCACGGCGCAGGCCATCCACAGGTTCGACATCTTCCCCGGCGGCGTCACCCCGGAGAACCGCAAGAACATCCTCGGCGCGCAGTGCCAGCTCTGGAGCGAGCTGATGCCGCGCACCGACGACGTGGAGTATCAGGCCTACCCGCGCGCCTGCGCCCTCGCCGAGTTGACCTGGACCGCGCCGGAGCGCCGCAAGGACACCGAAGGCTTCATGCTGCGCCTCGTCGATCACGGCGCCCGCCTCACGGCGCTCGGACTGAACCACCGCCACGTGGCGCCCCCGCCGCAGGCGGGCTGGTCGGCCGCCTTCCTCGCCGCCGGCCAGCCGTGGGAATTCCCCGTGCCGCCGGCCTTCGCCAAGCGCGTCGCCGACGGGGAAAAGTTGTCGGTAAAATTCAAATACACCGAGGGCGGCAACGGCCTCGACATATCCGCCGTCGAACTTCTCGCCGACGGCAAGGTCGTCGCGACGGACAAACACGCCGGATTCACCGGAGGCGGCTCGCGCGACAACACCTACACGCTCTTCGCGCCGAAAGGCGTGAAGCCGGAAAAACTCACCCTGCGCGTGACGGCCAGGGGCGCCGGCGGCTCCGACAGCGCCGGCGACGCCGTCCTCGAGATCGTCCGCTGAGGCACGTTGCCGGAGTTCGTTCCGGTACAAACAAGGGGCTAAGGCCGCGGGAGCGATCCCGCGGTCATTTGTTTTTCGGCAACGATGGCGGGCGTCGACACCACCAACAAGCCGGGCAGTTCAACCCACTAACCACCGGATACTTACAAAACGTTACCAACCGAAACCTTGTCAGAAAAAGGTATCCAAAATACGCCACATGATGTGCACTCTGCCGCACGCCCCGTGTGATGCAGGCCGTGTCCTGTGTCTGCGCCCACCCCGGCGAAACGCGTCCCCGCCCTCCACAAAGGGGGATCGGAAATCCTCCAATAATCTCGTATCCGCTTATGAAACCAACAGCCAGCTCCCTGCTTGCGACTTCCGAAACAACGGCGTCGTTTTTCGCAAAATTCTCCTCCGGCAGAGCACGCACCCCGCTTTTCATGCGGGTGTCGGTCGTGGCGGCGCTCGGCATGATCGCCGCTGCGGACGCCGCGCCGTTACCACAGGATCTGAAATTGACGGTAAGCGCGGACGGGCAGACGCAAACGCTGAACCTTCACAAGCGCACCGCGCGTACCGGCGACTTCATCCTGTACACTTGGGATGCGGCGAACGGCTACCAGATTCAACCCACGCCGGAAGTGCGGACTTTCCGCGGCACGGTGACGGAAAACCCGAACGCCCTGGTCATCGCGTTCATCGACACCAACGGCAAACTGACCGCGCACTGCTTCGACCGCGAGTACGCGCAGAACCAACGATGGAAGCTCTCCGCCGTGGATGTCACCGCACAACTCGGCAACCCGGCGACACCGGCGCCCATGCCGACGCAGCCTGTGGCGGCGCCGCGCGACGGCAGCACGGGGATTCCGAAAATCGGCCCCAAGGTGCCGACGGGCACCTCCCCCGGCGGCGTGCCCTACGGTGAAGTCGTCGAATACGAGCTGGGAATGGATCTCTTCGTGGCCGCATACACCCGTGCGGGGCAGAATGTCGAAAACACGCTCGGGGCCGACGAACTCAACGCCTTGCTCTACGAGCAACAGATGGAGCGGGACATGCTGGTTCGCGTGGTCCTGCCGGTGACGGTGGTCCGCAAGGAAAACTTCTATCCCACGGATCCGGGAACGGGCAGCCTCACCACCCTGCGCGCCGAGTGGCTGAAGGAGCCTCTCTACTCGAAACACTGGGACGGCGTCTGGGGCACGGAAGGAGGCGTCGCCAACAGCTGGGCCATCGGTAAAGACGAAAACTCCGTCGCACTCGGCGCCGTTTTCCATGAAAACATGCACAATTGGGGCGCTTTCCATCTGGCCTACCAAGCTGACGGCATGGGCGGCAACCAGCCCTCCGTCGGACCGATGACGGTCCAGGTCATGCGCGCCAAGCGCAAGGAGGCCATCGACGAAGGCAAACTGCCGATCGCACAGCCCTACACGGATCCGCTCCCGCCCTACACGCATGTCGATGCGGCGCGCACGACGGTGAACGCCGCGATCGACATCGATGTCCTCGCCAACGACATGGACGCCAACGGCGACACCCTAACGGTGTCGTCGTTCACCGCCACCACGGTGCCGGGCGGCGTGGTGACGCTCAATGCCGATGGCACGCTGCACTATGTCCCACCGGCCGGATATCAGGGCAAAGACATGATTGTGTACACGGCGCAGGACGACTCGCCCATGCACCTCAAGACACGCGAAGTGGTTCATATCGAGGTGACCGGAACGGACCTGACGGCACGATACAAGTTCGACGAGACCTCGGGCACGACCGCCTCGGAAGCCTCGGGTGGCCCTTCCGCGCTGCTCAACGGAAACACTTTCTCCGCCTCCTCGGTGAACTCGCCGATGGGCAAGGGCGTGCGCGCCTGGGGTTATCAGAACAATGACGATATCGAGAATGGAAACTGGAGCGGCATCATCCTCGGGGCAAACAATGTGATGCCCGTGACACTGCTTCCCGACAACGCCGGCATCCATTTCACGCCATTCGAATCGCAATATAACGCCTACAGCGCGGGCTTCGACATCATGGACGGGAATTACACCTTCTCGACCTGGTTCCGCTGCGACGACCTCGCCGCCAACGGCGACCTCGGTTCGCCCGGCTATGTGGTCTCGAAATGGTGGCACCCGGAGACACGCGTCGGGTGGGACATGCAAATCGTCAACAAGCAACTGACGCTGCACTGGCGCATCTTCGACGGCTCGCTGGGCATCCGCACGCTGACGGCCCCGGTGTATCCGTTTTCCAACGGCGGCTGGTACCACCTGACGGCGTCGTTCGACCGCGCCGCGGGAGAAATCCGCCTTTATGTCAACGGAACGAAGGTCGCCACGCAGACCTCGGCGTTCCCCTCCAACGGCGTGATCTTCAACGGACGCGCGCCGCTCTGCCTGGGCACCTTCGCGAACGGCCTCTATTGCTACTCCGACACCCGCATCCACGCCAAGGCGCTTTCGGACGTCGAAGTGCAGACCGCCTTCGCCGAGGCCGCTCCGGGCGCCCCGCGCCTGCTGGACTCCTCACTGTCGGTCTCAGCCATCGCCGGCAACCCGTTGAAACAAAATGTGACGGGATCCGTGTGGAACGGCGGCGACAACAACGCCACCTACTCCATCCTCAACGGCCCGGCCTGGCTCGCGATCAACTCCTCCGGCGAACTGACCGGCACGCCCGGCTACGCGGACGCCGCGACCGCGACCGCGACGGTGCGCGTCACCGACGCTTCCGGCCACTTCGCGGACCTGCCCGTCAACCTCACCGTGGTGACGAAAGGCGTCGCCGCCCGATATTACTCCGGCACCAACGGCTCCGTCGCGAGTCTCACCGCGCTCCCGTCGTATCCGAGTTCACCATACAAAACGATCGCCCTCGGCGATTTCCGCATCCCGACCAACACCGGCGACTCCTATGGCGTGGACGCGCGGGCCTGGCTGACGCCGACCGTATCCGGAAACTACACCTTCTGGATCGCCTCGGACGACTCGAGCGAACTGTGGCTGAGTTCCGACGAAAACTCCTCCGGCGCGGTCAGGATAGCGTACCTCTCGGGTTACACCGGCGTTGAAAATTGGACGGCCAATCCGTCGCAGCAATCGGTGACCATTCCGCTCGTCGCCGGCCACCGCTACTTCATCAAATCCCTCTTCTCCGAAGGCTCCGGAGGGGATCACATGGAAGTCGCCTGGGCCGGCCCCGGCATCGCCCGTCAGGTGATTCCGCAGGCCAACCTCATCCCCTGCCGCGCCGACACTTCCTCCCTGAGGGCCCGGTGGAAAATGGATGATGCGGCCGGCACAACCGTCACGGATTCCTCCGGCAACGGCGCGAACGGCACGATCACCGGCACGGACAGCTGGACCACCGCCGGCAAAATCGACGGAGCGCTCCAACTCACCGGCGCCACATCCGCCGTGAATATCAACCAACCCGACATCTCCGGAGAATGGACCGCGTCGATGTGGGTGATGCGCAAGAGCAACGCACGCTCGGAATCAAGGCTGATGAACAGCCCGACGGCCTCGCTGCGCCTTGAACAGTACAACGGCACACACAAGGTCGGCGTCACCAAATACGGCGCTTCCGACCTGGCCTCCGGCTACACCGCCCCGCTCGACACCTGGGTACACCTGACCTTCGTGGGCAACGGGACGGATACGCGCCTCTATGTGAACGGCGCGTTCCAATACACCTTCCCGCTCGTCACCCCCTGCCCCATGACCACGCTCGGCTACAGCGTGGAAGGCATGATGGACGAAGTGCAGGTGTACAACCGCGCGCTCACACCCGCCGAGGTGAATTCGGTCTACCAATTCTCCGCCCCGGTTCCGCCCACAGCCCCCATCGCCGCGAACGACACGGCATCCGGCAGGCAGGACGCCGTCATCGTCGCCGATCCGCTGCTCAACGACACGGACGCCAACGGCGACACCCTCGCCATTCAGTCCTTCACCCAAGGCGCGCACGGCACGGTGATACAATCCGGTATCTACCTCCACTATACGCCCGATCCGGACTGGGCCGGCGCCGGCACCGACACCTTCAGCTATACCGTCACCGACGGCAAGGGAGGCGTCACCACCGCAACCGTCACCGTCAATGTGACTCCGGTGAACCATCAGCCGGTCTTCACGGCCAATCCGATCACGGGAAGCGCCGCCACCCTCAACCAACCCTACGCCGCCACCCTCGCCGGCAGCGCGTATGACACCTTCGCGACGGAGACGCTGACCTTCTCGAAGATTTCCGGTCCCGCCTGGCTGAACGTCGCTCCCTCGGGCGTCCTCTCCGGCACGCCGACGAACGGCGACTACGGTTCCGCGAGCTTCGTCGTTCGCGCCACCGACACCCGGGGCGTCTTCGCCGAAGCCGTCCTCAACATCGCGGTGACGCTCACGAGCAACAACGGCGTGTGGAGCGACCCCGCCGGCGGCGTCTGGTTGACCGCCTCCGGCTGGAACGGCGGCACCATCGCCAGTGGCGCGGACAAGACCGCCGACTTCAGCACGCTCAACCTGACCGCGAACGCCACCGTCACCCTCGCCGGCCCGCTCACCCTGGGCGGACTGACCTTCGGCGACACCACGCCGTCGCACGACTGGACGCTCGCCGCAAGCGGCGCAGGCCAACTGACCCTATCCGTCACGAGCGGCACGCCGACGATCACGGTAAACAACCGTACCGCCACGATCTCCACGGTGATCGCAGGTTCGCAAGGCCTGCTCAAGCTGGGCGCGGGCACACTCAGGCTCACGGCCGCAAACACCTACACCGGCCTCACCACCGTGTACGGCGGAAGCGGCGCCTCCACGCTGGTCCTCGCCAACCCGGCCGGCCCGGCCATCCAAGGCGATGTGTTCATCGGCAAGCCCGGCGCTTCCGGCGGCGGCGGCATGCTCCAACTCGGCGCGGACAACCAACTCACGGCCAACTCGCGCGTCACCTTCGACCACGCCTTCGGCAGCCAGCACGCCTACTTCAAACTCAACGGCTTCAGCACCTCGGTCGCAGGACTGCAAAACGGAGGCGCCGACCTCGGCGGCGAAGTCCAAAACGGCGCGGCCACCGACTCGACGCTCACCCTCGCCGGCGCCGGCAACTACACCTTCGGTCCGACGAACGGTTACCATGGGGTCATCTCGAACGGCTCCACCGGCAAGCTGCACCTCGTCAAATCCGGCGCGGGCACGCAGACCCTCACCGGCGCGAACACATACACGGGCGCGACCACGATCAACGGAGGCACGCTCTCGGTGACCGGATCGCTCGCCGCCGGCAGCGCCGTCAGCGTGAACAGCACCGGCACGCTCACCGGAACCGGCACGGTCGGTGGCGCCGTCACCGTGGCCGCCGGAGGCACGCTCGTCCCGGGCGTCAACGCCATCGGCACGCTGACGATCAACAACGCGCTCGGCCTCGCCGGCATGACCCGTATGGAGATTTCAAAGACAGGCTCCACGCTCTCGTCCGACAAGATCTCCGGGCTCACCACCCTGACCTGCGGCGGCACGCTCACCGTCTCGAATATCGGCGCCGGAACACTCGCTTTGGGCGACTCCTTCCGCCTGTTCGTCGCCACGACCTACGCCGGAAGCTTCTCCGCCGTCAACCTGCCCACGCCGCCCTCCGGCCTCACCTGGGACACGAGCCTCCTGACCGTCGACGGCACCATCTCCCTGCGCGCCCTCACCGGGCAGGAATCCTGGCGCCTCGCGAACTTCGGCACGATCATGAACACCGGAAACGCCACCGACAATGCCGACCCCGACGGCGACGGCGTCGCCAACCTGCTCGAATACGCCTTCGGCACGGATCCGGCCGGCACCGACTCCTCGTCGGCACAACCGACGGTGTCCGCCTCCGGAGACAACCTCGTGCTGAGCTACTTCCGCTCGACCTCCGCCACCGGACTCACCTTCACCGTCGAACAGTCCGTGGACATGACGAACTGGAGCGCCGTCACGGCGACACCGACCGTCACTCCCGCCGGCCCCGGCCTCGAATTCGTGCAGGTCGCCACGCCCGTCGCCGGGCGTCCCTCGCTCATGCTGCGCCTTCGCGTCACCGCCCAATAACCACAAATCGGATACACACCATGAACACACTCCGTATTCCGTTCCTTCTTTCGTTGGCCGTCGCGATGGCGCCCGGCGTCGCCTCCGCCGACCCCGTGAGCCTGTTGGCGGCGCCCTCCGGCCTGCGCGACACGACGCTGAAGGCCCTCTCCGACACGATCCTCGCCCCGGCGTACACACGCGCGCCGGCGTATGTCGGCAAGGTCGCCGTCGCCACCGCGGGTTCGCTCGCCGTCTCGGGCTCGCCGGGATGGTCCTCCACACGCTTCGTCTACGCGGCGGGGACGCAGCCGAACCATTATTACGCGCTGCTCGGCGCGGGCCCTTCAGGGACGCCCAACCCGCTGGAAGGCCTCGTCTGCGACATCGCCTCCAACGACTCCGGCACCCTGTATCTGAATACCGGTGACAACCTCACGACCGTCCCGGCCGGCACCACCGTCACGATCATCCCGCATTGGACGCTCGCGAAGCTGTTCCCGGCCTCCGATGCCGGAATTTCCTTCGCGGTCACGACCTCCACTCAGGCGTCGAAACGCAAGACGCAGATCATCCTTCCGGACCCGGCCGCGACGGGGATCAATCCCCCGGCGGCGGGCGCCTACTACTTCTACAACAACGCCTGGCGCAAGGTCGGCGAACCCGTCACCGTCGCCTACGACGACACGGTAACACCGGATTCCGGATACATCACTGTGCGCAACAACGGCTCGACGGACCTGCGCCTCCGCCTCACCGGCACGGTCGCGACCGGAAAACTGACACGCCAGGTGGACACGCTGCCCGCGGCCCAACAGGACAACCTTTTCTCGACGGGCCGCCCCGTGCCGGTCTCCCTCTTGAACTCGGGACTGGTCGCCTCCGGCGCCTTCGTCACCTCGCCGTCGAGCTCAAGCGTCACGGACCGGTTGCTCGTCTTCGATAACACGGTTTCCGGATACAACAAGACCGCCTCGGCCACCTACTACCACTGCAACGGCGCGTGGCGCAAAGTCGGCGCAAGCGACTCCCTTTCGTTCGACGACGACGCGTTCGCGCCGGACGCCGGATTCGTCGTCCGCAAGGCCCCCGCCTCCGGCTCCCCCGATTGGACCGGAGCCCCCGCCTACCCCATTCAGTGAAAGCTCCGCGTCGCCTCCGCACGGCCATCATCGCCATCCACATGACACGAACAGCCCGTTGAAAACACCGACTCGCCTCGTCGCGAGCCGTCATGAGCGCCCCTCCCGGGGTGTTTTTTATTTTACCCCCTACGACTCAACCCATCCGGAACCGACCCGCCGAAGCCCTGTTGAACGGCTTTGGTCTTCCCGAAAGTCCCCGAATATATCCCATGACAAGCAAGTCCCTTGCGGCTCTCTTTTGCCTGCTTTGCTCCGACACGCTTTTCGCCGACAGGTTGCCGGCCTTCATACCCTTGCCCGCCTCGGTTGTCGCCGGAACCGGCGAATTCAAGGCGGACGGCGCACTCGTCATCGTCGCGCCGGCGGAACTCGCGGACGAAGCCGGCTTCCTTTCGGAAAGGTTGCGCAAAGGGCTCGGGCTCACGGCCCGGGTCGCGAAATCCGGGCGGGGCGTGACGCTCGCGATCGACGGCACGCTGCCCGCCGAAGGTTACTCGCTGGAAATCACGCCCGGCGGAGTGACCGTCCGAGGCGGCGATTCCGCCGGCGTGTTTTACGGCGTGCAGACTTTCCTGCAAACGCTGCCGGCGTCGGTGTACGGCCACGACGGCGGGCCGGGAAAAGTCGCCGCTCCGGCGCTGAGTATCCGCGATCAACCAGCGATGCCGTGGCGCGGCGTCATGCTCGACAGCGCGCGCCACTTCCAACCGAAGGATTTCATCCTCAAGTTCCTCGACGCCATGGCGGCGCAGAAACTCAACCGGCTGCACTGGCACCTCACCGACAACGAGGCCTGGCGTCTTGAAATCAAAAAATACCCGAAACTCACCGGGTTCACGCGAGGCGCTCCGGCCTATTACCCTGAAGAGATTCCGACCAACCCCACCATGCCCACGGGGTACCGCTACGGTTGGCCGCACGGCGGCGGGTTTTATTCCCGGGCGGATGTCCGCGAGGTCGTCGCCCACGCCGTGAAGCGACACATCGTCATCATTCCCGAAATCGAGATTCCGGGCCACGCGGGCGCGGCGCTCGCGATGTATCCGGAAATCTCCGTCACGCGTGGTGTGCCGGAAGTGAAGTCCGCCCACTCGCCCGACCTGATCTTTCCAGCACATTGGGATCCTAAGCTTAGAATTCCACGTGGACAAGTTGTCGCG
>JADMIO010823545.1_pt1 | contig 11697 bp, 11 predicted proteins | sample 8958161 | NCBI WGS metagenome assembly JADMIO01 (sample SAMN16585339, study PRJNA669376) | soil metagenome | isolation source: Crop rotation soil | place: USA: Cullars Rotation, Alabama | collected 2011
CCGCGACTTCAAGTCACGTGAATTCCAAGCTTCGGATCCCACTGTGCTGGAAAGGTCCGTCGTCGGCGAGCGTGTCATCCCGGCCGATGATGCCCTGGTCACGCGCACGGCGCTCGACCGCCACGCGATCGATTCCGCGGCCGTCATCGCTCACCTCGAGGACGACAGTATCGGCTTCGCGCCGCGCCGCGATGACGATGCGTCCGGCGCCGCGCTTTCCCGCTGCCTTGCGCGCGTCGATGGACTCGATGCCATGATCGACCGCGTTGCGCAGCAGGTGCAGCAGCGGTTCGCCCAGCTGGTCGAGCACGGCGCGGTCGACTTCGAGCGCGTCGCCGGTCACCTCGACCGTCACGTCCTTGCCGAGCTGTCGGGCCAGGTCGCGCACAATGGGCGGGACGCGCTCGAGCACTTCCGACAGCGGCGCGAGGCGCACGTCGAGAATGCGCTCCTGCAGCGCGTCGAGCCGGCGCGACATCACCATCGCCGCCTGCGACACGGGGGACAGCTCGTCGTTCTCCGCGCGCCGCTCCAGTTCCTGCCGGGTGATCACCAGCGCACCCAGGTCATCGAGCAGCGCATCGAGACGATCGAGATCGACGCGCACGACTCGCGGGCCGCCACGCTTCTCGCTGCCGGGCACGGATGCACCGCCCGCGCCGAGGATAGCGGCCTCGCACGCGGCGGTGATCGTGTCGAGCGACTGCTCGAAGTCGCGGAGCCAGGTGAGTGTCGCGACGCGTTCGCCGCGCCGCACCTCGCTCAGCACTGTTTCGGTGGAGTGGACCAGGTCGGCGGCCGTGGTGAACTCGAGCGCCGCCGCCATGCCCTTGATCGTGTGGAGCGCGCGGAAGATCTCTTCCGGCGCGTCACGATCATCGCTGCCGTCGAGCCACGACGCGAGGGCGCGGCGCGCGGTCGCGAGCATCGATCGCGATTCGCTCGCGAACAATGCCACGTACTTGGCGCGCCGCGGATCGCTCATGCCGCAGCGACGCGCTGTACCGCCTCCACGACGCGCCCGGGCTGGAAGGGCTTGACGACAAAGTCCTTGGCGCCGGCCTGGATGGCTTCGACGACGAGCGCCTGCTGGCCCATCGCGCTGCACATGAGGATCCGCGCCTTGCCGTCCACCGCCATGATCGCCTTCACGGCGTCAATGCCGCCCATGTCGGGCATCACGATATCCATCGTGACGACATCGGGCTTGAGCGCCTTGTAGCGCTCCACGGCCTGCAAGCCGCTGTCGGCTTCGCCGGCCACCTCGTAACCTGCACCAGTCAGGATGTCGGCGATCATCGTCCGCATGAAGATCGCGTCGTCGCAAATGAGCACTCGCTGGGCCACACCGTCCTCCGGAAAGGGTCAGCCGAAGGTCGCGCTCGCGATCCGGCTGAGGTCGAGCTCTGCAAGGCCCGTGCGAGCCTCCGCGGACAGCTCCACGACGGCGTCGACGGCCACGGCAAACCGGTGACCCCCCGCGTCCACAACGACCAGGTCGCCGCCATCGCCGGCCTCGGCCATCAGGCCCAGCGCGCGCCCCGCGTCGGCCACGGTGAGGATACGGCCGCGGTGGTTCACCACGCCGCGAACCCAGGGGTCCACCCCGGGAAGCCGCATGACACGGGCGGTTCGGAGGACTTCGACGACCAGGGCAACCGGAATGACCCAGCGCTGATCGCCGACGCGGACGACCAGGCCTCCGGCACGCTGAGGGGACTCAGCCAAGGCGGGGCACAGAATCTGGAGTATCGAACATTCCCAGCGATTCGAGAGCCCCCACCCGCTCGCCCAGCATGCCGGGCCCCGCCGCCGCCTGCAGAGCGGGCCAGAGGTCCAGGGGCCATGGTGACATGATCCTGAGCGGCTCCCCGGTCATCGGATGGCGGAACGCCAGAAGGGCGGCGTGGAGCGCCTGACGGGGCACCAGTTCCTCCAGGGCCCGCGACGCTGCCCGGCCCTCGCTGGTGATCCGCCGCCAGCCGCCGCCGGCGTACACCGGGTCGCCCACGACCGGGTGGCCAATGGATTCCATGTGGACGCGAATCTGGTGGGTGCGGCCGGTGTGCAGCTCGAGGCGGACGAGATCGGTGTGGGCAAACCGCGCGACCGGAAACGCATCGGTACGCGCCGCCCGGCCGTCCGCCTGGATCGACATGCGCTTGCGATCCTTGGGACTGCGAGCCAATGGCGCGTCGATGGTGATCTTGGGTTCATCGAGATGGCCCCACACGAGCGCCGCGTACACGCGCGCGACCCGCCGCGCGGCGATCATCGCCGCGAGCTTGCGATGCGTCGCGTCGGTCTTGGCGACGATGATCAGTCCCGACGTCTCGCGATCGAGGCGATGCACGATCCCCGGCCGGCCCTCCGCCCCGCCGGCGAGCGTGGTGCCGCGCGCGACGAGTGCGTTGACCAGGGTGTCGTCCCAGTGCCCCGGGGCGGGATGAACAACCAGTCCCGCCGGCTTGTCGATGACGGCGAAGTGCTCGTCCTCGAACACGATGTCGAGCGCAAGCGGATGGGGAGCAAGGTTGCGCGGCGGTTCGTTCGCGGGCATGGTGACCGTGACGACGTCGCCGCGTACGAGTGTGCGCGATGCGCGCGCGGGACTGCCGCCGACAACCACGCATCCGCGCGCAATCAGCTGGGCCGACTGCGTGCGCGAGATCGCCAGCTGATCGGCGAGAAAACGATCGAGGCGTTCGGTGGTCGCCGTCACCACGGAAAAGGTCACGGCGCGCCCCGCACGGTCAGGCCGACGACGACGGCGCGGGCGCGCGCCGCGCGTCCTCGCGCCAGAGCGAGAACGCGAGCGCCACGGCGCCGCACGACACGGCGATGTCGGCCACATTGAACGTGGGCCATCGCAATGTGGGACTGACTCCCACATCGATGTAGTCAATCACGCCGCGCGACGTGAGGATGCGATCGATCAGGTTGCCCGCGGCGCCGCCGGCCACGAAGCCGACGGCGTACTGACGCACGTGATCGGACAGCGGCGTCTGTTGCGCCATGCGGTAGAGGAAGCCCACGGCCACGATCGCCACCGCCATGAAGATCCAGCGGGAATAGGCGCCAAGGTCGAGACCGAACGCGGCGCCGGTGTTGTGGACGAGCCGGAACTGCACCACGTCGCCCACGACCGGCACCACGCGATCATGCAGGCTGCTCGCCGCAATGAGCTTGGTCACGCGATCGAGCACCACCGTAATGGCCACCAGCGCCCAGAACATCGGGCGCGGTTCCCTGAGCGCGGCGGTCACCGGCTCAGCGGCGCTTGGCATCCTCTTCCTTTTCCTTGCACGAAATGCACAGGCGCGCGTGGGGCAGCGCGTCGAGGCGCTCGAAGTCAATCTCCACGCCGCACTGGTGGCAGTGGCCGAACTTGTCGGGCTGGTTGTACATGCGGCGCAGCGCTTCGTTGATGTGCCACAGGTACCGGCCCTCCTGCGACGCGAACAGGAACTGCTTCTCGCGTTCCATCGCGTCGGTGCCCTGGTCGGCCATGTGGAACGAATAAGACGAAAGGTCGCCGTCCGATGACTGGAGCGTGGCGTTGAACGACTCGTCGTAATAGCCCAGTTCCTTCATCACGCGCGAGCGCTCTTCGATCAGGCGGGCTTCAAGGTGCTTCAGCTGCGTCTTCGTCACGGTTGAGTCCGTGGTTCGGGGCCGGAAAGGGTCCGGCCGTCCCGGAGCCGGCGCACCGCGAGCGCGCCGGCGTGATTCTCGACAACGACCGGTTCAACCCGGTCGGGGGACGCGAGCGCCGCACCAACACGGAACTCCCGTGCCAGCGTCTCGCCCGCGATGAATTCGCCCCACTTCACTGCCGCGTCGAGCAGCGGCTGGTCACCTTCGAGTGCCAGCGCAATCCGCGTCGAGACGTCGTACCCCGCATCCTTGCGCAACCGCTGGATGCGGTTCACCAGTTCGCGGGCCAGACCTTCCTCCGCGAGTTCCGGCGTGATCGCCGGGTCGAGCGCCACCACGTACGGGCCATCGCTGGCGACGAGCCAGTCGGTGAGCACCTCACGCTCTACTACAACATCCTCGGGTTCCAGCCGGTACTCGCCCTCGTGCACGGTGCCCTGCTCCAGCGCGCGCAACGCAGCGGCGTCGAGCGTCGCCACGTACTTCGCCACGGCCTGCACCGCCGAGCCGTGCTTCTTGCCCAAGGCGCGGAAGTTGGCCTTGCCCCTGAGGCGCACCAGGTCGGCGTCGGACGCGACCACTTCGACGCGCTTCACGTTGGTTTCGCTCGCGAGCAGCGGCAGCAGCGAATCGAACAGCGGGCCCTGTGCCGACGCTGGAATCGCGACGCGCATGGTGCCGAGCGGCTGGCGGACCTTGAGCGACACCGTTTCGCGAGCCGCGCGCCCCAGCGATGCAAGCGTGCGTACCGCGTCCATCGCGGAATCGAGATCGCGCTCCAGTCGTCCGCCATCCTCCGGAAAGCGCGCGAGGTGCACCGACTCGCCATCGGCGACGGCGCGGTGCAGCCAGTCGCTCGCAAAGGGTGCCGCCGGCGCCAGCAAGCGCGCCGTGGCGCCTAGCACTTCGCGCAGTGTCGCGACCGCGGCCGGATCGGCATCACGATCGGGCGCCTGGAATCGCGCGCGATTGAGCCGCACATACCACTTCGACAGGTCGTCGATGACAAACGCATGAATTGCGCGCACGCCCGTGGTCACGTCATAGTCGTCGAACGCCGCGGCCACGGCAGCGGCCGTCGCGTCGAGCCGCCCCAGGATCCAGCGATCCGACACCGGGCGCTCCGCAAATGGCGGAGCCGGTTCGTTGCCGCGCGCGTAGAGCGCAAAGAACTGGTACGTGTTGCGCAGCGCGTTGAGAAAGCCACCGGCGGTTTCCACCAGTTGCCGCGCGTCGAAGCGCTTGGGCTGCCACACCTGGCTCGACGTGAGCAGGTACAGCCGCACGGCGTCGGCTCCATACTCGCCCACCACGTCCCACGGGCTCACCACGTTGCCGCGACTCTTCGACATCTTCACGCCCTGCGCGTCGAGCACGAGATCGTTGACGATCACGTTGCGATACGGCGCAGCGTCCGAAATCGCCGTCGCAATGGCGAGCAGCGAATAGAACCAGCCGCGCGTCTGGTCGATGCCTTCGCAGATGTAGTCGGCCGGGAAATGGTCGGCGAATTGTTGCGCGCCTTCCATGGGATAGTGCCATTGCGCGTACGGCATCGCCCCGGAATCGAACCACGTGTCGATCACTTCGGGCACGCGGCGCATCGTGCCGCCGTCGGCCGCCGGCCACGTGACCTCGTCAACCCACGGCTTGTGCACCTCGAGGTCGTTGGCCGGCGTGAAGCCCGCCTTGGCGCGCAGCGTCTCGAGCGAACCGATGACTTCGACCTGCGACGGATCCCGGTCGTTGACCCAGATCGGGAGCGGCGTGCCCCAGTAACGGTCGCGCGACAGCGCCCAGTCGACGTTGTTCGCGAGCCACTCGCCAAACCGGCCGCTGCCGGTTTCGGGCGGATGCCACGCAATCCCGGCATTGAGCTCGAGCATCCGCTCCTTGAGCGCCGACGTGCGCACGAACCATGAATCGCGCGCGTAGTAGATCAGCTTGCTCTGGCAGCGCCAGCAGTGCGGATAGCTGTGCGTGTGCTGTTCGGTGCGCAGGTGGCGGCCAAGGTCCTTGAGGCGGCGGATGATGAGGTCGTTGGTCGCGTCGGCGGTGACCAGCTGCCCCTCGAGTTCGGGCCAGGTGGTGCCGCTGAACGTCCCGTCGCCGGCGACCGGACGCAGCATCGCCAATCCGAACTGCTTGCCCGCCGCGTAGTCGTCGGCCCCAAACGCCGGCGCCATGTGCACCAGGCCCGAGCCGTCATCGGCCGTGACGAAGTCGCCGGCAATGACGAGCTCGTGTTCGCCGGTGTCGCTCATCGGCACCACATCGAGCGGCCGGCGATAGCGCAGCCCCACGAGATCGGCCCCCCGCATCGTTGCGACCGGCGTCGCGGCAATGCCCAGATGTTCGTGCAGCTTTTCGGCGCGCGCCGTCGCGAGGATGAGCTGGCGCCCATCCGGAGTGGCATACACGCCGTATTCGAGATCCCGATGCACTGCCACCGCCACGTTGCTCGGCAACGTCCACGGTGTCGTGGTCCACACCACCAGCTCGCGGCCGGAATTGTCGGCCAGCGGGAAGGTCACGTAGACAGACTTGTCGCGCACCTCCTCGTAGCCGAGCGCCAGTTCGTGGCTCGACAGCACGGTCCCGCACCGCGGACAGTACGGGAGCACCCGGTGGCCGCGGTACAGCAGGTCTCGCTCGTGCAGCTTCTTGAGCAGCGCCCACACCGATTCGACGTATTCCTTCGTGCAGGTGACATAGGCGCGATCGTAGTCGAGCCAGTAACCAATCCGGTTCGACAGGTCGACCCATTCGTCGCGATACGTGAACACGCTTTCGATGCACCGGCGATTGAATTCCGCCACGCCAAATGCCTCGATGTCCTTCTTCCCCTTGAAACCGAGCTGCTTCTCCACTTCGAGCTCAACGGGAAGGCCGTGCGTGTCCCATCCGCCGATGCGCGTGACTCGCGCACCGCGCATCACCTGGTATCGGCAGATGAGATCCTTGATCGTGCGGGCAAAGACATGATGAATGCCCGGACGGCCGTTGGCCGTCGGCGGTCCTTCGAAGAAGACAAATCCCGGCAGGTCCTGCGTCGCGGCCTGCACCCGGCTGAACAACTGCTCTTCGCCCCAGCGCGCGAGCATGTCGCGCTCGAGCGCATCGGCGTTGCCGTCGGGCCAGGGCGGAAAGCGGTTCGCCGCGGAAGGCACGCGCGAAGTATCAGGAGCGACGGTCATGACCGGAGATCACGCCCGCGCGCCGAACAGCGCGGTGCCGAGGCGCACGACGGTCGCGCCCTCCTCGACCGCCGCCGGATAGTCGTCGGACATGCCCATCGACAGGTCGTTCAGTTCGTGCCCCTCCGCGCGCATCGCGTCACGCAACGAGCGCAACAATGAAAACGCCTGCCGCTGCCGTGATTCGTCGTCGGTCAGCGCGGCCATCGTCATGAGCCCCTGGACGTCAAGATTCCGGCACTCGCGCATCACGCCGAGCAGGGCCGGCAATTCATCCGGTGCCACGCCGTGCTTCTGCGCCTCACCGGAGCAATTCACCTGCACGAGCACCGCCTGCCGGCGTTCCGCTCGCTGATTGAGTTCCCGCGCAAGCTCGGCCCGGTCGACCGTGTGAATCAGCTGGAACCGGCCAGTCACCAGCCGAGCCTTGTTGCGCTGCAGCGGCCCGATGAGGTGCCACGCGATCGCTGTGTCACCTGCGGCATCCTGCTTGGCGATGGCTTCCTGGACCCGGTTCTCGCCCACCGCATCGAGTCCTGCCGCGCTGGCTGCCCGCACCGCTTCGACGCCGTGCGTCTTGGTCACCGCCACGATCCGCACGGCGTGCGACCATCCTCCGGCCCGCTGGCGCTCGCCGATGACCTGCCTGATCATGGCCAGGCGCTCGCTGAGAGCCGGTTCCAGCATAGCCGACAAATCTAGCGGACGGGCCCCCGAAATCCGACCCGGGAGGGCGTCATGGAATCGGCCCTGGCGAACACGGCGCGGGCCCCGGCAGCGTCGCCGCGCTGCTCCAGCGCGGCTCCCAGTTGGATGAGCGGCTCCATCATCGTGGTCGCAACAAATCGGACGTTGGCCTCGAGCTCGCCGTGCTGGGCGAGCCGTCCGTACTTCCACCGATGTTCGACGAGTTCTCGCGTAACCGGGACGTCGAGCGGCGCCTGCGTGGGGCCGGCCGCGTTCCCACTTTCGAGCGCGCGCTGGTCGGTGTGCCCCTCGAGCACCACGACCAGTCCCCGCTGCACGAGTCGTGGTCCCAGGTCGTACACCGAGCTCGCCGCAGTCGTCGACCACGCAATGGGACGCACGCCGCCAACGGCATGCAGCAGGTGCAGCAGGAAGAAATCCTGCCCGTAGAGCGCCTTGCCGCGCGGGATGTGGACCGTGTCTCCGCGGGCCAGTGTGACGACACTGTCGGCCCCGAGATAGTGCGGGTCGTAGTTGTCGATGACGCTGTCGGTCACTCCGATGAGTGCTTTCACCTGCTTGAGGTGCCAGCGCGCCTCGGTGAGGCCCAGACAGATGATTTGCACGTCGGGACGCACGCCTTCGACCGCCTGCAGGTACCAGAGCGGGAACGTATCGTTGTCCGCATAGGTGAGCAGCACGGCCGAGTCGGGCACCGACTGCAGCAGGTCCCAGGCGTAGTCGCGCGCGAGGGTCGCATCGCGACTCCGCATCCGGTCGGCATCGCGCCAGTTGCCGGCGAGCGGAACGAGCGCGAACGCAAACACGCCGAGCATCGCCGGACGGCGGGACTGGCGCACGCGGGGAATCCACGTGCGCGCGATGTCCGCCAGGCCGATCGCCACCCACACCGCCGCAGCGACAAAACTCGCGACAAAGAAGTAGTCGCGATCGCGCACCTCGTGCTGCGCGGAGAATTGCCAGATGTTCCAGCCGATGGACGGGCCCGGCTGAAAGTTGAGGTAGCCGATGAGCGCCGGTCCCGCGACCATGAACAGCGTCGCGACCATCCAGAAACCGGTGGGATCCCCATGTCGCTGGGCGCGCGCGCCACGAATCGCAATCCACAGGGCGAGCAACGTGACCAGCAGGCGCGGCACCGAGAAACGGACAGCGCTGCCGAGCGATCGCGCCCACTGCCAGTCGAAATACTGCGCGTAGTTGGCCGCCTGGTAGGCGATCATGGTGAGCGATCGTCCGGGATTGCCCACTCCGTGCCGCGCAGTCGGGTCATCGACCGGCGTTCGGGTGGGAAAGTCGGCGCGGCTGATGACGGAAACGAGCGACGCAACATTGTGCGGGTCGCCCTCGTTCATCCACGGCTGTTGCCGGGCGCGGAGCATCATGAACACGAACGGCAGCACCGCGATCACCAGCAGCACCGCGCTCATCACGACCGTACGCCACTCGCCTCGGCGTCCCGCGACGCCGCACGCCGCGAGTCCTGCTCCGCCAAGCGCGAGCACCAACGGATTCGCGAGCCCGAGGCCGATGTAGCACGCCCACGTCGCGGCGAACGCGGCGATCGCCATGCGTTCGCTCCGCCGCAGGTTCGCATCCGGCAAGCGGTGCCTCACGGTTTCCGCAGCCATGCCCGCGATCACAGCCGGCCCTACCAGTAGCGTGACCAGGTGCAGGCTCACCGACAACGCCCCGATGAACAGCATCAGCAGGACGAATCGAGTGCCACGAAGCGTGAACCGCGCGTAGCGCCAGCGGCCGAACAGGAGGGCGATCAGCGCCACCATGAGCATCGCGACCGAGTAGACCTCGGTCTCGGTGGAGTTCTGCCAGGTCGAAAACTGGAAGCCGGCGAGCAGCGCCGCGGCAAATCCCGCGGCAACGGAAAGCACCTGCCGTGAGTCGGCGTCGATGTCGGCGAAGATCCGCGCAACCGTGTCGCGCGTGATCGCGAACCAGCAACCCGCCGCAGTGGCTCCGCAGAGAGCGCTGAGCAGGTTGAGCCGCCATGCGTAACTGCCGATTGGCAGCAGTCCCCACACGTGGGCCAGCATGACAAAGAAGGGCGACCCGGGCGGATGCGGAATGCCGAGCGTCTTCGCCGCGGTGATCAACTCGCCGGCGTCCCAGAACGTCACCGACGGCGCGAGCGTGAGGAGGTAGCCCGCGAAGACCACGCCGCCGGCCAGCACGGCCAGCCAGCGCGTGTTTCGCGGCAGGTTCACTGGGGCGTGATCTCCAGGGCGTGCGCCATTGCGAGCGCGTCGCGCACCGCTGCGGGATCGTGCACGCGGAACAGTCGCGCACCGCGCTCGTACGCGAACGCGCATGCCGCTGCCGTCGCGCGGTCACGATCCTCGATGGGCCGCCCTGTGGCGTGGCCCAGAAAGCGCTTGCGTGATGGGCCCACCAGGACCGGCCATCCGAGCGCCGTGATTGCATCGAGTTGCTGCAGCAGCACGATGCTCTGCTCCGCCGTCTTGCCAAAGCCAAAACCAGGATCGATGACCACCGACGCTGGGTCGACGCCGCGCTCGACCGCCGCCGCCGCCGCCGCTGCGAGCTCGCGCCCCACTACGCCGACGACATCGCCCGCGTACTCCGAGTCGTCGTACGACGCGAGGCGGCCCAGCGGGCCGCGTGAGTGCGACAGCACCACGCCGGCCTTCGCGCGCGCGACCACGTCAATCAACTCCGGCTCGTGCCGGCCCGCGGTCACGTCATTCACGATTGAGGCACCGGCATCGAGCGCCGCCCGTGCCGTCACCGCGTGCACCGTGTCAACCGACACGGGAATGTCAGGATACTTCGTCGCAAGCGCCGCGATCACCGGCAGCACGCGCTCCTGCTCTTCCGCTACGCCCAGCGCGGTCGCACCGGGCCGCGTCGACTCGCCCCCAACATCGATCACCTGCGCGCCACCGTCGAGCAACGTCTCCGCCAGCATCAACGCGTCGGCCACAGTGAACGCGCGGCCACCGTCGGAAAACGAATCGGGGGTCACGTTGATCACGCCCACGATTACCGGATGGTCGAGGCTCACGCTGCCGCGGGCGTGCCGCCACGACGCGCGTTGCTCACCTGGCATCGCCATGCCGATCGCGGTCGCGAGATCGCGCAGCGCGTCTGGTTGCATCCACGGTCGCGCAAACGCTCCGAGACGCGAACGCGCACCGGTGATGATCACCCAGTCATCGCCTGAGATGATTTCGAGGCCCAGCTTGCCGGCGACCGGCACGAGTGCCTCGATGACCTGCGCGTCGATACCGGTTACGTGAAACCCTGCGCTGCGCATGCCGTGCGCCGTGACCAGACACACATCGCCCTCCCATCCGTGGGACAGGAGGGCGTCACGGACCGCGGCACTGCCGCGGTCCGAGAGCGGTGCGACGTTCACGCGCCGGCGGGTTCCGCCGGCGGCGCGCCGAGGATGGGGGCGCGGCGTCCCGTGGAAGCGTCGGTCCGGGCCACCGGCACGGCCGGCGGACTCGTGGGCGGCGGCAGCGTCGCGCGCGGAGGAAGCGGCAAGTTCCGGTCGAGCAGGTCGAGATCCTCCCGATCGATCGTTTCGCGGTCGAGCAGCGCCAGTGCGATGCGCTCCAGCAGCGCGTGGTATTCGTTGAGCAGGCGCAGCGCCGTCGCGTACGCTTCGTCGAGGAAACGCTTCACTTCCTCGTCGACCATCTCCGCCGTCCGCTCCGACGTCTCGCGGCGCGAACCGAACTCGCGACCCAGGAATACTTCCTGTTCGCGCTCGCCCACGGACATGAGTCCCACCACGTCGCTCATCCCGTATTCCATCACCATGCGCCGTGCGAGCGTCGTGGCTTGCTGAATGTCGCCGCCGGCGCCGGTCGTGATCGCGCCCTTGCCGAACGTGATCTCCTCGGCTGCACGCCCGCCGTAGCACATCGCCAGCCGGCCGATGAGCCAGTCGCGGGTGTAGTTGTGCCGATCGGTCTCGGGCAGCGAGGCCGTGAGTCCGAGCGCGCGGCCGCGCGGGATGATGGTGACCTTGTGAATCGGGTCGCTGCCGGGCGTCTTCATTGCAACCACGGCGTGGCCGGCTTCGTGGTACGCTTTCCAGCACATTGGGATCCTAAGCTTAGAATTCCACGTGGACAAGTTGTCGCGG
>JADMIO010972900.1_pt1 | contig 11697 bp, 10 predicted proteins | sample 8958161 | NCBI WGS metagenome assembly JADMIO01 (sample SAMN16585339, study PRJNA669376) | soil metagenome | isolation source: Crop rotation soil | place: USA: Cullars Rotation, Alabama | collected 2011
TCACAGCCAGGCCTTCGCCAATGGCGAAATCCGGGGCCAGATCGGCAAATAGCCACCTCTGAGGCCGGATTTTAGGTCCCTCAGGGGCGGACAAGACCGTCCTTGAAAGGACGGGGCTGCTGGTCTAAACGGGCGGTCCCAAACGTGTTTTCGGCCCGATGGGGGATCGTCTAACGGTAGGACTGCAGACTCTGACTCTGCCTGTCTAGGTTCGAATCCTAGTCCCCCAGCCAGCCGGTCGCGGAGCGCGCCGGAGAACTCTCGGCGCGCTCATTTGTGGTGCTGCAAGCCCTTATTGATGAGCTGAAAGAAAACCGGCACGAAAAAGATCGCCAGGATGGTCGCCGTCAGCATGCCACCGATCACGCCGGTGCCGATATCGTTCTGGCTGCCCGCGCCCGCGCCCGACGCCACCGCCATCGGGAACACGCCGGCGATGAAAGCGATCGAAGTCATCAAGATCGGCCTCAGCCTGACACGCGCCGCCTCGAGCGCCGCTTCCCGGGCATTGAGGCCCTGGCTTTCGCCCGCCACTGCAAACTCCACGATCAAGATCGCGTTCTTGGCAGAAAGGCCGATGGTGGCGAGCAAGCCCACCTGAAAATAGATATCATTGAACAAGCCCCGCAGGCTCACCGCGGCGACCGCCCCGATCACGCCCAGCGGAATGACCAGCATCACCGATAGCGGGATCGCCCAGCTTTCGTACAAGGCCGCCAGGCAAAGATAGATGATCAGGATCGAAAGACCGTACAGGGCCGGCGCCTGCGCGCCCGATTGTTGCTCCTGATAGGACAGACCGGTCAGTTCATGACCGACACCCGGCGGCAGCTTGGCGAACAGCTTGTCCATCTCCGCCAGCGCCGTACCGGAACTGATACCAGGAGCGACCTGGCCTTGGATTTCGATTGCCGGATAGCCGTTATAGCGGATCAGGGAAGAGGGCCCGAGGGTCCAGCTCGCTCTGGCGAAGGAAGAGAACGGAGCCATCGTCCCGGTGGATGTTCGAACATACCAGCGGTTCAAATCCTCCGGCGCCATGCGGTATGGCGCATCGCCTTGCATATAGACGCGCTTGACGCGATCGCGGTCGATGAAATTGTTCACGAAAGTGCCGCCCCAGGCTGAGGATAAAGTTGCGTCGATATCGGCGGTCGCCAGGCCCAGCGCATTTGCCTTTTCCTGGTTTATATCGATGTGCAGTTGCTGGGCATCGTCGAGGCTGTTGGGGCGGACTTGCGCCAGCTTGGGATTTTGCGCCGCCAGCGCGAGAAGCTGATCCCGCGCCTTGATCAGGCCGTCATGCCCAAGATTGCCGCGATCCTCCATTTCCAGGTCGAATCCCGTGGCGACCCCAAGCTCGGGCACCGACGAAGGAACAAAAGAAAAGACTTGCGCATCGGGCAATTTCGAAAACTTTTCCGCCACGCGCCGGGAAATGGATTGCGCCGTGTTTTGAGGACCCGGGCGCTCGTCCCAATTCTTCAAATGCACAAACGCGATGCCGGCATTCTGTCCCGCCCCCAGAAAGCTGAACCCGGCGACCGCAAAGGCATAGTCCACATTTTGCTTTTCATCGTTCAAATAGTGATCGAGGATTTTCCGAGCCACGGAGAGTGTGACGGGAAGTTCCGTACCTGACGGCGCGTTGATCAGGTTGATGACCACGCCCTGATCCTCATCGGGCAGAAAACTGGTCGGCAGTCGGTAAAAAAGAAAAGCGAGCAATATGACAACCGCGCCATACATCAGCATCGCCATCCTGGTGTGATTCAGAAACCCTTCCAGGCGAGCGTGATACCAAGTACGGGTGTCGTCGAAGCTGGTGTTGAACCAACGAAAGAAAGCGCCCAGGGGACCATGCCCCTGCTGGTGCCGTCCGCCTTCGATGGGTTTGAGCAGCGTGGCACAAAGGGCCGGCGTCAGGGCCAGCGCGCATATGATCGACAGAAGCATGGCCGACACGATGGTGACGGAGAATTGCCGGTAAATCACGCCGGTCGAACCGCCGAAAAAAGCCATGGGCAGGAATACGGCCGTCAAAACCAGCCCGATGCCGATCAACGCGCCGGTGATTTCCTGCATGGAGCGCAAAGTCGCTTCGCGCGGGGGCAGCCCCTCTTCCCGCATGATGCGTTCCACATTTTCCACCACCACAATGGCGTCGTCGACCAGAAGGCCGATGACCAGCACCAGCGCAAAAAGCGTGAGCGTATTGATGGTATAGCCGGTCACCGCCAAAATCCCGAAGGTGCCAAGCAGCACGACCGGAACGGCGACAGCGGGAACCAGCGTGGTGCGCCAGTTCTGCAGGAAAACGTACATCACCAGGATCACCAGCAATATCGCTTCCACCAATGTGACTATGACGTTCTTGATGGAGAGTTTGATGAATTCGGTGTTGTCCGCCGTGTAGGCCACCTTGAGGCCCGCTGGAAAGGACGGCTCCAAGGCTTCGACTTCCTTCTTGATCGCCGCCACAAGCTTCAAGGAATTGGCCCCCGGCGCGGGTGTGATCGCGAGGCCGGATGCGGGCCTTCCATTCATCAAGCTGGTTGAAGCGTAGCTGTCCCCTCCCAATTCGACCCTTGCCACATCCGACAAATGCACCACCGCGCCGCTGGCGGCCGATTTCAATATGATGTCGCGAAACTGTTCCGCCGTTTGGAGCTGGGACTGCGCGGTAACGGTGGCATTCAGCGCCTGGCCGGGCACCGAGGGTAAGCCGCCGATCGAGCCGGCGGACACTTGGGTGTTCTGCGCCAGGATGGCGTTCTTCACGTCGGACGGCTGGAGGGCATAATGATGCAATTTGTAGGGGTCGAGCCAGATTCGCATGGCGTAAGGCGCGCCAAACACGAACGCGTTCCCGACGCCGGTCACGCGCGCCAGCGGGTCCTGCAGTTTCGAGACGATGAAGTCGGAGATATCGATATCGTTGAACCGGTTCGCGGTGTCATAGACCGCGATTACCAGGATGAAGCTCGGCCCCGACTTCATGACCGTGACGCCGATTTGCTGAACTTGGCTGGGAAGTTGCGCCACGGCCTGTTGCAGCTTGTTCTGCACTTGGACCTGGGCAATGTCGGGATTGGTGCCGGCGGAGAATGTCGCCGTGATTTGAGCGGATCCGTCGGCGTTGGATTGCGATGTAAAGTAAAGAAGATTGTCCAGCCCGGTGAGCTGCTGCTCGATGATCTGCGTGACGGAATTCTGCAGAGTCGCGGCATCCGCGCCGGGATAGAACGCATTGATGACGACCGACGGTGGCGCGATAACCGGATATTGCTCGACGGGAAGGCTGAAGGCCGCTATCGCCCCGCCCAGCATGACCACGATAGCGAGAACCCAGGCGAAAACCGGGCGGTCGATAAAGAAGCGCGACAACAACATTGGGCGCGCCGCGCTCGCGTTGGTTCGTCGGCTTCAAGTGTAATGTGTCAAGCGCGTCGCCTACAAGCCGGGCATCACCCGTGCAAGCGACGGAATCCAGATGTCCGCAAGATTACCGGACCGAGGAAATGCCGCCCATACGACTAGGAGCGGCCCAAGCTGTAAAACTCGTTGTTCGGCCGGATTTTGGCGGCATTCGCGAGCCGGTTGGAAAGAGCAAAAAACGATGCGATGGCCGCAATATCCCAGATATCGCCTTGATCGAATCCCTGCTGCGTAAGGATGGCATGATCCTTTTCGTCCACTTCGTGGGCGGCGAATGCCACCTTGAAAGCGAAGTCCAGCATCGCTTTTTGCCGCCCGGTGATGTCCGCCTTGCGGTAGTTGGCGGCGATCTGATCCGCGATGAAGGGATTTTTGGCCCTGATCCGGAGAATGGCGCCATGGGCGATGATGCAATATTGACACTGGTTTACGCTGCTGGTCGCAACCACGATCATTTCCCGCTCGGCCTTGGACAAATTGCCCGGCTTGTCCATGAGCGCGTCGTGATAGGCAAAAAAGGCGCGAAATTCGTCGGGCCGCCAGGCGAGAGCCAAAAAGACGTTGGGAATGAACCCGGATTTTTCCTGCACCGCTTGCAGCCGCTCGCGGATATCGGCGGGCATGTCGGCCAATTTCGGAACGGGAAAAAGGCTTATCGGCGTGTTTGAAGTCTCTGGCATGGAATAAAATCTCCTATCGAGCGAACGCGCCCGCGCAACCATTCTCGGTGGCAATTATAGCTGTAGCGGAGCCGCCGCGCCTTCCCGGCCCGCTTGCTAGGCGCAGGCTTGGACAGAACCGATTTGCTGGTCGATCCCCGTCAGCGGCGCGCCGCAAGACGGCGGTCTATGAGAACCTTGGCTTCGGCCAACGCGGCCGGCAGCTGATAATATTCGTGCGTGAGGGACGCTTCGGCTTTTTTCCGGTTGCGGGCATCAGCGATGGACGCCACCCAAAGGCCGGGCTGCGTTTCCCGCAACTGGATTTTAAAGCCCTTATAGCCTTGCTCCAGCGCCCGCTCCGGGCTCCGGCTCGGCATCTCCACCGGTGCTACCGCCTCGGCTTCCCCAGAACCCTCCGCGATGGGGGACGTTATATCAGGGGCCACCGAAAGATCTTTCTTCGGCGGCGCTTCGGCCCGGGGACCCGCGCCTTGCTCGGCGGGCATGCCGGGCTCGATCCGCAAGCTGCCGACACGGCCGCGCGCCCGCGCCACGATCCAGATCACACCGACTGCGAACAGAACAACGCCGACCAGAATTGCGTACAGATATTGCGATGCGTCCAATGTTTTTCTCCAAAACGTCTAACGCGGCAAAAGCCGATGCGTTCCGCTTTGGGACATTACGCCAAAGCAAGGGCTCCGGAGCGATCCGGAAGCCCTGCCCAGCCGAAAATCAGACCGAATCCACTAGCACGATCTCGGAATCCTCCAGCGCGGTGATGGTCACGCTTTGGGTATCGCTGATCGCGGCGCCGTCGCGGGCGTTGACTTGCACCCCGCCCACTTTCACCGCGCCCGCCGCCGGCACCAGATAGCCATGACGCTTGCCGTCGAATTTGTAGTCGACGCTTTCGCCGGCTTTGAGGGTGGCGCCCAGCACGCGTGCGTCGGTGCGAATGGGGAGCGCGTCTTCATCGCCCGCAATACCGCTGGCCAGGATCACGAATTTTCCGGAGCGATCCGCCTTGGGAAATGGCTTGGCGCCCCAGGCCGGCGCGCCGCCCTTTTGCGTGGGCTGGATCCAGATCTGGAAGATGCGGGTGGCTTGCGGCTCCAGATTATATTCGGAGTGACGGATGCCGCTGCCGGCGCTCATCACTTGCACGTCGCCCGCTTCGGTGCGGCCATGATTGCCCATGCTGTCCTTATGGGTGATGGCGCCCTGGCGGACATAGGTGATGATTTCCATGTCGGCATGGGGATGGGGCGGAAAGCCTGTTTCCGGCGCGATCTCGTCATCGTTCCAGACCCGGAGCGCGCCCCAGCCCATGCGGGACGGGTCGTAGTAACCGGCGAAGGAAAAATGGTGCTTGGCCTTGAGCCAGCCGTGATCGGCGCCGCCCAAACCGGCAAAAGGTCTGACTTCAATCATTGGCGATCTCCCGATGCCTCTTGTTTCAGACGGCTAGTTGGGGTGGCCACCGTATGTTATAAATAGAAACAATCGAAACATATTGTTTCCAATATTGAGACCATGCCCCTGCCTGACCTGGAAGGCCTTGCCATCTTCGCTCGCGTCGCCGAGCTGCACTCCTTCAGCCGGGCGGCATCCGATTTAAGCCTCTCCAAGGCGACCGTCTCCAAAGCGATCACCCGGCTGGAGAAGAAGCTCGGCACCCGGCTTTTTCATCGCACCTCGCGCCGGCTCGCCCTCACCGATACCGGCGAGCATCTGGCGGCGCGCGCAGCGACGTTGCTGGCGGAAGCGGAAGCCGCGGAAAGCGAAGCCATGTCGCTGGCAAGTGCGCCGCGCGGCAAGATCCGGCTGGCGGCACCCATGTCATTCGGCGTGCTGTTCGTGGCGCCGCTCTTGCCGGATCTGTTTCGGCTGCATCCGGCGCTGACAGTGGATCTGCATTTAAGCGACGCACAGGTCGACCTGATCGGTGAAGGCTTCGACGCTGCGCTGCGCATCGGCCAGTTGCCGGACACCTCGCTTTTGGCGCGCCGGCTGTGCGACATGCCATTGCACCTGGTGGCGGCGCCCACCTATCTCAAGAGCCACGGCCGGCCCAAACATCCGCTGGAATTGAGCCGGCATCAGGCGATCTCCTATGCCTATCAACTCAGCGCGGACACCTGGCGGTTTCATAAGGCCTCGGGCGAAGCGGCGGCGGTGAAGCCCGTTGGTCCCCTGCGCGTGAACAATGGCGAGGCCATGCTGCCCAGTCTGATCGCCGGTATCGGCATCGGCGTGCTGCCGGATTTCATCGTGAAGGATGCGTTGTCCGATGGACGGCTGGAGCGGCTTTTGCCCGGCTGGTCTCTGCCCGCGGGCGCGGTCTATTGGGTGACCCCGCCTGGCGGCCTCAAGCCCAAGCGAGTGGAAATTCTGGCGGAATTTATTGCCGCCAAGCTGGCCCGGCGACCCTGACCTTTCATCAGATAGCCCCTTAAATTCCACCCCGATACGCGCCAGTATCCTTGAAAGACTCAGGGCGGGACACATGACGGATCGGCTCTCGCGCCGCGGCGTGATCGCGGCGGGCATCACTCTGGTTCCGGGTTTGGCGATGGCGCAAGGCACACCCAAAGCGCTGCTCGGCACGCCACGTTCGGTGATCAGCGATCCGCCGCGCGAATTCGGCCCGCGCGCCCAGCCCAGCTACACTCCCGACCCCGATGTGCTGCGCGTCGATCCGGCCTTCGACAATCTCCTGATTGCCCAGGAAGCGATCCGCCGTGTCGCGACCGGATTTCATTTCCTGGAAGGCCCGGCCTGGAGTGCCCAAGGCCAGTACGCGATCTTCAGCGACGTCAAGAACGACACGCTCTATCGCTATATCTGGGAGAGCGGCGAAACCACCCAATTCCGCAAACCTTCTTTCAGCACCAACGGCAACAGCTTCGATTATCAAGGGCGGCAGATGAGCTGCCAGGATTATTTCCGCCGCGTGATCCGCTGGGAGATGGATGGCTCGATGACAGTGCTGGCCGACAGTTTCGACGGCAAGCCGCTCAACTCGCCCAACGATCTGGCGCCGCACCCGGACGGCAGTGTCTGGTTCACCGATCCGATCTATGGCGGCGTGTTGGCGGAAGGCCATCCCGATGATGGCGACGGGCCCTTCAATCCGGGGGGCCTGCGCGATCCCAAAATTGGCAATAGCGGCGTGGGCATCACAGGCGCCGGCAGCATGCATCAAGTCCTGCCGCCCAGCGTCTATCGCCGTGATCCAAGCGGGAAAGTCGAACTGGTGTTGCCTTTCGAAACCGGCTTTGTGCCCAACGGCATCTGCTTCTCGCCCGATGGCGCGAAGGTCTACATCATTCGCGGCGGCGGCGTGTTCGTGGCGGATGTCCAGGGCGCGCGCCTTTCGGGGCTGAGACGCTTCACCGACTGCATGGTGGACGGCGTGCGCTGCGGACCAGACGGCATGCGTGCCGACCGCGCCGGCAATATCTGGGTGAGTTCGGCGGCGCCCTTGGGCTATGCCGGCGTCACGGTGTGGAATCCGGCAGGCAAATTGCTGGGCCGCATCCGTTTGCCGGAAGGCTGCGCCAACCTCTGCTTCGCCGGACCCAAGCGCGATCATGTTTTCATGACCGCCACGCAATCGGTCTACATGCTGCGCGTGAACATCCAAGGTGCCGCGCCAGGCTAAAAACAAAATATTTGATTCAGGGGGACGTGGCATGAAACGCGGACAGGCTTTCCTCGCCGGATTTCTCGTGCTCGCCGGCAGCGCCGCATTGGCGCAGCAGCCGCCGCCGCTTCCCGGCGCCCAGACTTATGCCGACACCTGCCAAAGCTGTCACGGCGCCGACCTGCGCGGCGGGCGCGGCCCCAGTCTGTTTTCGGAAGCGGTGCTGAATAGCCTCTCCGACACCCAGATCCGGCAGATCGTCAAAGCCGGTATCCCCAACAGCGAGATGCCGTCCTTCGGAACGCAGCTAAACGAGGACGAGATCAGCCAGGTCATCGCCTATCTGCATCTGCGCGAGGGGCAGTTGAAGGCCAGCCCGCCTTTTGTGCCCAATCCCGATGGCCAGGTGATCAAGAGTCAGAAACAGACCTTCAAACTGGACGTCATCGCGTCCGGGCTTGAGACGCCCTGGGGTGAAACTTTCCTCTCCGATGGGCGGATGCTGGTGACCGAGCGTTCAGGTCCCTTACGCATCATCGATCACGGCAAGCTTTTGCCCGATCCCGTGCGCGGCACGCCCAAGGTCTTCGTGCGCCAGGATGGCGGCATGCTGGACGTTGCCGAGCACAAGGGCTGGATCTATCTCTCCTATACCGAAGTCCAGCCCGGCGTGACGCCGGCACCGGGCAGCGACACCGCGCCCAACATCGCGCCGCCCACCATGACGGTGTTGGTGCGCGGCCACATCCAGAACAATCAATGGGTGGACAATCACGAACTCTTTCGCGCGCCCAACACGCTCTACACCACCACCAGCGATCACTACGGCTCGCGCTTTTTGTTCGACAATAAGGGCCACCTCTTCTTCTCGATCGGCGAGCGCCACAACATGGTCAATGCCCAGAGCCTGACCACGCCTTTGGGGAAAATTCATCGCATCAATGAAGACGGCTCCATCCCGCCCGACAATCCATTCGCGAAGCTGTCCGATGCCTGGCCTTCGATCTGGAGCCTGGGGCATCGCAATCCCGAAGGGTTGGCGTTCAATCCGGTGACCGGCGACTTGTGGGAATCCGAACATGGCCCCGCCGGCGGCGACGAAATCAATGTGATCGACAAGGGTCACAATTATGGCTGGGGTCTCGCGTCCATGGGATTGGAGCCTGGCATCTTCCGCCAAACCGCACCCAACACCGATCCGCCGATTACTTCCTACACACCCACCATCGCGCCCAGCGGCATCAATTTTTACACCGGCAGCCGCTATCCGGGATGGAAGGACAATTTGTTCGTGGCCGCGCTGGCGGGTCAGCAATTGCTGCGGCTGGAGACGCAAGGCCGCCGCATCGTCGCCCAGGAGACTTTGTTCAAGGAATATGGCCGGGTACGCGATGTGATCCAGGGACCGGATGGCCTTCTCTATGTGCTGCTGCAGAATCCCACCGGTGGCAGCACCGGCCTGCTGACGTCAGCCTCAACCGCGGGCATGGTGGTGCGCCTGACGCCGCAATAAGGGAGATTGGCCATGATCCTGCGCACATTGTTGCTTGCGATCGTCACCGCCACCCTTCCCAGCGCGGCGATGGCGGCAAACATCACCAGCGAAGAATGGGGCAAGGCCGACAAGGGCGAGCCGGTTTTCCTCTACACCATGAAAGCCGGCGGCCTGGAAGCGCGCATCACCAACTTCGGCGGCCGAATCGTGTCGCTGCTGGTGCCCAACGCCCATAGCGGCAACACCGACGTGCAGTTGGGCTTCGACGATTTCGCCTCTTACTTCCGCAAGGACAATATCTATGGCGGGCTGGTCGGGCGTTATGTCGGCCGCATCAGTCGTGGCGGCAGCTTCACGCTGGACGGCAAAACCTATCAGTTGGAAAAGACCAGTCCGGACGCCAAGTTCGTCATTCATGGCGGCACCGCGGCTTTTTCCAATCAGTTGTGGCAGGGCCGCATGCAAGACGGCGCCGAGCCCAGCCTGATCCTCACTTTGACCAGCCCGGACGGCGATGGCGGCTTTCCCGGCACGCTGTCCGTCACCGTGACTTACACGCTGACAAAAGACAGCGGCCTGAAAATCGAATATCGCGCTGAAGCCAAAGACCAGGCCACCATCGCCAACCTCACCAACCATGCCTATTTCGCGCTGCAGGGCGAAGGCAATGGCGATATTTCCAATCAAACGCTGCAGGTCTTCGCCGACAAATACACCCCTGCCGACGAAGGCAATCTGGAGACGGGCGAAATCCTGGCGGTGGACAATACCCCGTTCGATTTCCGAAAGCCGGTGCGCATCGGCGATGTGCTCCATTCCAGCTTTCCCCAGATTGCCATGCGCCAGGGGCTGGACATGAATTTCGTGATTCAGGGAAAGCCCGGCACGCTTCGGCCGGCGGCGGCGATGCATGATCCCGGCACGGGCATCACCATGGAAGTCTCAACCACCCAGCCCTGCATGCAGCTTTACAGTGATGGCATCGGCGAACGCACGGTCAAGGGCAAGGGCGGCAAGATCTATCGCAGCTTCTATGCCATGAGCCTGGAGACCCAGAATTATCTGGACGCGGTCAATCATCCCACCTTCCCGGCCGATCCCTCGACCGTCATTCGGCCGGGCCAGCCGCTACATGAGGTGACTTTGTTCCGTTTCCATCACGATTAGAGTGCCCGGATCCATGAACAATTTCGCCAATGCGTTTCTTCTGGTCTATGCCGCGCTGTTTCCGATCATCAATCCGATCGGCAGCGCGCCTTTGTTCCTGGGCCTCACCGAATTCACCACCGCCCAGCAGCGCAATGGCCTGGCGGCGCGCGTAGCCGTGAACAGCTTGTTCCTGCTGTTGGGCTCGATGTTCATCGGCTCGCATGTGCTGGAGTTTTTCGGCATCAGCTTGCCGGTGGTGCGGATCGGCGGCGGGCTGGTTGTGACCGCTTTCGGCTGGAAGCTGCTCAATTCGGAGAACCCGGACGGTTCGCGCGCCGATACCGCTACGGTCCACACCGAGCCGGAATCCTTTTACCCGCTTACCATGCCACTGACGGTGGGGCCCGGCTCCATCTCGGTCGCCATCAGCCTGGGCAGCCAACGGCCCAAGGGGGAGGATTGGGCCGAATGGATACAGGCGGGTAGCGCGGCGCTGGCGGGCGTGCTGGCGATCGTGATCACCATCTATCTCTGCTACCGCTTCGCCCAGAAGCTGGTGAGCATTCTGGGGCCGAGCGGCACCCATGTTGTGGTGCGGCTTTCGGCTTTCATCCTGGTCTGTATCGGCATCCAGATCCTGTGGAGCGGCTGGAGCGAACTGATGGCGCTCCATCCCTAATTTGGTTCGCCCCAAAGAAAACAGGCCCCCGTCCGAAGACGGGAGCCTGCTCTCAATTCCGATCGGAACGACGATCAGCCGTCCTTATGGCGCGGATCGTCATGGCGCCATGCCTTGTAATTGTCGGCATGCTTGGCGCGATAACCTTCGGCGTCAGCGCGGTGTTCCCACGCATGAAACTGATTGTCAGTGCCCATATAGCCGTCGGCATAAGCAACGGCGACATCGCTGTCCGCGAACGCATTGGCGATGCCGGCGGTGGCCAGCGACGCAGCGGCCACGGTGATGGCGGCGATGGTGATCTTCAGCGTGTTTCGCATTTCAATCCCTGAGTTACGAGTTGGGTTGACCTACGCATCAACCAATGGTGCTATACTATAGTATTGACCATATTAGCTAAGGACTAGCCAAAGCGTCGCAGGCCGTTGCATTTCTGCAATGTCTCCAACGTTAGCATCAAATCCCTGATAAACCCTCAATTTCCGGCGCTGTAGGATATGTACCAAAGTCTACCCCTTTCGCCTTCTACGACGTATAGCCCCCCATCGGGTGCAACCGCTGCTCCAGTCGGCCGGTAGGCCGCCTTGGCGGGATTGCGGTCGCCGGGCGAAGGCCCGGCAAAGCC
>JADMIO011285696.1_pt1 | contig 11696 bp, 10 predicted proteins | sample 8958161 | NCBI WGS metagenome assembly JADMIO01 (sample SAMN16585339, study PRJNA669376) | soil metagenome | isolation source: Crop rotation soil | place: USA: Cullars Rotation, Alabama | collected 2011
GTGGGCGACGACGGGCGCGTGCGTCCGCTGCGCGCGGTGACGGCGGCCCTGGCGCGGCCGGCCACGCTCTCGCACCTCATGGAGCTGCGCGCGGGCACCGAGGCGGCGCTCAAGAGCGTCGCGGCCGCGCTGGCCGCTCTGGTGCGGGAGGGCTGATGGACGCGCTGGTGACCGGTGGCACCGGATTCGTCGGCGCCAACCTCGTGCGCGAGCTCGTCGGCGCCGGCGCCAGCGTGCGCGTGCTGGCGCGGCCCGGCGGCGCTCGCCGCGCCCTCGACGGTGTGAAGGCCGAGATCGCGGAGGGCGATCTGCTGGACCCCGCCTCGCTGGCGCGCGCGTGCGCGGGCGTGAGCACCGTGTACCACGTCGCCGCCGACTATCGCCTGTGGGCGCCCAAGCCCCAGATCCTGCATCGGGTGAACGTCGACGGGACGCGCGCGATGCTGGAGGCGGCCGGTGCCGCCGGCGTCCGTCGGATCGTGTACACCTCGACCGTCGGCACCCTGGGCATTCCCAAGGATGGCGCGCCGGGGACCGAGGACACGCCGGTGTCGATGGCCGACATGGTCGGCGCCTACAAGACGTCCAAGTTCCTCGCCGAGCAGATCGCTCTCGATCTCGCGCGCCGCGGGCTGCCGGTGGTGGTGGTCAACCCCTCGGCACCCATCGGCCCCTGGGACGTGAAGCCGACGCCGACGGGGCAGATGATCGTCGACTTCATGGCGGGGCGGATGTTCGCGACCCTCGACACGGGCCTCAACCTGGTGCACGTGCGCGACGTGGCGCAGGGACACGTTCTCGCCGCCGAGCGGGGCAGGGTGGGCGACAAGTACATCCTCGGCGCCTCCCGCGGCAACCTCTCCCTCGCGGAGATCGGCCGCTTGCTGTCGGAGCTCACCGGCCGCCGGCCGCCCCGTCTGCGCGTGCCGTACGCGGTGGCCTGGTGCGGGGCCGCCTGCATGGAAGGATTCGCGCGACTGACGGGCGGCACGCCGCAGGTGCCGCTGACGGCGGTGCGGATGGCGCGCAAGCGGATGTACTTCAGCCCCGCTAAGGCCGTGCGCGAGCTCGGCTTGCCGCAGACCGACGTGCGGGTGGCGCTGCGCGACGCGGTCGAGTGGTTCGCCGCGCACGGCTACGCGCGCATCGACAAGGCGCTCGCGCGATGAGCCTGGCCAGCCTGAGCTCGCAGGTCACGCGCAAGAGCCGCTCGAACTTCTTCTTCGCGTTCCTCGCCCTCCCCCGGCACCGCCGCGACGCCCTCTACGCCGTCTACGCCTTCTGCCGCACCGTGGACGACATCGCCGACATCGGCACCGATGCGGCGGCGCAGCGCGCCGGGCTGGCGCGCTGGCGCGCGGACATCGCCCGCTGCTACGAAGGAGGCACCCCGGAGCATCCGATCGCGCGCCAGCTCGCCGGCGCCGTGCGCGACTTCAACCTGCCGCGGGCCGCCCTGCAAGCGATCGTGGAAGGCTGCGAGATGGACCTCGCGCACGCCAGCTACGAGACGGCCGAGGACCTGTACCCGTACTGCTATCGCGTGGCCTCCGCGGTCGGGCTCTGCTGCATCGAGATCTTCGGCTACACCGACCCGCGCGCGCGCGACTACGCAGTGAGCCTGGGCATGGCGCTGCAGCTGACCAACATCATTCGCGACGTCGGTGCCGACGCGCGCCAGGGGCGTATCTACGTCCCGCAGGAGGACTTGCGGAAGTTCGGCGTCACCGCCGACGATCTCCGCGCGGGGCGCTACAGCGACGCCTTCGTCGCCCTCATGGAGCACGAGGCGGCGCGGGCGCGCGGCTTCTACGAGAGCGCGCGGGCGGCCTTTCCCGCGGTGGACGCGCGCGCCCTGGTGCCGGCTCAGATCATGGGACGGATCTATCGCGCCCTGCTGGAGGAGATCGTGGCCCGCCGCTTCCGCGTCTTCGACGAGCGCGTGAGCTTGCCCGCGCGGCGCAAGGCGGCCATCGCCCTCAAGTGCTGGGCGGGCGCGAGGCTCGCGGGATGAAGGCCGCCGTGTTCCACGGCGGCGGTCGCCTCGACGCCGGCGAGTGGCCGCGGCCGACCATCGGGCCGGGCGAGCTCATGGTCAAGGTCCGCGGCTGCGGCCTCTGCGGCTCCGACATCGCCAAGATCGTCGACCCCGCCACGCGCGGGCCGGCGGTGTTCGGCCACGAGGTCGTCGGCGACGTGGTGGAGACGGGGCCGGGCGTGGGCGGCTTCACGGTGGGCGACCGCGTGGTCGTCGCGCACCACGTGCCGTGCGGCGCCTGCCACTACTGCGCCCGCGGCAGCGAGTCGATGTGCCGGGAGTTCAAGCGAAGTCAGCTGGATCCGGGCGGCTTCGCCGAGTACGTGCGCGTTCCGCCCCCCAACGTCCGCGCCGCGACCTTCCGCGTCCCCGAGCATCTGAGCGACGAGGAGGCGTCCTTCGTCGAGCCGCTCGCGTGCTGCCTGCGCGCCGTCGAGCGCGCCCGCGTGGAGCCCGGCGACACGGCGGTGGTGGTCGGGCTGGGCTCGATCGGCTGCCTGTTCGTCCAGCTGCTGCGCCGCGCCGGGGCGTCCGTGATCGGCGTCGATCAGGACGCGGCCCGCCTGGGCCTCGCGCGCGGGTTGGGCATCGAGGCGGCGGCGCCGGCCGACGCCGCGGCCCTGGCGCGGCACGCATCCGACGGCCGCGGGGCGGACCACGTGGTGGTGACCGGCGGCGGGGCGGCCGTGCTGCCGTGGGCGGTCGAGACGCTGCGCGACGGCGGCGCCGTCCACTACTTCGCGGGCGGCGACGGCGACGCGCTGCCGGTGTCGCTCGCCGCCCTCTATCACCGTGAGCTGACGCTGACCACCACCTACTCGTCCTCGCCGGCCACGCTCGCGCGCGCCTTCTGGCTCATCGCGGCCGGCAAGGTGGAGGTGGGCGGGCTCGTGAGCCATCGACTGCCGCTGGAGCGCTTGTCCGAGGCCGTGGAGCTGATGCGCAAGCGCCAGGCGCTGAAGGTCTACGTGACGCCGTGACGGCCACCATGCGCGCCGTCGTGTTCCACGGTCCCGGAGACCTCCGCTTCGAGGAGATCGCGGTGCCGGCACCGGAGCGCGGCGAGGTCGTGCTCCGCATCGAGGCCGCCCTCACGTGCGGCACCGACGTGAAGACCCTGCGCCGCGGCCATCCCGTGATGATCCCGCGCGTGCCGACCGTGTTCGGCCACGAGTTCGCGGGTACGGTGACGGCGGTCGGCGCCGGTGTCCGCGGCCTCAAGGAGGGTGACCGGCTGGCGGCGGCCAACTCGGCGCCGTGCGGGGAGTGTCCGCTCTGCCTGGCCGGCCGCCCGAACCTCTGCGAGGACCTGCTCTTCGTCAACGGGGCCTACGGCGAGTACCTCGCGCTGCCGCCGCGTCTCGTCGCGCGCAACGTGGTGCGGCTGGAGGCAACGACGCCGGCGCGCCGCGCGGCGTTCGCGGAGCCGCTGGCCTGCGCGATGCTCGGCGTCGAGCGCGCCCGTCTCGAGCCCGGGCAGACGGTGGTCGTGCTGGGCCACGGACCGCTCGGCTGCCTGCTCGCGATGGTGGCCGCCTCGCGGAAATGTCGGGTGATCGTGGTCGGCAAGGCGGGGTGGCGGCTCGAGCGCGTGCGCGCGCTCGGCGTGGCGGAGTGTCTGGACGCCACCGCGAGCGCCGACGTCGTGGCCGAGCTGCGCGCGATGACCAGCGGCCGCGGCGCCGAGGTGACCATCGACGCCACCGGGCGTCCGGAAGTGTGGGAACAGGCGATGGCGGCGGTGGGCCGCGGGGGAAGCGTGGTATTCTTTGGTGGCTGCGCGCCCGGAACGACCGTGACGGTGGACACGCGTCGGGCGCATTACGAGGAGCTCACGCTCGTCGGCGCGTTCCACCACACGCCCGAGCTCATTCGCCAGGCGATCGAGGCGCTGGAAGCGGGCGTGATCAAGCCGGATGGCCTCGTCACGCACACCATGGGCCTCACGGACGTACGACACGCACTCGAGCTGATGGCACAAGGCGAGGCCCTGAAGGTGCTGATCGAGCCATGAAACGGCCGGCGACGTGGATCGCGCCGCTCGCGCTGCTGATCTCCGTGGTCGTGGCCGTCCCCGCCCGGGCGTTCGACCCGGAGGAGACGTTTCACAAGAACGCGCTCGTGCTCTCCGGCGAGGCCGCCTACGGATGGCAGGTCGAGCTGCAGCACAAGAAGGACTTCACCACCCTCGAGTTCTGGGACCTCGGCGTGCGGCTCAGCTTGCTGCCCACGCAGCCGCTCGGGCAGGGCTCGTGGCTCTACGGCAGCTTCGAGCTCGGCCTCGAGCCGCTGTACCAGAAGTACACGATCCCGAAGGACCGCTTCTGGGCCGGCCTGTCGGCGGTCGTGCGCTATCACTTCCTCGGGCTGGGACGGTTCGTGCCCTACATCGAGGTCTCGGGCGGTGCGGGTGGCACCGATCAAAGCGTTCCGGAGATCCGGTCGGATTTCGCGTTCCTGGTCTTCGGCGGCTTCGGCATCTCGTACTTCTTCGACGACCACACCGCCTTCTACGGCGGCTACCGGCTGCAGCACGTCTCCAACGGCAACACCAGCCAGCCCAACCGCGGCTTCGAGTCGAACATCGCGGTCATCGGCCTGTCACGATTCTTCTAGCGAGGAGCGAGCGTTGACCAAGCCCATTGCCGAGATCCTGCTCGCCGGTCCCCGCGGCTTCTGCGCGGGGGTCGAGCGCGCCATCGACATCGTGGAGCTCGCGCTCTCCGTGTGTCGCCCCCCCGTGTACGTGCGGCGGGAGATCGTCCACAACCGGCACGTGGTGGAGTCGCTGCGCGGCAAGGGCGCCATCTTCGTCGACGAGCTCGACGAGGTGCCGGACGACGCCACCGTCATCTTCAGCGCCCACGGCATCTCGCCGGCCGTCCGCGAGGAGGCGCGCCGCCGGGGGCTGCGGGTGGTCGACGCCACCTGTCCGCTGGTGACCAAGGTGCATCTGGAGGCCGTGCGCTACGCGCGCGAGGGCTACACCATCGTGCTCATCGGGCACGAGGACCACGACGAGGTGATCGGCACCCTGGGCGAGGCGCCCGAGCGGATCGTCGTCATCGACAGCGCGCGCGAGGTCGACACGCTGGAGGTGCCGAACCCCGAGAAGATCGCCTACCTGACGCAGACGACCCTCTCCGTGGACGACACGCGCGACGTGATCGAGGCGCTGCGACGCAAGTTCCCCCGGATCGTGGGACCGTCGCGCGACGACATCTGCTACGCCACCCAGAACCGGCAGGCGGCGGTCAAGCGCCTGGCCGGAGACGTCGACGTCCTGCTGGTGATCGGCGCCGCCAACAGCTCGAACGCCAACCGGCTGGTCGAGGTGTCGCGCATGGCGGGCACGCGCGCGCACCTGATCAACGACGTCAACGACATCAAGCCCGAGTGGCTGGCGGGAGCGAAGCGGGTCGGGATCACCGCCGGCGCCTCGACGCCGGAGGTGCTCGTCTCCGAGGCCGTGGAGTCGCTGCGCGGCGCCGGCGTGTCGGTGCGCGAGGTGCATGTCGTCGAGGAGGACGTCCGGTTCGCCCTGCCCCAGGAGCTCGAGCGCCTGGCGGAGGAGCGTGGGCTGACCCTCCCCGAGCGGACGGGAATGCGCCAGACGATTTAGTTCGGAGGGGGCCTCGGCGGCCCCCTCCGATGCCTCCCCCTCGGACAGGAATGGCGCCGGCGAAGCCGGCACTCGGAACGTGGGAACCTCCAGCGTCGTTTTCTTGTTTGGGGTGCATTCCTCATGTTGACCCGGAGGACAGCGATGCGAAGGCGGTGGCTCGCGGTGACGGGGGTGCTGTTGGCGGTGGTGGTGCCGGGGACGGGGAGGAGTGCTCAGGTCGAGGAGAAGCGGCTGCTGGATAACGACCGCGTCGCCGTCTATGAGTATGTCTTTCCGGCGGGTTTCCGCGGCGAGGAGCATGCCGCGGTTGCCGACGAGTTCGCCTACGTGCTCGAGGGAGAGTTCTCCGTGCTCACCCGCGGACGCGGCAAGCAAGTCGTGCGCCGGGGGGAGGTGGAGTACGCGAGTAAGGGAACGATTCACCTGTCGCTGAACGAAAGCAAGCAGCCGGCACGGGTCCTGGTCGTGCTGCTGAAGGAGAAACTCTGATGCGCCTCGTGACCTTCCGAAAAGGGTCGTCCAAGCCCAGAATCGGTGTGCTCGTGGCGGAGGCCGTCCTCGATCTCGGCGCCCTCGCCGCCGATCTGGCGAAAGAACACGGAACGGTGCGTCGCGGGCGAGGGGGGTTCCCCAAGACGATGCTCGACCTCGTCCGGGGCGGGGCGGCGGCGCTGACGGCCGCCCGCGAGGCGCTCGCCCACGGCGAGGCGGTGCTCAAGCGGGACGGCATCGCGGCCGTCACCGAGCGGAAGCTCGGCGCCCCCGCCGACAAGGTCCGGCTCGAGGCGCCGATCCCGCGGCCGTCGCGCAACGTCTTCTGTCTCGGCCGCAACTACAAGGAGCACGCGGCCGAGCGCGGCGCCGAGGCGCCCGCGCACCCCGTCTACTTCACCAAGGCGCCCGAGACGGTGGTGGCCCCCGGCGCGAAGGTCATCCACCACGCGGCCACCAAGGAGCTCGACTACGAGGTCGAGCTGGCGGTGGTGATCGGAACGGCCGGCAAGGACATCGAGCGCTCGAGCGCGCTGCAGCACGTCTTCGGCTACACGATCGTGAACGACGTCACCGCGCGCGACGTCCAGAAGCGCCACCAGCAGTGGTTCCATGGCAAGTCGATGGACACCTTCTGTCCCATGGGGCCGGTGCTGGTGACGGCCGACGAGATCCCGGACCCGCAGACGCTCAGCGTGGCCATGCGGATCAACGGCGAGACGCGGCAGTCGAGCCACACGTCCAAGATGATCTTCCCGGTGGACGAGTGCATCGCCGTGCTCTCCCAGGGTTTCACCGTCCTGCCGGGCGACGTGATCGCCACCGGCACCCCGGAAGGGGTGGGAGCCGCCCTCGGCAAGTTCCTGAAGCCTGGCGACCGGATGGAAGCCGAGGTCGAGCGGATCGGCGTCCTCGCGAACCGGATCGCCAAGCCGTAAGCGGGCGTCGGGTCGGCGGCGGCGCCGCCGCCGACCTGCCGCGCGCTATACTCCGCGCCATGAGCTTCGTCACCCACGTCGAGTGCACGGTCTGCGGTCATCACCACGACGCCAAGCGCGTGCTCTCCGTCTGTGAGCGCTGCGGTCAGATGCTGGCGGTTCGCTACGACCTCGAGCGCGTCAAGACCAGCCTGACCAAGGACGCGCTCCGCACGCGGCCGCCGGGCATGTACCGGTTCCGCGAGCTGACCCCGCTCGCCGCCGACGAGGCGCCGGTGACCCTGGGCGAGGGCGGCACGCCGCTGCTGCCGCTGCCCCGGCTCGCCGCGCACTTCGGCCTCCGGCACCTGTGGGGCAAGGACGAGGGGCAGAATCCGACGGGCTCCTTCAAGGCGCGCGGCCTCGGCATGGCCATCACGAAGGCGCGCACGCAGGGCGCGCGCGGGTTCATCATTCCGTCCGCTGGCAACGCGGGCGGGGCGGCCGCCGTCTACGCGGCCCGCTGCGGGCTGCCGTGCGCGGTGATCGTGCCGCGCGGCACGCCGCCGGCGGCCATCGCGGAGGCGGCCATCGCGGGCGCCACCGTGTTCACGATCGAAGGCTCGATCGCCACCGCCGGCAAAGTCGTCGCCCGGGTGGCGCCGCAGCTCGGCTGGTTCGATCTCTCCACGCTGAAGGAGCCATACCGGCTCGAGGGCAAGAAGACGATGGGGCTCGAGCTGGCGGAGCAGCTCGACTGGACGATGCCGGACGTCCTCCTGTACCCGACGGGCGGCGGCACCGGGCTCGTCGGCATTCCCAAGGGCTACGAAGAGCTGCGGGCCATGGGATGGGTGAGCGGTCCGCTGCCGCGCTTCGTCTGCGTGCAGGCCGAGCACTGCGCGCCGATGGTGAAGGCGTTCCACGAGGGGGCCGAGACGACCACGCCCTGGGACAATCCGACCACGCACGCGGCCGGGCTGCGCGTGCCGTCGCCGTTCGCCGGCCGGCAGATGCTGAAGATCCTGCGCGACACCCGCGGCGACGCCATCGCGGTGAGCGAGGACGCCATCCGCAGCGCGCAGCGCCTGCTCGCGCGCGCGGAAGGAATCTGGACCTCGCCCGAGGGCGCCGCCCTCGTCGCCGCGCTGGAGACGCTCAAGGCGCGCGGCGGCATGGGCGCCGATACGCGGGTGGTCCTGATCCTGACCGGGGCCGGGATCAAGTACGACCCGCCGGCCCTGCGTCCGCCCGTCGACCTCAGCGGCTCCGACGACGAGATCGTCGCCGCGGTGCGTCGAGCGGTCGGCGTCTGACCGCCTCCGGGCGTGTGGTAGCATCGACCCTCTACCGCATCGCTCGCTCCAGGAGGCCGGTCAATGGCGATCGAGATCGGAAAGCTCCGGAACGTCGGCGTCGTCGGCCACGGCGGCGTTGGCAAGACGTCCCTCGTCGAATCCCTGCTCTTCACCGCGGGCGGTCTGTCCCGCCTGGGGAAGGTCGACGACGGGACCACCACCACTGACTTCGACCCGGACGAGATCAAGCGGAAGATCTCGATCAACACGTCCATCGCCTACCTCGACTGGAAGGGCCATCACGTCAACCTGGTCGACACGCCGGGGTACGGTGACTTCATCGCGGACGCGCGGGCGGCCCTGCGCGTGGTGGAGGCGGCCATCGTGGTGGTGGACGCGGTGGCCGGTGTCCAGGTGCAGACCGAGAAGGTCTGGAAGTTCGCGAGCGAGTACGAGCTGCCGCGCGCGATCGTGGTGAACCGGCTCGACCGCGAGCGCGCCGACTTCTTCCGCACCCTCGATTCGCTGACCCGGCGTCTGAAGGGGCGCATCGTGCCGCTCCACGTGCCGATCGGTGAGGAGGCGGGGTTCAAGGGCTACGTCGACCTCGCCAAGATGAAGGCGTTCGTCTACGCCGACGGCAAGTCGACGGAGACGGCGGTGCCGGCCGAGGTCGCGGAGCGGGCGAAGGAGATGCGCGAGAAGCTGGTGGAGGCGGCCGCCGAGACCGACGACGATCTCCTGGCGAAGTACCTCGAGGAGGGCGCGCTCGACGAGCCGTCGATGCTGAAGGCGCTCAAGACCGGCATCGGCGAGGGCAAGATCATCCCCGTCCTCTGCGCGTGCGCGACGCGCACGGTGGGCAGCCATCCGCTGCTCGACATGATCGTCCAGGAGTTTCCCTCGCCAGCCGATCGTGCCGAGATCGCCGGCACCGACGTGAAGGCGAAGGAGACCGCCACCCGGGCCATCGACGCCAAGGCGCCGCCGGTGGCGCTCGTCTTCAAGACGCTGTCGGATCCGCACATCGGCAAGCTGTCGCTCTTCCGCGTGATGAGCGGCACCGTCAAGGCCGACTCCACGCTCCTCAACCCGGCGCGCGGCGCCAGGGAGCGGATGGGCCACGTGGCCTGGCTGCAGGGCAAGACGCAGAAGGCGGTGCCGGAGCTCGGACCCGGGGAGATCGGCGTCGCGCAGAAGCTGAAGGACACGCAGACCGGCGAGACCCTGTGCGACGAGGCGCATCCGTTCGAGCTGCCGCGCATCACGTTCCCGGAGGCGGCCATCTCCTTCGCGATCCAGCCCAAGAGCCGGGGCGACGAGGACAAGATCTCCAACGCGCTCGCCCGCATCGCCGAGGAAGATCCGACCGTTCATCACCACTTCGATCCGGAGACCAAGCAGCTGCTCATCTCCGGCGTCGGCAACCTCCACGTCGAGATGACCGTCGAGCGCATGAAGCGCAAGTACAACGTCGACGTGACCTTGCTGCCGCCGCGCATCCCCTACAAGGAGACGGTCAAGGGGCGCGCGGAGGGCCAGGGCAAGTACAAGAAGCAGACGGGCGGCCGCGGGCAGTACGGCGACACCTGGATCCGGGTGGAGCCGCTCACGCGCGGCGGGGGCTTCGAGTTCGTGGACGACATCTTCGGAGGCGCGGTGCCGCGCAACTTCATCCCGTCAGTGGAGAAGGGTGTCCGCGACTGCATGAAGAAGGGGATCCTGGCCGGCTACCCGGTGGTCGACATGAAGGTCACGCTCTACGACGGCTCGTATCACGACGTCGACTCGTCGGACATGGCCTTCCAGATCGCGGCCTCCATGGGATTGCAGAAGGTCTTCATGGACGCCCACCCGATCCTGCTCGAGCCCGTCATGAACGTGGAGGTCACCACGCCGGCCGACAACGCAGGCGACGTCATCGGCGATCTCAACTCGCGCCGTGGACGGATCGTCGGCATGGAGCCGGCGGGGGAGACGGCCCTGGTGCGGGCGGCGGTGCCGATGTCGGAGATGTTGACGTACGAGCCGAGCCTGCGGTCGATGACCGGCGGCCGGGGTGGATACTCCATGGAGTTCTCGCACTACGAGGAGGTCCCGAGCTTCATCGCCGACAAGGTCATCAAGGAGGCCAAGACCGAGAAGGAGCGGGCGGAGAAGCATTGATCTTCCAGCAGCTGCTGAACGAGGAGTCGGGCTGTCTGTCCTACGTGATCGGCTGCGCGGAGGCGGCGCGGGCCGTCATCGTCGACCCCGGCCGCGACCGCGTGCACGACTATCTCCGCATTGCGCGCAAGAAGGGGCTCACGATCACCGACGTGATCGAGACCCACACGCACGCCGACCACATCTCCGGTAACCGCGATCTGGCCGCCGCCACCGGGGCGGCCATCCGCATCCACCGCGCGGCCGAGGTCGCCTTCGACCACGTGCCGCTCGCCGACGGCGACGCCCTTCGCCTCGGAAACGTCGAGCTGAAGGTCTGTCACGCGCCCGGCCACACGCCGGACTCCGTCTGCCTGCTCGTGACCGATCACGCGCGCGGAGGCGAGCCGTGGTTCGTGCTGACGGGCGACACCCTGTTCGTCGGCTCCGTCGGCCGTCCGGATCTCGGCGGCGCGCGGGCGGCCGAGGACATCTTCGATAGCCTGCGGCGCGTCCTGCTTCCGCTCGACGATGGGGTGGAGGTCTATCCCGGCCACGGCGCCGGCTCTGCCTGCGGGCGGGCGATGTCGGCCAAGGCCGCCTCCACGATCGGCTTCGAGCGCCGCTTCAATCCAGCCTTCCGACACGACTCGAAGGCGGCCTTCGTGGAGTTCCTCATGGAGGGCGTGCCGCCCAAGCCCGCCGCCTTCGAGACGATCGTGGCCAAGAACCGCGGCCTGGTCCCGCTCGTCTCCGCCAAGCCGCGACCGTACGGCGCGCGCGAGGCGTGGGAGGCGATGCAGGCGGGCGCGCTCATGCTCGACCTGCGCGACTCCGCCCTCTACGGCGAGTCGCACGCGGCCGGCGCCCTCAACGTGTGGATCGACAGCCCGCAGTTCGCCGAGCGCGTCGCCGGCTTCGTGCCGACCGGCACCCGGCTGCTGCTGACGCCCTCGGCCCCGTCGGATGTCGAGCGCGCGGTGCAAGCGCTGTCCCGCGTGGGCATCGACGAGGTCGCCGGCTATCTGCAGCGCGGCATGATCGACTGGCGCGACGCCGGGCTTGCGACCGAGACGGTGGCCCAGATCACCGTGCACGAGCTGTCGGAGTGGCGCGAGCAGGGCAAGGACGTCCTGGTCGTCGACGTGCGCGAGCCGCTCGAGTGGCTCGAGGGCCACATC
>JADMIO011011188.1_pt1 | contig 11693 bp, 9 predicted proteins | sample 8958161 | NCBI WGS metagenome assembly JADMIO01 (sample SAMN16585339, study PRJNA669376) | soil metagenome | isolation source: Crop rotation soil | place: USA: Cullars Rotation, Alabama | collected 2011
TGCCGATGCACGCCAAAAAATAAATGCCAACCGCCAATTCCTTGAAAAAAAACTGGCTGAGCCCGGTGCGCGTTACTACGGCATTAACACCGGATTCGGTGCTTTGTGCGATGTTGAAATACCTGCCAACCAATTAGAACAACTGCAGGAAAACCTGGTAATGAGCCACGCCTGTGGTATGGGCGATGAAATAAAACATGTGGTGGTTAAGTTGATGGTGCTGTTGAAGGCAAAGGGCCTGTCGCAAGGTTACTCCGGCGTTAGCATTGAAACCGTTGAGAAACTGCTGGAGCTATACAACGCCGGTGTTTACCCTGTTATTTACGAAGTGGGCTCATTAGGCGCATCAGGCGACCTGGCACCGCTGGCCCATTTAACCTTACCGCTCATTGGCATGGGATGGGTACGCTACAAAAACGAGAAACGAAACACCGAAGAAGTTTTTGCGCAGCTGGGTATAAAGCCCGTTAAACTAAAATCGAAAGAAGGGCTTGCCCTGCTTAATGGTACACAGTTTATGAGCGCCTGGGGCTGCTACAGCCTTATTGAAGCCGAACGCGTGGGCAAACTGGCTGATATGGTAGCTGCGCTTTCGGTTGATGCTTTTAATTGCCAGCTATCGCCATTCCACCCCGCTATTCAAAAAGTGCGTAACCACCAGGGGCAAATTGAAAGTGCCGCCAACGTGCTTCATTTTTTACAAGGCAGCCAAATTGCACAACAGGAAAAAAACAATGTGCAGGACCCCTACTCGTTCCGCTGCGTGCCGCAGGTGCATGGCGCCGTTAATTACGCCATACAACAGGTGCAGGACGTTTTTGAGCGCGAGATAAACGCGGTTACCGATAACCCATTAATTTTTGAAGCAGAAAACCTGATACTAAGCGGCGGCAATTTCCATGGCGAGCCACTGGCCATTGCGCTCGATTATTTAAGTATTGCCATGAGCGAGCTGGCCAGTATATCAGAACGCCGCACGTTCCAACTAATATCCGGCAAACGTGGCCTGCCAAAATTTTTGGTGGAAGACTCGGGCCTCAACTCGGGCTACATGATACCGCAGTACACTGCTGCTTCTATTGTATCTATGAACAAACAGTTAGCCACGCCCGCCAGCGTTGATACCATTACCAGCAGCGATGGCCAGGAAGACCACGTAAGCATGGGCGCCAATGCAGCAGTTAAATGCTATAAAATTGTTTACAACATAGAAAAGGTGCTGGCCATAGAATTTATGACCGCTATGCAGGCCCTTGATTTCCGCAAGCCCTTGCTCAGCTCACCATATATTGAGGAAATTAAAAACGAATACCGCAAAATTGTGCCTTTCTATGGCAAAGACCGGGTTATATATAACGATATACAGGTAACCGTTGATTTTATGCGAACTATAAAAATGTAGGTGGGGGCTGGAAAAAACTCAGAAGGAGGCGTTACGGTTTTACCCTTCAACCAATTTAATATACAGCCAGCGTTCTTTGCCGTTAATATTAACTGTTACTGAAAACCGCACGATATCATAGCAAGGCCGCGCCATGTTTTTTGCAGGTTTAAAGGTTGGCAAGGCCAGTACTATTGCAGTTATTTTTTGGCGGACTTCCACCGAAGGCAGGTTATAGAAAACCACCTTTGCGGGCCTTCCCTCATTATTAATTATTACATCGAAGCCAAAGTTATACTCCTGCCTGGCTGAGGGTTTGGTATGAGCCGCTTTTTTTTTGTTTTTGTACATCTTGTAAATGGGCGCCTCGTATTTATGCAGGCTATCGGTTAGCCTTTTAAGCAGCGCATCATCGCCACCGGCAAATTCGCAACCCTGTTCCACAACAACAAACACGTGTTCCTTATTCGTGTCTAATTCGGGGTTGAAATAAGTCCTAATGCCTGTAAGCAATAAGGAATCGGCATAGTGTATGGCCCAAAAATCGATAATAGAATCGCCTGAGAAAATTTGCATAGTAAGCTCGCCCCTCCATAGGGATTGGACACCCCACCGGGCAGTGTTGCGCCCCCCAGGCGAATTGAAAACAACCGTGCTATCGCTGTTAAATTGTATGGAGTAGGGGCTTTGATGAATGCTATCGGGCCTTCCACAAAAATACGTTTGGCCGGGGTTTAATTTGCCCGGCATATTCCATTTACCCAAAAGGGAGGGGGGTAAAGGTTTTGCCAACTGCGCAGTACTGAAGTTTGTGCAGAGGGTGGTGAAAAATAAAAGAAAAACAAGGTGAAGGCGCATAATGAATAACTGAATTAAAAATAAAAATTAGAGTGTATAAATGTTAAGGGTTTGTGTCATTAGATTGTAAAAAAAGGCGTGCCAGCCCCTAACGGGCCCACCGGCCAGGGGCATGCCGAACCCATTCGGGGCGCTTACTTCCTATATTGTTAACAATTTTACTTTTGTTCCTTTTTTGATTATATTTGCATAGATTAGATTTTAGATGCAAGATATTAGAACCAAGAAAGAGGTTCTAATATGATTGGGTTTGGTTTGTGTTCCCGCCTTATTCCTTTATGCAGTATTGTTAGGAGTGAGATGGGTTTGCCTGAGGAATAATTCGGGCAGGCTTTGAAATATTGGAAGCATGGGTTTGCCCGCGCGCACCCACTAACTCCCTAAAGGGAGCACCGCTACCGCGCAGGGGCTATTGGAGTAAGTGGTTAATTAATGATGTTGTGTCATTCAAATAACTGAATCCATTGGTTTTTAGACGATTGATTTTTTGGCCTTGATTTCCTACATAAATATTATGATGGGCAAAAATGTTAGGGTAAAATTAGGGTAGCTTTTAACGGATGTAGTTGGTAATTAGGGACATCGGTTTTTTGGACTTTATGAAGGCGATGAGAGGTGTTAGGGTGATTTTTGGGAAGGCATTGGCTAATAGGCCATTGGGTTATTGGGGCATTTTAAATTGCGGATATTCGCTGAGGGCGAAGGAGATAATGTTTACTTTTGGGTTCAATTTGTAAACAATTGGTTTTTATGGCCTATTTATTTTTGACCCTGACAACCCACGCCTTAAAAAGTGTAAGGGTTTTGTAAGGGAAGAATAAGGGTGGCTGGAAAGTTGGTATTGGGGGTGAGGGGCTTATTGCTAAAGGCGAAAAATGAGAGAGCAGAGGTTGTGGGTGTTTGTTAAAGAGCGAAAATGAAGAAAGGGAAGTGCGTACAATGGTACTGTCCCTTTTGTGGGGTTGGGACTGCTTCGCTAACCGCTCGCAATGACGCCTAGGGAAAACATTAAGCCAAGTTTTTCAGCTTGCGCATTTTGGGGGCGAAGATGTAGGTGGAGATAACGACTACCAAAGTCATACAGCCGCCGAAAACCACTGAGGGCACTGTGCCCATTAGCTTAGCAGCCAGGCCGGATTCGAAGGCGCCTATTTCGTTTGATGAGGCAATGAAGATTTGGTTAACGGCGCTAACCCGGCCGCGCATGGTATCTGGTGTAGTTACCTGCAAAATGGTTTGGCGGATAACCACGCTGATATTATCGAAGGCGCCCGTGAGGAATAGCATGGCGAAGGAAAGCACAAAGCTTTCGGAGAAAGCAAAGGCGATGGTAGCGATGCCAAAGCCTGTAACAGCAATAAGCAGGTTGCGGCCAGCGTGCCTGGTAGGCGGGTAATATGCCATAAACAAACCCATTACCACCGAGCCGAAAAACGGCGCGGCCCTTAAAATGCCCAATGCCTGCGGGCCGCCGTGTAAAATATCTTTGGCAAAAACCGGAAGCAGCGCAACAGCCCCGCCAAAAAGCACCGCGAATAAATCAAGCGAAATAGCAGAGAGCATGATTTGGTTTTTAAAAACAAACTTTAGCCCCATGGTGAGCGATTCGTAAAGTGTTTCTTCCTTGGGCCTTGGGGGAGTTTCTTTTACGGGCACCCATAGAAAAATGAAAAATGAAATAACCATCAGCACTACGGCAACGGCAAAAGAAGTTTCGAGGTTGGTGTAGCCGTATAGCAAGCCGCCTACTGCGGGGCCAACAACGGCGGCCGTTTGCCACGTGTTGCTGCCCCAGGTGGCACCATTAGCGTAAAGGTGGCGCGGCAACAGATGAGGGACAATGCTCTGGTAAGCGGGGGCCATAAAGCCGCGGGCAATGCCGCTAATGCCTATAACAATATAAATAGGCATAATGCCATATTGATGAATTAAAGGCGAGGTGCCGCTCATAAAAAGGCCGATTATGGCAAAACAAATTGTAATGGCAATAATGGTAGAACGCGCTATGCGGTAACGGTTAAAAGTATCGGCTGCATGGCCACCGTAAAACGAAGTAGCGATAAAAGGAAGTGCCTCGCTAAGGCCGAGCAGGCCCAGCACCAGTTTGTCACCGGTTATTTCATAAACTTTCCAGCCAAGGATGGTTTCGGCCATTTGCACGGCGAACGTCAGCATAAAGCGCGATAGCTGGAAGTTTCGGAAAGCGGGGATTTTTAGTGCTGCGTAAGGGTCGTGTTTCGCATCTGCCTGGGCCATGGGCAGCAAAGAAGATTATTTATTGGCGTTTATTCAACAATAGCAGGCATAGAAAATTTTATTTTTGCGAATATTTAGAAGAAAAGATTTTTGCCACCAAGGCACGAAGGCACAAAGAATAATAAATTGAACACCTTTTGGTTGCAATGGTTCTGTAACAGTTTTTGCCAGTTATAAAATATGGCGGCTGAAAATTTAGGAAATGGATATACTGAACGATAAAGTAGTGCTGTACACAGGGGCTGTTTTGCTGGCTGTGTTTGGCATTTCCATGCTGATAGAGTTTGTGCTGAACCTGCTTTTGCGTAAGAATTATTTTTCGGCAGAGTACCTGGTTATTAATTTGTGCATTGCCTCGCTACAGCAACTTACCGACGTTTTTAATAAATTGATTTTCCTTGGCGCCTTTTATTGGGTGCAAACGCATTGGGCCATTCAACATTGGCTTGGCTGGGAGCCGGTTAAATTGGTTAACCCGTTTTACCCTCATATTAACTGGCTGGCTATAGGTACTTATGTAATGGTACTAGTGATTGCCGATTTTTGCCAGTACTGGCTGCACCGTTTATCGCACGAGGTGAACATTATGTGGGCGGGCCATATTACCCACCACAGCAACACCGAATACAACTTTGGCGTGGCGGTGAGGCAAAATGCGCTGGAAGGGCTGTACACCTGGGTGTTTTTTATGCCGCTGGCATTCTTTGGCATACCATGGCAAATGTTTGTAGCCGCTTATACCGTTAGCCTTATATGGCAGTTTTGGGTGCATACACGTTTTGTAAACAAGCTAGGGTGGCTGGAAAGTTTTATGTCAACCCCATCGCACCACCGGGTGCACCATGGCAAAAACCCGCAGTATATTGATAAGAACTACGGCGCCTTTTTTATTATTTGGGATAAGATGTTCGGCACATTTGAACCCGAGGTGGAGGAAGTACAATATGGCATTTTGAAACCACTTGAAAATAACAACCCTATTTGGGGCAACGTACACCACCACCTGCACATTTTTAAAACTGCCAAGGCAGCACAAAGATGGGGCGAACGGGTTAAGGTGTTTTTTGGCAGGCCAGCATTTGTGCCTGGTTCATTGGCAACACAGGCCGTGGTTACCAGTACTAATAAAGCATCGTTCACTATGCAACCGGAAAAGAAGTTGTATGTATTTATCAACTTCCTTTTAACTTCTATAGCAGGTTTTTTTGCTTTGAACTATTACAGCGAGCATGGCAACATTTGGGTTTATTTAGCTGCTGCTGTTTTTATGTTGGGCTGTTTCTCGTTGTTTACTGCACTGCTTGAAAACAAAAAATGGGCTGACAGGGTAGAAGTGCTACGGTTGATTTTAATTGCAACAGCAGGCATAATGATTCTGCCGCAGCCGCAGTTTTTCAATTATGGCCTGGGCATTATAGGGCTTTCGGCACTGCTGCTATTGTTTACATGGCTGGTAGCTGTTCAATACAAAAGAAGAATGGCTGTAGGTTAAATTGACCTGTATAACTGCATGGTTTTTTGTGCGAACGCAGTATCCGTCATTGTTTGGGCGTGGGCAAAACCTTCCTTTATCATTTTGCTGCGGAGGGGTTCATTGCTCAGCACCTGCAAAATTTTAGCCGCAATATCATCGGCAGAGTTTGGATTAATAAAAAGTGAGCCGGGCCCCGCGGCTTCTTCAATGGCCCCGCCTTTGGTAGCAATTACAGGAGTACCTGAAAAGAGTGCTTCTAAAACCGGGATGCCAAAGCCCTCGAACAAACTTGGGAAAACAAAAACACTTGCGTTGCGATAGAGAGAGGGCAATTCGTTATTTGAAATATTGTAAAGGATTTTTACGCGGCTTTGCAGGCCCTTATCTTTTATTGTTTGCAGAATTTGAGGCTTAGTGGTACCATCGGTGCCCACCAGCCAAAGTTCTTCTTCAATTTGGTTGGCAATTAAAGCGTACGCTTCAATAAGTTTTATTTGGTTTTTGCGGGGGAAGAAGGAGCCTACATTGAGGATATATTTGGTGTCCGTTTTTTCTTTCGGTGTTCCGGGGTTTATCCCTTTATAAAAGATGGGTGAAACGCTTTGATAGATAACTTCAATTTTACGATCCGGTACGTGGTAATGGCTGATGATATCCTGTTTTGTTTCGTTACTAACGGCAATAATTTTATCGGCGTGTTTTACAGCGTATGCTGTTTTGCGTTTGTAAAACTGCCTGTCTATCAAGGGGTATTGTTCAGTGTGTTTCAGGAAAATTAAATCATGGATGGTAACAACAGTTTTGATTCCTGATTTGTGAATATTGAAGGGCAATTCGCCGCTAAGGCCATGGTAAATTGGGGCGCGCTCCCGGATTAAATCGCGCGTAATGCCCCATGAGCGCCACCATGCATTTATTGCGCCCAGCGATTTAAGGCCCGTTGAAACGGCACCTATTGTTTGCATGGGCCGCCCTACGCTGCTTGTACTGCCGGGTAAAAAAAGCTGAAAGCCATCCTCCAGCTGGTTCAGGTATTCATCTTTTACCTTAGGCGAAAAAAGCAGGTAATCATTATCGGGATAATCGCGCATTAGGGCATTGAGCAGTATGCGGGAGTAGTTGCCTAAACCCGTACCGTTGTTAAAAGCCCTTTTTGCGTCGAATGCTATTTTCATAAAAAAGTAAAGCCACAGATTAATTTTCGCTTTTCACTTTAATGGCCCTGAAATATTTTAAAAAAACTTCCCTGGCCTGGTTAATGCAAATGGTTAACCCAACGGCTCCATCGGTAAACCCAAGTTTAAAAAAATAATTGCGTATAAATTTAAAAGGCGGGCTGAATATGGCTTTAAATACCAGGTATAAATACCTTTCACTTTTTAACTGCCCTGCAGCTAAAGTGGCAAACTTGTCGGATTGCGTAATCAAAGATTCCGGTGTTGAGAATGAGTAATGAAGCAAATCGCCGTTTAAATGGGCTACTTTAAGGCCTTTGTCCAAATCCATTTTCTCGTGCACCAATTCGCCGATCCAACGGCCTTTGGCCCGGTTCCACAAACGTATTTTTGTATCGGGGTACCAGCCACAGGTTTTTATGGGTTTGCCGCAGTAAAAATTAAGGCGGTTCATGGAATAGGCATCATCGGTAAAACCTTCGTTCTTTGACATTAAAACGCTTTGCTGCAATGCTTCACTTAAGCATTCATCGGCATCAAGGTTTAAAACATAATCAGTTGTTGCCTGCGAGGAAGCAAAATTCTTTTGTTCTATGTAGTTAGTAAAAGCCCGGTCAATAAACTTTGCGCCTTTGGCAATTGCAATTTCTTTGGTGCGGTCGGTTGAAAATGAATCAACCACTATTACTTCATCGGCAACGGGTTTTAAGGAATCAATACAGCGGCCTATATTTTCCTGCTCGTTTAAAGTAATAATAACTGCCGTTAGCTTAGCCATTTGAGCTAAAGTGGTTCATAAAAAGCAAAAGGAAAATAAGATAAAAGCCGGTGCCTATTTGTTCTTCCAGCGTATCTTCAGTAAAAAAGGAAGAAAATAAGGCAAGGTGCAAAACCACCACCGGCCAGTAGCGGTAAAGTTTATTGGTAAATAGCGGTACAAAAAAAGCTGTAAGAAAAAGTGCCAGGCCTGCAATACCGGTGGTTGCTAAAACCCATAAAAACTGGTTGTGCGGCAAGCGGCGGTTTTCAATAGTTACCTGGCTAAATTTTTCATTGTAAACTTTATCCGTTTCTGTTTTAATATCGCCGGCGCCCACGCCCAGCCAAATGTTTTTCTTCCAAACCTCAATGCCGGCTTTCATTGAAATAAGGCGCATGGCATCGTTCTTATTATTTACGTCGCCTTTGCCGTACATTTCAAGGTCGTAATGCATATAACTCATCCGGTTGTGGAAAGCAGGTATGTAGCGGTAAGCAAAAAAAGGCAGGCAGGTTACCATGGCAATTAGTGCCGCGCCCCATATAAACTTCCGTTCCTTTATTATAATGGTTATCAGCAGATATAAAACCCCCAGGTACAATGCAACCAGGCCACTACGTACTGCTAACACATGCAGGGCAGCAAAAATGAATGTGGCTAAAAATACCTGTAGCCACTTTTCGCGTTTATCAAAAAGCTCGATTTGTGCATTGAACAGGTAAGTGCAGCAAAAAAAAGCAAAGGCCAGCATAAGCGTATAACGGATGTGGCTGTATGGAATAGGTATGGTACTCCCGTTTAGGATAGAATCGGTAATTTGGTTGTAATGCAGCGCGTACTTTATTAAAATAACCGCGGCGCTAATAGACATAGTAAGCACAAAAGCATAAAGTATGGCAATAAATTTTTTAAGTTCTATTTTTCTGAGTCCCGCAAAGGCAAAAGGCAAAAACAGGTACGGCAGTTTAATGCGCAACCAGTTTAGCCAGCTATCTTTATCAGTTGAGTAAAGGCCCGATACCAGTACTATTAAAAAGAAAAAAGAGAGCACCCAAAGGCCCTTATTGGCCGCGTACTTTTTTAAAACATGAAAGGTGTTATCGAAAAGCAGGCCCATGCCAATTAAGCCAAACATGCCAATGCTGGCCATAGCCCGGGCGGTTACCAACCCAATAAACAAAAGCAGGCAGAAAAAAACCACCAGCCATTGCCGTGTGTTTTCGCTTAATAAAGCATTTTGCTGCTGCGCCTGATTCAAAATTTTTCCCTTTTGGTGTATCACAATTTAAAATAACTTCACGCACAAACATACAAGAGTTGGACATTACCCATATCAACGATTTTAAAACGCTGGCCAGGGCTATCTCCGTTGTTGAAAACGAAGCTGAGGGGTTTGAGGAAATGCTATCCAAACTTCAGCCTTATTCAATACCTGTTATTGGCTTTACCGGCCCCCCGGGGGCTGGTAAAAGCACGTTGTTAAACGCGGTGATGGGCGTTTTATTGGAGCAGGGCAAAAAAGTAGGTATGGTACTGGTGGACCCCTCCTCGCCCTTTAACCTGGGCGCCCTGCTGGGCGATAGGTTAAGGATGTCGGCACACTTTAACCACCCCTCGCTTTTTATCCGTTCAGTTGCTACCCGGGGCTCATTAGGTGGGCTTAGCGATAAAATTATTGAAGTGGTAGAAGTAATGCGAGCTTACCCGTTCGACTATATTTTTATTGAAACCGTTGGCGTAGGCCAAAGCGAAGTGGAAATTGCGGGGCTTGCCGATACCACTGTAGTAGTGTTAGTACCCGAATCAGGTGATTCAGTGCAAACCATGAAAGCCGGCCTGATGGAAATTGCAGACATATTTGTAATTAATAAAGCCGACCGCGCCGATGCTGAAGCTTTGGTGAATTCACTGCAGCACCAGTTAATGACGGCCGGGCGCGAAAATATTCCTGTGCTGAAAACGGTAGCTGTTGAATCAAAGGGCGTAGCAGAATTGCTGGCAGAGGTTTCTAAAAAGAATGAATCAACAAAAAATGATGAACGCAAACTGTTTTTGTTAACAGAGAAAGCGCTGCGCCTGATTGCCAAAAGCCGCATGAAAGATTTTAACCGAATTCAGCTAACCGACAGCCTGAAACAGGAATTAAAAAACCCAGGTTTCAACCTCTACAGTTTTGTAAAGAAGTACTTATAACCCGTGATTACACCGCTCGACATAAAAGATTTCCTGGCCCAAAGCAAAGGCTGCTTAACTATAGATGTAAGGTCGGAAGGAGAGTATTTGCACGGACATATACTTCATGCTGTTAACCTGCCTCTTTTTAATAATGAAGAACGCAAACAGGTTGGCACTACCTATAAACAACAAAACAGCAACGCCGCTATTTTGGAGGGATTGGATATTGTAGGCAAAAAAATGAGCGGATTTGTGAAGCACGTACAGCCGCTTGTTAAGGATAATAAAATATTTATCCATTGCTGGCGTGGGGGAATGCGTAGCGGCAGCATGGCATGGCTGTTTAACCTTTTTGGTTATGACGTTTACACACTTAAAGGCGGATATAAAAGTTATCGGCGCCTTGTATTGGAATCCTTAGGAAAGCCCAATCAATACATAGTAATTGGCGGATGCACCGGTAGCGGCAAAACCGCCATATTAAGTATGTTACAGCAAATGGGGGAGCAGGTTTTGGATATGGAAGCGCTGGCCCACCACAAAGGTTCAGCATTCGGCATGTTAGGCCAGCAGCCACAACCCAGCAGCGAGCATTTTGAAAATAAGATGCATGAAGTTTTAGCCGGGTTTGATTTAAGCCAACGTATTTGGATAGAAGATGAAAGCAAAAAAATAGGCACGGTTGTTATTGATAACGGATTTTGGAATGCAATGAAAGCCGCCCCGGTATATGTTATTGATTTACCTGTTGAGGTTAGGGTTAAGCGGCTTGTTGAAGAATACGCCGGGCATGAAATTGAAGGGCTGGAGCAATCAATAGCCAACATTAAAAAACGGTTGGGTGGCTTAGAATACAAAGCAGCTATTGAAGCCCTGCAAAATAAAGACTTTGAAAAAGTAGCGGCAATTACGCTCCACTATTACGATAAAGCTTATAACCACTCCATCAATGCACGGGAAACAGGGCAGCTTACACGCTTTGGGTTTAATAACGATGATGTTAAGGCGATTGCTTCAAAATTACTTTTGGAAGCAAAAAAGGAACCGCAGCTAACCAAATAGTTGCGTTTAGCATTACTTAGTTTACAAGTTGTTAGGCGTTCTCAATTGCATCTTATTATGAAAACACCGTTGTCTCTTATTTTTTTGAGGGTATGTAGTTCAAAAAACATTAGATTTGGAGTCCTGAATAACGGATTATCTAACCTAAACCTAAGTAGCGTATGAAAAAGTGTTACACCTTGGCGTGTAAGCTGTTTGTATTCAGCCTTATCGCATTTACAGCAACCCAATTAAGTGCCCAAACTGCTAACCTGTATAGTTTTTCAACCAGCACACCCGGCGCATTAATTACCCAAACCTCGCCCACAACAATTGTGGCAGCCAGTGTGGATGACAATGTTTCCACCCTAAGGAATATAGGATTTACTTTTAATTATGAAGGAACCAACTACACCCAGTTCACTGCCTCGCCTGATGGCTGGATAAAGTTGGGCAGCCCGGTAGGCACTAACGAATACACCAATGTAATTACCAGCACAGCCAACGTACCCAGGTTACTTTCCAGCACATTGGGATCCTAAGCTTAGAATTCCACGTGGACAAGTTGTCGCG
>JADMIO011429317.1_pt1 | contig 11693 bp, 5 predicted proteins | sample 8958161 | NCBI WGS metagenome assembly JADMIO01 (sample SAMN16585339, study PRJNA669376) | soil metagenome | isolation source: Crop rotation soil | place: USA: Cullars Rotation, Alabama | collected 2011
GCCGCGACTTCAAGTCACGTGAATTCCAAGCTTCGGATCCCACTGTGCTGGAAAGCCGGCTTTGAGGGCGCGGGCAGGAAGAACAGCCCGGCGATCTTCCCGTCGGAGTCGTAGACGAGCTTGGCCAGCAGGTCACCCTTCTCGAAGGCCATCGGGATCAAAGCGACCCGGTAGCCTCCCTGCTCCGACATCTCGGCCTTGCCGTGAGACTTGTAGGTACCCGCCTGCGACCCGAGCGCGGTCCAGACGGTGGCGAGCTGGGACTTGGGCAGGGCCGAGGTCATCGTCGCGTCGAAGCCCGCGATGACCGCGTCGAGCTCGCCCTTGACGAGATGATCCAGGTCGGCTTCGGGATGAACGGCAACGGGACCCGGCGCCGGCTTCGGGTTCGAGTCGGCGGCGTGAGCGTGGGCCACGAACACGAGAGCGGAAACGAGCGCGATCAAGATCTTCCTGGGCATCGAGGAGCCTCCCACGATCCGCCGAGGCGGCGGCATGCGCCCATGTATCCTAGCGCGCTCGCGCTCCGACCGGAGGGATCACGATGTCGCTCCACCGCTCGCTCGTCCTCCCCCTGGGCCTGCTGCTCCTCGCCCCCGCGGGAGCCGCTCCTCCGCCGGCGACGCCCGAGAGTCCCTTGCCCTCGATCGCCGACCGGACGAAGGGGATGGAGCGGCGCGACGGCTTCCTCCCGCTCTACTGGGACGAGCGCAAGGGGCGGGTCTTCCTCGAGATCGCGCGCCTGGGCGACGAGATCCTCTATTACACCTCGCTCCCGGCCGGGATCGGCTCCAACTACATCGGGCTCGATCGCGGGCAGGTGGGGGACGGCCGCATCGTCCGCTTCGACCGGATCGGACCGAAGGTGCTCCTGAGCGAGGTCAACTACGGCTTCCGCTCGAGCTCGAGCGACCCGGTGCATCGCCGGGCGGTCGCCGATTCCTTCGCGACCTCGGTGCTGGCCGGCTTCGAGGTCGTCGCCGAGCGCGGCAGCGCGGCGCTGGTGGACGCGACCGACTTCGTCCTGCACGACGCCCACGGAGTCGCGGCCCGGCTCGCAGCGACCCAGCAGGGGAAGTACGCGCTCGACGCCGCCCGCAGCGCGCCGCGCCCCGAGGGCATGCGCTCCTTCCCGGAGAACACCGAGCTCGAGGCCACCCTCACGTTCACGACCGGCGAGCCGGCCGGGGACTGGATTCGCGGCGTGACGCCCGACCCGGGCGCGGTCACCGTGCGCGAGCACCAGTCGTTCGTCCAGCTTCCCGGCCCGGGCTTCCGCCCGCGACCCGCCGATCCCCGCTCGGGCTACAACGTCGTGAGCTACGCCGACCACGCGGCCCCGCTGGGCGCGCCGCTGGTGCAATCGCTCGCGGCGCGCCACCGCCTCGTCAAGCGCCACCCGGGCAATGCGCCCAGCGAGCCGGTCGAGCCGATCGTCTACTACGTGGATCGCGGCGCTCCCGAGCCGATCCGCGCGGCGCTGATCGAGGGCGCGAGCTGGTGGAGCGCCGCGTTCGAGAAGGTCGGGTTCGAGAAGGCCTTCCGGGTCGAGCTGCTCCCCCTCGATGCCGACCCGATGGACGCCCGCTACAACGTGATCCAGTGGGTCCACCGCGCGACCCGCGGCTGGAGCTACGGCGCCAGCATCGTGGATCCGCGTACCGGGGAGATCGTCAAGGGCCACGTCACCCTCGGCTCGCTGCGCGTCCGTCAGGACTATCTGCTCGCGGAAGGCCTGCTCGCGCCCTACAAGGACGGCGACGAGGATCCGCCCGAGCTGTCGCGCATGGCCCTCGCCCGGATCCGCCAGCTCGCGGCCCACGAGGTCGGCCACACGCTCGGCCTCGACCACAACTTCCTCGGCAGCGCGTTCGCGGAGGGCGGCCGCGCCTCGGTGATGGACTACCCGCACCCGCGCACGCGGCTTCTCGCCGACGGGTCGATCGACCTGTCCGACGCCTACGGAGCCGGGATCGGCGCCTGGGACGAGGTCGCGATCGCGTGGGGCTACTCCGACTTCCCGCCCGGCACGGACGAGCCGACCCAGCTCGCGCGGATCCTCTCCGAGGCGCGCGCGCGCGGGCTCGACTTCCTCGACGACCGCGACGCGCGTCCTTACGGCAGCGCCCACCCTCGGGCCAGCCTGTGGGACAACGGCGGCGACGCCGCCGCCGAGCTCGACCGGGTCCTCGACGTCCGCCGCGCCGCGCTGGCCCGGTTCGGCGAGAACGCGATCCGGCGCGGCCGCCCGCTCGCGACGATCGAGGAGGCGCTGGTCCCGCTCTACCTGCATCACCGTTACCAGACCGTGGCCGCCGCGAAGGCGATCGGGGGAGTGGACTACGGCTACGCGCTGCGCGGCGACGGCCGCGAGCCGCAGCGCCCCGTCCCCGCCGCCGCGCAGGAGCGTGCGCTCGCCGCCGTCCTGCGCACGCTGCGCCCCGACGAGCTCGCGATCCCGACCGCGATCCTCGCGCGAATCCCCCCGCGTCCTGCCGGCTACGACGCGACCCGCGAGCTCTTCGCGCGCCACACCGGGGTCGTCTTCGACCCGCTCGCGCCGGCGGAAGCCGCGGCCGCGATCACGGTCTCCGCGCTGCTCGACCCCGACCGCGCGGCCCGCCTCGTGACCCAGACCGCTCTCGACCCGCGCCTGCCCGGGCTCGACACGGTGCTCGATCGCTTGACGCGAGCCGCGTTCGACCGCGCCGCGAAGCGGACCGCCTACGAGGCCGAGATCGCCCGCGCGATCCGTCCGATCGTGGTGAACGGGATCCTGGCGCTCGCCGGCCGTGGACCGATGCCCCAGGTTCAGGCTCTGGCGCGCGCGAAGCTGACCGAGCTGCGCGGGATGCTCTCGAAGCCGGCGGGCACGGAGGACGCCGCGGAGCGCGCGAGCTCGGCGGCGCTCGCCGCGCGCATCGACCGCTTCCTCGAAGGCAAGGAGATGCCGGGCGAGACGCCGGCCCTTCCTACGCCTCCGCCCGGCGAGCCGATCGGCGACGGCGAGTGAGACGATGCGTCAGGGGCAGGGAACCACTCGCTCGATCCCGGAGGAGCGCCGTCCCCAGCTCCCCGGATGGGGCGTGAGCGGCCGGACGAGATAGAAGTAGGCGGTCTGCGAGGCAGGCACCGCCGGGTCGTCCCACGACGCCGCGCTCGTCGTCGCGCATGACAGCGCCGTCGACATCTGCGAGCTCGACGAGCGTGCGACCTGATACCCCGTCGCCCCGGCCTGGGCGGTCCACGACAGCCGCGATTTGTCACCGGGCGTGAAGTACCCCGCGGTCCCCGAGATCTCGTCCACGCTTCCATAGCCCGGCTGATTCGGGCACTGGTTGTCCAGCCCGTCGTTGACCTCGACGCCGCCGGTCTGGTGCTGCGGGTCGGCATCGTCGCAGTCGCACGCGGCACCCGCTCCGTCCGCGTCGGCATCGACCTGGGCCGGGTCCGCGACCGTCGGGCAGACGTCGCAGAACGAGAGCACCCCGTCGCCGTCGGTTTCCGCGTCGAGCTTCGCGGCGTAGTACCCGCCGTCCGAATGGTAGAAGACGACCGTGGCCGAGTCGGGGGTGATCCCGTCGATCATCAGCGCATGCGCGGAGAGGCTGCGGGGAGCTCCGCCGGAGACGGGCACGGCGAAGAGGTCGGCGGGCACGACCGCGTTCGACGCGGTATAGACCAGGCGCGTGCCGTCGGGCGTGATCCGGTGTCCGTTCGCCGCGACGCTGGCGGGCGGGGTCAGGTCCGTGGTCGGCCCGCCCGTGAGACGGATGCTGTGCACGGTGTACGGCGCCGAGGGCCCCGTCGCGTAGACGACCCGCGGACCGTCGGCGACCACGGCATGCCATACCGAAGCGGGGGCGAGCGGGGTCGAGGGTCCTCCGCCGATGCCGACGGCCGAGAGCTGCCCGGATCCGAATTGCGGCGTGTAGACGACCGTGCCGGAATCGGGTGAGAACGAGAAGGCGTAGACCTCACCGGACGGCGCGCTCACGAGGAGGACCGGGCTGCCTCCGGTCGTGGGCACGCTCCACAAGTCGGCGCCGGACTGGTAGACGACCCGTGCGCCGTCCGGGCTGACCGCCCAGCCGGACAGCTCGATGCTCCCGCCGGCGAGCTGGATCGGCGTCCCGCCGAGGATCGGTACGGAACGCAGGGTCCGTGTCCCGCCCCCGGACGTGGAATAGATCACGCGCTGCGAATCCGGCGTGATCCGGTAGATCGCATCGAGCTGCTGCCCCGCGGCCGGCGTCGGCGTCAGGCGAAGACCGGGCAGACCTCCTTGCACCGGAAACGCCCAGAGCCCTTCCGCTCCGGCGTGAAGCACCACGCGCGAGCCGTCGGCACTGATGGTGGGGGCGGAGCGGTAGCTGCCGGCCGGGGCGGGAATCCGCACGGCGGTGCCGCCGCTCGTCGGCACCGACCACACCTCGTCGTCCGCGCCGAACACGACCCGCGATCCGTCCGGCGTCATCGCCGAAAACAGGACGTAGCGGCGCGCCGCGTCCAGCCGTACCGGGGCCTCGCCGTGGATCCCGCGCGCGAAGAGCCAGGGATCGAGCGCGCCGAACGGGCTCGCCAGGATCATCGTCCCGCCCGGGGTGAGATGCCGGATGTCGCCGCCATGGGCCACGATTCGCGGCGGGGCCGCCGTCTCGATGTCCACGACCGAGTCGTGGTCGAAGCTGGCCAGCACGACGCTCTTCGAGTCCGGGCTGAAGCCCCAGAAGGAGCCGTGGGTCGTGTCCGCGATGCGGACCGCCGCGTCCTGGCTCGGGTTGAATCGGGTCGGGCAGCTATCGGCCGCGCCGCACACGCCGTCGCCGTCGGAATCCGTCCCCGCGACCGAAGGACAATCGTCGCAGGCGTCGCCGATGCCGTCGCCGTCCGTGTCCGCCTGTCCGGCATTCGCAATACCGGGGCAGTTGTCCACGGGACAGAGCACGCCGTCCGCGTCTCCGTCCCCGCCGGTGGGGCATGGATCGCAGGCATCGCCGATGCCGTCGCCGTCGGAGTCGAGCTGATCGGCGTTGGCGCGGGCTCGGCAGCTGTCGCAGGCATCTCCGATCCCGTCGTCGTCGCGATCGGCCAGCGCCGGGTTGGGGTCGAGCGGGCAATCATCCAGCTCGTCGCAGCGGCCGTCGCCGTCGGAATCGGCGTTCGAGGCGCACGACGCGAGCGGATCGCAGGCATCGCCCAGGCCGTCGCCGTCCCCGTCGTCCTGCCAGGGCTCGGCGAGGGCGGGGCAGGTGTCGCAGGCATCGGCGATGCCGTCGCCATCGGCGTCCGCGGGCACCGGATCGGACGCGAAGGGGCAGACGTCCGAAGCGTCGGGGTTTCCGTCGCCGTCGGAATCGCACGCCGGATTCGCGGGGGGGCTCGCGGCGTCCAGCGCGATCGTCGTGGCGGTGGACCCGACGGTCTGGCTGATGCGGATGTCGTCCACGTACCAGCCGTCGTCCTGCACCCAGGGGTTGGCGTGGAACCGTGCCTCCCAGTCGGGGGTGTCCTCGACCTTCGTCGTGCTGACGAGGAACCGGATCCGGATCGGACGGCCACGAAAACGCGACAGGTCGAAGCGCGATTCGATCCAGGTGCCCGGACCGATCTCTCCCATCAGCCCCGGCCCGTCGCTGGCGTGACCGATCGCGTCCGGGGAGAATGCGTCGGCCGTGGTCCCGAGCCGCGCGAACGCCGGCTCCGGCGAGCACGTCGACGACTCTCCGAACGGTGGATTCGTGGAAAAGTCCTCGGAAGGAATCGTGCCGGACCAGGGGAAGAGGTCGTCCTCGTCGCTTCCGTCGTCGATCGGATCGAACCTGCACTCCGGCGACTCCGCATCGCCCGTCCCGTCGTAGATGTTGGAAGAGGGATAGAGCTTCGTCCACGGCCACGAAGCGCTCCCCTCGACCCGGACGTAGACGACGGCGCGGTCGTAGTTCGTGATCGGGTAGCGCTCGTAGGGCATCTCGACCTGGTGCTTGAAGCTCAGCACCGGGCTGGCCGGAACACAGGGACCGCCCCCCGTCGCGGCACAATCGACGTCGATCCGGCACGTGGCGGGATCGGGCGCGGGATCGTCGCGGCAGACCCGCATGGCGAGGCGGATCACCGAGCTTCGAATCGCGTCGAGCTGGCTCAGCCTCATCGTGTCGAGGCCCGGGTTTCCCGGCGTGTGGATTCCGTAGTGGAGCGAGGCGTTTCCCAGGTACGCCCGGCCTCCGTCCACGGCGGCCGTCGTGTGCCGGTGCCAGTCGTTGTCCACCGGTTGTCCCGCGGCGAACCCCAGGTAGCACTCGCTCCAGCCGTAGCTGTTCGAGCCGACGGCATCCGGGTCGTTCTGGGCGCAGCGGTAGCCGTCGGAGAGCGTGTTCGTCGCCCGGTTCGAATCGAGCGCATCGAGGATCCATGTGCCCAGACCGGTCTCGAACCCTTCGACGTAGGTCGAGCTCGTGCCGATCTTGCTCTGGATGTCGGCATCGAGGTCGAGCACCAGCGGCCCCTGGGTGCGAACCTCCGTCAGCCCATCCGCGCTGAGCGTGACGAAGAATGCGGCCGAATAGGGCTGGGTCGCGCTGCGCGCGCACTGCGACGGAGCCGAGCACGCCCCCGCGCCGTTCGTGCAGCTGCCCGCGATGCACTGCACCGCAGGAGACGTTCCTCCGCGGTCGGCGGAGGGGGAGACCCGGAAGCGGAACGGGGTCACGGTCGTGGCCGCGCCGCCGGCGACGATCGTTCCGAGCGGGGCGTTGGGGACCGGCACGCACTCGATCTTGGGGTCGGTGGTCCGGAGGTGGGCCACGACGTTGCCCATCTCGCTTCTGGTGTTGTTCGCGATCGTGACGTACAGCTCCACGGTCTCGCCGGTGTCCGCCGAGCCGTCCCGATCACCGTCGAGGTCGTCCACCTCGACCGAGCGGATGCTGAAGTACGTCCCCGGGGCGCGGGGGAGCTCGCCGGCTCCGGCCGGAGCGACCATCGCGGCGCAGATCGCGATCCACCGGAGCGAACGATGCATCAGGGGCACGCCACCCCCCGCTCGATCCCGGACGAGCGCCGACCCCAGCTGCCCGGATGGGGCGTGAGCGGACGGACGAGATAGAAGTAGGAGGTCTGCGAGGCAGGCACCGCCGGATCGTCCCACGACGTCGCGCTCGTAGTCGCGCACGACACCGAGCCATCGAAGGATGGGCTCGACGAGCGGGCGACCTGATACTCGGTCGCCCCGGCCTGCGCGCTCCACGACAGGCGCGCTTTATCGCCGGCCGTGAAGTACCCCGCGGTCCCCGAGATCTCGTCCACGCTTCCATAGCCCGGCTGATTCGGGCACTGGTTGTCCAGCCCGTCGTTGACCTCGACGCCGCCGATCTGGTGCTGCGGGTCGGCATCGTCGCAGTCGCACGCGGCGCCCGCGCCATCCGCGTCGGCGTCGACCTGGGCCGGGTCCGCGACCGTCGGGCAGACGTCGCAGAACGAGAGCACGCCGTCGCCGTCGGTCTCGGCGTCGAGCTTCGCCGCGTACAGCCCTCCATCGGAGTGGTTGAAGAGGACCGTGGCCGAGTCGGGGGTGATCCCGTCGATCGCGAGCACCTGGGTCGCCACGATTCGCGGCGGGCCACCCGACACGGGGACGACGAACAGATCCGAAGGCTCGAGGTCGTTCCCGACCTTGTAGACGACACGGGATCCATCCGGCGAGATCTTGTACTTCGCGGCGCCATCGGGTGGGGTCAGCTCGACCGCCGGTCCGCCGATCAGCGGAACGCTCTGGACTCTGAAAGGCGGCGCGGGGGGCGCCAGGTAGACGACCCGCGACCCGTCCGCGACCACGGTGTACGTGTCCCAGGTGGATGCGGTCGCCAGCAGGATCGAAGGTCCACCGGTGATCGCGACGGACCGGAGGTCCACGGCGGAATTTGCCCACGTCGAATACACGACCCGCCCGGAATCGGGCGAGAACTTGACGTCCCGGATCCCGCTGGGGTGCGGGCCGGCGAGCAGAATCGGTCCGCCGCCGGTCGTGGGCACGCCGTACAAGTCGGTGCCGAAGCTGTAGACGACCCGTGCCCCGTCCGGACTGATGTTCCACTGGGAAAAGCTCCCGCTCGCGAGCTGGATCGGGGTTCCTCCGACCGTGGGCACGCTGAACATCGTGCTCGTTGCGCCGGCGGTCGCGGTGAACACCAGCCGGTCGACGTTCGCGGCACTGCGGTAGTCGCTGATCCGCTCCCCGGGTGCGAGCGTCGGGTTGAGGCGCACGCCCGGGCCTCCCTGCACGGGGTAGCTCCAGAGGTTCGAGCCCACCAGCGCCACGACGCGCGAGCCCTGTGGAACGACGGCCAAGGACGTCACGCCGGGCCCTTCGATCCGCACGGCGCTCCCTCCGCCGATCGCGACGGACCACAGCGCCCCGTCGACGATGAACAGCACCCGCGAGCCGTCCGGTGTGATCGCCGAACCCTCGATGAGGCCGTGGGACACGTCCAGCCGCACGGGGGGCTCGCCGTGGATCCCGCGCGCGAAGAGCCAGGGATCGAAAGCGCCACGCGTGGTGCCCAGGATCATGATTCCATCCGGAGTCAGGTGGCGAACCTCCCCTCCGTGAGCCAGCGTGCGCGGAGGGCTGGCCCCGTCGAGGGCCACGCTCGAGTAGGTCGGCGTCTCGAAAATGAAGAACCGATCCGGGCTCCTGGGGCCCGACAGCAACGCGTGCTTCGAATCCGCGCTGAAGCCGACGAGAGTGCCGACGGTGTCGGCGTCCGCGAGGCGCACAGCGGAGTCCTGACCCGGGTTGAATCGGGTGGGGCAGTTGTCCGCGGCGCCGCAGACACCGTCCCCGTCGGGATCCGCGCCCGCGACCGAAGGACAGTCGTCGCAGGCGTCGCCGATACCGTCCCCGTCGAGATCCGCCTGGCCGGCGTTCGCGATTGCCGGGCAGTTGTCGCCGGGACACGCCACCCCATCCGCGTCGCCGTCGGCGCCGGGCGGGCAGGGATCGCATGCGTCGCCGATGCCGTCGCCGTCGGAATCGAGCTGATCGGAGTTCGCGCGAGCGCGGCAGTTGTCGCAGGCGTCTCCGACCGAGTCTCCGTCGCGGTCGGTCTGCGCCGGGTCGGGATCGAGCGGGCAGCCGTCGAGCTCGTCGCACCGGCCGTCGCCGTCGGCGTCGGCGTTGGAGGCGCATGACGCGAGCGGATCGCAAGCGTCCCCGATCCCGTCGCCGTCGCCGTCGTCCTGCCACACTCCGGACAGGGTGGGACAGGTGTCGCAGGCGTCCGGGATGCCGTCGCCGTCGCTGTCCTCGGGCACGGGATCGAATGCGAGAGGACAGCCGTCGCCGGCATCCGGGTCGCCGTCGCCGTCCGAGTCGCACGCGGCGTTCGAAGGTGGACTCGCCGCATCGAGCCCGATCGTCGTCGCCGTGCTCCCCACGGTCTGGCTGACGCGGATGTCGTCCACGTACCAGCCGTCGTCCTCGGGCCAGGGGTTCCAGTGCCAGAGCGATTCCCAGCTCGGGGTATCGCTGACCTTGACGGTCGAGACGAGGAAGCGGATCCGGATCTGCCGCCCGCGATAACGCGACAGGTCGAAGCGGGACTCGACCCACGTCCCGGGACCGATCTGTCCGGCGAGCCCCGGTCCTTCGCTGGCATGCCCGATCGCCGTGGGCGAGTAAGGATTCTGGGTGGCCCCGAGATGCGCGAACGCCGACTCGGGCTGACAGGTCGACGACTCTCCGAACGGAGGGAAGCCGGGGCCGAGCGGAGTGGGAACCGTTCCCGACCAGGGGAACAGGGCGTCCTCGTCGTTGCCGTCGTCGATGGGATCGAAGTGACACGACGCGGTGTCCGAATCGCCCGTCCCGTCATAGAAGTTGGTGGAGGGGTAGACCTTCGTCCAGGGCCACCCCGCGCTCCCCTCGGCCCGGACGTAGACCACCGCGCGATCGTAGTTGGTGAGCCCGTGCGCTCGATAGGCCATGTCGATCTGCTGCTTGAAGCTGAGGACCGGGCTCGCCGGGACGCAGGGACCGCCTCCGGTCGCCGCGCAGTCGCCGTCCACCCGGCACGAGGCGGGATCCGACCCGGGATCGTCGCGGCAGACGCGCATGGCGAGCCGGATCAGCGGTCCTCGAATGGCGTCGAGCTGGCTCAAGCCTACCGTGTCGAGGGCTGGATTCCCGGGCGTATGGATTCCGTAGTGCAGCGAGGAGCCGCCCAGATAGGCCCGTCCCCCGTCCACGTCCGCGGTGGTGTGCCGGTGCCAGTCGTTCGCGATCGGCTGGCCCGAGGCGAATCCGAGGTAGCAGTCGCTGTCGCCGAAGCTGAGAGAGCCGACGCGATCCGGGTCGGTCTGGGCGCAGCGGTAACCGTCGGAGAGCGTGTTGGTCGCGCGGTTCGAATCCAGGCTCTCGAGGGTCCAGGCGGAGAGCCCCGCCTCGAATCCCTCCACGGAGGTCGTCGTCGTGCCGCTCCTGCTCTGGATGTTGGCGTCGAGATCCAGGACGAGAGGTCCTTGCGTACGCATCTCCGGTAGCCCGTCTCCCGTGAGGACGACGAAGAACGTGGCGGCGTAGAGCTGGGACGCGCTACGGGCGCATTGCGAAGCACCCGTGCAGGCTCCCGCGCCGTTCGTGCACGCTCCGGCAATGCACTGCACGGCCGGGGCGGTTCCCCCGCGATCGGCGGTTGGCGAGACCCGGAAGCGAAACGGGGTCACGGTCGTGGCGCTCGCGGCGGCCGCCATCGTGCCGAGCGCCGCGTCGGGGACCGGCACGCAGTCGATCTTCGGGTCCTCGGTGCGCAGGTGCGCGACCACGTCGCGGATCTCCCTGTGGGAGTTGTTCGCGATCGTGACGGTGAGCTCGACCGTCTCGCCCGTATCGGCCGAGCCGTCGTGGTCGCCGTCGAGGTCGTGGACCTCGACCGAGCGGATGCTGAAGTACGTCCCCGGGGCGCGGGGGAGCTCGACCGGTTGCGCGAGGATCGTGGATCCCGCGAGCCAGACCAGCAGGCTCGCCACGCCTGGATGCCGCATCGAAGCCCCCCGTTACGGTGAGTGTACTCCCTGGGGGGATCAGGCCTCGCGGTCGCGCCTCACGGTGACCTTCTTCCCCTGGATCCTCGTCGCGCGCAGGGCCGTGATCACCTGCTCGGCGATCGCCTCGGGCACCTCGACGATGGAGTGGGTCTCGGCGATCTGGACGGCGCCGATCGCGCGCGAGGACACGCCGACTTCGTTCGCGATCGCGCCGACGAGGTCTCCCGGCCGGATACCCTCGCGGCGTCCGCCGCCGATGAACAGCCGCGCGATCTTCCAGTCGGGGCCGGGGCGGCCGCGCTTCGCGTCGCGCGCGGGGCCGGTGAGGATCTTGCGCCCCTTCATGGGCCTCGGAGCGTCCATCCGGTGGGCGGGAGCAGGCGGAGCCGCCTCGGGGATCTCGGCTTCGGGGCCCCCCCGCTCGCGCGCGTCGGCCTGCTTCACGGCCGCGGCGGCGACGTCCATCACGTCGAACTCCTCGGCCAGCGACTCGACGATCGTGCGGTAGGAGTCCAGCTCGCCGGCCAGGATCGTCTCGCGCAGCGTCGCGCGCACGAGCTCGAGCCGGCGCGCGCGCAGGTCGGAGACGGTGGGGCTTTCCAGCACATTGGGATCCTAAGCTTAGAATTCCACGTGGACAAGTTGTCGCG
>JADMIO011814971.1_pt1 | contig 11693 bp, 14 predicted proteins | sample 8958161 | NCBI WGS metagenome assembly JADMIO01 (sample SAMN16585339, study PRJNA669376) | soil metagenome | isolation source: Crop rotation soil | place: USA: Cullars Rotation, Alabama | collected 2011
CTTTCCCGGTCTTTCCGACTCCGCCCTTCTGATTGGTGATTGCTATGGTCCTGCAGGAGGGAATCAAAGGGCTACTCTACCATGTTTCACGTGAAACCCCGGTCGTAGCGCTAAGCGCCCGTGACGCCGTATGTTTCACGTGAAACCTTCGCATTCAGCGTGAGGTGGATGTCCAGAATTGCCACTGCGGCAGGCGTCACACCCGGAATTCGCGCCGCTTGCCCGATGGTTGCGGGGCGAACGCGACAGAGCTTTTCCTTGACCTCACGGGAGATGCCAGAGATGGCTTCGAAATCAAACGCCTCAGGTATCGGCCGCGTGTCGGAAGAGCTGAGTTTCTCGATCTGGCGACGTTGCTGGTCCAGATAGCCGGCGTACTTGATCTCGGTCTCCACCGTCATCAGGACGCCGCGCTCCGGTGTCTCCCCAAGGGCTTCCGCAATCCAGGCATTCAATTCCGAAATCCGTGATTCCGGGCGTCGCAGCCATTGCGCCTTCTGGCCGCTTTCCAAAACCGACCGTAGCTTCACCGACTGGCTTCGTTTTTTCGCAAACAGATCCCGGCGCTCGTCGGAGGCCAAACCAATACTATCCGCGATCGGAGTCAGGCGCTCGTCGGCATTGTCAATCCGCAAATGCAGCCGGTATTCGGCGCGCGAGGTGAACATCCGATACGGTTCGTCGGCGCCTTTCGTGATCAGATCGTCGATCATGATGCCGATGTACCCCTGGCCGCGACCGATGACCATCGGGTCGCGTCCCTGGATCTGCAGAGCGGCATTGATCCCCGCAATCAGGCCCTGCGCCGCAGCTTCCTCGTAGCCGGACGTGCCGTTGATCTGGCCGGCAAGGAACAAGCCGGGCAGCTTCCGAACCTGCAGACGATGGTCCAACTCCCGCGCGTCCACGGCGTCGTACTCGATGGCGTAGCCCGGCCGGATCATTTCGGCGTTCTCCAGACCTGGGATCGATGCGATCATTCCGGCCTGGACATCGATCGGCATGCTGGTGGACATGCCGTTGACGTAGATCTCGTTGGTATCGAGTCCTTCCGGCTCGAGAAAGATCTGGTGGGACTCCTTGTCTGGAAATTTGACGAACTTATCTTCGATCGACGGGCAGTAGCGGGGGCCAACCCCTTCAATTTGCCCGCTGTAGAGTGGGGAACGGGCGATGCTCTCGGAAATCACCCGCTTTGTCTCCGCCGTGGTGCGCGCCAGATAGCACTGGATTTGCGGCCGGTCGATCCTGTCCGTCAGGAACGAAAAGGGAACCGGGTCCTTGTCACCGGGCTGGGGATCAAACCTTGACCAATCGATGCTGCGGGCATCAAGGCGCGGGGGCGTACCGGTCTTGAGTCTTGTCCATGGCAGATTCAGCGCTCGAATCTGCTCGGCGAGGATTTGCGATGGCGGCTCACCGTTACGCCCGCAGGAGAACCGCTGTTCGCCGATGTGCGCGAGGCCGTTCAGGAACGTGCCGGTGGTGATGATTACCGCTTCGCAGCGCAGGTTGCGGCCATCCACAAATCGGACGCCTTGCACTCGCCCGCTTTCGATGATCAGCGCTGCGACCTCGGCCTGCTTGATGCTGAGGTTCGGCTCGCGCTCGAGAACGTCCTTCATCCGGATGCGGTATTGCTTCTTGTCGCACTGCGCCCGCGGCGACCAGACGGCCGGCCCACGGCTGGTGTTCAGGAGGCGAAACTGGATACCGACGGCGTCGGTGACCTCACCCATCACCCCACCCAGCGCGTCGATTTCCCGGACCAAGTGACCCTTGGCGATGCCGCCAATCGCGGGATTGCAGGACATCTGCGCGATCAGGTCCGCATTCATTGTGACCATCGCCGTGCGCAGCCCCATGCGGGCGCACGCCCGGCTGGCCTCGCAGCCGGCATGACCGCCGCCGACTACGACGACATCACACGTCTGATCCACTGATACGATTGTAGCCGGACAACTTAGCCTTGAACGCGCACAGGCCGCCAACCGCGGCGACACACACATCGCGAATCTTCCGGCACTCGACGCGGTTGGCGCGCCCGTTGTGCGCGCAGTCATGAAAGTTCTTGTCATTGGCAGCGGCGGGCGCGAGCATGCGCTTGCCTGGAAGCTGCGCCACTCTCCGTCTGTCTCCGAGGTCCATTGCGCTCCGGGGAACCCCGGCATGGCTGACCTCGGGACCTGCCATTCTTCATCGGATTATGTCCACTTATCTGCCGGGCTGAATGTCGACCTCACCGTCGTCGGCCCGGAGGCGCCGCTCGTGGCCGGAGTGGTGGATCTTTTCCGGGAGCGCGGATGTCCCATTGTCGGTCCGATCGCGGCTAACGCCCAGCTCGAAGGCAGCAAGGTGCATTCGAAGCGCTTCATGGAGCGGATCGGTGTTCCGACCGCCCGCTTCGTCACCGCAGCAAGTGCCGGCGAGGCTCGCGCCGCTCTCGCGCAGTTCCGATATCCCGTGGTGCTCAAGACCGACGGCCTCGCTGCCGGCAAGGGCGTGATCATCGCGCAGGACAAAGCGGAGGCCGAGCAGGCAGTGGCATCGCTCGCGTACCCGATGGTGATCGAAGAGTTCCTCGAGGGCGAAGAGGTCAGCTTCATCGTGCTGTGCGACGGCAAGCGCGCAGTGCCGCTCGAGCCATCGCAGGATCACAAGCGCGTTTTCGATAACGACGAAGGGCCGAATACCGGCGGTATGGGAGCCTACTCGGATTCGCGAATTCTCACTGACACAGAGCGCGACCGCATTCTCGACACCATCATCAATCCCGTCGTGCGGGCGACGAGGTTCACCGGATTTCTCTACGCGGGTCTGATGATGACCCCCGAGGGCCCGAGCGTGCTCGAGTTCAATGTGCGGATGGGCGATCCCGAGACACAGCCACTGATGATGCGGCTGCAGAGTGATTGGGGCGAGGTGCTGATGGAAGCCGCTCGCGGCGCATTGAGTATGGATCGTCTCGACTGGAATCCGCAGCCTGCAACGTGCGTGGTGATGGCTTCAGGAGGATATCCTGGCTCATTCCCGGCCGGTCAGACGATCAGCGGGCTCGATGATGCCCGGGATGCGGTGGTCTTTCAAGCAGGGACGAAGCGGCACGGTCATAACATCGTGACCTCCGGCGGACGTGTGCTGGGAGTCACTGCGCTTGGCGACTCGCTTCAGGACAGCATGGATCGTGCTTACGCCGCGGTGTCGCATATTCACTTCGATGGCATGCAGTATCGGCGAGACATCGGAGCAAAGGGCCTGAAACGCTGGCTACAATGAATCGAGTGCGGGCACGTAGCTCAGATGGATAGAGCAGCCGCCTCCTAAGCGGCAGGTCAGCAGTTCGAATCTGCTCGTGCCCACCAGCCCTTGTTAGATCGCAGCCTTCAACCCTTCGAGCACAGAGTACGGCACGTGCAGATTGCCGTTGTGTCCGGTGCCGAGCGAGATCGATGGCTTGTTGCCGCCGTGGAAGTCGGAGCCGCCGCTGATCGCCAATTTGAATCGATCGGCGAGTGAGCGGTAGTAAGCGACGTTCTCCGGGCTGTGATCGCTGTGGTGGACTTCGATAGCGCCCATTCCCATGTCGCGCATGGCGCCGACATATTCAGCGAGCTTGTCCCAGTTGTTCTTCGCCACACGCACGGGATGCGCAAGTGAAGCGATGCCGCCGGCTTTCGTGACCCGCTCGATTGCTTCCTCGATCGGCACTTCCTGGCGCTGCACATAGCCGCGCGCGCCCTCGTCGAGATATTGATCGAACGCATCCTGGATGTCTTTGGCGTAGCCTTTCTCGATCAGCACGCGCGCGAAATGCGGACGAGCGGTCAGGGTGCGGCCGTGCTTCTCGACCTCTTGGAGCGTGATGTGGACGCCGAGCGATTGCAGTTTGTCGATGAGACGGCGATTGCGGTCACGGCGGCTTTCGAGCAGGAAATCGAGCCAGGCGCGGAACTCGGCCGACGGTGGCTGGGCAGGGAAATAACCGAGGAGGTGGATCGACGCGCCTCCGTATTTGGTGGAGAGCTCGATGCCGCAGATCAGCTCGAGTCCCGCCTCGGCGGCCAGGGGCGCGGCCATGTCGTAGCCGCGGAAGGTATCGTGATCGGTGATGGCGAGCGCTTCGAGTCCGACGCGCTTTGCTTCCGCCACCAATTCCGCAGCTGTGAATGTGCCGTCCGATTGGTCGGTGTGACTGTGGAGGTCGATCATGCGGTCGAAAGGAGACCTCTCTTCTCGAGCTCGCGCCAGATCTTACAGGCGGTGTTTCCTGGATTGTCGTGATCGGTATGGACGGTGATTTCGGGATTGAGGGGCGTCTCGTAGGGATCGGAGATGCCGGTGAAATGGTCGATCTCGCCCGCGAGCGCGCGGCGGTAGAGTCCTTTGACATCGCGCTCGATCAGGACATCGAGAGGACAATCCACGAAGACCTCGATAAACTCTGGCGACTCGTTCCTCGCTTCGCGCCGCGTCTCGCGATAGGGCGAGATGGCGGCGACGATGGCGATGACGCCGTTGCGCGCAAGGAGTCCGGCGACGTAGCCGATGCGGCGAATATTGGTATCGCGATCTTCGCGTGAGTAGCCGAGACCGGAGGACAGATGACGGCGCACGGCATCGCCATCGAGTAACTCAGCTTTCGCGCCTTCTGACTGCAGGCGCGCGAGGATGGCTTCCGCAAGGGTTGTCTTACCGGCGCCGGAGAGGCCGGTGAACCATAGCGTGAAGCCGCGATGTGTCATGCAGAGAGAACGTCGCGCAGGAGAACATCGACGACGCGTTCGGCCTTACCATCCGCGCTGAAATGCAGGCCGCACTCTTTGACAGCTTCGGGCGACTCCCACCACCAGCGGCCGGCGCGCTCGTCTTCTCCCGCGACTGTGGCGCGCGTGCAGGGATCGCAGCCAATGCTGGTGTAGCCGGCGGCGTAGAGCGGATGCTCGGGCAGACCGCGCTCGGCAGTGTAGCGAATGACGTCTTCCGTGGTCCAGTCGATGAGAGGGCTGATCTTGACCGAGGAGCCGGAGCGATCGAAGGCTTCGATATCCGCGCGGGACTTTGCCTGCGCCCGCCGAAGCCCGGTGAAGTAGGCTTTGAGGCCACTCAGAGCAATGGCGAGTGGGCGCGACTTGCGGATCTCGCAGCAGAGCATGCGCTTCGGAACGGCGTCGTAGAACAGATCGAGACCGTGGATTCGGACCATGGATTCCGCTTCGCGGGCATCGGGCCGGATGCGTTCGATGGTGATGCCGTAGCGCTTCTCGATGGCGTCGATCATCTCGAGGGTCGCCGGAGCGACCCGGCCGGTATCGAGCGTCATAACGCGCGTGCCGGGGGCCTGTTCGAGAACGAGATCGGTGACGATGACGTCTTCGCGCTGCAGACTGCTGAGCACGGCGAGCGAGGAGCCAAACTCCTTGAGCGCCGCCGCGACGATGTCACGCGAGGAGTTTACAAGATCCATGGTGAGGAGGTGGAAATCATGGAGCGGGAGACGGGATTCGAACCCGCGACATCGACCTTGGCAAGGTCGCACTCTACCAGCTGAGTTACTCCCGCTTGAGGGAAACCTTTATTGTGGCGTGACTGTGGCGCGCCTGTCAAACACCATGCTATCAGGGTAGTGGCTCAATTTGAATTCTCCTCCGCTGGGGGAGAAATGGGCCTTTTCTTATTCCTCTTCCAGTGTCACAGTCTTCGGTACGCAGAGTGACTTGGCGGCGGCTTTCGAGACTGAAAACGTTACCTTCGCTTTCGCCATGTTGTTCATGTGAGGCTCGACCATATTGGCCCGAACCAATTTGGTTTGGCTGGAAACCGCATCATGGATTTCTTGCGAGGGAAACGTTGAGTCCAGATCAGCAAGATGAACCTGAACGCGGCCATCCTCTTTGACTATCGGCGTCAACTTGGCTTCCCTGATGCGCAGAAAGAGAGCAGGGAAAGGGCTGCGTCTCGTCAGTGGCATCGTGGGAATATTTGCAAATCCGAGGACGAAATTGACGTGCTTGTCGTTTTTTAGGACCCAGCGCAACCCAATCAGTTCGGTGCCTTCGGCAGGGTCCGGCTTGATTCCGTCGCAGGTGCGATACCACCGCCCGGACGTGTCACTGCACAGATTGTTGACGATAGAGACAATCTGGTCTTCAGTTTCAACATCAGGAAAGATCACCACGGCAGCTTCTTCCCGCTCACTGGCGTCATCAAGGAGTTTGTTCAATAATCCACCGAGCGCATCTCCCTCATCGACGGCGTTCAAGAGGACAATCGGGTACCATCGATTTTCTCGGGGAGCCTTGGCAAGCTTGACTGCAAAAAGACACCCCAATTGCCCAGTGGCAACCCACTGAAAGAAAACTTCGTTTATGAGGTTGCTGTGGTTTGAGACAAGATCGGCGAGGTCCTTGACGAGACCCTGCCGTACAAAAACGTCCACATAGTCAGAGAGCGTGGGGTAGTGACGCTGCTTCCCATCATTGAGCCTCACGCTCAACGATCGATTCAGGGTTGGGAGCTTCGGATCTGGTACTGGGTCGGGCTTTGGCCTACTGTAGCCCGGAGGCGTCGGCACCCCAGGCATGCTGGACTATTTGCTCTCGCTTTCAGACTGCGATTTGAGAGCCGTCCACGCCAATTCTTCCAGCGGGTCCGGATCGGCATTCGGCAAATAGCGCACGCAGTTTAGTCCTACCACTGCTCGAACGCGCCCATCTGCAGCGATGATAGCGGTCTGAATGCCTTGATTGGCGTCTGCAACCACTTTTGCACCCTGGGTGCCAAGTTCTTCTTGTGTCAGAGCTTGAAGGTCGTGGTGGCTATTCACAATGTGGATCTTATTTTCGTTAGCTTGCCGCATATCCGAGTACCTCCGGACAACTAGGGCAATTTTTGTTCTCAGTTATAATAGTACGCCAAAAATACGGTCGCAAGCACTTTTTAATGCGTTTTCAATAACCTACAGATTTCTCGTCACAGAAGAGAGTGTACGCCTTTGGCTCTACCTCTTTGGTTTAGATGGAAGAGATGTAGTGTATGAGCGCAAATTTCTCTCGGTCCGCTCTTCGACGGCGAGGCGCTCTTCCCGCTCTTCCAGCAGCCGAACGATGTCCTCGACTTCCCAGAGCCGATCGGTGACGCCTGCGGCCATTGCCGGGGTCACCTTCAAAGTCGTGTGGATGCGGACAAAGTTGTAATACATGAAGTGGAGCGAGACCGCCGCGATGTGGTTCTCGACCTTCTTCGAAAAGCCGTTCGTCAAACGAGTGAACCGTCGCATATGCATCCGCATTGTGAGGTTCTGGCGCTCAACGTAGGACGTGCTGACGTGTCTGCGCTCCGGCCTACCCGTAATCGTTCTGGCCGCGCACCCAGTGCACTCCGCAGGACTGTAGCGCTTCTCTGGCTCTGCTGACTCCCCGTAAATCTTGATCAACATTGCGTAGTCGATATCCCCGCCAAAGGCGTCGTCCACAGCTTCCAGATAGGGCGTATGGCCGTCCGTGGTGAGTTGCACGCGATTCGCGAGACGGCCCGCGAGATCGCCGATGAACTCCGTAGCAGCTTCGGTATCGCGCGATCCCACCATCCAAGACGCGATGAGCTTTGTATCGGCGTCGATAGCCGTCCAGGTCCAAATGGAACCGAAGCCGAACTGACCCTGTTTGTCGAAGGGCAGGTTTTTGTCTTTCGCGTAACAGAAGGCCCAGATTTCATCGCACTGAATCCGGCGGCACGAGAGATTCCGGAGCGCCTTGTCCTGAAATTCAGCGCAGGTGGTTCCAAGATCGACCAATAGGGACGTGACTGTGTTCCGGGCGACTCCAGTCATACGCGAGACGGCCCGGATGCTGTTCCCCTCGACAAGCGCGGCAATAGTGGCCTTGCGCTTATCTGGTTCCAGGCGATTCATATTGATATTATGCTTGACCAAGCCTGTCCTTGTCAAGCATTAGGTCAATTTCATATTCGCTTTACTTTCGCCATTTTTGGTTACATAATTATGGCTGAAGTAAGCCATAATTATGCCCAAAAAAGGCAATGCGACCGAGGGCGTCTCACTAAGAATCACCATTTCTAAACAGTCAGAAGAAGCCTTGGAGAAGCTGGCGGCCCGAGGCGTCTATGGGCGCAACCCGGCTGAGGTGGCGGCAAGATTTGTTGACCAGGCGCTTCAGGGAATGATTCAGTTTCCGCCGATAGTCCTGAAGACGGAGGCAGAATAGGTGCCAAAGACGACGGGCAGGAATCTTCCTCAGATGATGGAGAGAATTAGGCGATGCCGATCTTGTCGTGCGGAAGTAAAACGACCACCGCTCGGATATGAAGAGGTTCCGCTCTGCCCTAACTGCCTCACGATCGCAAGCCGAGAAGGAAAATCAGCCTTGGTAGATGTGCAGCCTGCTGGCAAATACCTGAGATTCAGGCGAGCTTTTCAAACACCTCATTGAGGTGCTTCCCCACATCCGGCAAAGATGCGTATGACCGTTCAATCGCGCCCGGTTCTTTGGCGCGTCGGCTCAGGCCGTTTATTGTCCACGCTCTTGTTTCCCAACGGTTTGCACTCTTGGTTAATTCGACCTCAAGAGCTGCCCGGCCATCGCGGTCGGCCCTCCATGTCGCCTCGCCGCTCGGTTTGATTGTTACCAGCCAATTCAGCCCTGCTGGCATCCGCGCCAAATCCGCAGCAAACTCCCTGGCTGACTGATATCGCTCGACCGGATCGACCCTCAGAGCCTTGCGAATGATGGTCCTCATTCGCTTCGGCACGTGAGGCAAAAAGCTATTGCGATCTGGAAGCTTCCCGCGAAGAGTTTTCTCTTTGATCTCAGCATAATCGAGCGTTCTGAACTGTTCCTCGTAGTGTCGATTGCCGTTGACTGCCCTATAAAACAGAAGGCCAGCCTGGTAGATATCACTCAGGAAACTCCCGGCCCCGCTGGCGAAGACCTCGGGCGGAATAGCCCAGGTATACATCTCCGGATCTAAAACGCCACCTGTTGGTAGCGCCTTCATTGATTGCCCGAAATCGGCAACCAGAGGCACGTCGGCATTGTCGAAAAGGATGTTCGATGGCTTGATATCCAGATGAACAAAACCGGCAGCGTGGATTTGTCCGATGCCATGTAATACGCCTTGAGACAGCCGAATGACTTCTTTTACGCTTATCGGATTGGTTGCAATCCGTGAAGCCAGCGATCCATTTCGATAGAGCGGCATCGCCAGGATAACGTGCGTCGCATTCTGGCAGGCATACCGGATAGGCACGACATTCTGGTGAGTAGCGGCAAACATTGCTCTTGCCTCGTCGAAATATCGCGAGGGGTCACCATTGAACCTCGCCTTATCGACTTCCTTCGCCACCAGCTCACCACCGAGTTGTTGGTCCGTAACCCTGAAGACACTGGAGTTCCGCCCTTGTAGGGCACCAATCTGCTGCTGTCGGTCGTACCTTATCTCTGCGACGACTTCCATTGCCTATGTGTCCGGGAGAGCGGAGACGGCAACCAAGATTGCCTCCCGGCAGTTTTTTGAATAGGAGGCCCAATGAATGTCCCTGAACTCTTCTTCGTCAAGATATCGTTTTGCGCCCTTCGTCCCGAGATTCTTCGAAATGGTGGTTAATGCCCCTGTTGACACCTTCGCTCCTCGGGAGTGCGCGACTTCTAGAACGACACCTTCAACCCGGCATCTACGATTTGCAGAGTTTTGGTTGGCCTTCCCCATTACGCTTTCGGCATAGCGCACGGCTGCGATTTGAGGACTGTACTGGCCGTATAGGTGAAGCACCTGATCTCGGAGCCATCCCAAACAGGCATGCTCCTCATACGAAATCGGCGTTTTCAGCGTATCTGCGGCTACAAGGACTGCGGCATGCTGTGTGCCTTCCACAACTGCCCAGTTGAGGGCGTTGGGCTCCGCACGAAAACCTATGACCTTCATAGTAGGAAGCGGTATTCGGACAGCTAAATGTATCCGTTATCCCAAGACTACCGCTTCTTCCATCGCGCTTCAGCAGCTTTTTGCGCTATTTCCTTCCGATACTCTGGTGTGAGTTTATCCGCCCTGGCTTTGCGCCCTTTAAGCCGCCCAATCGCCCCAGCGTGACTGCTTTCACGTCTTTCTTAGGAGCTGGCTTCGGCTTCTCCATCTGACCGGTAGCGATCAGCATCGTTTCGAACGCCCGGACATTCAAATCCGGCTTTCCGCGCCCGCGATTCGTCGATTTGTTCGGCACTGTTCCCAGCGTACAAGGGCGGTTTCAGGTGTCAAGAGGGTACGATTTCAAATTGAGCCACTACCGCTATCAGGGTAGTGGCTCAATTTGGATTGCCATGCGTGAACCCCTCCATTACGACGGCATTCATTGCAGCCTGCTGCTGGAGCAACCGGCGGCGGGGGTGGTTGTGCTCCGAATCGCAGGCACGGATGTGGGCGAGTTCGGGCAGGCTCCGATGACGCGACTGGATCAGTGGCTTGCCGATGGTGAGCCGGTGGAGTTTTTCATTGACGCTCGCGAGGTGCGTGGTGCGACGATCGCGGTGAGTGGCGAGTGGGCGCTGTGGCTGGCGCGGCATCGCGCGCAACTGCGAACCGTCACGATGCTGACGGGATCGAAGCTGATTCAGGTGACGGCGGAGTTTGTGCGGCGGTTTTCGGAGCTTGAAGGCATCATGCGCATCTGCACGGAGCCTGCGGTGTTTGAGGAAGAGCTCGCGCGCGCCAGTGGGCGATAAACTCACTGCTGATATGCAACACGAAATCGCCTTCGAGATGGCGACGTCTTCGATCCGTTATGGCGCCGGTTCCACGAAGGAGGTCGGCGCAGACTTCTCCGAGATGGGCGCGAAGAACGTGCTGGTGTTTACCGATCCCATTCTGAGCAAGTTGCCCCCGGTGCGGAACGCTATCGAGTCGCTTGAGGCGAACAAGGTGCCGTACCAGTTGTTCGATCGCGTGAGGGCTGAACCGACGGACGAATCGATGCAGGAGGCGATCCGCTTCGCGACATCGAATCCACATGACGCAATTCTCGCGGTGGGCGGTGGATCGACGATCGATACGGCCAAAGCGGCCAATCTCTACAGCTGCTGGCCCGCGGACTTCCTCGACTACGTGAATGCGCCGGTCGGCAAGGGCAAGCCGGTGCCGGGACCTGTGAAGCCGTTGATCGCGATCCCGACGACGGCTGGCACAGGCAGCGAGACCACCGGCGTCTCGATCTTCGACTACAAGCCTCTGCGCGCGAAGACCGGAATTGCGCACCGCCGGCTGCGGCCCTTGCTTGGCATCGTGGATCCGGACAATACGCGAACGCTGCCACCGATGGTGGCGGCAGCGTCAGGCCTCGATGTGTTGTGCCATGCCATCGAATCGTGGACTGCGATGCCGTACGGCGATCGGCCGCGGCCGGAGAAGCCTGTTCTGCGCCCGGCGTATCAGGGCTCAAACCCGATCAGCGATCTGTGGAGCCTGGAAGCGCTGAAGCTGACGGCGCGCTATATTCGGCGGGCGTTTGCCGATGCAGGCGATGAAGAAGCGCGCGGCGCTATGATGCTGGCTGCCTCGTACGCGGGTATCGGCTTTGGCAACGCGGGGGTGCATCTGCCGCACGGTATGTCGTATCCCGTTGCAGGGCTCGTCTTTCCAGCACAGTGGGATCCGAAGCTTGGAATTCACGTGACTTGAAGTCGCGG
>JADMIO011246987.1_pt1 | contig 11691 bp, 9 predicted proteins | sample 8958161 | NCBI WGS metagenome assembly JADMIO01 (sample SAMN16585339, study PRJNA669376) | soil metagenome | isolation source: Crop rotation soil | place: USA: Cullars Rotation, Alabama | collected 2011
CCCGCCGAGCACCGCCAGCGCCCGCCCGCCGCGCGCGTCCCAGAGCCGCGCCGTCCCGTCGTCGCTGCCGCTCAGGACGCGCTCGCCGTCGGGCGTGAACGACACCTGCCGCACCACGTCGCCGTGCCCCGTGAAGGCCTGCACCCGCCGGTGGGTCGCGACGTCCCAGACCCGCACCACCCGGTCGCCCGCGCCCGTCACCACCTGCCGGCCGTCCGGCGAGAAGGCCACCGCCAGCACCTCGCCCACGCCGTCGGTGAGGGTCGCCAGCGCCACGCCGTCGGCCACCCGCCAGAGCCGCGTCGCGCCCTCGTCGCCGGCGGTCGCGAGCGTCGCGCCGTCGGGCGAGAACGCCAGCGCGCGCACCCAGCTCCCGTGCCCGCGGAGCGAGCGGTCGAACACCCCGGTCGCCGACCAGAGGCGCGCGTCGTGGTCGGTCGAGGCCGTCGCGATGTGCTGCCCGTCGCGGGAGAAGCGGGCCATCACCATGCGGTCTTCGTGGCCCTCCAGCGAGCCCGCCAGCCGCCCGGTGAGCGGGTCGGAGAGGAACGCCTCGTTGTCCCAGCCCGCGCTCAGGACGCGCCGTCCGTCGGGCGAGAACGTCACGTCCAGCACCGGCTCGCGGTGCCCGCCGAACCGCCGTCGCGCCGTCGGCCCGGTCGCGCCACAGCCGCGCCGCGCCGTCGTCGCCCGCGCTCACCACCCGCCCGTCGGCCGCGAAGCGCACCGCCCGCACGGGCCCCGCGTGCCCGCGGAACGTCTCCACCGCCCGGCCGCCGTCGCCGCGCCAGAGCCGCACGGTGCCGTCCTCGCCCGCGGTCGCGACCAGCGCGCCGTCGGCCGACCAGCGCGCGTCGTAGAGCGCCCCGCGGTGCCCCGTCAGCGTCTGGAGCAGCGCCCCGGTGCCCGCGTGCCAGATGGCCGCCGACCCGTCGGCGCTCGCCGTCAGCACCCGCTCGCCCGCCGGGTTGACGCTCGCACGCACCACCACCCCGCGGTGCCCCTCGAAGGCCCGCAGCGTCGCCCCCGTCGCCGCGTCCCACAGCCGCGCGCTGCGGTCGCGCGACGCGGTGATCACGCGCGACCCGTCACCCACGAAGCGCGCGTCGAGCACGCCGCCCACGTGGCCGGTCAGCGTCTGCACCAGGGCGCCGTCCGCGACGTTCCACACGCGCGCGAGGTTGTCGCCGCCGCCCGTCACCGCCCGCGCGCCGTCGGCCGAGAAGACCGCGCATTCCACCCAGCCCGCCGTCGCCTGCAACACCACGGGCGCACCGCCGCGGGTCGGCCACAGCCGGGCCGTGCGGTCGCGCGATGCGGTGAGCACCCGCGCGCCGTCAGGCGAGAGCGCCACCGCCGTGAGCCAGTCTTCGTGCCCGCGCAGCACCGCGAGCTCGCGCGCCCCGTTCCCCTCGATGGACCAGGTGCGCGCGGTGTGGTCTGCGCTCGCCGTCACGGCGGTGCGCCCGTCGGGGGAGAGCGCGACGGCCGTGATCGCCGCGGTGTGTCCGCGCAGCACCGCGAGGCGCGCCCCGTCGGTCGACCAGAGCGCCGCGGTGCCGTCGGCGTACCCGACGAGGGCTCGACTCCCGTCGGCCGAGACCGCCACGTCACCGGCAGCGCCGGCGGCGCCTTCGAGGGCGCGCGTCCGATCGGCCGCGATGACCGCGGAGGTGAGCCCCTCGAAGATGGTGGGCGAGCGCGCGATGGCCGTGCGCGAGGGCGCCTTCGCGGCGGCGATCGCGGACCGCAGCGCCTCGGCCTCCCAGCGGGTTGCCGCGCCAGCCGCGACGCGCGCCCGCCGCGCTCGATGGAGGAGAGGTCGGACGAGAGGCTGCGGGCGCCGCGCTCGACGTCCCACGACCGCAGCGCGAGCACGACCCCGACCACGGTGACGACGCCGGTGAGGCCGATGAGGAGGACGGTCGAGCCGCGGGGCTGCTGGTCTACGGGGGGGCGGGGCATGGCGCGGGCGGATGCTTGCGTCCACTTCGCCCGCGAGACAACACCCGTCAGCGCTCCGGGTGCCGATGGTTGCGGCGGCGCGCGCGGGGCTCCTCCGCCGCGGGCGAGGGCGCCGGCGTCGCCGCGACCGGGGCCGCGGCGGGGCCGAACACCACCGTCTGGTCGCGGTCGGGCACCAGCGTGAGGCGACGGACCGACGCGCCGTCGGTCACCTCCACGACCACGGGCGTCGCGCCGCGCGGGAGCTCGAAGCGCTCGCCCGACCGGGCGACCCCGTCGATGCGGACGGTCGCGCCCGCGGGGAGATCGGCGATGCGGATGTGCGCCGTCGAGGGCGCCGGGGGCGCGAGGGCGGCCGGGGCCTCGACCCGTTGGACCGCCGGCGAGGGCGCGGGGGGCGCGCGGCGGGACGGCAGCAGCACCACCGCGGCGCCGACGCCGACCAGCGTGCCGAAGACCATCCACGCGGCCGAGCGCAGCGCCGGGGGGCGGCCGTCGGGGGCGGGCGGCGGCCGCGACGAGCGGGCGGACGGGCGCTCGGCCACGAGCAGGCTGAGGGGCGCGGGCGGCGGGATGGTGCGCGACGACGGCGGGGCGTCGGTGACCTCGATGCCGACGGCGCCGAAGGGCTGGAGGGCGTCGAGGAAGTCCTGCGCGGTGGGGAAGCGCATCGCGGGCATGCCCTCGAGGGCGCGCAGCACCACCGCGTCGAGCCCGGGCGGGACCTCCGGGCGCAGCGCGCTCGGCGCCACCGGCTCGAGGGTCTGCTCGACGAGGCTGCGGAAGATGTCCGACTCGTTGTCGCCAGGGTAGGGGAACGCCCCCGTGAGCAGCTCGTAGAGCAGCACGCCGACGGAGAAGAGGTCGGCCCGGTGGTCGACCCGGCGCGCGTCGAGCCACTGCTCCGGCGCGATGTACCGCGGCGTGCCCAGCACCACGCCCTCGCGGGTGTACGCCCGCCGGGCGTGGTGGACCGGCGCGAACTTCGACACGCCGAAATCGAGGAGCTTCACCCGCAGCTCGGAGCCAGCGAGGACGAACACGTTCTCGGGCTTCACGTCGCGGTGGATGACGCCCATCGCGTGCGCCGACGCGAGCGCCGAGAGCACCTGCCCCGTGATGCGCACGGCGGCCTCGACGCTCAGCGGGTACGGGCCGCGCATCCGGTGGAGCAGGCTCTCGCCCTCCAGCAGCTCCATGACGAGGTAGGGCCGGTCGTCGTGCACGCCCAGGTCGATGACGTCGACGATGTTGGGGTGCCCGACGGCGGCCGCGGCCTGCGCCTCGCGGCTGAAGCGCTCCATCGTCTCGTCGCTGATGCCCAGCTCCGGGCGCAACACCTTCAGCGCAACGCGGCGCTGCAGCGTGCGGTGGATCGCCTCGTAGATCTCGCCCATCGCGCCTGAGTCCAGCGCGCGGACGATCTCGTAGCGGTCGGCGATCACCTCGCCGGGTGCGAACATGGCGCCTTCGGTCTCACCGGGTTGCGGGTGTCGGCGGGCGACGGACCCGCACGGCGCGAGGGTGCCCCCGATCTACTCGTGCCGCAACGCCGTGATGGGGTCCAGCTGGGCCGCGCGCCGCGCCGGGAAGAACCCGAACACCACCCCGATGCCGCCCGACGTGGCGAAGGCGATCACCGCGGCGGTCGGGGAGAACCGCACGTTCCACTCCATGGCGCGGCCGAGCACGGTGCCGGCGCCCACCCCGAGCGCGAGGCCCGCGACGCCGCCGATGGTCGACAGCGTCACGGCCTCCACCAGGAACTGCGCGAGGATGTCCGCGGAGCGCGCCCCGATCGCGAGCCGGATGCCGATCTCCCGGGTGCGCTCGGAGACGCTCACCAGCATGATGTTCATCACCCCGATGCCGCCCACGAGGAGGGCGATGCAGGCGATGGCGAGCAGCAGCGTCGACAGCGTCGAGCGGGTGCGCTCCAGCGTCGCCATCAGGTCCTGGAGGTTGCGGACCATGAAGTCGTTCTCGTCGGCCTCGGGCGTGCGGTGGCGCTGGCGGAGCAGCGCGGTGAGCTGGTCCTGGGCGCGGGTCATGAGGTCCTGCTCGCGCACCGACACCATGATCTGGTCGACCTCGCGCCCCGGCGTGTGCCGCAGCCGCGCGCGCACGGCGGTGATGGGCATCACCACGGTGTCGTCGTAGTCCTGCCCGAAGCTCCCCTGTCCCTTCGGGGCGAGCAGCGCCACCACGGTGCACGGCATCCGCCCGATGCGCACCGTCTGCCCGATGGGGTCGGCCTGGTCGAAGAGCGCCCGCCGCACCGTCTCGCCGATCATGCAGGTGCGCGCCGCGAGCCGCAGGTCGGCGTCCGTGAAGGCCGCCCCCCGCGCGACCGGCCACGCCCGCACGCGGAGGTAATCCGGCGTCGAGCCCGTCACCCGGGTCGCGTAGTTGCGCGCGCCCACCACCAGCTGCGCGCTCGCGGTGATCACGGGCGCCACCGCCTGCACGGTGAAGAGCTCGCGCGCGATGGCCTCGGCGTCGTCCTCGGAGAGCGTCGGCCGGCTGCCCATCTCCCCGCGCACGCCGCTCGACGTGCTCTGCCCGGGGAACACCCAGAGGAGGTTCACCCCGAGGGCGCCCATCTGGTTCTGGATGCTGGCGCTCGCGCCGTCGCCCAGCGCCGTCATCGCCACCACCGCCGCGACCCCGATGAGGATGCCGAGCACCGTCAGCGCCGCGCGCAGCTTGTTGCGCGTGAGCGACCGCAACGCGAGGCGGAACGCCATCCACCACATCCCCACGGCCGCCCTCCTACGGGCTCCCCGCGAGGAGCGGGTTGTTCGAGCCGGTGTGGAGCTCCGCGCGCCGCGGCGTGGGGTTGGGCCCGTCGCTGCCGATGAGCCCGTCGCGCACCACCACGATGCGGTCGGCGCACGCGGCCACGTCGGGCTCGTGGGTGACCATCACGATCGTGAGCCCGTGCTCGCGGTGGAGCCCCTGCATGAGCGCGAGCACGTCCTCGGTGGTGCGCGAGTCGAGGTTGCCCGTGGGCTCGTCGGCGAGCAGCACCTTCGGGTCGGTGACCAGCGCCCGCGCGATGGCCACGCGCTGCTGCTGGCCGCCCGAGAGCTGCGCGGGCGTGTTGTCGAGCTTGTCGGCGAGGCCCACGAGGTCGAGCGACTGCACCGCGCGGCGGCGGCGCTCCTTGGAGCCGATGCCGCGGTAGGCGAGGGGGAGCTCGACGTTCTCCAGCGCCGACGTGCGCGCCAGCAGGTTGAAGCCCTGGAACACGAACCCGATGAGCCGGTTGCGCGCGAAGGCCCGCGCGTCGGCGTCGAGCCCGGAGACGTCGTGGCCCGCGAGGAGGTAGCGCCCCGCGCTCGGGCGGTCGAGGCACCCGATGAGGTTCATGAGGGTGCTCTTGCCGCTGCCCGACGGGCCCCCGATGGCCACGAACTCCCCCGCGCGGATGTCGAGCGTGATGCCCCGCAGCGCGTGGAACACCAGCTCGCCGGTGCGGTAGACCTTCTCGACACGCTCCATCCTGATGACCGTGTCGCGCTCGCTCACGGCGACCTCCGCCGCCCGCCCATCCCCGGGGCCCCCGGCGCCGCGCCCGTCGACGCCCGCTGCTCGATCTCGTCGGTCACCACCGGCGTACCCACCGCGAGGCCCGCGCCCGACACCTCCGTGCGCCGGTCGTCGTGCAGCCCGAGCGTCACGGGGACCGCCACCGGGCGCCCGCCGCGCAGCACGTACAGCGTGCCGTGGTGGGGGTCGGGCTCGACCGGCGTCGTGGGCACGCCCCCGTCGGGGGTCGCGCTCGACGGGCGGAAGCGCAGCGCCGCGTTGGGGACGAAGAGCACGTCGGGGTGCCGCGCCGCGCCCACGGTCACGGTGGCCGTCATGCCGGGGCGGAGCTTCATGTCGGGGTTGGCGACGGAGATCACCGCGGGGTACGTGACCACGCCGCTGGTGGTCTGCGAGCCGTAGCGCAGCTCGATGAGCTCGCCGCGGAAGGTCTCGCCCGGGAAGGCGTCGACCCGCGCGGTGGCCATGAGGTGCTCGCGCATCTGCGCCACGTCGGCCTCGTCGACGTTGGCGATGATGCGCATGCGGGTGAGGTCGCCCGCGATCTGGAAGAGCGTCGGCGCCTGGAAGCTGGCCGCGACGGTCTGCCCCTCGTCGATCGACCGCTGGATGACCACGCCCGCGATGGGCGCCGTGATGCGGGTGAAGGTGAGGTTGGCCTCCGCGCTGCTGAGCGACGCGTGGGCGCGGGCGATCTCCGCGCGGGCGCCGGCCACGTCGGCGAGGGCGAGGTCGCGGCTGCCCCGGGCGGTGTCGACGTCGGCGGGCGCGTTGAGCCCGCGGCCGCGGAGGTCGCTGGCCCGCGCGAGGTTGATCTCGGCGACGCGCACGTTGACCTGCGCCCGCTGGAGCTGCGCCTGCGCCGCGAGCACGGCGGCGCGGGACTGCGCGACGGCGGCGCGGAACGGGGTGGAGTCGATCTCGGCGAGGAGCTGCCCCCGGGTGACGCGCGCGTTGAAGTCGACGAGCACGCGCGCCATGCGGCCGCTCACCTGGCTGCCGACCTGCACCTGCACCTCGGGCTGGAGCGACCCGCTGGTCTCGACGGACGCGACGATCTCCCCGCGCCCGACCGCCGCCGTGAGGTACCGCGGGCCGGTGGGCGCGCTGCGCCGCTTCGCGTAGACCGCCCCCGCCACCGCGACGAGGGCGAGGAGGACGACGACGACGATCCACCGGCGGTTGGGCTTCGCGTGAAGCTGGTCGAAGGGGTCCTGGCTCACTGCGTCCGGCGGGGCTCCATTGGCGGCCGGAGGATTCCCCGCCGGGCTACCATGTGCAACCCGGGAATCGCCCGCGACACGATGGCAGACGCACTCGACGAACGAAGAGGGGAGGGCGCGCTCACGGCGCGCGGACTGCGGCGCGCGCTGTCGACGCTCGGCGGCGCGGTCGGCCCGCTCGACCTCAGCGCGCACCCGGGCGAGCTGCTCGGCATCCTCGGCCCCAACGGCGCCGGCAAGACCACGCTCCTGCGCGCGCTCGGGGGCCTCGTCCCCATCGACGCGGGCGAGGTGCGGCTGCGGGGCCGGCCGCTCGCGGAGTGGGACGGCCGCGACCGCGCGCGGGAGATGGGCTACGTGCCGCAGCGCGAGCCGACGCCCGACGGCTGGAGCGTGCGCGCGTGGGTGTCGCAGGCGCGCGCGCCCCACACGGGCTGGACGGGCGCGCTCCGCCAGCGCGACGAGCGGGCCGTCGACGAGGCGCTCGCGGCCTGGTCGCTGCTCCCGCTGGCCGGTCGCGACGTCTCGACGCTGTCGGGCGGCGAGCTGCGGCGGTGCGCGCTGGCGCGCTCGTTCGCGCAGGGGGCGCGGGTGCTGCTGCTCGACGAGCCCCTCGCGGCGCTCGACCTCGGCCAGCAGGTGGCGTGCTGCCGGCGCCTCCGGGCGTGGGTGCGCGGGGGCGGGGCGGCGGTGGCCGTGCTCCACGACCTCACCGCGGCGGCGCGCTGGTGCGACCGCGTCGCGGTGCTGCGCGACGGCGCGCTGGTGGCCGCCGGAGTACCCGACGAGGTATTCACCGCCGAGGTCATCGGCGGGGCGTTCGGCGTGCCGGTGCGGGTGAGCGTCGACGCCACCACGGGCACGCGGGTGGTCGTGCCCACCGGCGAGGGCGGCTGAGCCGGTGCGCGTCGCCGCCGTCGAGCTGCCCGCCCGGTACGGCGACCCCGAGGCGCAGCTCGCCGCGCTCGACCGGGCGCTCGCCGCGCTGCCCGGGGCGGGGCCCACGCTGGCGGTGCTCCCCGAGCTCGCGCTCACGGGCTACGTGTCGGCCCGCGGCGACTTCGACGTCTCGCGCTTCGCCGAGGGCCTCGACGGGCCGCTGCTCGCGCGCGTGGCCTCCGTCGCCGTCGCCCGGCGCGTCTCGCTCCTCGCCTCCTGGGTCGAGCGCGCCGGCGACCGCTGCTTCAATTCCGCCGCGCTGATCGACGAGGGGGGCGCCACCCTGCTGCACTACCGCAAGCGCCACCCGTGGTTTCCCGAGCGGTGGGCGACGCCGGGCGACCTCGGCACCCCGGTCGCGACGCTGCACGGACGGCGGGTCGCGGTGGCCGTGTGCTTCGACCTGCACTTCGCGTCGGCCGAGGCGGGCGCGGTGCTCGACTCCGTCGACGCCCTCCTCTTCCCCAGCGCGTGGGTCGACGACGACGCGCACGACCTCCGCGGCGACCTGCTCCCCGCGCTGGCCGCGCGGCACGGCTGCGCGGTGGTCAACGCCAACTGGGGCCTCGGGTCGCCGCCCGTCCCCGGTCAGGGGGACTCGCGCATCGTGCTCGGCGACGGCGCCACCGTCGCGCGCACCCACCACCGGCGCGGCGCTTCGACGGTGATCGCGGAGCTTCCCGCCCGAAGTCCCTTGCCACCCGGCGGTCGCGCGGTGAAACGTCCTCGACCGTGAACGACCGGGCGCGCCTCTGGGCTGGCATCACCGACGCCGAGATCGCCCACCTCGCGGGGCGCGACCACGCCGACCCCCACCGCGTGCTCGGCGCCCACCCGGTCGACGGCGGGACGGTGCTCCGGGCGTGGCGACCGAAGGCCGACGCGGTCTCGGCGCACCTCCCCGACGGCACGATCCTCCCCCTCCGGCGCATCCACGACGCGGGCCTCTGGGCCGCGTGGACCGGCGCGCCCGTGCGCGGCGTCGCGTGCCGCATCGAGGCCACCTTCGCCGGCGTCTCCTGGTCGACCCGCGAGCCCTGGAACTTCCTGCCCACGCTCGGTCCGGTCGACGAGCACCTCTTCGGCGAGGGCCGCCACCGGCTGCTGCACGAGCGCCTCGGCGCCCACCCCCGCACCCTCGACGGCGTCCCCGGCGTGGCCTTCGCGGTGTGGGCCCCCAACGCCCGCTCCGTCGCCGTCGTCGGCGACTGGAACCTCTGGGACCCGGCCACGCACCCGCTCCGCCGCGTCGGCGCCCTGGGGCTCTGGGAGGTCTTCGTGCCCGACGTCCCCGCGGGCGCGCGCTACCAGTTCGACCTCGTGACCCGCGCGGGCGAGGTGCTGCGCAAGAGCGACCCCTACGCCTCGCGCGCCGAGCTGCGGCCCGGCCAGGCCTCGGTGGTCTTCGCCTCGCACCACGCCTGGGGCGACGACGCCTGGATCGCCGCCCGCGCCTCGCGCTCGGCCCAGGCCGCGCCGATGTCCATCTACGAGGTGCACGCCGGCTCGTGGCGCCGCGACGCCGCCGAGGGCGACCGCTGGCTCACCTGGCGCGAGCTCGCGCCCCTCCTCGCCGACCACGTCGTCGCGCTCGGGTTCACCCACGTCGAGCTGCTGCCGGTGGGCGAGCACCCCTTCGACGCCTCGTGGGGCTACCAGGTCACCGGGTACTTCGCGCCGACGGCGCGGCACGGCGACCCCGACGACTTCCGCGCCTTCGTCGACCACCTCCACGGCCGCGGCGTCGGCGTCATCGTCGACTGGGTGCCGGCGCACTTCCCCAAGGACGCCTTCGCCCTCGGCCGCTTCGACGGCACCGCGCTCTTCGAGCACCTCGACCCGCGGCAGGGCGAGCACCCCGACTGGGGGACCTTCGTCTTCAACTACGGCCGCCGCGAGGTGCGCAACTTCCTCCTGGCGAGCGCGCGGGCCTGGGTGGCCGACTTCCACGTCGACGGCGTGCGCGTCGACGCGGTGGCCTCGATGCTCTACCTCGACTACTCGCGCGGCGACGGGGCGTGGGTGCCCAACCCCCAGGGCGGCCGCGAGAACCTCGACGCCGTCTCGCTCCTGCAGGAGCTCAACACCCTGCTCCACGGGGAGTTTCCGGGTGTGGTGGTGATCGCCGAGGAGAGCACCGCGTGGCCCGGCGTGACCCGCCCCGCGCACGACGGCGGCCTCGGCTTCACCCTCAAGTGGAACATGGGCTGGATGCACGACACGCTCGCGTACTTCGCGCGCGACCCGGTGCACCGCCGGCACCACCACCACGGGCTCACGTTCGGGCTCACCTACGCCTTCCGCGAGCACTTCATCCTGGCCCTCTCCCACGACGAGGTCGTGCACGGGAAGCGCTCGCTGCTCGAGAAGATGCCCGGCGACCGCTGGCAGCGCTTCGCCAACCTGCGCGCCCTCTACGCGTGGATGTGGTGCCACCCCGGGCGCAAGCTCCTCTTCATGGGCGCCGAGCTCGCGGCCCCCACCGAGTGGAGCGAGGCGCGCGGGCTCGACTGGTCGCTCCTCGACGACCCGATGCACGCGGGCGTGGGCGCCCTGCTGGGCGACCTCAACCGGCTCTACCGCGCGACCGGCGCGCTGTGGCGCCTCGACGACTCGGACGACGGCTTCCGCTGGGTCGACCCCGACGACGCCGACCGGAGCGTGTACTCGTTCGTGCGGCGCGGCGCGACGGGCGAGGCCCCGGTGCTCTGCGTGTTCAACGCGACGCCCGTGGTGCGCGAGGGGTACCGGGTGGGCGTCCCCTCGGCGGGTCGCTGGCGCGAGGCGGTCAACACCGACGCGTCGATCTACGGGGGCAGCGGCGTGGGCAACGCGGGGGCCGCGCAGACGTCCGCGGCGCCGAGCCACGGGCACGCGCACTCGGTGACGCTCCGTCTGCCGCCGCTCGCGGTGCTGGTGCTCGTGCACGAGCCGGCGCCCGCCGCGCGCCGCCCTGGACGCTGAGGGTCGACAGGGGCTACAGCTTGCGGCGGCCCGTTTGGCGGGTGACGGTGGGCCCCAAAACCTTCTACCGTCGTGGACCGCGTCCGAACCCCTGAGGAGGAAGTCTGATGACGTCGAAGTGGATCCTGCGTGGCGTGGCCATCGCGAGCGTGCTCGTGTCCTACAACTGTCGGAGCCGCACCCGGAACAGTGACAACAACACGCCGACCACCGCGCCCACGACGGCACCGACGACGGCGCCGACCACCGCGCCGGTTCAGCAGCCCGTGCTCCAGCCCGGCACCCAGCCGACCGTGCAGCAGCCCGTGCTCCAGCCCGGCACCCAGCCGACCGTGCAGCAGCCCCCGCTCCAGCCCGTCGACCCGACGGCGCAGACCGGGACCGAGCCCGAGCAGCCCACCATGCCGGGCGGCAACGGCGACTACATCGTCGCGCAGATGCAGATGCGGCAGGGCCAGTACGCCGTGGGCATGACCCCCGTGCTCCCCATCGCCCGCGGCACGCTCGCCACCAGCGGGACGCAGAACTACGCGGTCAGCATGGTCCCGGGCCGCTGCTACAAGATCATCGGCGTGGGCGCGCCGAGCGTGACCGACCTCGACCTGAAGCTTTACGCGCCGGCCAACCCCGACGGCACGCCCAGCGCGCTCGTCGACCAGGACGTCGCCGAGGACAACTACCCCGTCATCGGCCTCGCCCGCGAGCGCCCGCTCTGCCCCACCGTCGCGGGCGTCTACCGCCTCGAGGTCACCATGTACGCGGGCCTCGGCGAGTTCGGCGTCCAGGTCTTCGGCGGCCCCCAGTCGCCCTGACCCGCTCCCCTCCGCTCCCCGCCCCCCAAACGCCAGCAGCCCCTGGGCCCTTGCCGTCGCGAGCGACGGGCGAGACCACTCGCGCCTTCGCTCGCGGCGACAGCCCGCGCTCGCGGCGGGGCCATCCCGTGGCCGGGCTCGGGAATACCCGGTCAGGTAACCGGGCGGTGCGTGCGATGGGGAGCGGGTCAGTGAGCGGGCGCGGGCGCCGGAGCGGCGGGCGCCGCCGGAGCCGC
>JADMIO011430644.1_pt1 | contig 11690 bp, 9 predicted proteins | sample 8958161 | NCBI WGS metagenome assembly JADMIO01 (sample SAMN16585339, study PRJNA669376) | soil metagenome | isolation source: Crop rotation soil | place: USA: Cullars Rotation, Alabama | collected 2011
AAAGAGCGGGAGGTCGCGGACTTTCTGCGGTCCGGGCTGCCGATCGTGCAGGACGAGCCGGCGACGCTGACGTGGTACGCGGTGCGCATGGGGCCGACGACGTTCGGCATTTTCGACACGTTCCCCGACGACGCCGGCCGGCAGGCGCACCTCGCCGGCAAGGTGGCGACGGCGCTGAAGGCGCGGGCCGACGAGCTGTTCGCCCGTCCGCCGGCCATCGAGCGCATCGACATCCTCGCGGAGAAGATCGATGCCGACGCCGCGGCCGCCACCGTCGTCGCGGCCGCTGAGTGAGCGCGAGGCGCCGCAGCGCACAACAGGTGGGCCATTCCCGACCGAGACTGGGCCATCGCCGCCGGCGACGTGCGCTCGGAGAGGCGGGGGCCGTTCGAACGATGGAGCTCGTCATGACCGCTGCCGTCCGGAGAAGCGTCGCCATCGCCTTCGCGTCCGTCGCCGCCGCGTGGGTACTGTGCTGCGGAGTCGCGCCGCGGCCTGCGGGTGCGGAGGAGGTCCGCGCGAAGTTCGGGCCGGTCAACGTCGAGCACCTCGCCAAGCTCGACAACCCGTGGGGCATGGACTGGCTGCCCGACGGACGGCTGCTCATCACCGAGAAGCCCGGTCGGTTGCGGATATTCGCTAATGGCAAGCTCTCCGAGCCGATCGCCGGCGTGCCGACCGTCGCGTACAAAATGCAGGGCGGGTTGCTCGACGTCGCCGCCGATCCCGATTTCGCGAATAACCAGTTCGTCTACCTCGCCTACTCGGAGCCCGCCGAGCAGCAGCCGCCCGACGTCAGGGATGACGGCGACCCGCGGTTCGCGAGTTACCTGGACCTGACCGACACCGCGCTCAAGGGCGGGGCCGTCGCCCGCGGCAAGCTCGACGGCAGCCGGCTTACCAACGTGAAGGTCATCTGGCGGCAGGTGCCCAAGACGATCGGCCGCGGCCACTTCGGCGGCCGCTTGCTCTTCGCGCCCGACGGCAAGCTGTTCATCACGTCCGGCGAGCGCCAGCGCTTCGAGCCCGCGCAGGACCCCACGTCCAACCTGGGCAAGACCGTCCGCATCAATCCCGACGGCTCCATCCCCTCCGATAACCCGTTCGTCAACAGGCGCGGCACGCTGCCCGACCTCTGGACGCTCGGCCACCGCAACCTCCTCGGCATCGCGATCGACCCCGCGACCGGAAAACTCTGGGTCAACGAGATGGGCCCCAAGGGCGGCGACGAGTTGAACCTCATCGAGCCCGGCAAGAACTACGGCTGGCCCATCGTCAGCGAAGGCAAGCACTACAACGGCGCCCCCATCCCGCACCACGACACCCACCCGGAGTTCACGCCGCCCGCGTACGTGTGGAACCCCGTCATCTCCCCGTCCGGCATGAACTTCTACACCGGCGACAAGTTCCCCGGGTGGCGCGGCAGCGCCCTGATCGGCGGGCTCTCGTCCGAGGCGCTCATCCGCGTCACGATCGACGACGCCCGCGCCGCCGAAGCCGAGCGCCTCGAGATGAACCGCCGGGTGCGCGACGTGATCCAGTCGCCGGACGGAGCGATCCTCCTCCTGACCGACGGCGAGGACGGGGAACTGCTGCGCCTCACGCCGGCCGGCGGGACCTCACCGCGCGGGGCCGGAGATGGAGGTCCCGACCGCAGGCGTTAAGCGTGCAGCACACGCCGATCGCGTACCCGTTCTGAGCGGAGATGCCTGGCCGTCCCATCGTGCACTTATACCTCAACCAATTGCCTGTGACGTGAAGGAGTTCATCATGGCGAATTACACTGAATCCGATCGACTCGCGGGCCTGAAGGTCGCGATCCTGATCACCGACGGCTTCGAGCAGGTCGAGATGACCGAGCCGCGCAAGAAGCTGAACAACAACGGCGCAGACACGAAGATCGTCTCGCCGAAGACAGGCACGCGCGTCCGCGCGTGGAACTTCACCAACTGGGGCGAGGACTTCCACGTCGACGTCGGCCTGCACCATGCCGACCCAGACAAGTTCGACGCGCTTCTCCTGCCCGGCGGCGTGATCAATCCCGACACGCTCAGGATGGATGCGCGGGCCGTGGATTTCGTCCGCGCGTTCTTCGATGCAGGCAAGCCCGTCGCCGTGATCTGCCACGGGCCGTGGACCATCATCGAGGCCGACCGCGCCCGCGGCCGCCGGATGACGTCGTGGCCTTCGCTTCGCACCGACCTGCGGAACGCCGGGGCTGAGTGGGTCGACGTGCCCGTCGTCGTCGACGGCGACCAGCTCGTGTGCAGCCGTCAGCCCGACGACATCCCGGAGTTCAACAAGGCGATGGTCGACGTCTTCGCGCAGCGCGTGCCGACGCATCATTAGATTGTGAAGTCATGGCAAAGATTCCCCCGACCATGCGCGCCGCCGCGATCGATCGATTCGGCAAGGCGAAGGAACTGAAGGTCCACGAGCTTCCCGTACCGGAGGTCGGTGCGGGCGACGTGTTGATCGCGGTCCACACCGCCGGCGTCGGCTCGTGGGATGCCGACATCCGCGGCGGGTGGTGGCCGGGCCCGGGCAAGCCGAAATTTCCGCTCGTGCTCGGCACCGACGGATCAGGGACCGTCGTCGCCGTCGGTTCTCGCGTGCGCCGCTTCAACGTGGGCGACAAGGTCTACGCATATAGCTGGAACAACCCCAAAGGCGGCTTCTACGCGGAGTACGTTGCCGTCGACGCGAAGAACGTCGCGCCGATGCCGAGCAAACTGACTCTGCGCGAAGCCGGTGCGGTCCCGGTCACGGGGCTCACGGGACTCCAAGGCCTTGAAGGTGCGTTGAAGATCAAGAAGGGTGAGCGGTTGATCATCCACGGCGCATCAGGCTGCGTCGGGACTGTCTCGCTGCAGTTCGCGAAGTGGCTCGGTGCGCGCGTACTCGGAGTCGCGTCGGGCAAAGACGGCGTGGCCCTCGTGCGGCGCCTCGGCGCCGACGCCGCCGTTGATGGGAGGCAGGGTGACATCGGGGAAGCCGTCCGCCAATTCGCGCCCGACGGCGCGGCCGCGGTCCTTGCCCTGAGTTCCGGCGCGGCCCTTACTCAGTGCCTCGACGCCCTCAAGCCGCGTGGCGGCCGTGTCGCGTACCCGAACGGCGTCGAGCCCGCGCCGCGTAAACGTAAAGGCGTGAAGATCACCGCCTACGACGCCGTCGCCGGGGTGCGCGAGTTTCAGCGGCTCACCCGGGCCGTCGACGGGTCGAAGCTCCGCGTCGTGATTGCCGACACGTTCACGCTGGACGACGCCTCGGCCGCGCACGAGCGGATCGAGAAGGGCCACGTGCTCGGAAAAGTCGTGCTCCGCGTGCGCTGACGCGTGTATCTCAAGGCCAGAGGAGTTCATCATGACAGCTCGCGCAACCGAAATCCGTACGACGAAGCTTCCGTCCGGCGTGGCTGTGCCGGTGCTCGGACAGGGCACGTGGCACTTCGGAGAGCACCCCGCCCGCCGCGCCGAGGAGATCGAATCCCTTCAGCGCGGCCTCGACCTGGGCATGACGCTCATCGACACCGCCGAGATGTACGGCGACGGCGCCTCCGAGGAAGTGATCGCCGAGGCGATCGAGGGCCGGCGCGATGAGGTATTTCTCGTCAGCAAGGTGCTCCCGCATCACGCGACGTTCGACGGCGTAGTCGCCGCGTGCGCAGCGAGCCGCCGGCGCCTGCAAACGGAGTGGCTCGACCTGTACCTGCTTCATTGGCGGGGGGGCAACCCCCTGGCGGAAACCGTCGCCGCGTTCGAGGCACTGAAGGCCGAGGGCGCCATTCGACACTGGGGCGTCAGCAACTTCGACCTCAGTGACATGGAAGATCTCGTCGTCGTCGAGGGCGGCGAAAACGTCGAGACGGACCAGGTCCTTTACAACCTCGCCCGCCGCGGCATCGAGTACGACCTCATGCCCTGGGCCGACGAGGAGGAAATGCCGCTGATGGCGTATTCGCCGATCGAGCAGGGTCGGCTGCTCGACGCCGCCGCGCTCGTCGAGGTCGCCGCGCGGCACCACGCCACGCCCGCGCAGGTCGCGCTCGCGTGGGTGCTCCGCCACGAAGGTGTCATCGCGATCCCCAAGGCAGCGTCACCGGTGCACGTCGACGAAAACCGCGCGGCGCTCGACCTCCACTTGTCGGTCAAAGACATCGCTCACCTCAACCGCGCGTTTCCGCCCCCTACAAGTAAGGTGCCGCTGGAAATGCTGTGACCCGCGGTTTGCTTCTGGGTGATCGCCCAAACGTATGCCGTTTTCAAAACCTAACCGGGATGGAACCTATGCGAATCATCAATTGCAAGAGCTGGATCGTTGCGTTGTTTTCGATCGTGTGTGTCAGTGGCTCCGCGATTCTCGCACAAGACGCAAAACAAGATGCGAAGCAGGACGCCGAGCAGGCGTCGTTGACGCAAAAGCCAGGAGTGCGCGCGCAGGAGACGTCGATCGCGAGCGATTTGGCCCAGGCCTTTCGGACGATTGCTCAGCAGGTCAGCCCGTCCGTGGTAAGCATCCGCGTCACACGCGATGTGCAGGCCCCGCAGTCGCAATTGCCCGACGATTTCCTCCGGCGATTTTTCGATGACTTAGGCCCAGATCAGAATCGGCGCCCCGGCGCCAACCCGCGGCCGGAGTCGCGCGACGAGAACGATGACCAGGACGTGCCGCCCGGTTCGAACCAGCGCGGCACGATGCGCCAGATCGGCACGGGCAGCGGCGTGATCGTGCAAACCGAGGGGAGCACCGCTTATATCCTGACGAACAATCACGTTGCCGGTCATGCCAGCGATATGGAAATCAGGCTTTCGGATGGACGCGTCATCAAAGACGCGAAGCTCGTCGGCGCCGACGCCGCCACCGATCTGGCCGTGGTCCAAGTTCAGATGAGCGGACTCACGGCCGTGCAATGGGGCGACAGCGATCAGTTGAAGCAGGGCGATTGGGTCCTGGCGTTCGGCGCGCCGTTCGGCTACGTGGGCTCGATGAGCCACGGGATCGTCAGCGCACTGCACCGCCAAGCCGGGATCCTCGGCGCCGGCGGATATGAAAGTTTCATCCAGACCGACGCGTCGATCAATCCCGGCAACAGCGGCGGGCCGCTGGTCGACATGCAGGGGCGAATCATCGGCGTCAACACCGCGATCGCCAGCGCCAGCGGCGGTTCTCAGGGAATCGGCTTCGCCGTCCCATCGAGCATGGCCCGGCCGGTCTACCAGGAGTTGAAGGCAAACGGCAAAGTGACGCGCGGCTGGCTCGGGCTTCAAATCGTCAACGTCGCCGACGCGCCCGACCAGGCCAAGAGCCTTGGCTACACCGATGCGACTGGCGTGATGGTGCGAAGCGTGCTCAGCGATTCACCGGCCTCGGGCACGCTGCGCCCCGGCGATGTGATTACCTCATTAAATGGCCGGCCGGTGACCGACGCCTCGGAGTTGCGAAACGCGATTGCGTTGGCTCCTCCGGGAAAAGAGGTGAAGCTTGGGATCGTCCGCGATGGCAAGGAGCAGGAGGTCTCCGTGAAGATCGGGACGCAGCTGGACAATGCGCAGGTCGCCGCTGGTCGCGGGGAGGAAAATCCGCAGACCGCCGATCTGGGTATGCGACTCTCAGACGTCACCGAACAACTGGCCAAGCGATACAACCTCAACGACGCTTCCAGCGGCGGCGCGCTGGTGACGCGTGTGACCCCGGGCTCGGCCGCTGCCAATGCCGGCGTGAAGGTCGGTGACGTCATTACACGAATCAATGAGCAGGACATCGCCAACGTCAACGACGCGCGAGATGCGCTCTCCAAAGCCGACGTCAAGAAAGGCGTTCGCCTTTACATCAAGAATGCGCAGGGCACCGAGTATTTGTTCGTGCGATCCACCAAATAGCACGCGACGCTCAGCGTCCAAAGGTATGCGCTGCAGTCGGCAGCTTCGTCTGGATTTAGTAGTCAACGTGCTGATCTACTAAATCAACGCGCGCACAAGGAAGTCGAAGATGCTGTCGCCGGATTGAGCACCCGACCGGATCGGTCCAGAGCGCGTGAATTTCCACGACCAATGGTACTGGAGAGCGTGGTTCGGCGGCGCGCGAGGATGGTTGATCGATTCAGGAGAGGAACCGTCCCTAGGCGACCTGTTTTGTCCTGCGTCGATGCCGCAGCAGGACACTAATTGCTGCTGTTACGCTTAACAACGTGGGCTCCGGCACGACGACCTCGATCGTTCCATTCAAGTAGAGCTGAGATAGATCCCACGCCAATCCGGACCCCGGCGAAGCGAGCGTGAAGCGCGAAAATGATCCAGTGATGGCGTCGAAGTCCAGCACGTCGAAGGTGTCGCCGGCCTGCAGCGAGGTTGTGTTGCCGCGCATCAAAAGAAACTCGCCCGCCAGCTCGAGCGTGCCGTCGACGTTCAACCGATTGAAGGGTCGCGTTGCCACTGCGCCACCGAAGACGGACACGGCGAAGGTACAATCTTCCGCTTGGCGGTAATTGCCGACGACGTTGAGGATACCCTCGCCGGCGATGCCAGGAGCGGCCGTTCCGCTCTCGTTGTCCACGTCCGCCGATACCGTGCCGGTGCCTTCGAGACGACCAGCGTTGCTCAGCGAAATCTTCGTAGTTGACGTCACGCTACCGGTCACGCGCAGCGTTCCGCCATCGCGCGCTTCGATGTGGCCGTTGTTGGTCACCGTCCCCCGAAGCTCCAGGTATCGTGCGGGCGTGGCAGCGGAAATCATGCCGTTATTGATGATCGTCCCCGTGACCGTCCCGTTGGCTGCCCCGCTAACAATCGTGACTTGTGGCCCGATGGTCAGAACGCCTGTCGTGCGGAGATAGCCGCGAGCGCTCGCGCCAACTGCCACGTTCGCTCCAAAGTCCACCGTTCCCAAGCCAGTCAATGAGGTGCTGCCCTGCATCGTGAAACTTGCGGCGGTCGCTGACAGCGCCTCGGCGTCGCCCGTGATCGTCAGCTTGCCGTTTAGCGGGACGTTTCCGGTAACCCTGACCAACGACTGGCTGGGTATCGTTACGGGCGCGTTGATTGCCTGCACATTGGTCAGATCAAATGTCGCGAAGCCCGTGCCTTCACCGCCAAGGACGAAGCGCGAGCCGCTCGCGGCGTTAAGGGTTCCGCCGGTGATCGAACGTTCGAACCGCCACGTGCCATCGTTTGCATCAAGGGAGATCGCTCGTCCGGTGTTATCAACTGCATTCTTGACGACCACGCGTCCTTGCGCGGTGGAGATGACATCGCCCAGCGCATCGCGCGTCGTGAAGTTCATGACCTGCAACGTACCGTTCTTGAGAACGATGCTGCCCGACTGATTTATGCCCGACGCAACCGAGTCAAAGCTGAGCAAAGCGCCGCTGTCGACGAGGATCGTGCCTTGGTTGAGGACTGAGCTCGCTGACGTGATGTTCAACCGCAGTTCGTTGAGCGGATTGTCGGCGACAATCGTGCCGCGGTTGGTGAAAAGCTTGTTGCCGATGTTCATCTCACCGCTGCCGCCGAGCGTGACGCCCGTATCGATCAGCCACGGCGCGACGTTGCCCGCGAAGAAGCCACTGGATTGACCCTTCAAGGTGAACCGACCGTTACCGTCGATGACGCGCTGTAAGGTGCCGGAACTGGTCGCTTTCAACTGACCTTGAGCGTCAATATTCACGTTGTTCTCAAGCGTCACGCGATTCGCGATCTGCAGTTCGTTTGCAGCCGTGCCGCCCACGTTCAGCGTGACATTGCTCAGCGTCGCGTTTGCAAACGTCACGGTGCCCCCGTTCGTGCCTGTCAGCTTCCCGCCTACTATCGATCCCGACATCTCGTAGCGGTTGCCGTTCTGCCCATCAAGCACGATTTCCTGACCGGTGTTCGCGATCGGCCCCTGGAACACGATAAGGCTGTTGGTCAGCGCCAAGTTGCCTACGATGTCCTGCATGACCGGTGCGTTATTGATCGCGAACGAGACCGTTGCGCGATCGCCGGAGACGGTTCCGTGATTTTTCGCAGCGTCGCTGAAACTGACGGCTCCGCCTGCAGCGATAACGGTGTTGCCATTTACCGTGGCGCCGATGTAATCCAGATGCGCTGCGCTGTTGACGAAAACCTGGCCGGCGCCGGCCATGTTGATCAGCGGCGTGTTGATGACTGCGTTGCCGCCGCGAACGGTCAGCGTTCCGTTGACGGCCACGTTCGTACTGGCCCTCAGTTCGCCGTTGAAGAATTCGAGCGTGTTGTCGAGCGTCACGCTCTTCGTGAATACGGTACTGTTGGGGAAGCTGAACGTGACGACGGTTGGCGCACCCGGGCGACTGATCACCACGTCGTCGGCGCTGCCTGGCAACGACGGATTACTCGACCAGTTGGAAGCCACGCTCCAGTTGCCGTTCACATCCGTCGTCCAGGAAACGACGGCGCCATACGCCTTGTGCACACCGCCATACGCCGCCGCCGCCAAGCAGACCGTCCGCGCCACCCTCCTAATGGATTTCACAGGTTAGCCCTCGATTGGCTGCCGCATAGCCGGCGGCACCCCAAGCAATGTAGCGGGCTTTCGTCGGACGGTTCAAGGACAGAATCTGATCGTTCTGCCCGCTAACGACTCTTGAGTTAATTACCCGCTGCGATCGGAGACCAAGAGAAGAAGCCAATGCGCTGGGAACTAATCTGGCATTCGCGAGGCGGGCAACGTAATCCGGCCCTGCGAGCCCGCGCACTAAGCCTCGCGTACGCTCCTCACGCGCTCTCGGCATCATCCCATCAGATTCACCCGGCGTCAGTCGCGGCTTTGTCGAGCATCGCCCTTGGCGAACTCGGTAGAAAACACCGGTGACAAATATTTTGGCAGCTCACGATCTTTCACGGAGGTCAGATCCTTCGCGGCCGATGTCACCAGGTGTTTCGAGACTTGAGGCCCGATCTCGTGGCGCAGGAAGCCCAGGAACTTCGCGGGCGCGAAAATGGCGACAGCGTCGTACGCTCGGTGTGCCAGCCCCTTCTGAAGCACCTTCGCGACCCGTTGCGCGAAGCGCTGTTCTTCGACAACATCGGGAGATGACGTGCTCCACGTTCCGAGCCGTCCCCACTTGCCGCCCTTCGCGTATTTGCCAGGATCGTCCGTGACGATGTCCTGCGGTTTCTCTCGGCCGTGTGGATTGATCAACTCCTGCACGAGCAAAAGAGGCTCGCGATGGCCGGTGCTTGAGAATATTCTCGCCCGCGCCGCATCCGCAATAACGATCCAGAATCGCATTGGAGTCCCTGTCAGTACGGATATTGAATCGACTCGTATTGAACGTGTGCGAGACGTGTGCCGCCTGTAATCTGCGCGGCCAGTTTGTCGACCACTTCGTCGATCGCGGCACGATGATCGCGCAGCGCATGATCGCTTCGGGCGACGTAGGTTCCGGTCGGCAAGATCAGAATCGCCTGCACTGAGTATCCGGAACCCTGGCAGTCGAACGTAAATTGAATGTGGCGATGCTCGGGCGGAAAACGTTCGACCAGTTCCTCGAAACGGTAGCGATTGGTTCGCGGCACGAAGTTGATTGCGGGACTTGTCCCTGATCTGGTCATGTCCAACCTCGATCTCTTGTCCAAAGGCGAGGCGATCCGATGGGCGATCGAACCGCCTCGCCGGCCTGCGCAATCGTTCGTATGGCGTCCACGCTAGTGGGCGCTTGCGACCTCGGAACCTTTCCGGCTTTCGGATTGACGATGGAAGAACGACGCAACGCGCTCTTTCAGTCGAGAAAATGCGGATTCGGAGTTCTGGTTTCCGTTGATCTGCTTTTCCACTTCCGAGATCGCGTCGTTGAGCACGACGTATTCTGGATCCTTACCGGCGTAACCGAGCTCTTTCCCGCGCGCGAGCTCCTGCTTTGCGATGTCTAGAAATCGCTTGGCAGCGTCTTTGTCGCTGTCGCGCCGTGCCTGTGCTTCGGCGATGGCAACGTCCGCCGTGACCAGCGGCAGGGGCGTGACGCGATCGATCACCGCCAGCGTGTTGATCGCCGTCTGCAGGAGCAACTTGGCCTCATCCGTTTTCTTTTGATCGAGCAGTCTGGCCGCGTCGCGCATCGCGATCGGATACGTCGCCAGCGGAAGGTTGTAACTGCGAACACGGATTTCGCTGACCAGTTCCTGGAGTAAGACGCGTGCAGCAGGAAAGTCGCGATCGTCGACCGCGTTTTCCGCGGCCTTGGCAATCGTCTTGATCGCATTCCTGTCGAGGGGCGCCAGGTCGATCACGTTGACGTCAACCGCAACGGGGATCAGGGCGGTTACGGGATTTCGCGCGGTCAGAATGTTGATCTTGCCCGTCGCACGTTCCAGCGCGGCGAGGGCCTGATCAACCTTGCCGCCGTTGATGGCTTGGATCGCGGCCTGCGTTTCCTTGATCGCCGCGATCGCGTCTTCGTCCAGCGACTTGCGCGCCTGCTGTTCGGCGTCCTTTCGCTGCTGTTCGGCCTGCTGATTCGACTTTGCCTGCGCTTGCGTCCGCGATGGGTTCGGCTGCGCGCCGGCGTTCTGGTCCGGGTTCTGATTTGTGTCCTGGGCGCGGACGCTGCCTCCGGAAAGGGCGGTCGCCAGCGCGATCGATAAAATGAATGCGGGGGTTTTCATGATGAGTTTCCTCGTGAAATGTTCGGATGAGAGTTTCGAGTGAAAGTTCGACTCGGTTATTACGGCCGACGCGCCAGCACGTCAGCCACTTCTGAATGCTCGCCGTTGGGTCTCAGCATTTCGCCTACCTCCTTTCCCATCCGAGCGTTCACAATGCATATCGTGCGCGCATCACCAGCCATTGAACCAAGCGATCGCGCAATGGGCGATGTCGCCACTCGTCCGGCAGAATTCGTTTAGCGCAACGCACGTCGTGCTCAAACATCTCCTGCATGTGTGCGCCCAATGCCCTTGAGTGGATCACGGCCGACAGTTCGCAGTTGTATTGAATGCTGCGGTAATCCAGATTGGTCGATCCGACGATCGAAAGCCGCGCATCCACGCAAAGCGTCTTTGCATGCAGCACGGCGCTTTGCAGCTCGTAAATCTGGCAGCCGGCGCGCATGAGGTCCTCGTAGAACGCGCGGGCCGCCACGACGAGAATTCCGACATCGGATTTGGCCGGCAGCATCAGCCGCACGCGCACGCCGCGCCGGGCGGAACAACACAATTGCTCGACTAATTGTTGAGGCGGCGCGAAGTACGCCATGGTCATGTCGATCGATTCCCGCGCATCGCGAAGCAATTTTCGGAGTGACGGCAGCAACCGGCTTCGCGGGGTCGGCGCCGATGCGAGGATCGCCATCGAATCCGGCGCGATGTCGAGTGACGACTCCTCGGCGCTCAATGTTGCCGATCGGGCTCCATCCGCAGTGTTTTGTGGCTCGAGAAAATCCCCGTGCGGATCAATGCCGTGCGACGCTGCACTTTGAAAGAGCTGGGCTCGGTGGATCGGGCCGCCGTTGTGCACGTACTTCCACGTGCGCGCAAATGAGTCGCGCATGAGTCGAACGGACGGCCCGCGGAACGCAGCGCCCGTGTCACGCCACTCCTGGCGGTCCGATTTTCCGACGATCAGCGAGCTGCCGTATTCGTCGCCGAGATTCTGGCCGCCCAATACGCCGACCTCGTCGTCCACGATGACCTGCTTACGGTGATCGCGATTGAAGACGCGCCACCCGTGCCGGCACC
>JADMIO012611018.1_pt1 | contig 11690 bp, 13 predicted proteins | sample 8958161 | NCBI WGS metagenome assembly JADMIO01 (sample SAMN16585339, study PRJNA669376) | soil metagenome | isolation source: Crop rotation soil | place: USA: Cullars Rotation, Alabama | collected 2011
CCCCGTCTGGGGACCTCGAGCATCGCCTTCACGCCTGATCGGGCCCAAACGCTTCCAGCCAGTGCCAGTCGCCCTGAGCGCTCTCCCGCCAATCGATCTGGTGGTGATCTCCCATGACCACTACGATCATCTGGACTATTCCACCATCCGCGAGTTGGCCAGCCGCGATGTCCCCTTCGTTACTTCCCTTGGGGTCGGAGCTCATCTCGAAGCATGGGGCGTTCGACCAGGACGCATCATCGAGCTCGATTGGTGGGATTCACATACCCTCCCGAACACCGGCCTAGTGGTAACCGCTGCGCCGGCGCAGCACTTCTCCGGCCGCGCTGTGATTGATCGCAACGCGACTCTCTGGTCTTCGATCGTCCTGCGATCGCAGCGACATCGCGTATTCTTCAGCGGCGACACGGGACTCACGACTGAGTATCAAACAATCCGAGAACGCCTGGGGCCATTCGATCTAGTGATGTTGGAGGTCGGCGCTTATCACCCTGCCTGGGGTCATATGCATCTAGGACCAGAGAACGCACTCAAGGCGCTCAGCCTGCTCGGCGGTGGACCGTTCTTGCCGATTCACTGGGGCACATTCAGTCTGGCAATGCATGCATGGGATCAACCTGCAGAGTTTCTGCTAGACGCAGCGCCGAAGCTGAGCACTCAAATCTTAATGCCGCGCCTGGGCGAGCCGATCGAACCACAGATCGATCAACGCATTGATCCGTGGTGGCGTAACGCCAGCGCAACTGTTCAACAGTCAGTCGCTACGAGGTGGCAGCCACAGACGAAATGATTCATATCTGAACGCGCATCGCACAAGCGAAACATCCATCTCGCATGAGTCGCTCGTGGTGGCCTCTGTCAACTCGGTAGGAATCCTCTCGTAGCCTGTGGTTCGCGTGGTTCTATGTTTCCTTGCAAGATCACACTTGAACTCGTCTCGATTCTGAATTTGATCAAGCATTGAAGCATTGATTTGATCATTCGCCACAATCATCCAGCAATCTTTCCACCTGAAAGATGAGATAGCGCAGCCACGGATTGGTCCTTTGGGCACCCTAAAAGCCTTCACCGGATTCAGGCCTCGAGAGTTTCATCAGTAGATCAACAATGGCGTTCGGCCGATGAAACTAGGCGATCCGGCCTGCGATATGAGAAAATCGGCGACATCAGCACGCGAGATTCTTCCGCCTCGAACGCTTCGAAGATCGGTCAAAGCACGGTACCGACCTGTGCGAGGACCGTTGTTCAAGAAACCAGGTCGCACAATGATCCAGCGGTCGATATCGCGCATGATGATGCGTTCTTGACGATCCTTGTCGGCATACATCCTGCCCAAAACAACTGGCCTGAACAGATAGTCATAGAGAAGGCTGCCATGTCCACGACTGTCTCCGGCCCCCATGCCGGTCACGGCAATGAGCAATTGCTCAGGCGCGAGCGCTCGTGACAAGTTCTCGGCACAACGAGAAAACAAAGTGACCGGCTGGAAGAGTTGAGTCGTGCCCAAGCAGTCATAGACGACATCTTGCCCCCGAACGACCTCCGTGATCGCCACAGCATCCTCTGCATTCCCTTCGACAACACGTAGACGGGGGTCGCGAATCGGCATGCGCTCCTGACGACGAGCCAACACGGTGACATCGTGGCCATCTGCCAGCGCCCCTTGGGTCGTCGCCAGTCCAATTCCTCGGGTTGCCCCGATGACGGCAATCTTCATGGAAGTCCACCTTTGAATTGAAGCCTGCCGGCGTTTGACTAAACCGTGACTCGACTTTCGTCAATCGAGATCGACCATGGCCGCACTCTCGCTCCATAGCTGAGCCTGGGCCTGCCTGCTTCTAGCCGTTTTGGAGGGATCGGGGAATGTTGGCTTGCCCTTGACCAGGCTGAGATAGATTCGCCCGTGCGGAGGAGTAATCGTCCCGAGCGCAACCTCCGCTAGCATTTCGCCCGAGCGCTCAGGCGTTCCGATGACATATTCAGGCCGGAAGAGCCCGATCACTCGGAAAACGGTGTGCATCAGGAACGTAACAACTGAGCGCGCGACAAACGAGCTGTCACGACCGAGCGCAGTGCCGCCAGTAAGGCCAGGACTGAAGGCGACCACTGTGAAACGACAGGCCTTTGCCTCGCCCAGCACTGCGAAAGACTGCGCCGTCAACAAGTTGCATAGCTTGGAAGCCGCGTAGGCGCGGATGCCTGAGCCGAAGCCACTCTTGCTCGGACGCGCCAGTACCTGTGGCTCCAAGGTCCTGGGCGCGATCGGACTGACAGCAGGATCGTGTGTTTCGCTCGTAGTGATCACCATCCGTCCCCCATCGCTCATGTGCGGCAGCAAGAGTCGAGCTAGCAGATAGTGCGCAAGATGATTCACGGCGAAGGTCAATTCGTAGCCCTCGGCACTCCGCTTCTCGTTGCTGGAGGTCTGCATACCAGCGTTGAGGACAAGACTGCCGATGCGCGCCCCACCAAGCCGGCGTATGACGGCCTCGGCGAAATCACGAACGCTAGCGAGCGAAGCGAGGTCAAGTGGTATGACTTCAACACCTCGAGGTACCGTTCGCTCACTCCCGCGAGCGCCAATGATGATCTGTACGCCCGGCTGTACAGCCAGAAGTTGCAGCGCATGCGCGCCCAGGCCGGCGGTTGCGCCAGTCATGACCACAATACGTCGCGGTTTATTTTGGTCCATATCTTTAACGGCTCAACTTCAAGTCCGGTTTATCTCCATCCCAACTTTGAAATCCCCCAGGGATCTCCTGGAATCGGAGGCACTTCGCCATCATGGTGCCGCTCAGGCACACCGTTTCGCCCTTGACCTCCCATGTGACGGACAGCGCAAAAGGCAATCCGCCACTAATGCTTCCCGTACCATCTTTGTTAAGCGCAAGCTTGAAGCTCCTCCCATTCGGTGCCGCAGCGGACCATGGGACTCCGTCGGCGAGAACTTCAGCCGCTTTCTGCGGAGGCAGATACACCCGAACCTCATCAGCAAAGGTCGCGAGTGAGGCAGATACGGCAATAGCCGCTATTGAAAGCCTTGAATGAAATTTCTCCATGCTGCTACCCCTTCTTCCTCTACACGTGTGGAACGGATTCCGACGGCACGAGTCCCCGCTCAATATCTGCTGAAAGCCGCCCCGGCAGTAGTCGCATCGCGGCCAATCGACGCCTCATGAGAAAGCCCCTTTTCGCTCATGCGGGGCAGGTTGGCCTTTGCCACGAACGGATGCATCTCCAAGCACGTTGGCATTGACTTCCGTGGCGCCGTTGCGCCAGCCCACTTGCTCCGGATCGATATCAACGTGCTTAAGCGTTCGGGAGAACACGCTGTGCTTGGCTTCTGCGAATGGCCTCTGCCTCGTGACACAAATGGCCTCAACTTCCCAGACCGATCCGGCGCATTCATCGATCATCTCTGCCGCAGCCTGGTTGGCTAAGGCAACTGACGGCACACACAGTGCATGAGCAAGTGCCGAGATCGTCAACCTGCGTGCAAGAAAGGCCGAAAGAATCCTTGAAGGTTGACGCAGACGCGAGCGAACACGAAAGCGCAGACGCGATAGTTGCATGGAAGCTTCCACATCAAATGTTGAAGACACGGATCTTCCTTCGCAATGCATTACGGCGTACTTACCAATTGGAGCGGGCGGCGGAAGTGTGGCAAAGAGAGTCTGGCTCGGGCTCAGAAGAAAGCACAGCGCATGTGCAATCAATCCGCCGTTCCAGCACTACATCACTACCAAGACCATCGGTGAATGCATAACCATAGTGCACCTCTTTCAACGGTCGCAGCTGAACAACAGGCGGACTAAGAAAGCCGAATGAGCCGAAAAGAGAGCACCAACGCGGTAAGTACGCAGTAAGACGACAACAGCAAGGATCGGAGTTCTACGCCTCAGCGGAGATATGCGTCTCCACCATTGAGGCCTCTACTCCAAACACGAGCTACATGAACTTCTGTACGCCCGCAACACTTCATATTTGAATGAATGGAAGGTGAAATGAAAACACCCAGGCTTTCTTTACTGATCGTCATGCTGATGGTCACCAGCGCACAGGCCCACGCCGTTGAGAAATACCCGGACGCGCCTACGACCCCAGTGATGATGATCACGGCTCCCCTCGACGCGACCACAGTCATTGCACTGGAAAGCTCCGATGCCCGAGATTCGAAAAGCGCAATGCTGCACTCTGGCGCAGCGTCGGGCAGCGCAATCACCGCTGAAGCAGAAACGTCGAATCTGGTCGATTCGGATCCCGATTTGATCAGCACCAAATTGCCTGTGCAGGACCCTTGGGAGAATTTCAACCGCAAGGTCCACGGCTTCAACACCAGGGCGGACAGGCTCGTTCTCCGCCCTCTGGCAGTTGGCTATGACGAGGTCGTTCCGGACGGGGCAAAGGCTGGTGTATCGCGTTTCTTCGCCAACCTGGGTTCACCAGTAACAATATTGAATGAAGTCTTGCAGGGGCGCTTTGGTCACGCCGCTCAATCGTTGGGGCGATTTGTCACCAATACCACGGTCGGTATTGGCGGCGTGTTTGATCCTGCCGCCCAGCTTGGTATGCCGAAGCGGCATAGCGCAGATTTCGGGCAGACGCTAGCAACCTGGGGCTGGGAAGATTCACGTTATCTGGTAGTGCCAATTTTTGGCCCCCGAACCATACGGGACACGATTGGCTTGGTCAGTGATCAAGCTCTATCCCCCATAAACCAGATCCAGGAAAGTGGTGCGCTCATTGGACTTCAGGTACTAGAGACCATCGACGGGCGAACCCAATTGCTGCCCCTCGACAGGTTCCGTCGCGACGCCATCGACGACTACATCTTCGTGCGCGATGTTTGGGCTCAGCGACGCAATCAGCAGATTCATGCAGATCTGCGGAACGCCAGTGACTAAGGCCATGACAATCCGGTCCTTTCCCCAAAAAGGGAGGGATCACAAGCGACGTGACTCCAACGGGGGTAAGGCAGCATCGATCAAACTGTGCGCGCTCGTCGTGAGCGCAGTATTCTCTTGCGGTTGCTCTCAGTCCCGTGTTGCACCAGTCGAAGATCGCGTCAACAACCCCACACCATCATCTCTGGTCCAGTCCATGGATCAGCCTCACGGTCTCAATCCGCGGCATAAGAAAGCCGCTGCCGATGATTCGCCGGCATTAGGTCGCTCCTGCAGCGTCGAACTCTACGGCGACTCCATTCTTCATGGAGGCTATCTTGGGGATCGGCGTCTCGTGGAACCTCCGGCGGCCGCACTGCAGCGCATGCGTCCTCGGTACCACGTTATCGATCGCACCGTCAATGGAGAAACTGCGAGCGCACGATCAGGTTCGTTTGAAAACGAAGCACGAATAGGTCGCATCGTGATCATCGAACATGGGCTGAATGATTCCCTCCAGAACTTGCCGTTAGAGACCGCCTTGCGATCCATGGTAGTGAGCGCCAAGGCCGAGGGACGTCATGTAATTTTGACAGGCCTATCGCAAACGCTAGGTGGCGCTGACATACGTGCGCGAGGGGATGCGATTGTTCGGCGAGTGGCCGCAGATCTATCGGTTCCCTTCGCCGACTGGGGCAGTGTGCCACTTCGCGTGGGAGAAATGGCAGACGTCATTCACCCAGCTCAGCCATACTCCACCCGGCTAGTGGAGCGCTTGATCCAGGTACTGGACAGCTTGTCGCCCGAATGCGCATGAGACGCCGCAAGTCCGGAGTTCCGACAACTCACGAATACGACGAGGTGGGGCGCTCGACATCCGGCCTGCTCGCGCAGGTGCTGGTAGCGAAGTACCTTGATCACCTGCCGCTGTACAAGCAGGAAGCCATTCCGGAGACATGACGGAGCCACTGCAAGATTTGCAACAGGACGATTCAATTACCCGAAAGAGTAGTCATGAACACCGACCCGCTCCTGCTGCAGGAGATCGTTCGCCTCTACGAGGCCGAGCCCGACCTGCTGACCCTGCCGCCCCTGCTCTTCGAAAGCGTGACCCGACTGACGGACTCCGACGTGGTCGGCTGGACGGAGGTGCACCATCGCAGCGGCGAGCTGCGCGCGTTGCTGTCGATCGAGGAAGACCCGGCCCGGCGCGCGACGGCATTCCAGGCCTATGCACGCCATGCCGGCAGCCATCCGTTCTGGCAGAAGGACCCGGCCTTCTTCGGCGAGCGCGCGGTGCGCGAATCGGACGTCTTCACCGACGAGGAGTTCATGGCGCTGCCCATGGCCCGCGAGGTGTTCCTGCCATCGAACGCCCACCGCATCATGGGCGTGCTGATGCTGCACGGCGAATACTCGCTGGACCTGAGCGCGCACCGCGTCGTCGGTCGCCCGGCATACAGCGACGCGGAGCGCGACCGGCTGCAGATCTACCGAGGGCACGTGCTGCGCGCCTACCGCCAGGCGCAGCAGCGCACCGTCGACAAGCTCCCCGCGGCCGACCGCCTCCGCTATGCCTTTCCCGAGCTGACGCAGCGCCAGGTCGAGGTTGCCGTGTGGATCGCGGAGGGCAACTCGAACGACGCCATCGCCAACGCCATGAGCGTCAGCCTGGACACCGTGAAGGCTCACCTGAAGGCCATCTTCAGCAAGATCGGCACCGACAGCCGGCTGGCCCTGGCCAAGCTCGTCCACACCGTGCCGCCGTTCTCGCAGATGCCGCCGCTGTGGAAGCTGCCGCTGGCGACTTGGAAGACGCAGAGCACACCACGATTACCTGTCGAGACTTTGAGAGCGAAGGCCCAGATCGAGTCGGGCGTGGTGCCTGAATCCGGTCCTGGATGACTCGACTCAATCGTCGCCAGCTGCTGGTTGATTGGTGCAACCAGCGGCATTGCGACATGCTCGGTGGGCTTCGCTCAGGACCGATATCCCAACAAACCAATCCGGATGCTTGCCCCCTGGACAGCAGGCACGCCAGCGGACATCGTGGCACGCAGCGTCGCCGACGGCCTCGGTACCGCACTCGGTCAGGCGGTGTATGTCGACAACAAGAACGGCCCGGCAGGCACTGTGCAGTGCCGGAAGCACTCACGGCGCCAGCGGACGGCTACACCATCTACGTGCTCGCATCGACTTCGCTGGTATCGCCGGCTCTGTATCCCGCCAGCGAAATCAGCTTCGTGAAGCAGTTCGATTCTATTGGACAGCTGATGGCGTTCAGCTGCGGCCGGTGGCGCTCCACGCGGAGGACTTGTGCCCCCTTCGCGTGCAAGTCTTGCGCCATGACTGGGTAAGCGCTGCGGCCAAAATTACGTTTGCGTGATGGTTGCCGACCGCTTCTGTGGGCATGTCCGACGACACGACTTCTTCAATCTGTGCGGGCCTGCTCCTCGCACTGGCGGCACAATATCTCCAGGCCGCGCGCCTGCAAGAACCTACCCGAGAATGAGTGCCTCCTTACCCCCTTTCGCTTCCCGCGCGCAGAGCAGGCCGCGCGGCAATGGCACTGCCACACGCGATGTCCTCATTGAAGCAGCCATTCCCCACTTCCTGCGGCACGGCTTCGAAGGAGTCTCTGTTTCGCAACTTGCCAAGGCAGCCAAGGCCTTCCCAAACCATGTGACCTACCATTTCGGAGGCAAGGAGGGGTTGTTTGTCGAGGCCGCCTCGCAGGCCATGCTGCGTGCCGCCAAGCAAGCTGAGAAGAGTTCGCTCAACAGCGCGTCTGTCGAGGAACATACGCGTCTGCTCATCAGCAACCTTCTCGGTCCCAGCTCTGGCACCGTCATGCTCTTTGCCGAAGCCATGTTGCTGGCTCGCCGCAAGCCACATCTGAGCACGCGAATCAAGGCGACGCTGCACCAGCTCAACGATGCTGGCGAGGCCGCGATGGTGCTCACGTTGATGCGAACCGGATGGAGAACTCGCGTGGCGCCAAGCGTCATCACGCGCTCGTTCTGGGCTTCCATCTTTGGACTGGCGCTGCAAAAAGCAGCGATGGGAAAGGCCTTCGAACAGGAAAGCGCCGAAGCCGTGGCACGCCTCATGATCAATCTGGACAACGCCCCTGGCGAAAAAAAGTATGACTCGCCCCGGCCGTGAAGCAGGACGTCAGACGCGAGCGGCGTTGCGCGAGGCCGCACTGGCGCTTTTCGTGGAGCAGGGCTATGAGCCTGTGACCATGGCCGCCATCGCAAACCAGATCGGTGGTTACCCCAATCAGGTCACGCATCATTTCGGCAGCAAGGATGCGCTGTTCGCCGAAGCCAGCGGTCTGGCCATCCTGCGGGCAGCGCGTCATGCGGAGCAAGCGGCAGTTCATGCGGATTCTATCGAGTCGCACGCGCGCATCCTGATCGCCAGCCTGCTGGGACCTGGTGCGTCCTCGGTCATGATGTTCGCCGAAGCGATGCTGATGGCGCGCAACAAGGCTGCTCTCCGCCCCAGCATCCAGAGCGCGCTGGACAGGCTGCATGCCGTCGGCGAGGCCACACTGCTTGAGACCCTGTCGCGGCATCGATGGAAAATCCGCACCAGTCCCGAGATGGTGACACGGGCATTCTGGGCCTCTGTGCTGGGGCTTGCACTCGAGAAGGCTGCGACCGGCGATGCCTTCGAGCACCAGAGTGCCGAAGCCGTGGCCCTCTCGATGATGAATCTCAATCAGGACTACATTGCGAAGATCGAGTGATAGCGTCCGCAATGCGCATCACTCGTCCACGAAATTTCGACGCGCTACCGGATCCCTCACCTCGAACAGTTCTATCTTGACGTTATCCGGTCCCGAGGTCATGGCAAAACCTCCTCCGGGTGTGCGCACGATCTCGCTTACAGCAACGCCGGAGCGTCGCAATCTTCCGACGAAGTCGTCCAGATCCTCCACCATCATGCCCAGATGGTGGAAGGCATTGCGCTCGGGTGGTGGACTCTTTCTCGACTCGAAGAAGTGCAGTCGTCCCTTGCCCACAACCATGAAGACATTGCGGTCGCCGTCGATGAGATCGTCGAACACGATCTTGCCGCCGAAGTGTTCGATGTAGAAGCCGCAGGTTCTCTCCATGTCATGGGTAACCATGTGCACGTGGTGCAGATAGACCCCGGGTCTTACGGTCTGTTCTTGGTGACTCATTTCTTCCATTTCTTGTGTTGTCGCATGTCGTGCAGGCCTTCCACATCCGGTTCGAACCCGTGAGGAAAGATCAGGTGCTTCTGGATCTTCTGGGTCCCCGTGACCGGCAGTGCGTCCACGAAGTAGACCCAGCCGGGCACCTTGTAATAGGCCAGCCGAGCGGCGACGTGGTCGAAGATCTGCCGGGCCAAGGTCGGGCCAGGCAACGATCCGGCAACCGGCACGACGCAAGCCAGGACTTCTTCATCGCGCAACGCGTCGGGGACCGACAGAACCGCCGCTTGCGCCACCAACGGGCTTTCGGCGAGTGCCGCTTCGACTTCGGCGCTGGAGATGTTCTCGCCGCTGCGTCGAACGATGTTCTTTCGACGATCCACAAACGTGAACATGCCATCGGCTGAGCGCGTGCACAGGTCACCGCTGTGAAACCAGTCTCCCGACCAGGCCGCTTCGGTGGCCGCAGCATCATCGAGATACCCGTCGAAGAATCCGTGCCGTGGTCTTTCCTGGCTGTGGCGCACCACGAGTTCTCCGACGGCACCGTCGGGCAGGGGCTGCCCTTGATCGTCGACGATCCGTGCCTGCAGTCCCGGCAGCGCCCGGCCGCAGGCACGGGTATCGATATGGCGAGGCTCTTTGTCCACGATGAGAAAACGCCCCGTCTCAGTCATCCCCCACACTTCCATCAGGCGGATCCCGAAACGCTCCTCGAACCGCCGATGGGCCGCTGGATCCACGCCTGCACCGAAGGCAAAGCGCACCTGGTGCTGTTTCTCTTCGGGCGCCTCGGGCAAGGAGAGCAAGGCCGGAATCATGATCCCGAGGTAGTTGAAGCGGGTCGCCCCGGTTTCCACCACATCCTTCCACCAATGGGTGCCGCTGAAGCGCCCTGGCAATACGAAGGAGGCACCGCGAAGGATCACGGCACCCGCCGTGGAGACCATCGAATTCATGTGGTACAGCGGAAGCGGGTTCATCATCCGTTCGCTGCCTTCGGCGATCGCGATTTCGCCCGCGAGGCTGGCGTTGTAGGCCGCGGCCTCCTGCAGATAGACATTGCTCAGTACACAGCCCTTGGGCTTGCCTGTGGTGCCCGAGGTATAGAGGATGGCTGCGCTGCGCTGCATCGGGTTGTCCGCTGCTGGCGGCAACTGCGCGCGCCAGATGTCGCCCAGATCCTGCGGCCCATCGATGGAGAGCGTGATCGGCAGGCCCGTTGCGGCGATGGACTGGGCGAGCAAGGCCTCCACCGTGGACAGGCCGACCACCGCACCGCATCTGGCATGCCCGATCTGGTAGGCCAGCTCCGGCACTGTCAGGTCGGTGTTCAACGGCACCACGCAGGCGCCCAGGCCGTTGAGCGCCAGGTAGTGAATGAAATAATGCGGACGGGACTCGAATGCCAGAGCCACGCGGTCGCCGGCCCGGATGCCCTTGGCACGGTAGTGTGCAGCCATGGCCTCGATCTGGGCCAGTGCTCTTGCATAGCTCAGTTCACGCGGCGCATCCCAGGACTGGGCGTGACGGCTTGGCACAACGAGAAAGGGCCTATCGACGTGGCGCTGCGCCGACTCGAGGAAGACGTCGTAGAGACTGTTCTTGAGTGTCATGGAAGGTTCTGTGAGAAGGTCGTAGAAGTCATGAGACATGCATGGGGGCTGTGCGCCTGCGCCGTGAAGCCCATTCGCGAAGCCGGCCCACGAGTCCGTTCGGGAAGAAATAGACCGCCAGCACGAACAGGCCGCCGAACCACAGCATCCAGCGGTCGGGTTCGAGGAAGTGATTGAGGACAGGAATGCCACTCGCATGGGGGGCGGTCACGGCCAGCAGCGACTGCAGATAGTTTTCGGCCGCCACGAAGATCACGACGCCCAGCACCGCTCCATAGACGGTGCCCAGACCGCCGATCACCGCCATCAGCAGGATGTTGAGCATGACGTTGAAGCCCACCGAGGTCTGCGGCCCCACATAGCGCATCCAAAGTGCCATCAGCACGCCGGCCGTGGTAGCGAGCAGGGCAGCGATGATGCTGACTGCCAAGCGGTAGATCAGAGTGCGATAGCCAATGGCCTCGGCGCGGAACTCGTTCTCTCGCATAGCTTGCAGTACGCGACCGAAGCGAGAGTTGACGATGCGCAGCATCAGCAGGAACAAGAATGTGCAGGCCGCAATGATCAGGAAGTAGCTGAGCGTGCGCCCGTTGAAGCTCACAGCGAAGCCTGCGATCTCCAGCTGCCGCATACCGGGCATGAGGAGCTCGGGCACGCGGAAGCTGCGGCCGTCGTCACCGCCGGTCAGATCGCTCCAGCGCAGCACGACGGCGCCGAATGCGGAAGCTGCTGCCATGGTCGTCATGGCATAGAAGATGGTTTTGACGCGCAGCGAGATCAGCCCCAGCAGCACTGCGAGCGTCAGTGACACCCCCATCGCCGCGCCAATTCCCATGCCTAGCGCCGCCCAGTTCGGGCCCTTGAGATGAAATGCGATGCCAACGCCATATGCGCCGATGCCGTAGAACATGGCGTGTGCGAAGCTGACCATCCCCGCGTAGCCCAGCAGCAAGTCGAAGCTGCCGACGAGTACCACGAAGACGACGATGGTCACCGCCACGTTCA